>LXNI01001763.1_pt1 | contig 17314 bp, 18 predicted proteins | sample 809091 | NCBI WGS metagenome assembly LXNI01 (sample SAMN04870527, study PRJNA318959) | sponge metagenome | biome: 01000161; feature: marine sponge reef; material: water | host: Sarcotragus foetidus | place: Greece: Milos, Mediterranean Sea | collected 2013-05-29 | depth 5-7 m | reverse complement strand
GACCGAGCGAGGGGGCACGATGGAGTTCGGGATTTGTCTGCATTCGAAGATCGACGACATCGATCTGGTGGTTCGGGCTGAGGATCTGGGGTTCGACGCGGCGTGGTTCGCCGACTCGCAGATGCTGTGGTCTGACTGCTACTCGTGCATGGCGCTGGCGGCCGACCGGACTGAGCGGATCAAGCTCGGTACTGGTGTGTCGGTGGTCGATACGCGGATTGCGCCGGTGACGGCCCACAGCATTGCCACGGTCAATGTCTTGGCTCCCGGTCGGACGTTCTTGGGCGTGGGCAACGGCTTCACCGCGTGGCGGTTGATGGCACGCAATCCGGCTCGTCTGGTCGAGTTCGAGGCCTTTCTCGACACCATCCGTCGACTGCTCAGCGGCGAGGAGGCACCGTTCACTCACAAGGGCAAGACCACCGATGTGGCCTTCCAGATGGCCGAGCTTGGGTTCGTCAACGTGACGGATCCGGTCCCGATTCACGTGTCGGCGTTCGGGCCGAAGGGACAGGCCCTTGCCGGTGCCTATGGCGACGGGCTGATCGCTGCGGTGCCGCCCAAGCGCAGCGCAGTTGAGCGTTGCCTGGCGAACGCCGCAGGCGGCGCGGCCGACGCCGGCCGGGAGTTCGACGAAAGTGGCTTTCAGCTGACGACTTTGACCGCGATGGCGGTGCTCGAGCCCGATGAGGACCTCACCTCGGATCGTGTGATCGAGCAATGCGGACCGATGGCGGTAATGGGCCTTCACTATGCCTATGAGCGTTTCCGCCAGTTCGGGGTGGATCCGCCGCCGCACCTCCGCAGGGTGTGGGACGACTATGTCGCGTTGGTGGAGCAGAGTCCCGAGGCCGAACGCCACTACCGGATCCATGCCGGCCACGGGACCTATCTGCACCCGGACGAGGCACAGTTCGCGACACCTGAGCTCATCGGGGCGGCATGCATCGTGGGTCAGCTCGATGAGTTGGTGGAGAAGGTCGGCGAGCTCGAGGCGGCCGGTCTCGACCAGCTGATGGTGCTGCCGAGCTTCGCGTCCCGCTACCGGGCCGCTGAAGAGATCGGGTCGCTGATCAAGGCCTTGGGCTGAGGTGAAGAGATGTCAGTGACGCTCGCGCTGAGGCGCTCCGCTCGGGTCAATCGCAACGGTGCAGCCGTGAATCGAGGTCTCCGCCGCCATCGTGGACTGGATGGAAGCGTTCGACAATCGCCGCCGTCGGCACTCGACCCTGGGAAACATGTCACCCAACGATTACGAACGCCGGCACCGAAACCTCAAGGCTGCCTGACTCCCACAATCCAAGTCCAACAACAAGGGACCAGGCCAGCTGGATCAACTATCGGGTCCCTGTCCCACCAACTGGGCTTCCTCAAACGCGAGGGGTGATTGCGCCGTCATCAGTACATCCGCGCGTCTACTCGAAGACGGGGTCGCGCTTCTCCAGGAAGGCTCGTCGCCCTTCGACCTGATCGGCAGTGCCCCGGCAGGCGCGTACTGCCTGCCGTTCGGCATCGAGCGCTGTGTCGAGGTCGTCCTCCATTGCTGACTGCACGGTGTCCATGACCCCCGCCATGGCGATGCGCGGTCCGCCGGCCAACTCGTGTGCCAACTCCTTGGCGCGGGTCTTCAGCTCCTCGACCGGATGGATCTCGCTGACCAGGCCGATCCGGAGGGCCTCCGGGCCGCCGATCATCCGCTTGCGAAGCATCATGTCCAGCGCGCGGGTCGGGCCGACCGTCCTGGTCAGGCGGACGCTCCCACCCCACGCTGGAACAGCGCCGAGGTCGATCTCCGGTAGTCCGATCTTCGAGTCCTCGGTCGCCGCCAGCCGGAAGGTGCAGGCGAGCGGCAGCTCGAGCCCCCCACCTAGGCAGTAGCCGAACAACGTCGCGATCGAGGGCTTACCGAGGGTCTCGATGGAACGCAGGACTCGCCGCCGTTGGTCGAGCACGGCCTCGATTCCCCCTCGTGCATCCGCCTCGGCATTGAGCTGCTTGAGGTCCATCCCGACCGAGAAGTTGTCTGCACCGTCGGCGGTGAACACGAGGGCACGCACGGAATCGTCGGCCGAGAGTCCGGCCAGGAGCTCCTCGACCTCGTCGATGTACTCCAGCGACATCCGATTGATGGGTGGATCTTCGTTGACGATCGTGAGGACCCGACCATCTTGTTCGACTCTCATGGGCTCTCCCCTCCTTGGTCAGTCGTACCGGACGGTCTGGTCGGAGAAGTCGAAGCTCATCGTGATGCGGCCTTCGTTCATGGTCCACTCGTAGAGCTCGTAGTCGCGCACACCCGCGGCATGAATCGGGTCGGCGTCGAAGATCGCCCGAGCGTCCTCCGCAGAGTCGGCCCGGATGATGATCAGCCCCTTCGTGGGCGCCGGAGGGGAGTCCGGTTGCTGGAGTGGGCCGGCGCCGAACATGGTGCCGTTCTTCTCGAGCGCGACCTGATGGTCGAGGTGGGCGGGAAGCAAGTCAAACAATTCGCTGATCGACTGGCCCTCGATGAAGTTCGTGATGCACACGAATAGTTTCTTGCCGAGCATCGGAGCGACCTGCTCCATGACTCGCTCGACTGCTTCGGGTGATGGGCGGTCATCGCTCATAGTGGGCTCCCTTTGGTTGACCGTGCCGCGGATCAGATCGAAGGGACCCGATAGTTGGTCCAGCTGTTATGGGTGTTGGTTCTTGGTGGTTGTCGGTTGTGTCGGTTGGTGGTCAAAAGCGTAGGCGGCGGGGATGCGCCATCTGCAGGCGGACGGTCAGACCCACACATCGATGTCCGCGGCCGACGTGATCGCCACCGGCGCCTACGTGCGCAGCGAGATGGCTGCCGCGCTGCGGGACTACCTGGCGGCACAGCGACTATGTCAGGCTTCCGGGCGACTGGCTCGACCTGTGGGGCGAGCAAGTGGAGCCCACAACGGAGTAACAGGTCGTCATCGAGCCGAGACCGACGAGAATCAGGTCGAGAACAGCTGACGGATCATGATGGGCGAGCACGGGAGCTGGCCGACCAGTACACCTTGCGCCGATCCTCGGTCTCGCTGATCCAACGTGCGACGGTCTCGCTCGGCGAGTTTCTCAACGCTGCTCGGTAGTTGACCAGTTCAGCGTCGCATTCCTTGACGGTGGGGAAGTGGAGGAGTTCGGCGGCCCGAACCGTCAGTCGGCGACCGAATCGGAGCGCTCGAGTCCGGGCACCGTGACCTTGGGAATCTCGCCCCAATCTGCTCGTGCGATCTTGCGGAAGCTAGCGAAGTCCTCCGCACCGAAGCGCTCCTCGATGTGGGCTTCGAGGGCGTGCATGACCTGCTGATAGTCGTTCGCGTCACCAGAGAACGGTGCGCTGAGCTCGACGATGGTGGCTCGGCGGTCGTCAGGGTCATCGCGCACCTCCACGATTCCCAAGTCGACCAGCTGAGAGATCACGAAGTGCACCGCCTGGCGAGTGATGCCAAGCGCCTCGGCGAGCCGAATCGGACGATGCTCGCCCAGCCCGATGTGTGCACAGAGCATGGCCTGAGAGCGCGACAGCGTCGGGATGCCGAGCGCCCGGGTGTTCACGTCCATTGCGTTGATCCACCAATCGACCATGCGCAACAACCGCAAGCCGATGGCATCGGCGACCCCGCTCTGAGCGAGGTTTTCCGGCGTGGTGTCGTTGGAAGGTGACTGCGGCGTGGATCTCACCTCGTAGCCAAGGTACCGGTTCGGCTCTAGCCGGGGACGACGTCAGCGACGTGCACCGTTGGGGGCCCGGCCGACAACGAGATCATCGTGGGAATGATCTCTTTGGCGATGTCGGAGTCGTTGTGGGCATCGAGGGCCTCTTGGCTGGTGTACACCTCGGAGGCGATGAGCTGATCGGGGTTTTCCTTGCTGATGCCAATCACGAAACTCTTGCATTCAGCGTCTTCGGCCAGCGTTCGTTGCGCGGCCTTGGCCCAGATCTCGGCAAGTTCCTGGCCCTTGCCTGGCTGCGCGGTCGCAATGACTGTTACGCAAATCATCGTTGGATCCCCCGTTTCGAGTGCGATCGGAGAGTAACTCGCAGGCCCGCATGTTGTCTAGCTTCTTGACAATATATTGTCAAGTCCTTTGACAAAGATGACTCGCATTGTTAACGTGGCATCCGCACTACATCCGCGTCATCTAAGGGGACCGCAATGACTGCAGTACAGGAAGCGCCTGCCGGAGCGATGCCGCGAGCGCTCCAGATCGACTTTCCACCTGGCGACGACTGGCTCAGCGCCGAAGAGCTCGCAACGTTGACGCCCGAGATCTTGCGCCAACGGATCATCGACATCGCGCCGCTCGCCGCCGATCGAGCCGAGCGCGTCGAAGCGAACCGCCGCCCTGACCCGGAGGTCTGGGCCGAGCTGCGCAAGAGCGGGATCTTCTACATGCTGATGCCCAAGACCCTCGGCGGATTGGAAATGGACCTCCGCGATCTGCTCGACGTTATGACGCCGCTTGCCGAAGCGTGTGCGTCGACCTGCTGGTGCGCCACCTTCCTGATCGAACACAACGTGGGCATCATCAAGTCCTACCCACTCGAGATGCAGAAGAAGATCTTCGGCAAGTTTCCCTACGTCAGCGCCCCGGGCGTTACGGCGCCCCCCGGCATCGCCACGAAGGTCGACGGCGGCTATCGAATCTCCGGGCAGTACTCGTGGGGATCCGGCGTAATGAACTGTGACTGGGTCATGGGCCTGGCCATGGTCGTCGGCCCCGAGGGTCCGCCGAAAGACGGCCCACCGACGATGATCGGCATCATGGTGCCAGCCACCGAAGTGACGGTGCTCGACACCTGGTACGTGGCTGGCATGGCCGGAACCGGCAGCCACGACGTCGTGTTCGATGACCTCTTCGTCGCCGACGAATTTGTCGGCCGCTCACCACTCGAACCACTCGCCAAGAACGAAGACGGCGGCTACGACCACGACACCGCACTACTCCACGTGCCGTTCCCAAGCCTGCTGTCTCTGACCACCATGCTGCCCGTGCTCGGCATTGCCAAAGCCGCGGTGAAGTTCACCGTTGAGAACCTGCCCAAGCGCGCCGTGTATGGCGTGTTCAGCCCATACACCGAGAAGGAAGCCGTGCAGGTTCGCCTCGGCAAGGCCGAAGCGATGGTCCGCACCGCCGAAGTTGCCTTGTACGACGCCGCTGACCGCATCGTCGAGTCCGCCAGCAACGGCCAAGTTGACTTCGCGTCCCGCTCACAGCTTCGTGCCCAGATCATGACTGCCGTCGACCTCTGCCGCGACGCAGTGCGCATGCTGATCGAAGCCGCCGGCGCCAGCGGCTTCAGGCTCGACAGCCCGATCCAGCGCTACTTCCGTGACCTGCACGTCATCCACAATCATCCGCTGTATGACTCGGACATGTTGTACGAGCAGCGAGGCCGAGCCCTGCTTGGCATGGACCAAACCGACTTCCTCACCTGATTGACGACTGGCACTTCTCATGACTGCTACCGAAGATCGTCCTATTGCTGAAGACATCACCGAAGAGGACTTCGTCGAACGGGCACGGGCGCTCGTTCCAGTCCTCAAGTCGCGTCGAGAGCAAACGCTTGCCGACCGAAACGTCCCGGCGGAAACCATCCAGGACTTCAAAGATGCCGGGTTCTTCAAGATCCTCCAGCCACCCCGTTGGGGCGGCTATGACGTGCCATACGCCACGGTCGCTCGGGTCACCGAAGAACTGACCATGGGTTGCCAGGATTCCGCCTGGGTCTATGGCGTGCTCGGCATCCACAACGGGTTCATGTCTGGCTACAGCGAACAAGCCCAGCAGGAGGTATGGGGCGACGACCCATCCACGCTGATCAGTTCGTCCTACGCTCCACAGCTTGCTACCGACGAAGTGGGCGGCATGCGCATTTCGGGTCGGTGGAGCTTCTCCAGCGGCGTCGATCACGCCGACTGGGCACTCATCGGCGGCGTCTCGCCTGAACGCGGAGTGCAGGGCCTGCTGATTCCAAAGTCCGACATCGAGGTCGTCGACGACTGGCACGTGCTCGGCATGCGCGGTACCGGCAGCAAGTCGCTCGTGCTCGACAACGTGTTCATCCCCGACTACCGGATGTTCGACTTCGAAGCGATCTACGCGCCTCGCCAGTCCGAGCAGCACCCTGACAGCTTCTGGGACAACCACGTGCTCGGCATGTTCGGCACTTACCACTTCTCGTGCGTCGTTTCGGGCATGGCTCGCCGTGCGCTCGAGCTCGCAATCGAAGGCTTCACCGAGATGGGTCCGTTCGGTCCACGCGGTAGTCGCGAGACGATGCAAATGCGTCTCTCCGAAGCTGCCGCCGACATCGAGATGACCGCCGACTACATGATCGAATACTGCCGAGCGCAGGATCGTCAATGGGAGCGCCGCGAGCCCTTCACCGTCGATCAGGTCAACCGGCATCGCCGCGACCTGGCGGTGATGGTATGGCGTCTTCGTTACGCAGTCGAGAAGCTGTCGACTCTGCAGAACAACTGGATGTTCGACAGCGCCGAGATGCAGGGGTTGCTTCGAGACGTGATCATGGCATCGGGTCACCGGGGCTCGAACCTCGAAGACAGCATGTTGCCATGGGCAGCGAGCTTGCTTCCTGCGCCACCAGATGGAGCGCCCGGACCTCCCGCTTAGATGCGAACGCTCAGCTGGTCTCGGGCCATCGTGCCATCAGGCTCTCGCTCACCGCTTCGGTGGGCGATGAGGCCCAGCACTACGCTCACGGCCACGCTTACACACGACGATGCGTCGAAGCATGAGGGGAGCAACTGATGACCCAAGCGGAATTTCGTGGTAGGGGAGAGCTCGATTTCTACGGCGACCCCGAGATAATGACGGTGTTGGGGCCACTCGCAATGCACTGCTTCAAACCGGTGTTGCTCGATGACCAACTCAAGAAGGAAGCGTTCTTCCTCTTGAGCTACGCGGCAGGTTGTCGACATTGCCAGGCCCATGGCGGGTACGGGCTGTATGTCGACGGCGTCGACGAGGCTCGCATCCGCGCACTATGGACGTTCGAGACCTCTGGCGACTTCACTGATGCTGAACGGGCGGTCTATCGATTCTGCGTTGCCGCTGGTCAGGCGCCGTCGGCAGTGACGGCGGATCATTATGTCGAGCTACGCGAGCACTATTCGGATCCTCAGATCAAGGAACTGCTCAAGATGGTCGCGATCAGCGGCTTTCTGAATCGCTACAGCGATGCCCTGGCTGTGGTCACCGATCAAGAGTCATTCGATTGGGCCGAGGCGGCGCTTGGGCCGGTCGGCTGGAACGGCGACCGCCACCGGGGCACCGAAGACGAACAGCGTGCCGAGTTCCCGCACATCAAGCACTGACAGCTTCGGCTTTGACAAGCTCGTCGATGCGACGTCGGACTTTCGCGGGTGCGCGATCAAGCGACAGTAAGACGGGTTTCATGTCCCAAAAGTCACGTCCGTTCATGCGTTCATATTGCCCAGCAAGCATAGGCGAGTCCTCGGTTGCAAATACGGCTCCCAAGCCACCAATAATGACCTCTTTCATGGAAGGGTCTGCGGCGATAAAGTCATCCACAACGGAATAGAAGTAGTGTGTCGTTCCCTCTGACTCGGGCGTAAAGATGTGGGTCATCAACCCCTTAATAGGCGGGTCTTCGACGGTGCCTGGGGGACCAAATCCTGTATCCTGCGCTAGGATAGACGGCGGATACCACCGTACTATAGCATTCAGGTCGCCAACTGGATCATTGTTAGGATAGATGGCCTGATACGGAGCTAGTAAAGTCGGCGGTAAATCCTGACTCTCAGACTTCCACTGGATGGACACTGAGTCTTCGTCTTCGGTAACAATTGTTTTTGCGCCTGTAATCACGCCGCCCAATGTGTCGGGGTGCAAGTAGTCTGTATGCGAGAGGTCTAGAATGTTCTCGACCATGAGGCGATAGTCAGCAGGAATGTTCAAGTACCCCGTGCCGAATGCCTCTGGTTTTTCATCGATAAAACCTAAGTCTGGGATCAGTTCTGGATTCGCCTTATCGCGATCGCCCATCCAGATCCACAAGGCCCTATGCCTTTCGACAACGGGATAATCTTGCACGCAAAGTGCCGGCACAATGGGGCCGTGCGGATTGTCTGAGCACTTCCCATGCCGGTCAAAAGCCAAACCATGATAGCCGCAAACGATTGACCCGCCGTTCAATTTCCCCTTCGACAACGGCGCAAAGCGATGCGGGCACATATCGTGCAGGGCCACCACGAGGCCATCATCGTCGCGAAAGAAGACCAGAGGGACGTCCAAGATTCGGCGTGAAACGACATCGCCAGCGCAAACGTCACTGTCCCAGCCAGCTACGTACCAAGTATTTCTTATATACGTCATTTCACCGCTCCTGCTGCCGACGGTTTCCTCCACTATATGACTATATTATATTTTAGACGATCGTATAATCTGGTGCAAGCCCCGATGCGACCTTGGTTTTGTGTGCTCGGCGCCGTACTCGCCGATGAACCAGCGAACCACCTGGGATAGCTTCTTGTCGTCCAGATAGCCGGTGCGGCTTAGGTAGCCGCACGCGAAGTCATTGATTGGAAGCTGCATCTTCTCGCCGAAGGTCTCGTACCACGCCACAGAATCGCGGGAGGCTGTCGTAGCGAACAGTGAGAACCGCGCTCGATTACGCGCCGACACGTGCGGGTTCGTTGCCTCTGCATGACGCTCGACGTATGCATAATATATCGATGGGAAACACGTCTGGGGGAACTGTGCGTACCCGGTATGACGCGGTAATCGTCGGCTGCGGGCCGGTCGGCCAGACGCTTGCGGGGTTGTTGGGTGCGCGCGGACACACGGTCGGTGTCTTCGAGCGCCACGATGACATCTACCCCCTCCCGCGCGCGGTGCGCCTCGATGGTGAGGCCATGCGGACCTTCCAAGAGGTCGGAGTCGCTGCGGCCATCGCCGATGAACTCCACGAAACCACCAGCTACACCTGGTTCGGGGCCGACGGCGAACCGATTCTCGACATTTCGATCCCTCCACGTCATCCCGGCGGCTGGGCCAGCAGTTACGTCTTCCATCAACCAACGACGGAGCGTGCGCTGGTCAACAAGATTCACAGCATGGACACGGTGTCAGTCCACTTCGGTTGGGAGTTCGAAGGGTTTTCCGAGATCGGCGACGGCGTCGTTGCTCGGGTTCGGCCGACGGACTCGAACGCCGCGACGACCGACATCGACTGTCGGTTTCTCATCGGGGCCGACGGAGCGAACTCCGCAGTCCGGAACAGTGCGCAGATCGACTGGAACGACCTTGGGTTTGCCGAACCCTGGCTCGTCGTCGACATCGTGCCGCACGATATGGCGGACTTCGACCACCTGCCCGATGCCTCCCAATTCTGCGATCCGTCGCGACCGGCGACCGTGGTGCGCAACGGCAATCACCGGCGCCGATGGGAGTTCATGCTCTTACCCGGCGAGACGCCCAGTGATTTCGCTGCCGAATCAAGCGTGTGGACGCTGCTCGAGGGTTGGGTTCGACCCGACCAATGCACTATCGAGCGCCACGCGGTGTACACCTTCCGATCGCTACTTGCGAACGAGACGCGCCGCGGGTCCGTACTCATCGCGGGCGATGCCGCCCACCTGATGCCGCCGTTTCTTGGCGAGGGAATGTGTTCTGGCATTCGAGACGCCGCCAATCTGGCGTGGAAGCTCGACCTGGTCTTGCAGGGCCGCTCGACCGCTCAGCTGCTCGACTCGTACCACGCCGAGCGCGCTCCTGTGAACAGGTTCACGGTCGAGGCCTCGCTGCTCATGGGAAAGGTCTCGTGCACCCTCGATCCGCGAGAGGCAGCAGGTCGCGACGCGGCATTCCGGGCAGGCGAGGTTCCGCCTCCGCCTGCGGCGCCTCCGCTCCAAGGCGGCGTCACTCGTGATGCGAGCAGCGACCCGCTCGCCGGCACAACGGCCGTGCAGGGAGTGTCCTTCGACGAGACGGGTGACCGGGTGCTCGCCGATGACGTCGTCGGTCGTGGGTTTCGCCTCCTCGCGTTCGATGGCGCAGGAGCGAGAGCGTCGTTGGCCGACATCGCAGCCCGCGACATCGACATCGTCGTGGTTGACGTGACGGATGATCGAAACGATGTCGACGGCTCGATCGCAGCGTGGCTGTCGAGCACCGGACGAGTCGCTGCACTGGTCCGACCCGATCACTACGTGTTCGGCAGCGCCGCGGAGCTAGGAGACGTCGGCCCACTCGTCGACGACCTGGTGGCTGCTCTGCATCTGTCATGACTCGAGCTACTCACATCGCGAACCAACAACCGTCCGGGGGACGCACATGGCACAAAAAACAGTATTGATCACGGGCACATCGACCGGTATCGGCGCGACCACCGCAGAACACCTCGCCAAGGCGGGTTGGAAGGTGTACGCCGGCGTTCGCAAGGCGGACGACGGTGCACGTCTTGTCGAGGCAATCGACGGCGAAATCGTCCCCGTCATTCTCGACGTGACGAAAGCGCAAGACATCGCGAACGTCGTGAAGCAGATCGACTCCGACGTGGGGTCGTTGCATGGGTTGGTCAACAACGCAGGGATCCCGGTCGCATCGCCCGTCGAACTGACCACCGACGAGGCCTGGCGTTGGCCCTTCGAAGTCAATTTCTTCGGAGCGGTGAACCTCACTCGTGAGGCCATGCCCCTTGTCGATCGTGTGGACGGTCGGTTCGTGCATGTCGGCTCGATCGCCTGCCGAGTCAGTGGAGTCGCACAGAGTCCCTACTCGGCGACCAAGCACGCCTTGGTCGCCTTCAACTGGTCGCTACGCGCCGAACTCCAACGCAACACCGGCATGAACAGCTCACTCATCGAGCCCGGAGGCACGAAGACGGCGATTGTCGACAAGGCGAACGGCCTCATCGACGATCTGAACCGGATGATCGATTCGGCCGACCGTCGAGGGCGCTACCAGTTTGTCGTCGACGGGTTCAAGGGCTTCGTAACGGAAGGGTTCGCCAAAGCGGTCGAACCCGACCACTGCGCGAAGGCCATCGAACACGCACTGACAGCGAAACGACCAAAGGCCCGATACCTCGTAGGACCCGATGCGAAGGTCGCCGGACATTTTGTGACCAAGATGCCCGATCGCATCCGAGAGCGCATGGACCTCGCGCTTGCGAAGAAGTTCGAGAAGTCAGGCCGGGCCTTGCCGTGAGCCAGGGGATGCTCACCCAAGTGCACGAGCTCGAAGGTGTTGGACTGACGCACCACAGCATCGACTCGGACGGTTGCCCGATCCATGTCGTCGAAGCCGGCGAGGGCCCCGCTGTCGTACTCTGTCACGGATTCCCCGAATTCTGGATGAGTTGGCGCCGTCAGATTCCCGCACTGGCGAACGCTGGCTATCGGGTCCTGGCCCTGGATATGAGAGGCCATGGGGAATCGGGTTGCCCTGAAGATCTGATCGACTACTCGGTATTGCATACGGTCGGCGACGTCATCGCCGTTCTGGATCACCTCCGCATCATGCGCGCAACCATCGTCGGGCACGATGCCGGCACGACCACCGCATATCACGCCGCCCTGATGCGCCCCGACCGGATCAACGGCGTGTTCGGGCTGTCCGTCGCGTACGTGCCTCGCGGGCCGCTCAGCTTGATCGACGGCATTCGCATGATGGCACCACCCGAGCACTACATCTTGCATTTCCAGGAGCCCGGCGTTGCCGAGGCCGAGCTGGATGGCAACGTGCGAGAGTTTCTGCGTCGCATCATCTATGGCAACTCTGGTCGTCACGAGGGTGGGCCGATCGCGATGATGGCGATGGGTGGGACCTTGATTCCGAACTTGCCCGAAGCTCCCGACAGCATCGACTTCCTCCCCGACGATGAACTCGATCTGTTCGTCGAAGCCTTTGAACACACGGGTTTCAGGAGTGGCATCAACGGCTACCGAGTTTTTGGTCTCAATTGGGACTTGACCTCGCCGTGGTCTGGGGCGGACCTTCCGGTCGACAGCGCATACATGGGCGGAAATCTCGACACGGTGTTGACGATGCCCGGTCAGCGAGCGGCGGCTGAAGCCATGGGGTCCGCGTCGTTCGTCGACGGTGTCGGTCATTTCATTCACGCGGAGGCTCCCGACATCGTGAACGCTGAACTGCTTCGATTCCTGGCGTCGCGGCGGGTCTGACCCAACTGTCAACTGGCCCGTGGTGCCTTCAGGTTGATCTGTCGGCTCGTCGCTTGCGGCGGAAGGTGGTCAGTGCAACGTGCTTGTGGTCGGCGAGGTCCGTGGTCATCAGCCGATAGGGCCCAGGCGGCCGGGCGTGCTGTACGCCGCGAACTCGGGTCCGAGGATGTCTGGCCACTCGTCGTCGAGTGTGGGTCGTTGCTCGGCAGGTCGGGGCTTCCCATCCCAGCCGATCTGCTCCATCCCGCTGTACAGAAGTGCGGTATGGCCTGAATCATCGGTCACCATCGCGGCATAGCCAATGCCAGGGTGCAGCTCTGGCGGCAGGTCGGTGCGAACAGTGACGCCGCGCTCGCTCAACCAGCTCACGGCGTCGCGCAGCTGAGAGTACGTGCCGATCTCGATGCCAAAGGCGCACAGGTATGAGTCGGGGTTCATCCCCAACGTTTCCCGCAGCTCCATCGGGAGGATGGCCAGAACGTGGTGGTCGGTTCCACAGCGCAGGTACGAGGCCGTGTGGCCGTTCCATTCGACTTGCTCGGTCGGTTCGAGTCCGACGTGTGCGGTGTAGAACTCGACCGAAGCATCGACGTCAGTTGCGAAGATGTAGACGGCTCCCATTTTGGTGACCGCGAACGGGCGCTGCAATCGGACTCCGCCGACGACGTAGTCGTAGGGCATCTCCTCGACGGGTCGGAAGCCCTTCTCGATATCGCCGTCAGCGCTCTCGCGTGCAATGAGCTCGCTGAACTCGGCAACCTCGGGCGGTTGCGGCTCGTAGTCGGGCGGACTCGTGTACAGCTGCGCCGGTTTGCTTCGACGATCCCAGCCGATCTGTTCCATGCCGTAGAACAACTCGACGCGGAAGCCGTCCGGGTCGAACGTGTAGTTCGCCCAATTGCTGCCTGGAAAGTCTCGCCCGTACCGCCACGTACCCGTGCCGAGGCGTTCGAAGTAGTCGTGACCATCGGCGACCTCTTGGAGGGTTCCGACCTGGAACGACAGCTGGTTGACCGTCATGCCCTTCTGAAAGTCCGGATCGTCCTTCTCGAGCATTGCGTCGATGAAGACGAGCGAGTGATGGTCGGATCCCACGGAGGTGAAGTGGCCAACTTCTTTGGGAATGTCCGGGAACCGCAATGAGTCGCTGTGGTGGAGGCCGAGGTTGTCGGTCCAGAACTCGAGCGCGCTGTCGATGTCGGGGATCGTGAGGCCGAGGTGGCCGAATCGCTGAATCTTGAAGGGGCGGTCGTGTGCTATGCCGCCAACGTGGAATGTCTCTGTCATTGAAGAGTCCCCCTATGTCGCCTACAGGTGCTCGGACGGCACGACGTCGAGGCCGTTCGCCATGAAGTTCATGTGGAGCCCAGCGAATTCGCCCGGCCGCTCGTACGTGCTATTTGGGCCGAAGTGCATTATGCATAGTGCGTTCTCTGCTCAGGTTGTGTCAAGGCGTGCGTCACCGCAACCCGAGCTGCGTGCCGAGTTGCGAAACGAGTGCATCGATGTCGCCGGGCGAAATTGCAACACCAAACAGGTGGAAGTCTGGCCGCGCCCGCACGGCGAGCAGAAGCGCCAGCGCGAGCCCGACGGGACCGGCGCCAACGATGACGACATCGGTGTAGGACGCTGCGCCCCGCGCGACGCATAACGAGCGTGTCAGATTTGGGTAGTTCGAACCGATCACAACCGAGGGGATCATGATGGGCGAGCATCGGAGCGATGTCGACGTTGTGGTGGTTGGAGCCGGCATGGCCGGGCTCGACCTGCTGCACAAGCTGCGGAGCATGGGACTGTCGGCGCAAGGATTCGAGACCGCTGATGGCGTCGGCGGTACCTGGTACTGGAATCGTTATCCCGGTGCCCGGTGCGACGTGGAGAGCATCGACTACAGCTACAGCGAGGCCGGCGCCCAGCAGCGCCCACCCGGTCCGCGGTCGACGTGATTGCCACCGGCGCCTACGTGCGCAGCGCGATGGCTGCCGCGCTGCGGGACTTCTTGGCGTGACCTGGCCGAGCGGCGTGTGGCGGGGCGAGCGCATCGCAACGCACGACCCACCACCCAAGGGAATCCCCAACCCGATCCACGACGACGACGGCGCTCAGGGCGCCGGTTACAAGGGTTCACTCGTCGCTGGCGTCCGAACCTACGGCTGGGCCTGCGAGATCATCATCGAGGCGCTGGGGGAGGGGTGGTTGGTCGAGGGATGGGTTGACTTCACGCTCAAGCGGCCGCTGTTCGTCGGCGATCGACTGGTCACCACGGTCGCTCGCTCCGATGGCTTGGACGAGGCATTCGCCCTCGAGTGTGTCGCCCACCGAGCCGGCGGACAGGAGGATGTCGTGCTCGTCGGGAGCTGCGGCCTCGGCAATGCGGCCTGGCTCGGTGATCTCGCAGACTTGGCCCATCGACCGGGCGAGGAGCCGCCGCCGGTGCGGTCGACCTACGACCTCGACACGGTTCCGTTGCGAACGCCGCTGCGCCCGCTGTCGGTTGAGGTGTCGACGAGCGCGACGGCTCGGCTGGCCACCGAGGATCTCGAGATCGAAACCGCCCGCTACGCGGCTCGATCACCGACGATCCACCCCTACTTTCTGGCGGCGCGTATGTCCCCGCTGACCAGGCACAACTTCACCTACGGGCCCACGATCCACGTGCGTACCCAGCTTCAGCACGTACAGCGCGCCCTGGCTCCGCAGGAGCTGACTATCACCGCAGAGATCGTCGACGCCTACGAACGCAACGAGCACCTCTATCAGGTGCTCGACGGGGTCATCGCGGGAGATCGACAGGGCGAGATTGCGCGCCTGCGCCACCACACAATCTTCCGTCCGCGCGGCACCATCATGCCGCCGCCGATCGGCGCATGAGGTTCGCCGTCCTCGGTATCACCCACGACCGCTGGCGGATCATCGCCGCTCGGTGATGTGAGTCGGCGTCAGCTCACGTCGAACGCATCGAGGTGAAGGTCGCGCATCTCGCGACGGAAGCGGGCCCAGCTGCCGGGGTAGAACGGCAGGATGCGACCGTTGCGGTCGCGGTACCAGCCGGGGCAGTCGCCCGCCCAGCTCATCTCCTGCAGCTCCGCTTGGGTGGCTTCGGCCCATTCGTGGGTGGCGTCTCGGCGAGCCTCGATGGCGCTCGCGCCGCGGGCGAGCAGGTGTTGGATCCAGCGGCCGATGTAGTTGGTGGCGACCTCGGCCGTCATGAACACCGGAGCATGGCCTGGGGATCCGTTGACACCAGCGACCGTGAACCAATTCGGGAAGCCCGGGATGGCGACGCCCCGGAATGCCTCGGGCGCCCGAGCGAACGCTGTCCGCAGGTCGAGGCCCTCGCGCCCGAAGATCTCCGGCGCAGGCCCGCCGTCGGCCCGGCCACCCAGCTTGTACCCGGTGCAGAAGATGACGACGTCGACATCGACCTCGGTGCCGTCGGCGCTGACCACGCCGCTCGGGGTCAGCGCGGTCACGCCGTGCGGAACGAGCGTCACGTGATCCAGCGCCAGGGCGGGGTAGTAGTCGTCGGAGACCAGGATGCGTTTGCACCCCGGCTCGAAGGTGGGTGTCAGTGCGGCGATCATGTCCGGATCGGAGATCGCAGCGCGCATCTGGTCCATGACCTCAGCGCGCAGCTGCTCGATGGCGTCGGTCTTCTTTTCGAACGCCCGTTGCCACAGCATGCTGTCGCGGTATTGCTGGCGCCGAGCGCGGTGCCAACCCTCGTCGGTGGCGAGCTCCGCCTTCTCCGCATCGGTGTAGTAGCGGTTGCGGCGAGGGCGAACCCAGTTGGGCGTGCGCGAATACACGAAGACCTCGGTCGCGTCCTTCGCCACCTCGGGAACGACCTGAACCGCGGCCGCTGCGCTGCCCACCACCGCGACCCGACGCCCGGCGAGGTCGACGTCGTGGCGCCACGACCCGGCGTGCCACACCAGGCCTTCGAAGGAGTCGAAGCCGTCGAGGGTGGGGTAGTGGGGTTCGGTGAGGCCACCAGTGGCTGAGACGACGAAGCGGTGGCGGAGTCGTTCGCCCTGTGCCAACTCGAGTTCCCAGCAGGCGTCGTCAGGCTGCCACGATGCCCGGTCGACGGTGGTGTTGAGCCGGATGTGGTCGGCGATGCCGTACTTGGCGGCGCACGACCGGATGTAGGCCTGGATCTCGGGTTGGCCCGAGAACACCATCGAGAAGTCGGGGTTGGGCTCGAAGGTGTAGCAGTAGATGTGCGACGGGATGTCGCAGTGCAGTCCGGGGTAGGTGTTGCGCAGCCACGTCCCGCCGACATCGGACTGCTTCTCGTAGACGACGAAGTCGTCGATGCCCGCACGCTTGAGCTCGATGCCCATCACGACGCCGCTGAGGCCCGCGCCCAAGATCCCGACTAACGCCATGGCACTAGTGTCCCAGCGGCGGCTTGCCTAACGCCGATCTCGACGGACAGGCTCGAACATGACGGTCTACGACGACGCGCACAAGTGGTACTCGACTCACTGGGATGCCGAGATGCCCGTGGGGGACTGGTGGCGGCTCATCTCGGAGTCCGGATGGGGCTATCCGTTCTGGCCGGCCGATCGGTTCGGTCGCGGCCTCAGCCACCTCGAAGCGTTGGAAGCCGATCGCGCCCGAGATGACGTCGGCGCGTTCGGGCCTCCAAACGGGGTGTCGGTGACGCTGGTGGCGCCCACACTGTTCGAACACGGTCCCGACCTGCTCCTCGATCGCTACCTGCCGAAGATCGCCACAGGCGAAGAGCTCTGGTGTCAGCTTTTCTCCGAGCCCGGCGCCGGATCGGACCTGGCAGGGCTGCGCACCACCGCCGAGCGCGATGGCGACGAGTGGATTGTCAACGGCCAGAAGGTCTGGACCACCGCCGGTCACACCGCAGATCGGGCCGTCGTGATGGCGCGCACCGACCCCGACGTGACCAAGCACCAGGGCATCTCGTTCTTCTGCATCGACATGGACCAGCCCGGCGTCGAGGTTCGCCCCTTGCGGGACATGACCGGTGATTGCGAGTTCAACGAGGTCTTCATGGACAACGCCCGCGTGCGTCACGACGATGCGATCGGCGGGCTGAACAACGGCTGGCGGGCGGCCATGACGATGCTGGCCGTCGAGCGCGA
>LXNI01001762.1_pt1 | contig 17316 bp, 14 predicted proteins | sample 809091 | NCBI WGS metagenome assembly LXNI01 (sample SAMN04870527, study PRJNA318959) | sponge metagenome | biome: 01000161; feature: marine sponge reef; material: water | host: Sarcotragus foetidus | place: Greece: Milos, Mediterranean Sea | collected 2013-05-29 | depth 5-7 m | reverse complement strand
ATAGGCCCCCAGACCCGCCGCGAGCGGGTCCCGAACCCCAACCCCCGCCGCCCATAACCAGAGAAAACCGACCGAACTCATCAAACCGGCCGCGCGTGGCGAGTTTTTCAGCAGCCTGCTAGGCCGTTCTAGGCCGCTCTAGGCCGTTCTTGGCCGTTCCAACCACGTCTTGGAGACCCAATTGCCGGATCTGACCGACGTCCTGGTAAACCTCAACATCGTCGGCTCCGTGGAGGACGGAGAGATCGATCTCGCCGACGTGGCGCTGATGCTGGGAGCGCTCGATCACCCGGACAAGCGGGTCGAGCAGTACCGGGACCATCTGGCCGAGCTGGCGGGCAACGCCGATGCGGTGAAGGCGCAGGCGACCGACGTCCACGACCGGGCCGCGGTGCTCCATGACGTCGTGTTCGCCGACGGCGGCTACCTGGGGGACACCGAGACCTATGACGACACGGATAACGCCAACCTGATGCGGGTGATCGACCGGCGCCGCGGCATTCCCGTGTCGCTGGGGATCATCCTCATTCACGTCGCCCGCTCGCTGCGGTGGGAGATCGCCGGGATTAATTTCCCCGGTCACTTCCTGCTTCGGCTGCAGGCGCAAGGCGAGTCGGCGATCATCGATCCCTTTGACGGCGCCCGGATGCTGCAGATGAGCGAGCTCAAGCGGCTGCTGAAGGACGTCTATGGGACCGATCTGCCGATGAAGCCCGAATTCGTCCGTTCGGTGGGCAACCGGGACATTCTCTTGCGCTTGCAGAACAACATAAAGACTCGGGCCTTGCAGCAGAGCGACACGCCCCGCGCCGTCGAGGTGCTGCGGCGCATGGGCCTGATCGCCCCGGGCCATGGCGAGATCATCACCGAGCTCGCCGCGCTCGAGGTCGGTCAGGGAAATCTCAAGTCGGCGGTGATGGTGCTTGAGGACTACATCGCACTGGGCGGCGCGGCGCTCAACGACCGGGACGCCGAACGTATGCTGGATGAGCTGAAACGCGGGCTCAACTAGTGCAGCTTCACTATCTGGAGGCCGGTGAGGGACCCGGGGTCCTCATCCTCCACGGGCTGTTCGGTCAGGCGCGGAACTGGGCCGCCGTCACCAAGGGCCTCGCGGAAGACTACCGGCTTGTCAGCATCGATCTCCCCAATCACGGCCGTTCGCCCTGGACCGAGGATGTGAGCTACCCCTCGGTGGCCGCCAACGTCGCCGAGTTCATGACAAGACACAAGCTCAAGGGGGCGGCCGTGGTCGGCCACTCCATGGGCGGCAAGGTGGCCATGGCGCTGGCGCTAACCCGGCCCGATCTGGTCGGCGGGCTGGTGGTGGTTGATATCGCGCCGGTCCCCTACGCCCACGGCATCCGGCATCATATGGAGGCGATGCGGGCATTGCCCCTCGAACGGGTGACCAGCCGCGAGAGCGCCGATGAGATGCTGGCCGGCGGGGTGGACGATCCGGTGGTCCGGGCGCTGCTGCTCTCCAATCTCGCCCGCGACGGGGACGGCTATGCCTGGCGGATCAACCTCGACGGCCTGCACGACGGGGCCGACGTGATCCACGGTTTCCCGGACATGGACGGTGCGCAATATGAGGGCCGAACGCTGTTCGTCGCCGGCGAGACCTCGGACTTCATCGGGAAAGAGCACGAGGAGCTGATCGGCTCCCTGTTCCCAAATGCCGAGCACGCGGTGGTCAAAGGCGCCGGCCACTGGGTGCACGCGGACAAACCCAAGGAGACCATCGATGTGCTGCGGAAGTTCCTGGCGGGGTAGTTATTTCGGCGGCAGGGAGCGGGCGAAGGCATAGCCCCGTTCGATCCACGCCTTGAGGTCCGTCTCGTCCTCGAAGGCCGGGGGGGCCACTTCAACCCAGCCGGTCATGGGCCGGCCGGTGATGTCGAACTCCTTGACGTGATCTTCGGCGAGGGTAGCTTCGTATGCGCCGGGGCCGACGCGGACGATCATGTTGTCCCGGTTGACGCCGCAGGCGATGTTACCATGACAGAAGAAGGCGATACCGCCGAACATCTTCTTCTCGTCATGTGCCGGGTCGCCGGGGATGATGGCGCGCATGCGCTCCGCCAGATGTTCGTCAAAAGCCATCGGCCGAGTGTAGCGGGTATGGGTGCGCGGCGCTATTCCGCGGGTGCCGCAATGCGCTCCCGCCGGCGCGTGAGGGCCAGCCAGGTGACCGCGGCCATGGCGATAACGATCATCGGCAGGGCCAGAATGTTGACCCAATTCCAGCCCAGCAACTGGTAGACCGCGCCCGAGACCAGGGACGAGAAGGCGACGCCGGTAAAGACGATGAAATCGTTGGTCCCCTGGAGCTTGGCGCGTTCCGACGGCGTATCGATTTCGGTGAGCAGGGTGGTGCTGCCGGTAAAGGCGAAGTTCCAGCCGCATCCGAGGAGGAACAGGCTGACCCAGAAATGCCAGAACTCGACCCCCAGCAGCGCAACGACCACCGAACCGGTGAGAAGAGCAAGGCCCACGGTAATGATCTGCAGGGTGCCGAACCGCCTGATCAACGAACCGGTCACGAAGCCCGGCGCGAACATGCCGACCACGTGCCAGGAAATGACCAGTGCGACGTCGCCGTCGCCGAAGGAATAGCCGTACTGCATGGAGATGGGGGTCACGGTCATCAGGAAATTCATCACGATGTACGTGGACGTGGCGGCGATGACGGCGGCGATGACCACCGGTGTCTTAAAAATCTCGAGGAGCGGGCGGCCGGGATCGTCGAACTCGGCCTTGGTGAGTCTGGGAATATCTATTCCCAGCACCACCAGTCCGGAGAGCAGGGTGGAGCCCGCGAGAATGAGGAACGATCCGGCAAAGGCGGAACCGTCGATCCAATCCTTGCCGATAATCGCCGAATAGGGGCCGGTGAAGGCCCCCATGACCCCGGCGGCGAGCACCAGGGCGATGGCCGTCGCCTTGAAGTCGATACTGGCGACGTCGGCGGCGGCGAACCGGTATTGCTGCGCGAACCCGGAGTAGATGCCGAACAGGAAGATTGACGCGTTGAAAAGCAGGAACTGCACTTCGATGATGGCGAGGGCGCCCAAAAGCGCACCGCCGGTGCCGATCAGCGAGCCGACGACAAACCCGGCCTTGCGGCCGATGCGCCGCATCAGTAGTGCCGAGGGCAGTGTCCCCGCGGCCGTTCCGACCAGCATCATGGTGAGCGGAATAGTGACCAGCACGCCGGCGTCGAATACGCCTTCGGACACCAGTCCGGAAGCGAGGAATGTCAGGCCCCGGCCGGTGTTGAACAGAACCTGGCAAAGGCCGAGAATGCCGACGTTTTTCTTCTCGCGGGATAGTCGCACCCCGGTGCTTTACGGGAGCCGGAAGTCCCCTGCAAGCGCTTTCCCGCAGCCCGCTCCATGTTGTCCGATTCGGCCAAATTGGGATGATTTTCGCCCTTCGGGACGGTCCCAGCCGGTCATCGCCGGCCCAATCCCGTCCCGTTTAAATTTTGTTCATATTATCAATAGGTTACATGAAATTTTTGGGCCCCAAAATAAGCCTTGTTCAGTTGTTGTGAGCGGCCGGTCTTGCTATAAATGTTTCATGTATTTCCACCTCCGCCGGCCCAGCGGCGAACCCAAAAAATCGAATAGGATCAGCGCCATTGACTGCGCCGCCTGACACACCGGAAGGTAATGGCGGCGGCTTGCCGCCCGACGACGAGCCGCCCGAGAGTTCCGGCCCCGATGAGCCGTTCGATCGCGACATAAAACCGGTCGCCATCGAAGACGAGATGCGCTCGTCTTACCTCGATTACGCCATGAGCGTGATCGTCAGCCGGGCGCTGCCCGATGTTCGCGACGGTCTGAAGCCGGTCCACCGCCGGATTCTTTATGCCATGAAGGAGGGCGGTTACGACTACAACCGGCCGTTCCGCAAGTCGGCCCGAATCGTCGGCGACGTAATGGGCAAATACCACCCGCACGGTGATTCGGCGATCTACGATGCGCTGGTTCGCATGGCCCAGGATTTCTCCATGCGCCTGCCGCTCATAGAAGGGCAGGGCAATTTCGGCTCCATGGACGGCGACCGGGCGGCGGCCATGCGCTACACCGAAGCCCGGCTGGCGCGTTCGGCGCACCATCTGCTGGAGGACATCGACAGGGATACGGTCGATTTCCAGCCCAACTACGATGACAGCGTCCACGAACCGTCGGTGCTGCCGGCGGAGTTCCCGAACCTCCTGGTTAACGGCGCGGGCGGCATTGCCGTCGGCATGGCGACCAACATCCCGCCGCACAATCTCGGCGAAGTCATCGATGCATGCCGTGCGCTGATCGACAACCCGGAACTCACCATTGCCGAGCTGATCGAAAACCATGTGCAAGGTCCCGATTTTCCGACCGGCGGCGTGATACTGGGCCGCAACGGCATCCGACAGGCCTTCGCGACCGGCCGGGGTTCGGTGGTCATCCGGGGCAAGGCGGAGATCGAGCCGATGGCCAGGGACCGCGAAGCCATCATAATCTCCGAGGTTCCCTACCAGGTGAACAAGGCCCGGATGATCGAGATTATCGCCGAAGCGGTACGGGACAAGAAGATCGAGGGGATTTCGGATCTCCGCGACGAATCCGACCGGCACGGCGTGCGGGTGGTGGTCGAAGTCAAGCGCGATGCCATGGCCGAGGTCGTGCTCAACCAGCTCTATTCCTTCACGCCGCTGAAGACCAGCTTCGGCGTGAACATGCTGGCGCTGAACGGCGGCAAGCCCGAAATGCTGGATCTCAAGCAGATCCTTCGGGCGTTCATCGATTTCCGTGAGGAAGTCATTACCCGCCGGACCGCGTTTGAGCTCGGCAAGGCACGGGAGCGAGCCCATGTCATGGCCGGCTTGGCGGTCGCGGTCGCCAACCTGGATCCGGTAATCGCGCTGATCCGCAAGGCCAAGGACGGGCAGGGCGCGCGCGAAAAACTGATGGCGACGCCGTGGCCCGCGGGCGACGTCGCGCCGCTGATCGCGCTCATCGACGAGCCGGACCGCAAGGTTTCCGAAGACGGGACGTACATGCTCTCCGAGGAACAGGCCAAGGCCATTTTGGAGATGCGCCTCCAACGCCTGACCGGCCTGGAGCGGGGCAAGATCGCCGATGATCTCAGGGAAATCTGCGCCAGGATCACCGAGTATCTGGAGATTTTGGCGTCGAAGGAGAAATTGTTCGGCATCCTTCGCGACGAACTGCTGGAGATGAAGGAACGGTTTGGCACGCCGCGGCGGACGGTCATCGAGGAAGCGGAATTCGAGACCGACATCGAAGACCTGATCCAGCGCGAGGATATGGTCATCACCGTGTCGAACACGGGCTATATCAAGCGGGTGCCGCTCTCGACCTATCGGGCGCAAAACCGGGGCGGCAGGGGACGTGCCGGTATGAGTACCCGGGAGGAGGATTTCGTCTCCCAGGTCTTTGTCGCCAATACCCATCAGCCGGTATTGTTCTTTTCGTCGACCGGCATCGCCTACAAGCTCAAGGTCTACAAACTGCCCCAAGGCAGTCCGCAGTCCCGCGGCAAGGCGTTGGTGAACGTCCTGCCCTTGGATGAGGGCGAAACGATTTCGACGGTGATGCCGTTGCCCGAAGACGAGGAGACGTGGGAAAACCTCTTCGCCGTCTTCGCAACCGCGTCGGGTAATGTGCGGCGCAACCGCTTGAGCGATTTCACCAATGTAATGGCCAACGGCAAAATCGCCATGAAGTTCGAGAACGGCCATGAAGGAGACCGGCTGATCCGGGTTCGTACCTTCAGCACGGACGAGGATGTCTTCGTGGCCACCCGCGGCGGCAAGTGCATCCGCTTTCCGGTAACCGACCTTCGCGTGTTTTCAGGCCGCACCTCGACAGGCGTCCGGGGCATTCGTCTCGCCGGCGGGGACGAGGTGATCTCCATGTCCGGCCTTAAGCATATCGAGGTCGGGGTGGCGGTTAGGGAAGAATACCTGAAGTCGGTTAATGCCAAACGGCGTCTCGCGAGCGGCGACTACACCGACCGGGCCGAAGACAAGGCCTACGACGAAGAACTGGCCGCCAAGCTGGAGGCGCCCGAGTACCAGGAGATGGCCGCCGGGGAAGAGTTCATTCTCACCGTGACCGAGGATGGCTTTGGCAAACGCTCTTCGGCTTATGATTATCGGATATCGGGCCGCGGCGGCAAGGGCATCGACAGCATGGATTTGAAGCGCGGCAAGGATTCGAGTACGCAGGTGGTGGCGACCCTGCCGGTGATCGGGGACGATCAGTTGGTGATGGTTTCCGATGGCGGGCAACTCATCCGGATGCCCATCGACGGCATCAGCTTTACCGGCCGGACGGCGCGCGGCGTCACCTGCTTCAGGGTTGGCGAGGATGAGCGCGTGGTTTCGGTCTCTCGAATTCGCGACGTCGACGGCGACGGAGAGGAGGCCGAAAATGCCGCTATTCCCGAACCGGCGGAGGACGAACCGGCACCGGCAGGAGAGTAGGGCGAATGGCGGATAAAACTGGCGTATATCCCGGAACCTTTGATCCGATCACCCATGGTCATCAGGACATCATCAGCCGGGCGACCCGGGTGGTGGATCACCTGATCGTCGGCGTCGCCGTCAACGCGGGCAAAGGACCGCTGTTCTTGCTCGATGAGCGGGTCGCCATGGTCGAGGCTGAAGTTGCGGAGGTGGATACCAACGGCGCCCGTGTCGAGGTCCGGCCCATGGAAGGGCTGCTGATGCATTTCGCCGAGGAGTGCGGCGCATCCTTGATCGTGCGGGGTCTGAGGGCGGTATCCGATTTCGAATATGAGTTTCAGATGGTCGGCATGAACGCACGGCTCAACGACGGCATCGAAACCGTGTTTCTCATGGCCTCGGAAAACCATCAATTCATCTCCTCCCGGCTGGTGAAGGAAATCGGCATGCTGGGCGGCGACATCAAACCGTTCCTCTCGCCCCGTGTGGTCGAACGGATGAACGAGAAGCTCGCGGACAATCCGGCCGCGGGGTAAGGTCCCCGACACCTAACCCGACACCGAACTCGACGCCGTGGACCGCCCATGCGACTAGCCACCTTCCTGCACCGAGACGGGGATGCCCGGGCCGGTGTTCTGCTCGAAGACGACACCCGGATCGTCGATCTGTTGGCCGCCAGGCCCGAACCCCGTTTCGGTTCCATGCAGGCCCTGATCGAGGGCGGGCCCGAGGCATTGGACGCCGCCCGGGAGGTCGTGGAAAATCCGCCGTCCATCGCGGTCCATATGACGGAAGGGGCCAAGCTTCTGACGCCCTTGCCGGCGCCGCCGCAAATCCGGGACTGCCTGTGTTTCGAGGAACACTTGAAGCAGGCCTACGATGTCCTGCGCAGGAACCGGGCGGCCATGGAGCCGGACCCGGAAGCGGCGCTGAAGGAGTTCGAGGCCAAGGGGCTCTTTCGCATTCCCGAGGTGTGGTACCGGCAGCCTATCTACTACAAGGCCAACCGCCTTGCCGTCGTCGGCCCGGGGGAGGACGTGATCTGGCCCGATTATGCCGAGGTGATGGATTACGAGCTCGAATTCGGATTTTTCATCGGCAAGGGGGGACGGGACATTCCCGTGGACAAGGCCCGGGAGCACATTTTCGGGTACGCCATCTTCAATGACATATCGGCCCGTGATGCCCAGGCGGTCGAGATGCCGGGCGGACTTGGACCCGGCAAGGGCAAGGACTTCGACACCGGCAACGTCATCGGCCCCTGTATCGTGACCGCCGACGAACTGGATCCCTACGACTGCACCATGATTGCCCGCATCAACGGGGAGGAGTGGTCGCGCGGACATTCGAGCTCGATCCACTGGACCTTCGAGGATCTGATCGCCCACATTTCCCGCTCCGAAACCCTGTATCCCGGTGAATTCATCGCGTCGGGAACGGTTGGCGGCGGCAGTGGTCTGGAACAGGAGCGTTACCTCTCCGACGGCGATGTCATGGAGTTGGAGGTCGAGGGGATCGGCATTTTGCGCAACCGGATCATCAGAAAATAGGGAGGGCTTATGGTTGAGAAGATCAGACGGGTGATCACCGGCCACGACGAGAACGGAGAGTCGGTGTTCATCATTGATGGTGATGCGACAGCGGTAAAGGAAATGGAGTCGATGCCGGGTCTGGCGTTGACCGACATCTGGCAAACCGATGGCGCGCCGGCGGGCAATGCGGGGAACGCCGATGCCGCCGACCGGCCGGTGGTGCTTGAGCCTCCCGCGAACGGCACCATTTTCCGTGTTGTGGAGTTTCCGCCGGACAGCCAGTGGCGCGACCGCGCTGACGCCAGGGATGCCTTCGGGTCAATTGGGGCGGACCACGCCACGGACGATGCCAGCGACGATCCGATGATGCACAAAACGGCGACCGTCGATTACCTGCTGGTTCTCAAAGGGGAAATTTGGGCGATTCTCGATGACAGCGAGGTGTGTCTCAAACAAGGCGATGTGATGGTCCAGCGGGGCACAAACCATTCGTGGAGCGTCCGGACCGACGAGCCATGCCTGCTGGCCGCCATTCTGGTGAGCGCCGAACCCGTCTGAGGGAGCCCGCGTCTGATGAATCTAGCTCGGTACCTGGTGGAGTCGGCCACCCGGCAACCAGGCGCGCCGGCCCTGGCGCGGGGACGGGATATCGTTGCAACCTATGCCGAACATGCTGAACGTTCGGCTCGGATTGCCGGCGCATTGGCGGCGGATTTTGGTATCACGCCCGGCGACCGGGTGGCTATGGCCATGGCCAACGCGCCCGAATATTCCGAAATACTGTTTGCGGTCTGGCATGCGGGCGCCGTTGCGGTACCGGTGAACGCCAAGCTGCACCCAAAAGAGGTGGCGTGGATAATCGATAACGCCGGGGCGAAAATCTGCTTTGCCGGAGCCGGCCTTGCCGCCGGCCTCGAGGAAGTTCGCGGGAAAATAGCGGGCCTCGAACGCGTCCTTTGCGCCGGCGGGGAGACGCTGGCGATGCTCCGCGAGGCCGGTCCGGCGCCCCTCGTGGATCGTCGCGCCGAAGATCTTGCGTGGTTGTTCTACACGTCGGGCACCACCGGCCGGCCAAAAGGGGCCATGCTGTCCCACGGCAATCTGCGGGCGATGACGGCTTCGTATTTCGCCTGCGTCGATGATGTCGCATCCGGCGATTGCATCATTCATGCGGCTCCGATGTCGCATGGGTCCGGTCTCTATCTCGTGCCGCACGTTGCCCATGGGGCGGCACAGGTCATTCCGCCTTCGGGCGGGTTTGACCCGGCGGAGGTTTTCGATCTGTTATCGGCTTGGCGGGGCGCGACGCTTTTTTTCGCGCCGACCATGGTCACCCGGCTTGTGGCCGCGCCGGAACTGGCGGACGCCGATCTATCCGGTCTCAAGACCATCGTTTACGGCGGCGCGCCGATGTATGCCGGGGACTGTCAGCGGGCGCTCGCGGCCTTGGGGCCGAAGCTGGTTCAGATTTATGGCCAGGGTGAAGCGCCGATGACCATCACGGTACTTGACCGGGCGTCGCACATGGAGGCCGATAATCCGCGTTATTTGCAACGTCTCGGCTCTGTCGGGCGGGCGCAGGCCGGTGTCGAAGTCAGGGTGGCGGACGCCGGAGACAATCCCCTGCCGGCGGGGGACATCGGCGAGGTTCAGGTGCGGGGCGATGTCGTCATGTCGGGCTACTGGCGGAACCCCGATGCAACCGCCCAGGCTCTGAAGGACGGCTGGCTGCATACGGGCGATCTCGGCATTCTCGACGATGACGGCTATCTCACCCTGAAGGACCGATCCAAGGATGTGATCATTTCCGGCGGATCCAACATCTATCCGAGGGAGGTGGAGGAAGTGCTTTTGCTCCACCCCGGCGTTCTGGAATGTTCGGTCATCGGCCGGCCGCACGCCGACTGGGGCGAGGAAGTCGTGGCCTTCGTCGTCCTCCGGTCCGGCGCGCAACTGGATGATGCCGGGCTGGACGCTCTCTGCATTGAACATATTGCCAGATTCAAGCGGCCCAAGGCCTACCGGGTTGTCGACACGCTGCCGAAGAACAATTATGGCAAGGTCCTGAAGACGGCCTTGCGCGATATGGCCTAGCGAACCTGCTGGAAAGAAAGAACCACCATGTCAGAGTACAAGACGGAACTTCGTGACGGCATGGCCGTCGATTGGGACGTCCCGATCGAGATGGATGACGGGCTGGTGGTTCGCGCGGATGTGTTCCGCCCCGCCGACGACGGCCGGCATCCGGTCATTCTCTCCTACGGCCCGTATGCCAAGGGCCTGGCGTTTCAGGACGGTTATCCAAGCGCCTGGGAGCGGATGGCGGAAGAGCACCCCGACGTGCCGGCCAATTCCTCCAACCTGTACCAAGCCTGGGAAGTGGCCGATCCGGAGAAGTGGGTTCCCGAGGGCTACGCCTGCGTGCGGGTCGATTCAAGGGGGTGCGGCCGGTCGCCCGGCTACATCGATCACTTCTCGCCCCGGGAAACCAAGGACTTCCACGATTGTATCGAATGGGCCGGCGTACAGGCGTGGAGCAACGGCAAAGTCGGGCTCAACGGGATCTCCTACTACGGGATCAATCAGTGGCAGGTTGCGTCCCTTAACCCGCCGCACCTGGCCGCCATGTGCATCTGGGAAGGGGCTGCCGACTGGTACCGGGACATGACCCATCACGGCGGCATCCTCTGCACGTTTTGGGACAACTGGTACGACATGCAGGTCACCACCGTTCAGTATGGCCTGGGCGAGAACGGACCCAAGAGCCGGGCGACCGGTGAGTTGGTATGCGGCGACGAGACATTGAGCGAAGACCGGCTGGCCGGGAACCGCTGTGCCTTCGGAGATGAAATCTGCGCCCATCCGCTGGACGACGATTACCACAAGGCCCGCTCTCCCGATTGGGAGAGCATCGATGTGCCGCTTCTTTCCTCGGCCAATTGGGGCGGGCAGGGGCTTCATCCGCGCGGCAACTTCGAAGGCTATGTCAGGTCCGCCGGCGACCGGAAATGGCTGGAAGTCCACGGCATCGAACACTGGACGGAGTTCTACACGGATTACGGCCGGAAAATTCAGCTGAAGTTCTTCGATAATTTCCTGAAGGGCGACGCGAACGGATGGGATGAGGAACCGCGGGTTCAATTGCTGGTCCGCGAGACCGGGCGGTTCGTTCCCCGCGGAGAGGCCGACTGGCCGATCCCCGATACGGAATGGACCAGACTCTATCTCGATCTTGAAAACGGCAAGCTGGCCGGGGCGCCGCCGCGCACGGCCGCCGAGATTTCCTACGAGGCCATGTCGCCGGGACTGTTCTTCGAGACCGAGCCATTCGACGCGCCGACCGAAATCACCGGCCCATTGGCGTCGAAGCTCTTTATTTCGTCATCGACCGAAGATGCCGACCTCTTTCTCGTGGTCGGCCTTTACGATCCGGACGGCAACGAAGTGGTCTTCCAGGGCGCCATCGATCCCCATACGCCCATCGCCCAGGGTTGGCTCAGGGCCTCCCATCGCAAGCTGGACCCGGTGCTGAGCGAACCCTATCGCCCTTATCACACCCACGACGAGAAACAGCCTCTTGCGCCGGGCGGGGTTGTGGAACTGGATATCGAGATTTGGCCGACGTCGATCGTCATTCCGCCGGGCCATACCCTGCGGCTCAATGTGCGCGGATGTGATTATGAATGGGCCGGGGACACCGCCGGCGAACGGCTGAGCAACTTCAAGAACGAGCTAAAGGGCTGTGGGCCGTTTCTGCACGACGACCCCCGGGACCGGCCGCCCGAAATATTCGCAAATCAGGTCACGCTGCACGCCGATGAAGCCCGGCGGAACTATCTGTTGCTGCCGGTCATCCCACGGCGCTAGGGTCCGGACCCGATTGAGCCGCCATGGGAGTGTTGCGGCGATGAGGACGGCGCGGCACAGGGTCCCTCGCCCCCGTCAGGGTGAGAGAGCGCAAAAAGGAGAAACCCCTAATTGAGTATAGACCCTGGCGCGACAGGTGCCGTGATTCATCTATAGTACGGCCGGTGAGGGGCATGCTTTGCCGCGATCCGGAGAGATGAACAGTGTCGATTGTAGAGCAGTTCGAAATTCGGACGCCGAAATCGCGGCGGTTTTTCGGTCGAGCCGCCGGCGCCATGCCGGGCGGAATCACACACGACCTTCGGCGTCAGCACCCGTATCCCCTATACGTCTCGCACGGCGAGGGGAGCCGAAAATGGGACGTCGATGGCAACGAGTACATCGATTACCACGGCGGCCATGGGGCGCTGCTGCTCGGTCATGGACGGCCGGAAATCGTCGCTGCGGTCCAGCGCCAGGCCGCGCGGGGAACTCATCTTGGCGGCAACCACGAACAGGAGCTGCACTGGGCGGAATTGGTCAAGGATCTGATTCCGTCCACTGAAAAAGTGCGCTTTACCGCGTCCGGGACGGAAGCCGCCATGATGGCGCTGCGGCTCGCGCGCGCGCATACCGGCCGTTCGAAGTTTGTCCGCTTCAAGGGCCATTTCCACGGTTGGTACGATCAGTTCGTCGCCGGATATGTTTCTCATTTCGATGCTTCGGCTCCGGTTGGCGTCCCGCCCGAAGTTGCCTCGGCCGCCTTGATCGCCGATCCGGGCGACGAGGATGCCGTTCTCCGTTTCATAGACGCGGAGGACGGCATTGCCGCGATAATTCTGGAACCGACGGGTGCCCATTTCGGCGCCGGCCCATTGGACCCTTCTTTTCTCTCCTTCCTCCGCGACGTCGCGAGCAGATTCAATATCGTGCTGATCTTCGATGAGGTGGTGACGGGGTTCCGCGTCTCTCCGGGCGGGGCCCAGGCGCATTTTGGCGTGACGCCGGACCTGACGGCGCTGGGCAAGATTTTGGGTGGCGGCTTGGGCGGCGGCGCGGTTGCCGGCCGGGCGGATATTCTGTCCCAACTCGATTTTGAGGCGGCTGCGAAGGCGGGCCGGGAAAAGATCGGGCATCCCGGCACCCATAACGGAAACCCTTTGAGTGCCGCGGCCGGCATCGCGGCGCTGGAGATCGTCGCCGGTACGAGCGCCTGCGAACGCGCCAATGAGTCCGGAGAGGCGTTGCGCCGTATGCTGAACCAGGTGCTGGCGGACGAGAAGGTGCCGTGGTCCATCTACGGTGAGTTCTCCGGGCTCAACCTGTTTACCAATCCCAACGATCGTCAAGTTTTGCCGTTGGAATTCGATCCGGCTAGGATTGATCCGTCCGAACTCGCGGGAAACGATCCGGTACTCGTGGGGTTGGTGAGGTTGGCGATGCTCATAAACGGCGTGGACGTGACGCCGCGGTTCAGCGGCTGGATTTCGGCCGTCCACGAGGATCGGGACCTGCGGCAAACCGCCGAGGCGTTCCGGCGGACGATCGGCATGCTGAAGAAGGAATCCGTGATAGCGGCCTGAAATTCGCGTGGCGGGCTAATGTGGGGGGCGGCGGATGACCAGAACATTGATCCAGGGCGGGCGCGTCATTACCGCGACCGATGACTACCGGGCCGATGTCCTGATCGAAAACGGCAGGGTTCACGCCATCGGATTGGATTTCGAGGCCGGTGAGGATGCCGACGTGCATGACGCGTCCGGCCTCCTGGTTCTCCCCGGCGGCGTCGACGTGCACACGCACCTGGAAGCCGAGGTCGGTCCGGCGATGACCGTCGACACCTTCGAGAGCGGGACGACGGCGGCTGCGTTCGGCGGCACCACGACGTTGGTGGACTTTGCCCAGCAGCCCCACGGCGGCAGCGTCATCGCCGGGCTCGACGATTGGCAGGCAAGAGCAAGCCGGGCCTGCGTCGATGTCGGCGCGCATATGATCATCACGACCTTCAACGATCAGACCCTGGCCGACATGAAGTCCATACTTCGGAGCGATGGGGTGACCAGTTTCAAGATGTTCATGGTAATGCCGGGAATCATGATGATCGACGATGCCGAGCTTTATCGGATCATGCGGATGACCGGCGAAAACGGCGGATTGTCCTGCGTCCATGCCGAGAACGGCCTGCTTATCGACGTGCTGATCAAGGAAGCGGTGGCCCAGGGTAGAAACGAGGTTCTAAATCATCCAAAGGTACACCCGGCGTCGACCGAAGGAGAGGCGGCCTACCGGGCGATCCAGATCTCCAAATTGGCCGAGGCGCCCATGTATGTGGTGCATGTTTCATCGCAGGATGCCGTCCGGCACATAGCGGAAGCCCGCGACGAAGGTACCCCTGTCTATGCCGAGACCTGTCCCCACTACCTGTTTCTGACCGAGGAACTGTACGATGCCCCGGATGCGGAGGCCGCGAAGTACACGATGATCCCCCCGCTCCGGTCCAAGGAGCACCAGGATGCGCTATGGCGGGGTCTTGCGACGGACGATCTTCAGATAATTTCGACCGACCACTGCCCGTTTTGTCTCGAGGAGAAAAGCTGGGGGCTCAAATATTCCAAGGCGCTCGGCAAGGAATCCTTCGCGCAGATGCCCAACGGCGCGCCCGGTGTCGAAACCCGTCTGCCGCTGATTTACGACGGCGGGGTCCGCACCGGACGTATGAGCCTCAACCGTTTCGTTCAGCTGAATTCGACGACGCCGGCGAAACTGTTCGGGCTGTTCCCCCGTAAGGGAACGATTGCGGTGGGGTCGGATGCCGATATCGTCCTGTTCGATCCCGAAGAGCGCTGGACGATCCGGGCCGCGGAGCACCACAGCCGGATCGACTACTCTCTCTTCGAGGGCCGCGAGGTGACCGGCCGGGTCAAAAAGGTATTCCTGCGGGGACAAGTGATCGTCGATGGCGATCGTTGGCTGGGCCGCGCCGGGGGCGGTGAATATCTGCCGCGGTCCAACTCCGGCCAGGTCTAGTTGGACGGTGGGGAGGCCGCCATGAGCCGAATAGTACGGGTTGGCGCCGCTCAGATGGGCGGCATATCGCGCGACGAGCCGAAAGAAAGCGTGGTCGAAAAATTGCTCGGCCAAATGCGAAGGGCGCACGGCGAGGGATGCGACATTGTCGTGTTTCCGGAACTTGCCCTCACCACGTATTTCGCCCGGTGGCTGATTGAGGACGAGGAGGAACTCGACCGGTTTTGCGAGGCGGAAATGCCCTCTCCGGCAACCCGGCCGCTGTTCGACGAGGCCGCACGTCTCAAAATCGGCTTCCATCTCGGATACGCCGAATTGGCCGACGAGAACGGCGTGAAGCGCCGCTTCAACTCGTCGGTGCTTGCCGACAAGAACGGGCGGATCATCAACAGGTTCAGGAAAATCCATCTCCCCGGCCGCTTGGAGCCGGATCCGGGTTTTCCCGCTCAGGCGCTGGAGAAGCGCTACTTCGATATTGGCGATACGGGCTACCGGACGGTCCGCGGGTTCGATGGCGTCATGGGGGTATGCATCTGCAACGACCGCCGTTGGGCCGAGAGCTATCGGGTCCTGGCATTGAAGGGCGCCGAAATGATCTTCATCGGCTACAACACGCCGACCAAACCCTACTGGGCACATGAGGAGGATCCGCTCAGCGATTTCCACAACCATCTGAGTATGCAGGCGGGCGCCTATCAGAACTGCTGTTGGATAGTCGGCGTCGCCAAGGCGGGCATCGAAGACGGGGAAGAATTGATCGGCGGGACGTGCATCATCGCGCCGACGGGCGAAATCGCCGCGGCATGCCAGACCCGGGAGCAGGAACTCATATGCGCCGATTGCGATCTCGATCTGGCCCGCGGCCTGAAGGACAATCTGCTGAACTTCGAACAGCACCGGCGGATCGAACATTACGGGCTCATCACCGAGCAGCGGGGTGTTGTCGAGCCGGACTGAGTATGCTTCAAATCGGCCGGCGGGAACGGGGCCGTGATATGACGGTGATATGATATGAGATCGAAGCGGAACGATTGCAGAGGAGGCGGCTATGCCGGTCTACAAAGCTGGTGAAATGGAGGCGACGCCGGATGTCGTCAATTCGAAGGTCATGATGAAGCAGTTCGGCGGCGAACTCATCAAGGTCGGCATCGTGACATACGAGGAAGGCGAGACCCCGCCGCCGCATTATCATCCGAACGACGAACAGTGGATCTACATGCTCGAAGGCCGGCTCGCGCACGTGCTTGGGGACGAAGACCATACGCTTGATCCCGGGGACCTGGTCTACATTCCGCGCAATGTGGTCCATGGGATACGGATAATCGAGGGACCGTGCCGCTTCTTTACCTGCAAGAGCCCGGCCGGGACCGGCGGTCTCAGCGAGGACTACACCGACGTTCCGAACCTGGAGGAAATCCAGCGGCGTCTGGCGGGAATTTCGTAGATGCCCGCGCGGATTTCCGGGCTTGCCCAATAGGGGCAAAACGCCTAGAAACCCGGGCGTTGGGTGCTTAGCTCAGGTGGTAGAGCAGCTGCCTTTTAAGCAGCGGGTCATAGGTTCGAGTCCTATAGCACCCACCATTTTTCCCTGACCAGTGCGGCAATCAAATCTACGGAGTTGTCATCGTGCCCCAATTCGCCGAGGCGAACATTCGGGTCGCGGGCGCGTACCGGTTTAACCGGCGGGATTACTGTTTCGCGGTACCGGTCTTAGGCTGATCGAATTGCCAGACCACTTGTGAGCCTTCAGCGTAAATTTTGCACTTCAGACCCCTGGAATGGTTTTGACAAAGTTCGATGGCCTGCAGTATTGCGTTGCCACCGCAATCTGACACTTCACAATACGAGTAGGCAATGGATGTCCTCCCGCCATCTTCAGATATGGCAAACGCCCCTATGGCAATGTCGGCTATTTTGTACTCTTCGAAAGCAGTTCGAGCTCTATCAGAGAGTTCAAGAGGTCCCTTTCCATAATAGTCCGAACTGGTTTGACACGCGGCCAGGACAGCCGCCGCAAGTACAAACTGGATGTAATTGATTTTCCGAGGCACCGGCCCCCCCCTTAAACGATTTGATGAATTGCCAATTTATCTTCCCTCGCGACAAGTGTGCAACGCGAATCGTCAAACCCGGGTTTCCCCCTCACCCCGACCCCAACCCTCCGCCGTCAAGGGGGAGGGGGATTTTCCTTTAACCCTTGCCGCCACACGCGCCCGGGCTAAATGAATAGACGACTGCCGCTCCCTCACCGGGGCGGCGTTTTGCGTATGGAGGGGGAGCTATGCAGATTTGTACGAACTGTTCGGAGGGTACCTCCCAAATGGGTGTCAATGAATGTCCATTAATGTCCATGAATGTCCATGTCGCCGAAATTGCGAAAATTGGAATTTGAGTATAAATGCCATTGTTTCAACATCTTAACGATATGCG
>LXNI01001761.1_pt1 | contig 17335 bp, 14 predicted proteins | sample 809091 | NCBI WGS metagenome assembly LXNI01 (sample SAMN04870527, study PRJNA318959) | sponge metagenome | biome: 01000161; feature: marine sponge reef; material: water | host: Sarcotragus foetidus | place: Greece: Milos, Mediterranean Sea | collected 2013-05-29 | depth 5-7 m | reverse complement strand
CGGGACTCGATTCAGACCGCTGCGGCGCGCATCACAGGAAGCATCGGCGGGAACCTGTCGACCGTTCCAGATACTGACGAGACGACTGGGCACTGAGCGGACACATTCTACGGCACAGCTTTGCGCCTAGGGCCTTGCCCTCGGCGAAAGTCTACCAACGATCAGCAACTTGCTCGGCCACACCCTGGTGCAAACAACCGCACGGTACGCACACCTCGCAAACACGTCCGTGAAGGCGTCGGGCTCGCGAGTAGGAGACAGCATAGGAGTACACTTCACTCGGGCGGACCCCGCGTAGCAAAACCGAAGCCGCTGGCTCGAAATAGCTATCGGTGTTCTGCTTGGCCGTCCGGCTCCGAGAGGGCCAGCCGCTCTCCGTGGAGCGATGGCCCTTCATCATAGAACGGGCCCAAGGGCATACCGCACCAAATGCCGATCTGCGCTCGCGGAGGAGCCTTCCCACCAATGATGACTGTATGGCCAGGGAACACGATCTCACCCTCGGCGACGGCGCGAAAATTTGCGAGCTTGAGGCGACGTATCCTCATCCTTCAACCCTGTCCGGCTCGGCCTCGTTGCGGGCGGCGGCCGCAGCCGGTAACAGAAAGGCTGCGAGCGCACTGACGACGCCGTCGAGCGGTCCGGGGTCGACACTCAGATCCTGCTTGAAACTCTCCCATTGCTGACACTTGACGGCGTCTTTCGCGAATGTCGGCGACAACCCGTCCGGAACCCGATCCGGGATCGTCGTGCCACGCCGTGCAAAGGGGCGTTGTCAGAGTAAATCGGGTTGAGCCTTGTGACATGGCTCCGTAGCCTCGGGCGATGAGCAACCCATTCCGTTATTTCAACAGTTCACCCGAAGTGATCCGCCTCGCGGTGATGATGTATGTTCGATACCCGCTGTCGCTTCGGCAGGTCGAAGATCTGCTGTTTGAACGGGGCATCGATATTTGCCACGAGACAGTTCGATATTGGTGGCACCGCTTTGGCCCGATGTTCGCCGGTGAGATCAGGAAGCGGCGAATTCAAAATCGGTCATATTCGAACTGGCAATGGCACCTCGATGAGGTGTTCGTCCGGATCAATGGGGAGACGCATTACCTGTGGCGCGCTATTGATCATGAGGGTGAGGTCCTTGAGGTCTTCGCCACGAAGCGCCGGGATCGCAAGGCGGCAATGGCGTTTATGAAGCGGGCGATGAAACGCTATGGTCGACCAAATGCGATCGTGACAGATCGACTCCGTTCCTACCGGGCGGCGTTGAGAGACATTGGTATGTTGAGACTTCAGGAGTGTGGCGGTCGGGCCAACAATCGGGCCGAGAACTCACACCAGCCGTTTCGGCGCCGGGAAGGAGCCATGGCGCGGTTTAGAGACATTAAGACGCTGCAGAAGTTTGCTGCGGTCCATGCTTCGGTCCACAACCATTTCAATCTGGAACGCCACTTATATCCACGAGACATATTTAAAGCCAACCGCGCCTTCGCACTTTTCGAATGGCGTCAGCTCGCCGTCTAAGTCAGTGCAAACTCAGCTTCGTTGAACCCCGAGCAATTAATCTGACAATGTCGTTTCAGGAGATCTGTCTTAAACCGACGATTAAGGAAACGCGCTGCTGATCTTACAGCGGCCAGCTATTCAAATCGGGAGTATTCACGATGATGAAGAAAACATCACGGCCGACGACTTCGACGCGGGTTAGCCGGCGCACGTTTGTAAAGTATTCGGGTAGTGCGGCTGTTATGGCCGCTGTCTCGACGCTGCCGGCACCTGCCGTCCATGCGCAGACCAAGCCGGTAAGAATCGGTTTTGTCAGTCCGCAGACTGGACCCTTGGCGGCATTCGGCGAGGCGGACCGGTTTGTTCTGGACAACGTCAACGCGGCCCTCGCGAAGGGGATCAAAATCGGCAAGCGGACTTACCCAATTGAGATTCTCTCCCGGGACTCGCAGTCCAATCCCAGCCGCGCCGCCGAGATTGCGTCGCAATTGATCCTGCGGGACAAAGTCAATCTGATGATTGCCTCTTCCGCTGGCGATACGGTTAACCCGGTTTCCGACCAATGCGAACTGGAAGAGGTGCCGTGCATCACTTCTGATACGCCGTGGCAAATCGTTTACTTCGGACGCGGCGCGACGCCGCAGAAGGGCTTCAAGTGGACCTACCATTTCTTCTGGGGCGTCGACGATAATATTGGCGTCTTCCAGAACATGTGGAACCGCCTCGAGACCAACAAAGTTCTCGGATCATTGATGATCAACGATTCCGACGGCGTTGTTGGCGGTGATCCCAAACGCGGATTCCGTCCTGCCATGGAAGGCGCCGGGTTCAAGTACATCCAGCCGTCCCTGTACACACCGGGAACCAGCGACTTCACCGCGCAAATTAGCCTGTTCAAGAAAGAGGGTATTGAGCTGCTAACCGGCATTTCCATTCCGCCGGATTTTACGACCTTCTGGACCCAGGCGGCCCAGCAGGGCCTGAAGCAGCGGCTGAAGGCCGCCACAATTGCAAAGGCATTGTTGTTCCCGCCGGCCATTGAGGCATTGGGCGATGCTGGCGACGGGCTTACCACCGAAGTATGGTGGTCACCGGCTCACCCGTTCCGTTCGGGTTTGACCGGTACGACATCGGATGATTTTGCTGCCGCCTATACGGCGAAGACGGGCCGCCAGTGGACCCAACCCTTGGGCTTCAAGCATGCCAATATCGAGGTGGCCATCGACGTCTTGAAGCGTTGCGGTGACCCGGGAGATTCGGAGGCTATTCTGAACGCGATCGAGAACACCAACTATGAATCGCTGGTTGGCCCAATCTCGTGGAAGTTCGGTGATCACCGAAATCCGGTGAAGAACGCGTGCCGGACTCCATTGGTTGGCGGTCAGTGGAAGCTCGGTGGGAAGTTCAAGTACGATCTGACAGTAGTCGACAATCAGACGGCTACGAATATTCCCCTCGGTGGCGATCTAAAGCCGCTTAGCTGACCAAACTTAAGGCTCACAAAAGGCGTGGAGCCGTCCTCGGGCCACGCCTTTTCTTTTTGCAGCCCATTTCTTTTTGAGACCATGTCCGCCCGGGGCCGGAAACCGGCCTGCCCGCCGTACGCTTTGGCGATCCGGGCTTTGCCGAAACCGGACCCGGAGCCCGGCAATACCCCTCAGCCGGGACCGGTACGGGTGCCGGATTGGATAACGGAGTCGATCCCTACCCGACGGCCGCGATTATTCGGTGAGCGAACGCCGCGTCTACAGGGCCATCGGTACGGATCGCAGTTCAGTCCGTTATCGCTCATTTTAATTCTCGGGTGTTTACGTCCGGGCCTTTTCAAACGCCGCCCAGGCCTCCTGGAACTTCTCCCAGTTGAATCCGTCTTCCCTCGCCGGTCCGAGCACAATCTGTTCGTTCTTCAGTAATGTTGAGACCGCTTCGGGAAGTACCGGAATGATATCGGCGGGAATGACCAGCGCGCCATGTCGGTCGGCATGGACGAGGTCATCCGGAGAGACCGAGAGTCCAAAGATTTCAATTGGCTGGTTGTAGTCGACAATATGGACAAAGCCATGGCTTGGTCCAATAGAACCCGCCAGCACAGGAAACTCTTTCGGCACTTCGCCCAAGTCTCGCATCACACCGTTGGTAACCGCCCCGGCCATCCCAAACCCGAGGTGTATCGTGGTGTTGATTTCCCCCCAATAGGCCGCGATGCAATCGGGGTAATCGATGTCCTCAATGACGGCCACAGCCGGTCTCGGCCCTTCCGACATGTAGCGGTAGTACTCCATGCGCCGGTCCCGCAATATTTGAGGGTCTGCGGCAGGTGGCTTCAAACCTGCGATACGGGCTGTCCGGGCGTATCCAACGATCGACGGCTCTTCCGGAGCGGACGAAAGCATCGTTTTCCGCGAAAAATTCCCAAATCCACGCCTTCCCTGCGCCACTTCGATCGCGTTGCAGACAGTCGGTGTATCTACCTCCCGCAACAACTTCAACAACTCATCATCCATCGTTCAAACCGCCTCCAACCAATTCAAAAGCGCTGCTGAAACTACTTCGGGCTGCTCCAACGTAGATAGGTGACCGGCATTTCCGACAGGAATGAGCTCTTTGGCTCCGCGACCCAAATGTCGGCTTGGTCCGCGAGCGATGCAATCTGCGGCGCGAACCGGCGACGATCACAGACTAGGCCTGGAACAAAAAACCGGCGACTTCATCATTGGATTGCTTGAGTTCCCTGAAGGTTACGAGATTGCGACGCCTCCCTCCATACTGGCGCACCGGGCCGGTTCCCTCCCCTCACAACATGAATATTGTTTTGCTCCGCATCTGGATTGCGCCAACTCCTATGGGCACCTATGGGCAAGGTGAAATAGTCGCCCTGCTGCAGAAATATTTTCTCATCATTGATGTCGATAACCAGCTCGCCCCGATGGACGAAGATAACTTCCGGCTCATTCCGGAAATGGGCCGGAATATCCGCTTGGGCCTGCATACGCACTCGACGAATATGGAAACCGTGAGGGGCGGAAATCGGCGCTGCTGATATGCCTTCCAATACATTCGCCGGACCAATTATGGGATATTCTTCTACGCCTTCGCTCGCGAGGAGAGAACCATTGTCAGCCGACAGGTCACGCTCAAACGCGACCCAGTTGGTCATGTCACCCGCTGTCAACCGCCGAAATTTTGTCAGGTCTTCCTTAGTCGTCGGAGGGAATAATTTTGCGTCCTCAGCCAATATTTGGCCATCCGCCGTATCTACAAGATCTCCTGATTCGAGCAGAAACAGGCCATGTGACATCGCCTCTTCGAAAACGTATGGCGCCCAGGTCACCTGTCCAGGGTCGTTTCCGCCGATCGTCGAGGCCAGATGACCGACCGAATCACCGGTATTCTTAAATCCCCGGAAGACGCGCGTTGGGATAGAAATTACATCACCCTCTGCCAGCTCAAGCTCGCCGTCTTCACGGTTCGGCCCCAGGTAGAACGTAAAGGTTCCTCGATGAACTAAAAAAGTCTCGGCGGTCTCGTGACTATGCTGCGAATTCGAGCATCCGGGGCTTTGTCGGGCGCCCCCCATGTTAAAGCCATGGGGTATGCCAATATGCACAAAGTGCCGCTTCTTGTTCTCGATGACGCCCGGGCCTATGACGCAAAACGTTTCCTGATCCGTATTGCCAGGCGTCCGCCGATCGATAAAAGAATTGGTTTGGGGCTGCAATTCATCGTACCTAACGATCCGATCGGCAAATGTTGATGGTCTGTTGTGTTCCATCGATGCGGATCTAGTCGTCACCGCCCGTTCACTGTATGCGCCCCGCTGCCAAGGCCGCACCCTCGCTCAACGCCGAGAGTTTCGCGTAGGCGATTTCTGAATCGATCGCGCCATATCCAGCAAAGGTCCCAAAGCCGCAATCCGTACCGGCCAATACCCGATCGGGGCCAACAATCTCAATAAGCGGGGCGAGACGCTGTGCAACAAGTTCGGGATGCTCAACAAAGTTTGTCGTGGTATCGACAACGCCGGGTACAAGAACTTTGTCTGCCGGAATTTCATCCTTCCGATCGCGAAAAACTGTCCACTCATGGGCATGACGGGGATTGGCGGACTCAAACAGCACGTATGTCGACTTGACGCTCATCAGCACGCCGAAAAGAGCATCTAAATCAATATCGCACGTATGCGGTCCTTCATAATTTCCCCAGCAGATGTGCACTCTGATCTGATCTACAGGAATCGCGGCCAGTGCCTGGTTCAGGACCTCGACTTGGACCTTCGCAATTTCGACAAATTCATCATCGGAGAGGTCTTCAAACAGCACATGCCGGGCGAGAGCCAAATCCGGACAGTCCAGTTGGATGTCCAGGCCTGACGAGGCGATCATTTCGTACTCAGGTTTCATGGCCTCACCGAGGGCCACCAGGTAAGCCTCGCGATCAGGGTAGTAATCGTTGGGAAGAAATTGCGAGATAACGCCCGGAGAAGCGGCATTCATAAATCCATGAGCGACGCTATGCTCGGCCATCGCGGCCTTCAAATTGGCGATATCGCGTTCAAGCTCCTCGTAACCTTTGGCCTGAACCTCTCCGGTGCACAGGGGACGCGCGTACTGAGGCGTTCCTCCTTGCTCGGCCAATTTTCTTAGAAACGTCGGGTAGTTTTTTAAATCGGCCGGAGCATTTCTCGGACTATCTCCAGAAAAGCCGGTGTATCTGTCTTTGACATACGTCGCATACGAGATTTTCGAAATTTCGCCATCACTGACGACATCAATGCCAACTGCTTTCTGACGGGCGACAACATCGCTGGTAGCTCCTACCAAACAGTCGTTGAATGCGGCCTCGCCGTAATCCTCACCTGCTTCCCTCGCAAAGACGAAATCGACGATCTCTTGGCTGCGGGGCAGAGATCCGACGTGGGTCGTTCTAATTTTAGCCATGCATGGCTCCCCCAAATTACCGGCAATTCGCCATTGAATCCTAGACGCCGGTCAAGCCGGCTGGATCATCGGTGTTCCTCACCCGGAACAAGCTCGCTTCTCCCGACATACTGGCCGAGAGAGTGCGCTCTATGTTGGGGATGATCAGGCAGGTATCTCCGGGCGACAAAACCGTATCACCATGATCCCATTCCAACCGCCAGTGACCGCGCATCACCATGAGAACCTCGTGGCGCTCGGTCACATAAGGATCATCAGCGAGCGATTCTCGATTGAGAAAATCCACCTCAAAGCCCGGGCGATCCTTTGTGAGTGCCTCGGGACCTATAACCTTGCATGGGCCATTTAGCGCCATGGACATCATGTCCCAATACCGGGCAACAAACCCACAAATCACATCGGCCGCAGACGCTTCGCTAAAGCCTTCCAATTCCGCATCGGTCAGCGTGGGCATGGGAGCAACATTCTCGGGTAAGGCTTCTCCCTTTCCGCTGTCATAGAGCCGTCCGTCTTCGCCGAGAATGAGGCCATGATCCCTGGCAGCCTCTATCACGTGGGGCGCCCAGGTGACACCACCACCAGAGTCGTCTCCACCCAATATGGACATGATCATGCCGTAGTCTTCGCCGACATTTTCAAACCCCCGAAAGACATTAGTCGGGATATTGAATATATCGCCCTCTTCCAGCACCACCTCACCGGCATCACCGTGGAGCCCCCAATAGAAACGCCAACGACCTGTCAGAACGAAAAACACTTCCGCCGTGGCGTGAGAGTGTAGCGAGTTTTTACATTTGGGCGGCTGTCCCGCCGCACCGATGTTGAAGCCCGGCGTATCCTTGATGTGCACATACTGGTCTGGATTTTCCGCTACGCCGCCGCCAATAATCGTGAAGTTTTCCTTTTGGTCACTGCCAGGGGTTCGTGCATCAATAAATGCGGTGCGGCAAGGCCGCAGCTCGCCGTAGCGAACGACCCTGACATCTGCTGACTCAATTCCGGAACTTAGCGGTTTGTTCATTTCAAACGTCTTTCTCTTATGAAGGCTCGTCAACCGATGGCGGTATCCTGGCGGAACCCCGAACAATCAACGGACCGTCGAGAGCAATGCGTCGAGGCGAAATATTTGGATTTTCGATCTGGGCAAGCAGCGTGCTTACGGTTTCCGAAACCATTTCCTCTGCCGACTGGCGAACGGTCGTTAGATCATAAGCCGGCCAGGCGGCTGGCGGCGCATCGCCATAGCCGACAACCGAAACGTCCCCCGGGACACGCAGACCGAGTTCTGATCGAAGGACGTCCATGACGGCAATCGCCATGAGATCGCCGGCAACAAAGACCGCCTCCGGATAATCAGGACCGGAGAACATGCCAAATGCTGCCTTTCGCGCCGATTCAAAATGATAGTTGCCGTATTCATGCGCAAACAGGCTCAAACCGGCTCGACTTAACTCATCGCGAAAACCGGCCTCCCGATCGCGCTGCGTCGATGTCCCTTCCCGGCCAGCGATGTAGCCAAATGTCCTATGCCCGCCGCGGATGAGGAAATCGGCAACCTTCCTGCCGCCGGCAATATTGTCTGACGATATGGCGGAGAGAAGTTGATCATCCTGGCTTCGATTGAACAATACGACCGGGATACCAGCAGATCGGCATTTTGCCGCTAAATCCGATGATAAATCTACCGAGGCAGCAATAATACCATCGACCTGGTAGTCCAAAATTTGCTGGAGGATCTCCTCTAAATTTTCCTCGGACTGGCTCGCCATGAATATGAGAACGTGATACCCCTCCCGCTGCAATGCGCTAGATAGGTTTTCAAGGACCTTGGTATAAAACTGATTGTCCAGGTAGGCGACGACGAGACCGATCAGACGACTTTTGCCTGTGATCAATGAGCGGGCCAAGATATTGGGACGGTAGCCAAGTTCATCGGCAGCCTTACGGACTTTAGCGACGGTTCCCGGCGAGACGCTGGCACCCTTAGTAAACACCCTCGAGACCGCTGACTGGCTGACGCCGGCCCGTCGCGCTACGTCTTGAGACGTGATTTTGTCTTTCGCCATCGACCGATTACTCGCCCTATGCCGCCGCTGTCGCATAGGGAATATTGCAGCCACCGTATCGGCGGACGCGAACATCGGCTTGCTCAGCATGGCCGGCAAAACCCTCAAGCATACAGAACCGGGGGCAGTACCCGCCGATCATTGCGGCCGCCTCGCCTGCCAGAATTTTCTGATAACTATGGGTCTTCAAGAATTTGCCCGCCCAAAGTCCGCCGGTAAATCGGTCTGCTTTCTTAGCCGGCAAACTCTTGAGCAGGCGATCAATTTCAGAAAGTGTCTCTTCGGCCAACTTTCTCGACGTTGTCAGCAAGACTGCCGGCGAGTTGTATTTGTGCTCCGCTTCAAAGTCGGCAAGGTGAAATGCCGAGGGGGAATAGTTGTCGAACTTCTCGCTTAGCGCCTTCACCGTTGCGTCGCCGCGCTCGCCAATATCCGACAGCGTCGACTCGACGACCGTACGGACCTTGGCGTCATCCTCGTTGCGCACTTCCTGAGGTTTGCCCTCCTTTAGGTATTCTGCCACCTGCAATCGCCTCGCTTATTACCTGATTCTCTGTTCCGTATCGGGGTCGAATAGATACAGGTGGTCTGGGTTCACCCGGAGGCCAACCCGTTCACCTATTTCTTTTCGAAAATGGCGATCACCTTTAGCCGTGACTCTCTGGTCGCCAAATTGGGTCGTGATCAAAACGCTCTCTCCAGTGTTTTCGAGCGCATATACAGGCACATCAATGTCACCCTCCCCCGCGTCAGAGACGATAAAATCTTCAACTCTGACCCCAATAACAACGCGATCTCGAGAACCTGTGCCGGTTTCAATCAGCTTCGCGCCACCGGTGGTCACAAATGCGCCATTGTCCAGCGATCCGTTGATCAGGTTCATTGCCGGCGATCCAATGAAGCTGGCGACGAAGAGATTTGCCGGGTCGTTATATATCTCGTCGGGCGTACCAAGCTGCATCACGGCCCCATCCTTCATAATGGCAATGCGGTCGGCGAGGGTCATCGCTTCGATCTGATCGTGGGTTACGTAGACGGTCGTGATCTGCAGTTCATGCGAAAGGTGTTTCAATTCCGCGCGCATGGTCACCCGGAGTTTTGCGTCAAGGTTCGACAGCGGCTCATCCATAAGAAATACCGTAGGCGTCCGGACGATCGCGCGGGCCAGCGCGACTCGTTGACGTTGGCCTCCTGACAGAGCCTTCGGTTTGCGGTCCAGATAATCGGAAAGTTCGACCTGCGCGGCCGCATGCTCGACACGCTCCCTGACTTCCGATTTCGCTGTTTTGCGGACTTTGAGAGGATAAGCGATGTTGTCGTAGACATTCATATGGGGATAGAGGCCGTAATTCTGAAATACCATCGCCACGTCACGATCCTTGGGAAGGTCGTCGTTGACCATACGGTCGCCAATCCAAATCTCCCCCTCCGTCGGCTCTTCCAGACCTGCAATCATCCGCATGGTCGTTGTCTTGCCGCACCCTGACGGCCCTAAGAGGACAAAAAATTCTTTGTCCCTGATTTCCAAGCTTTGGTTATCGACCCCAATGGCGTCCCCCCAGCGCTTGGTGACATTCTTGAGTACAACCTTGCTCACCCGTGCCCCTCTAGGTTCTCGAAGTTCTGTCCAACGCCGGGTCGCGGGGAGCCGGAAAACTCTCCCGCATTGTCTCCACCAGCGTGTCGCGGCGACCCCGATGTTCAGGATCGTCCCAGAGATTAGTCCATTGATGGGGGTCGCTCATTAGGTCGTAGAGTTCACCCTCGGTGCCTTCATAGTGATTTGTCTGTTCGTACAGCGTGCAAAGATATCCCGAACGGTCGTAGATGGATTTCATGCGAATTTCGATGCCGTTTTTCTCCGCATCCCATTGGCAAAGCGCAAAACTCCGATCGCTATCTTTCGTCATGGGAAGAGCATCACCCTCCATCCACTCCGCCTTTGGCAAGCCCGCAATTTGCAGGAATGTGGGTGCAAGATCCACGTGACCGACCGGATCCGAAATACGTGCTCCGACGACGCCTAGATCAGCGGAAGCGGCTGGCTTCCAAACCAGCGGCAGCCGCATCAGTCCATCAGTATGAAATGGCCCCTTAAACATCAAACCGAAGTCGCCCTGGGTTGTTCCATGGTCGGTCGTAAATAGGACGTCGGTATCGTTCAGCATCCCAAGTGCGTCCAGAAATCCGACAATACGGCCGATCGCCTCGTCGATCAGTTCGTTTTGGATATGAACCATGGCGTTGATTTCGCGGACGTTGTCCTCGGTCATGGTAACGGGCACGAAATCATCAGGGGTTTCCTCAGCGATGTCCGAATTGCCGAGATAGAAATCCAGCCAGTGCTTGGGCTTTTGCGCGAGAATTTTCTCGACTTTCTCCTGCGATCCAGGATGGCCTGGCGGCAGATCGAGCTCCCGCCAATCAACCCGCCCCAACTCTGATTGGGGTGGATCAAAGGGATGGTGCGGATCCGGAAAGCTTACCCACAAAAACCAGTCTTCGTCTTTGCCTAGGCTCTTGAGCCAAGAGATCGATTCATCCGCCACCCATTCCGTGTGATAGAACTCGCGCGGGCAGCCATTGTGGTGAACCTGGATGGCATCCGTATCACCGCCCTTTTGATTGTTGGGACCGTTCTTGGGACCAACCGGTGGATAAAAACACTCCACGTATTCGGGATGTATATCACCCATCCACTTGCTGTAATGGAGCTGCGCGCGATAGGCATGGGCGCTGTGTGCGGCCATGCTGACATATTCAAAACCCCGATACGGGCCCGTCGATTCTTTGTCCGCTGCCGAGGCCTCAAACAAACTGTCGTCGACCATCGGCTGCCAATGAGCTTTACCGACGAGTGCCGTTCGATAACCACCATCATCGTGAAGTACCTGGGCGACGCTAGGATCACTCAGCGGTAGCGAATAGCCGTTGCGGTAGACCCCGTGGGTATTGACGTGCTGACCGGTAACGATGGTCGAACGCGCCGGCATACAGGTCACGTTCTGATTGTACGCTCGCTCATACAAAATTCCGTCGCGCGCCAATCCGTCGACGACAGGCGTCCGCGCGATCTGCCCACCGTAGCAACCCAAACCATCGAAGCGCTGCTCGTCCGTCGTAATAAAGAGAATGTTTCTGCCCATGCGAATTCTCCCAACCTATCGATGGGAGCCCTGGGTCGCGCCATGAACAAAGTGACGCTGGATGAAGTAGCTGATGGCGAACATCGGAAGGAGAATAAATGTGCCGGTCGCAGCCATCAGTTCCCATCGGTCGCCCTCCTCCGTATAGAAGGTGTTGAGCATCACCGGCAGCGTCACCGCGTCTCGTTTTGTCAGGATCAGCGCATAAAGAAGATCGTTCCAGGAGAAGATGAAACAGAAAATTGCGGCCACGAACACACCGGGAATGGTAACCGGCAGCACAATATCCCAGATCACCCGGAGCCGCGTTGCTCCGTCCACCATGGCAGCCTCTTCCATCTCAACTGGAATTGTGTCGACAAAGCCCTTCAGCATCCAGATTGCGAACGGCAGAACGATGGACAGATTTACCCAAACCATACCGGTGATCGTGTCCAATAGCTGGAGCTGCAGGAACATCAGGAAGAACGGGAGGATCACCACCATGGGCGGAATAAACTGCGTCGCCAACACAGAAAAGAAGAGCAATTTCTTGTACTTCATATCGAAGCGCGAAAAGCTATAGGCAGCGCCCAGCGCGACAGGGACACCGATAATCACAGTAAAAAATGAAATCAGTATGGAATTGGTAAGCCGGTCTCCCAAATAAAACGGCCTCTCCAAAATCTCGCGAAAATTTTGGAGCGTAGGCTCGAAGAATATCGACATGGTGTAAACCGCACTGAGCGGCTTGAAGCCTGTTAGAATGATCCAGGCGATCGGGCCCACCAAAACGATCAGCAACACCACAATTCCTAGCCCGCGCAATGCGGCCTGAAGCTTTTCTTTGGATTTTGGCCGGAGTGCCATGGCGACTACGCAGGCTCCTTCGGAAAGAGAAGGCGGAAGTAGATAAAAGATATTCCGACCAGGATTATTGCCAGCGAGAATGCAATTGCGGAGGCATATCCCATGTCGTAGGTGGCGAAGCCCATCCGGAAGGCATAGTAGGTCATCGTTGTCGTCGACTCCCCTGGCCCCCCACCGGTCAGCAGGAATACATAATCAAACATCTTGAACGAGAAGATGGTTTTGAGAATGAGGGCAACGGCCATCACCGGCATAATTAGGGGAAGCGTGACCGTCCAAAATATGGTCCATGACGAGGCGCCATCGACGAGCGCAGACTCGTGCGTTTCCTTGGGGATCGACAGGAGTCCGCCAATTAACATCAGTGACAAGAAGGGACTCCAATGCCACATGTCCGTGAGGATCAGCCAAGTGAGAGCCCACTCCGATTCGCCGAGCCAATCAATACTCTCCGTAAATGGGAGAAGGAAGTTTATGGTTTTGTCGAAAATTCCAAATTCCGGGTTGAGGAAAAAACGGAACGACGATCCTTGCAATGCGGGAGACATTGCAAATGGAAGAACAAGAAAGGTGCGGACAGCTGTATACCACCGCCCCTGCCGCGACAGCAGCAACGCAATAAGGAGTGCAACAACAACCGCACCAATGGCCGAGCCCGCAACAAAAACGCCGGTAACCCACAGGGAGTTTAGGAATGAATCGTCGTCCAAGAAGGCGCGAAGGTAATTCTCCAGTCCCACGAATTCGGTCGGACGTTGAGAACGACTGAGCCGCCAATCCATGAAGCTCGTGACACCGGCGAAACCGAGCGGATAAATGACGGTCGCCGTCACCAGCAGGAAAGCTGGCAAAATGAGCAAGAATTTGAGGTGTTTATCTCTCAATTCATTTCACGGCATTAGGGTGGCTATGCGTTAGAAGCATCGACTCTAATCAAATAAGTTACAGGTTGCGACGTGGATCAATGCAGTTTTGCGGCGCGCCATGCCTTTCAAGCCAATCCACGTAGCTTGCGTGAAGTCTTTTGACGATCTCCGGCTCTTCGGTCGCCAAGTCGTTTGTATGCGCCGGATCATTCTCGGCATCGAACAAATAATGGGGTTCCCCTTCAACGGCGTATACCAGCTCCCAACGGCCATCAAAGATCGTCGCAGGACACACTTCCAAGACCTCGCGAGGAACATCGTCAACCGCCTTGGAGATAGTTTTCATCATCTGGGCATCCGCGTCGGCGGAGACAACGATTTCTCGGAGATCACTCGTATTTCCTTTGATGACGGGAAGAACTGATTTCCCATGCATTGCGGATTCCTCAGGCGCCCCGGCGAGCTCCAGAATTGTTGGCGCGATATCGCAAAGTGAAACGAGGCAGTCGTGATCCGCCGGTTCGTACTGAGGATGAAATAGAATGAACGGAACTCGAGTGAGTTCCTGATGGAGAGGGCACGAATAGTAATACCCTCGTTCCCCTATTCGGGCTTGGTTCATGGGATACTTCTTGTCCCACAAAAATCTTCGCTTCCCGAAAATACCGTGCTCACCGAAATAGAACCCATGATCGCTGGTAAACAGGATGGCCGTCTCGTCAGCAATGCCGGAACTCTCCAGCTGGTTGGTGAGCTTTCCGAATGCGTCATCAAGCATTGAAATTTCGGCCTTGTAACAGGCACGAGCAATTTCCAACTCCCGCTCGGTGACCCCTGCTTCTTCTACATCCCAGTAGGCTGGGTAAACGACTTCCCCGTCATAATCGGGGAGATATTTCTTTACGTAATGGTGGGGCGGATCCCAGGGTTCATGGGGGTCCCAGGTGTCGATATAAAGAAAAAAATTTTCAGTATCATGCCGGGAAACCCAGGCCGAGGCCTCGGTGAACGTTCTGATCGCAAACCGATCATCATCTCCAGTCCAACCCATTCTGACGTCGTTGGCCTCGGCACCCGCGCGTTGTCCCCTAACCCAAATAAAATCGTCAAATCCACGGTCATAGCCGTAGCCATTCCGTACGAGAAACGGGGTATCGGCAACGCCACAGGTAAGGTAATCCTCACGCGAAACGCATGCGGCCATTGTGGTCTCGTCCGCCGGCAGAGCGTCCCACCCCATGAAGGTGAACGCGAATTTTCCGGTGGCGATATCGGCCCGCGCGGGGATGGTCGGAAACGAGCCGATCCGACAATTTGTGAAACGCTGAGATCGCTCTGCGAATGCTTTAAGGTTCGGCGCGATTACGCCGGTGTCAACATCTGTTGGGAGATGGTCCAACCGGAATGTATCAGAGACGATGACAATAATGTTCATTTGGATGTTCTAGTGCCCGTCAGGGGTGGTTGCCGAATTGCGGCGCCCGCCCTCCGGAGAGCCCGCTCGCCGAAGCGGGCTCCCGGCCGCCGGAGCGACCGGGGAGGGACAGGGAGACATCCCGCTATTTGTCTCGGTCGATTAGCTTCTGAGCTTTGACCGCGGCTTTATCCAGGGCGGCTTTTGGATCCGCATCCCCACCGACAACTTCGGAGATTGCGTTGGCAATCAACTGCATGACCTCCGGCCAAACCGGGAGTTGTGGGAATATCCGGGAGTTTTCCAAGCTCCCGGCTGCCATTCTCTGGAGCCCTTGGTTGGCATCGTTAACCTCTGGGTCGACCAAATTGGTCCGGTGAACAGCCACAATGACGTTGTGTTTGCTCTTGTCCGTGACGTTGACCTTTTCCAGTTTCGGATTGCTGACCCACTTTAGGAACTCCCACGCGGCGTCCTGCTGCTTCGAACGAGTGTTGATCGCTGTCGGCATGGAAATGGCGAAGGTAATTGCCTTACCCCCTTTGAAAGCCGGCATCCGCGTAAAGCCAACCTGCTCCGGCTTCAGCGTGGTGTTTTTGCCCAGAATCCTGGAACCATAGTGCCACCACCAGCCAAGGTAGAAGGCGCTCTTGCCTGCTCCCATTGAGAGGGAACCATCGTATTGGTCAAAAGACTTCGCGCCGGCCGAATTTACTTTGTGCTTTGTTTCAAGCTCGGCGAAAAACTTGAGTGCCTCAACACCTGCCGGCGAGTTGAAGATGACCTTGCCGTCCTTGAAAAGATCGCCGCCGTTACTCCAAAGAATATTGGTCCAGACAGAAACCGGCTGGGCACCCTTCGGGTTGTAGTAGGCGCCGATTCCGATGCCTTCTTTTTCTTTGATGACTTTGGCAACCGCAGCCAACTCGTCCCAAGTCTTTGGAACGGACTGTCCATGTTTCTTCAAAAGGTCCTTGCGGTAGAAAAGCAGCTGGGCATGCCCGCGAAGCGGCAGGCCGTACGTGGTGCCGCCATAAGTGGCGCCCATCTTGTGGGCCGCAAAGTAACGGTCCATGGAGATACCGTCTGCACGTAACCGGTTATTCAATGGTGAGAACATGTCCTTCAAACCCGGACCCCATGAATCGAGATAGTTAATCAGGTCGGGCTTCGCATCTCCGCCAACTTTTGCCGACAGAATTTTCTCTTGAAGATTTTTGAACGGCACGAATTCAAACTCGACCTCAATCCCTGTGAGGTCGGTGAACTCCTTAACCCGGTCCTCATGACCCGAGTACTGGCCGGCGACCGGCGCCAGATAGGTCAATTTGGCCCCCGCATACGGTTTACCCGGTTTCAATTTGTAAGGAAGTGATTGGGCGCTTGCGTTCGAGACCGAGCCGACGGCCCAAAGACCGACAACCGCAATCGAAACTCCAGCTAGAAATGTTCGCCTACGAATGTTCATGAATGCCTCCACATTTTTATGAATCTTCCGTGCCGTTGGAGTGAGTTTGAACTCACTCTCCTGCGTTCAGCATTTATCTTGTAATAGAAATTTGCATATGTATGCAACGCTTATATTCAAAGTCTTTTTTATGTATTATTTCAAAATTCATCCGAAGTTTTGGCATACGTATGCAAAAACTTCAATTTGTTTTCGGACCACACAAAAAAATGTTGAGGCGGCCGCACGAGAAAATGCTGATTTCTTGCGGCCCAAAACTCGACACAGCCCAACCTCCATGGCGCCTGTGATCAAGAGCCGCCTCAGACCGCGCTGGCCCATCTTCGATATTTTGCCCAGCCGCGGTTTGCCGGCGGTCGTGTGCTGGCGCAGCACTAGGACGAGCCAAGCGGCGAAGTCCCGGATGCGCCGCCAGGGACCATCACTGCTCGACGTCTGACGTCTCAATTTGTCTTGAATCCGCTTTCGGTATGCTTACGGTCCAAGCGTGAAGCACGAATACAGAAAAGAAAAACCCCGCTATCCTGTTGGAAAAACGGGGTTTTTTTGGTTGCGGGGGCTCGCAACCACCGAAACCGACATTTGATTGAGATTCCGATCTGAACTGCCTCAACCCACTGATTTCACGTAATAAATCTTGTCAATGACGGGGCCGCTTCTTGAAGCTCGAACCTTGATTACAGATGATCTCTATTCTTTCTCAAAGCCATGAGAGGTGAAATTTGGGGTTCGGCTATGCGCGCGGCATGACGGTGCGCGAGATCCGCGGCCATCTGCAGGAGCTCTATGGCGTCGCGGTGTCTCCGGATCTGATCAGCCGGGTCACCGATGCGGTGCTTGAGGAGGTGCGCGAGTGGCAGAACCGACCGTTGGATGCGGTCTACCCGGTGGTGTTCTTCGACGCGCTCAGGGTCAAGATCCGCGACGAGAGGCTGGTCCGCAACAAGGCGGTCTATCTGGCGCTCGGCATCACCTGCCAGGGCGAGAAGGAGGTGCTCGGCCTGTGGATCGAGCAGACCGAGGGCGCCAAGTTCTGGCTCAAGGTGATGAACGAGCTCAGGACCCGCGGAGCCGGCGACATCCTGA
>LXNI01001760.1_pt1 | contig 17335 bp, 13 predicted proteins | sample 809091 | NCBI WGS metagenome assembly LXNI01 (sample SAMN04870527, study PRJNA318959) | sponge metagenome | biome: 01000161; feature: marine sponge reef; material: water | host: Sarcotragus foetidus | place: Greece: Milos, Mediterranean Sea | collected 2013-05-29 | depth 5-7 m | reverse complement strand
CCATCGGTAAACTCTCGATCGTCGCAGCTCGCTGTGGCATCGGGGTGCTCCTCTTCGTGGCTCGTTCATCACCACAGGGAGTACCCCCTTCTCGCCTGACACATAAATCTTTACGTCACCCGCTTTTCGAGCCCCTTGATTTCGCGGCGCAGGACTGCTCAGCTTTCCCGATTGGCCCAACAACTGAAAGGAGGTGATCCGATGTCTAACGCTATGGTGAAGTTGAGAGTAGCCCAAGCAGCATCGGCACCTTGCCGCGGCTGCTGAGAGCGTACCTCGCTATCGGGTGAAATCTTCAAAGCCGACGGAATACGGATAAATGCCGCGGCTTCACCTGACGTTCTCCTTGACCGCCGTCGCCGCCGGCGTTGGGCTTTTTGCCGCGGTTCTTGTTGTTGGTCAGGCAGCAATAGGCCTCGGTCCTGAGCGGGTTCACCGCCACCCATTCCGGGCGGTCCATGGTGGTCGCCTTCACCGCCGAGGCGGCCTGGCGGGTATGGATGGCGATCTCGGCCCGGGATTTCATGCCCGTGGTCCGGGGGTTGAGCTCCAGCCACTCGCCGCGGCCGGCGTTGCCGAATTTGGCCGCGTAGAGCTTGCCGTTCTCCAGCAGGTCGCCGTTATCGCCGCCTTCCGCATAGCGGCCGTCGGAAACGAATTTGTAGAGGAACTCGCCCCGCTCGTCGTCGCCGAGATAGACCACCACCCTTCCGTCGGCGGCCAGCGTCACTTCGGCGTTCTCGTGCTTGAAGCGGCCGAGCGCGGTGCGCTTCTTCGGCGTCGAGGCGGGATCCAGGGGATCGATCTCGACGATGTAGCCGAAACGGTTGGGCTCGTTCGGATGCTTGGAGATGTCGAACCGTTCGTCGGCGCTCGCCCAGGCATAGCCCCGGTCCTTGAGGTTGACGCCGTAGCGCTTGAGCTCGTCGGAGCGCCGGTAGCCGGGATCGCCGGACGAGAAGTAGCCGTTGAAGTTCTCCTCGCAGGTCAGGTAGGTGCCCCACGGGGTCCGGCCGCTGCCGCAGTTGTTCCAGGTGCCGTTGGCGGTGACGCCGGCGGGATCGAACCTGGTCTTCATCAGGTCGTGACCGCGGGCCGGGCCGGTGATTTCCATCGGCGTATCGGCGGTGATCTTCCGGTTGTATTTGGAGTCCTTGACGATGCGCCACTTGCCGCCGGTTTGTTCGACCTCGAACACCGAGACGCCGTGGGCGGCCTTGGCCTTGCGGACGTCGTCCGGGCCGGCAACCTTGCCGGCGGCGTAGAACAGCTTGTCGTTCACGTACTCGTTGTTGACCGCGAGGATCGAGCGGCCGTCCGCGGTGAACAGTTCCATGCCGTCGGTGTTGTCGCCGAACGCCATCTCCTGGCTTTCAGCCGTGCCCTTGGTGGCGTCGTCGAACTCGGCGCCCCCGGACCACAGGGGATCGCCCCAACGGGCCACCACGTGCCAGCTGTACCCCTCCGGCACGGTGACCGTGTCGAGGGTGTTGGCGGCGACCGGCTTGAAGCCGAAGCGGCCGCTGTTGGCGCGCGCGGCGGACGCGGCGGCCAGCGCCGTGGAGGCGACGAACGCGGCGGCGCCGGCGGCGGCCGTGCCCCGCATGAATCCCCTGCGGGAGATCTGATTGGAGATCTGGCGGGAGATCTCCTGGCCGGCAAGCGCCGCGAAATCGGTCTCCCCGGGGCGCGGGAAATAGAACTCGTCGAAATCGTCCACGGCCGGATCGAATTCGCGCGCCGGGTCTTCGGCCTGATTTTCGGCGATCTCCTGGGCTTCGGCTTCGATTATCGTTTGGTCAGGCATCTCTTACTCCCATCCCGCCGCGTCGCGGCGCATTGATTCCAAGGTGCGATCACACCTCTTACAGGCGGAATGTTGCACCGCGGTGACGCTTCGGTGACGGTCGAATAAAGTTTCATTTTTCTCGGGAATCCGTACGGGAATAGAGCCTGCTCCGTTTCGTTCCGGGCCGTATGACACGGGATCAGCCGCCGCCGAAGAACCGGTTTTCGGGCCTGGAGAGGCCGAGATTTTCCCGCAGGGTGGCGCCCTCGTACTCCTTCCGGAACAGTCCCCGGTCCTGGAGAACGGGGACCAGCCTGTCGACGAATTCATCGACGCCCCCCGGCACATAGGGGAACATGATGGTGAACCCGTCGCTGCCCTCGGTTTCCAGCCATTCCTCCATCTGGTCGGCGACCGTCCGGGGCGAGCCCATCAGGCAGAGCCCGGAAAAACCGCCCAGCCGTTGGGCCAGTTGGCGGACCGTCAGGTCCTCCGCCGCGGCCATCCTGATCGCCCGCTCGCGGCCCGACTTGGTGGCGTTGCTTTCGGGGATCTCGGGCAGCGGCCCGTCGGGATCGAACTTGGAGGCATCGGTGCCGATGGCGATGGAGAGCGATGCGATGGCGCTCTCGGCGTGGACCAGGCTGTCGAGCTTGGCCCGCTTGGCCCTGGCCTCCTCCAAATCGTCGCCGAGGATCACCAGGCAGGCGGGCAGGATGCGGATGCCGTCCGGGTCGCGCCCGGCGGCAACCATCCGCTCCTTGATATCGGCGTAGAACGCCCGCCCCGCCTCGAGGTCCGTGTGGGAGGTGAACACCGCCTCGGCCGTCTCCGCCGCCAGTTGCCGCCCGTCATTGGAGGAGCCCGCCTGGACGATCACCGGCCAGCCCTGCACCGGGCGGCCGATGTTCAGGGGCCCGCGAACCGACAGGTAATCCCCCTTGTGGTCGAGCACGTGGAGCTTTTCGGGATCGAAGAAGATGCCGCTTTCCTGGTCGCGGACGAACGCATCGTCGGCCCACGAATCCCAGAGCCCGGTGACCACATCGTAGAACTCCCGCGCCCGTTTGTAGCGCTCGGCGTGGTCCATGTGATCCTCGCGGCCGAAATTCCTCGACGCGTCCGGGTTGGCGGTGGTCACCACGTTCCACCCGGCCCGCCCGCCGGAGATGTGATCCAGCGACGAGAACCGCCGCGCCACATGAAACGGCTCGTCGTAGGTGGTGGAGCCGGTAGCCACCAGGCCCAGATGCTCGGTCACCATGGCGAGCGCCGGCAGCAGCGTCATGGGCTCGAACGAGGTGACCGTCCCGCTCCTCTTGAGCGCCTCCATGGGCATGTTGAGCACCGCCAGGTGATCGGCCATGAAGAAGGCGTCGAACTTCCCCTCCTCCAGCTTCCGGGCCATGGCGCGAATGACCTCGAAACTGAAATTGGCGTCGGCCCGGGCGCCCGGATAGCGCCACGCCCCGGTGTGGATGGTGACCGGCCGCATGAAGGCGCCGAGGTGCAGTTTCCTATCGCTCATGGTTTCGCTTTCCCGTCTCTTTCCCGCCCCTTTCGGGGGGTCCTGTCATGCGTCAGGCGCATAGCGCCAACCCGTTGATATTGCTCAATTTATATCTTAAATTCCAACCAGGCCGTTTTGCGCGCCATGGACATTCATGGACATTAATGGACATTTGATGACACCCGTTTGGGAGGTACCTCCCATTTTGCCCGTACAAATTTGCATAGCGCCACCCCAAACGTGAATCACCGCCCCACGGAAATATCTGTAGTGTCCGTATGGCGGTGAACCATTGAGGTAGTACGGAGGGCGGAGTGGGTCAAGGTGTTGCCTGCTCGTCGCTGGCACCGGGACCCGTTGGTTGCCTTCGGCGACCCTAAGCCAAACAAAGCAATCCATCTCTAATCATTTGGCCCCGCCGCCTGGGCGGACTACCATCGTCGCTTGGACAAAGGCGTGGGTGCGGCAGGAGGAAGGCATGGCGAAATCAACCACCAAGCGGCGCGTATCGGCGAGGCGGAAGGCGCCGGCGGTGGGCCGGCCCAAGCGGCCCTTCGTCATCGACGTCCACGCACATCTCAGCGACCCGGCGGTCCGCAAGTTCATCCGCGAGAAATCCGGGCGCACCGGCGGCGGGTTCGTCACCAGCCTGAAGGTCAACAGGAAGCTCGCGGCGGCGCAGCTCAAGCACATGGAATACGTCGCCGAGCGGCAACGGAGCGTCGAACTCCGGCTCAAGGAGCTCGACCAGCTGGGCATCGATATGCAGGTGATCACGTCGGGGCCCAGTGCCGGGTGCTATTGGGCCGACGGCAAGACAGGCCATGAAATGGCGGCGCGCAACAACGATCTGGTCGCCGAGACCGTCGCCAAATATCCGGACCGTTTCGTCGGCGTCGGCACCGTGCCCCTGCAGGACGTCAACCGCTCGGTCAGGGAACTCCGGCGCTGCGTCAACGAGCTGAATCTTCGCGGCGTCATCATCGGCTCGTTCGTGGAAGGGCTGGAACTGGGCGACAAGAAGCTGTGGAAATTCTGGGCCGAGCTCGAGAAGCTCGGGGTCCCGGTGATGATCCACCCTGACGGCTTCACCCATCCCGAGAGGCTGCTCAAATACAATATGTGGAATTCGATCGCGCAGCCCCTGGAAGAGGCGCTCGCCATGTCCTCCCTGATCTATGAGGGGGTCATGGACGCATTCCCGAGGATAAAAATCCTGATCTGCCACGGCGGCGGCTACCTGCCCTTCTATGCCGGACGCGCCGACATCACCTACATCGGCCGTCCGGAGACCCGCGGCAAGGCGGCGAAAAAGCCGTCGGCCTACATGCCGCGCTTCTATTACGACACGGTGTTCTACAACGCCGACATGCTGCCGTTTCTTGTCGGCAAGGCCGGCGGGAATAAAATCATGATGGGAACCGACTATCCCCATTATGCGAAGGTCTGGAACGGCGCGGATTTCATCAAGAAGGCCCCCGGCCTGTCGGCGGCGGTGAAGGAGAAGATCCTCAGCAAGAACGCGGCCAGGCTGTTCAAGATCCGGCTTTAGACGCCGCCCCCTCACCCGGCTTCGGCTAAGCCGGGCTTCCGCCCGCCAAGCCTGCGCGTCCCTCTCCCCCGAAGGGGGCGAGGGGATTCGGCTCGACTCCCTCTCCTCCGGGAGAGGATCGGGGTGAGGGTGAGGCGGCCCCTCCAAGCTGCTGGATTCATGTTTGGTTTCAGGGCCGGTTTCATGGCCGGTTTCATGGCTGGTTTCAGGGCTGGATTCAGGGGTTGCCGTGGAATAGAAGAGAGCAGCCGAATGCCCGGGCCGGCTTGCAACTCGGCGACAGCCGGCCCGCCGCGGCGCCGCAACGCGTTCCGTCTCCGGGGAAGAAACCATGCCCAAGTCCAATGTTGTCCTGATCGACCGCCATCCGGGCCGCTCGGCCCAATCCCACGGAATGGCCGAAGTCATCGGCACGGACCCGTCCCTGATTCACGAACCCTCGGTCGGCGTGGTCGGGACCAAGGGCGACAGCCAGTGCTACATCGGCGTCGAGCCCAAGGTCCGGGCGATCCACGACCGCCTGCTCGGCCGGATTGGCGGCGGCGAGGGCGAATTGAAGTACCGGCTGGTCCAGCCCGAATACACCATCGCCACGTCCGACGGCATCCGCAACGGCACGAGCGAGATGCGCTATTCGCTGATCGGCCGCGAGATCACCAACGATTCGCTCTGCGAACACCTGGAGGCCACCGGGCTTGCCGGCGCCATCGCCGTGGTCGCCTGCGACAAGCCGCCGGTCGGCGCGCTGGCCGCAATCCTCGAACACAACGAGCCGGCGATCATCATGTCCGACGGCACCATCCGGCCCGGGAAGGACCCTGGAACCGGCGAGCCCCTCGACATCGTCAGCGCCTACCAGGCCGCCGGGCATCCGGACCCCGAATACCGGCGCCTGATCTCCCGCCACGCCTGCCCCGGAATCGGCAGCTGCGGCGGCATGTTCACCTACAACACCATGCAGACCTTCATCGGCGTCGTCGGGTTGCAGCCGTTGCACATGGTCGCGCCGGCCTCGGACGATCCGCGCCGGCTGAACGAGTTTCCGGCCGAACTGGTCGAACACCTGGCGAACATGATGGAGGCCGGGCTGCGCCCCCGCGATATCGTCAAGCGCGACTCGATCCGCAACGCGGTCATCGTCGCCATGGCCGTCGGCGGCTCGACCAACGTGGTGCTGCATACCCCCGAGATCGCCCGCGCCGCCGGCTACGGGGACTTCTGGCGGGACGTGATGACCCCGGAGGAGTTCAATATCCTGTCCCGCGACGTGGTGCCGGTCCTGACCAACGCCCGGCCCTATGGCGCCTATTCGATGCTCGACATCGACCGCGTCGGCGGGGTTCAGGTGATCGTCCGCGAACTGCTGGACGCCGGCCTGCTGAACGGCGGGATGATGACCTGCACCGGACAAACCCTCGCCGACCAGATCGCCGATCTGAACCCGCCCGCGCCCGACAACGAGGTGATCTTTCCGGTGCGCAGCCCGTTCAAGCCGACGGGCGGCCTCCGGATGCTGGGCGGCAACCTGTCGCCGGATTATTCCGCCATTCTCAAACTCGCCGGGGTCGAGGGCGGCCTCGAAGACAATCTGTTCCGCGGCCGGGCCCGGGTGTTCGAGGGCGAGGCCGGCCTGCTGAAGGCGCTCGACGAGGCGCCGGACGGTTTCGAGAACCACGACATGATCGTCGTGCGCTACGAGGGGCCGAGCGGCGCGCCGGGGATGCCGGAAATGCTCGACCCGACGTCGCGGATCACCGCGCTCTGCCGCGAGCGCGGCATCGTCGTCGCGCTGATGACCGATGCCCGGTTCTCCGGCGGGTCGGTGGGACTGGTCATCGGCCATGTGGGGCCCGAAGCGGCGGCCGGCGGACCCATCGCGCTGATCGAGGACGGCGACGAGATCGTCGTCGATCTCAACGGCAACGAGATCAACTGCCCGGCGCTGGACGACGCCCCGACACGGGAGGCGCGGAAGGCCGCCTGGGACAAGGCCGTCGCCGGCAATGGCGGCGTGCACCCGAACTGCGGCATCGCCGATACCCGGCTGCTGCACCGGGCGCGGCACTCGGCGGTGCCGGCGACCCGCGGCGGCGGGCTTCACCCCGACCGCGAAATCTGGGTGCGGGATCCGCGTCCCGCCGAGGCGTCCGGCTTCCAGGCGCGAAACAAGTACCGGGACTAGGGTCCGGACCCGATTGAGCCGCCATATGAGTGTTGCGGCGATGAGGACGGCGCGGCACAAGGTCCCACGCCCCCGTCAGGGGGAGAGGGATCGGTCTTTCTTTTTGCACCCTCGCCCCCTTCTTCAGGGGGAGAGGGATGCGGAGGCTTGGCGAGCCTGCGAGCCATAGCCGTAGCTGGGTGAGGGGGAATTTCCTTATCACCCTCACCCCGGCCCTCTCCCTCAGAGAGGGAGAGGGAGTTTCGGTGGGCCCCTCGCCCCCTTCCCGGGGGAGCGGCGGCAGGACGCCCGGCGGATTCGGCCCCGTCCGTTCACATTAGGCTGTCTAATCTATCCGTTTAGAAACAATCGCTTATCACGCCTTCCATATTCGGATAATTTGACGGGTGATGGATTAGCAAAATTTAACTCCCGAAGGATCCGCCATGTCCCGCCCCCAGATCAAGCCCTCGGTGAACCCCGAACTCGCAGCGCAGATGGCGCTGTACCGGCAGCCGAAAATTCTGACCACCGGCGACAATATCCACACGGCCTACTGCTACACCGGCTCCAACTGCACCATGATCGAGGGAACCGACGGCGTCATCCTCGTCGATACGCTGAGCGGCGAGTTGCCGGGCGGCGAGGCGGCGGCCGCCTTCAGGGAAATCACCGGCAAGCCGATCAAGGCGGTGATCCTGACCCACAATCACGGCGATCACGTCAGCGGCATCTTCAGTTTCGTGCCGGAGGAGGACATCCGCAACGGCAAGGTGGACGTCATCGCCCACGAGGACCTGACCGGCGCCATGCTGCGGGACTGGGGCCTGCTTGCCCCGATCCGGACGCGGCGCGGGCCGTTTCAGTTCGGCGCCCATCTCGATTACGGCGAAACCGGCGGTTACGGCAGCGCCATCGGCGCCCCGCCCCGCCGCGGCAAATCCGGGTTCATCGAGCCGACCACGACATTCCGCGACAGGTTCGACCTGGATCTCGCCGGAATCAGGCTGCAGGTCATTCATGTGCCGAGCGAAACGGACGATCAGTGCGTCGTCTGGCTGCCGGAGGAAAGGGTGCTGATCTCGGCGGATGCCGTTCAGGGTATGACGTTCCCCAACGTCTACGCGCTGCGGGGCACCCAGTTCCGCAACCCGATGATCTGGGCCAAGGGACTGGACACGCTGCGCTCCCTCAAGGCCGAGACGCTGATTCCGCACCATGGACCGACCGTCGAGGGCGCGGAAAACGTCGAGGATGTGCTCACCGCCTACCGGGACGCCATTCAATATCTCCACGATCAGTGCGTCCGGTGGATAAACCAGGGCTACACCTGGGACGAACTCGCCGACAAGGTCACCATGCCGGACCATCTGAAGTCGCACCCCTGGCTCGGCGAATTTTACGGCAGCTTCAAGCACTCGGTGCGCAGCGTTTACGCCGGCTATGTGGGCTGGTTTCAGGGCGACGCGGTGGAACTCGACCCGCACCCGTGGCGGGAACGGGCGGCGCGTTACGTACGGGCAATGGGCGGGCGGGACAGCGTCATCGATCAGGCAACCGAGGCCCTGGACGCAGAAGATTACCGCTGGGCGGCGGACATCCTGACCTGGCTTGTCCGGAGCGACCCCGGGGACAGGGAGGCGCGCGGCCTGAAGGCGGAAGCGCTCCGCGGCTGGGCCTACCAGCAGAAGAACTCCACCTGGCGCAACTGGGGCCTGTGCCAGGCGATCGAGCTCGAGGGCAAGCTGGGCGGTCAGAAGGGCGGACACGCCATCCAATCCAACCAGGCCCGCAATTATCCGACCGGCGGCCTGCTGGAGATGATGTGCTGCAAACTGAGGGCCGAAGACGCGCTCGACACCCATCTGACCCTGGGTTTCGTCTCGTCGGACACCGGCGAAGCGTGCGGCCTGGAAATCCGGCGCGGCGTCTGCCAGTTCCACGACCGGTTGCCGGACGAGTGCGATGCGACGCTGACCTTCGAGCGGGCGTTCCTCAGTAATTGGGCCGGCGGATCGGTGAGCTTCCAGGACGGCATCGCCTCGGGAGACGTATCGCTCGACGGCGAGCCGGCCGACGTCGCGGCGTTCTTCTCGAAATTCGAAACCGCGGAGACGATAGGTCAATTCGGGATGTCGGTCCGGTAGAGGGCCCCGGCATGACTTTCCTTCCACAGGGTGGACATTCGGAATATTTGTATGGCGCGCCGGACATCGGGCCGCATGCTGACCGCCGGACTTGGCGTCAAGCCGGGCAGTCTTAAGGGGACTTAGGGGAGAGCTTCGAGAATGACACTCTACGCAGATTCCGAATATCCGGTCCGGGCCGAGATTGACGAGACTCACGCGGCACAGTTGGATCACCTCGCCGATCCCGGCACTTGGGGAAACGCCGCCCTGCGCCTGGCGGTCGCGCGCGAAATTCGCGAGGCCTGCTACGAGGCGGGCGTTCAGGAAAAACATGGCGGCGCCGGACCGGAGAGCGATGTCGAGTTGCCCGGGGCCGCCCGCGAGATGATCCGGCATCTCGCGGTCTCGCCGCAGGATTTCGATCAACGGTCCTACGAGAGTGCCAGATCGGGCGGCCTGAGCGACGAAGAGTATGTTGAAATCGTCGGCATCGTTTCGCGGCTGACCTGCATGGATGTCTTCGCCCGCGGCATCGGCGTGCCGCTGCGCGCCCTGCCCGCCGCGCGGGAGGGCAAGGCCTCGGGCGGGCGGCCCGGCGTCGCCAAAAAGGAGCTGGCTTGGGTGCCGACGGTCCCCAACCTCCCGGAAGGCGGCGAGGAGGCCAAGGCCATCTTCGGCGAGGGCTATCGGCCCTACATCCTGCGCTCCCTCAGCCTGGTGCCGGACGAGTTCCGTCAGTCGGTGGAACTGGAAGAGGCGCAGTACCTGCCGATGAAAAATATCATGATCAAGGATTACCAGCACCACGAAGGGTTCAGCCGGTCCCAGGTGGAGCTTATCGCGGGCCGCGTTTCCGCCGTCAACGAGTGCTTTTACTGAACCGCCGGCCATGCCTGGTTCCTCCGTGAGAGTGGACGCGAAACCGGTCTCGACATCAACCTGCAGGCCCTGATCGACCCGTCCCGGGACAGCGGGGTTCCCGGAGGGAAAGAGCTTCTGGCCTTCGCCGATGCGGCGATCGGACCGGACCGGGCGGCGCTGGATCAAGCCCGCGCCGGCGTCGCCGAGGCCCTGGGCCCGAAGGCGGTCTCGGCCGCGTCCGCCATTGCCGCGACATTCACCAAGAATGATCGGCTGGCGAACGGCACCGGCATTCCGTCCGAGCTGCCCATGTTGAAGAATTCCAAGGACATCCGGGACGAGCTTGGGATCAACGACTTCCGGACGGCGGTCTACAGCCGCACCCACTATCCGGACGAGATGTAAGGGGGAAGCAAAATGGTCTTCATCACGCCAACCAACACGTCGGTTCTCGAGTTCAAGGGTCTTCACCTCTATCACACCAACCGCTCGAACTGCTCGGCCCGGGTGCGGTTGCTGCTGGAAGAGAAGGAACTGGCATGGACCAGCCACCACGTCGATCTGGGCAATAAGGAAAACATCACGGAGGAATATTTCGGGATCAACCCGAAGGGCGTGGTTCCGGCCCTGGTGGATGACGGCACGGTCGTCACCGAGTCCAACGACATCCTGCTCTATCTCGAGGACAAATTTCCCGACCCGGGGTTCCGGGACGTCCCCGCCGGCCGCCAAGCCGAGATAGAACACTGGCTCAAGCTGTCCGGCGACCTCCACCTGCCGGCGATCAAGACCTATCAATATTACAAGATAAACGCGGCGCTGCTTCCGAAGACCGACGAAGAACAGGCGCTGTACGACAAGCTTCAAACCGATCCCGAGCTCACGGCATTCCATGCCAAACATAGTCACGGCAAGAGCTTTACCGAAGAGGACGCAACTACGGCGATCGGTCTGCTCAACCGGACCTTCGCCGAGATCGAGGACGCGATTGCCGATGGCGGCTGGATGGTCGGCGACGCCTACACGCTGGCGGACATCTCCTGGTCGCCCACCTACACCACCCTCTTGGCCGGCAGCTTCGACTTCGGTCCGTATCCGAATGTCCGGGACTGGTACGAGCGCATCTTGGAGCGCCCGCACTTCCAGACGGCGGTTATCGAGTGGCGCAAAAAAGCGACCTACGCGGCGGGCAGCGATCCGACCATTCCGGGCGACGCCAAGACCGCGTGATTTGCAAATCGGCAGGCACCCGCCGGCCGCCGGAATCCCCGGGCGGAATCCCCCGGCAGAATCCCTCGGCAGAATCCCGGTGATTTGTCGGCCGTAATCACCTACCATGTTCTCGGTCGCAAAAGAGCCGGTGTCTCAACAGGCAGCGGGCGAAGCAGAAATTTGGTACGGCCAACGGGTTAGAAACTGACCACCAAGGGAGGAATCCAATGAATTCCGGCAAGGTATTGATCAGAAGCACCATCTTGGCCGCGGCAGCCGCCGCGGTGTGGGCGCTGCCCGCACAGGCCCAGTTCTACAGCGGGAAGACGATCGACGTCGTTGTCCCGGCCGGTGCCGGCGGCGGCCTCACCCGGTCGGCGCGGACATTCACCAATTACATGAAAAACCACATCGCCGGAAAGCCGAAGATGGTGATCCGGAACATTCCGGGAGGCACCAAGGGCCACAATTTCATGGCCGAGAAGGCGAAACCGGACGGCTTAACCATCATGTGGGGCCCGCTTTTTTTCGCCACTGTAATGGCGGGCGGTCCCGGCGTCCGCTATGACCCGTCCAAGTTCGAGATCATAGGCACCGGCAACAGTTCCTTCGTCAGCCTCATCCGGGCGGACACCCCGCCGGGCATGAAGGCCATCAGCGATCTGACCAAGGCGAGCAACGTGGTCACCGGCGGGATTCGGCCCGGCGGTCTTTTGGACATGCTCCACCAGTTGTCTTTTGACGCCCTCGGCGTGTCCTACCGTCACGTCACGGGCTTCCGGGGGCAGCCGAAGATGAATGCGGCGATCCGCTCCAAGGAGATCCAGGCTTTGACCACCGGCCATCCGGGGTATCACGCGTTCTACCGGGAAACCATTTTGAAGGACGGGACGGCGCTGCCGCTGTTCTACCATTCGCCGTTCGATCCCAAGACCGGCGAGCCGATCCGCCTGCCCGGCCGGTATCCGGCGAACATCAAGCACTTCGTCGATGCCTACAAGGACATCAAGGGCGGCTCGCCGTCGGGTACGGCATGGGAAGCCTATAAGTGGCTCGCCAGCTACGAAACCTGGCCCTATTTCATTGTCGCGCCGGAGGGCACGCCGAAGGCGGCAGTCGATGCGCTCCGTGCGGCCCATGCCGCGGTGCCCAATGATCCGGGGTTCAAGTCGGATTGGACGAAGCAGTTCCGCGACATCCCGATCTTCCGCACCGGGGAAGCGGCGGCGGTGGTCATCGATACCCATAAGAAGATCTCGCCCGCGGCCCTGGCGTTCCTCAAGAAGACCGTCGCGCCCGGCAAGAAATAGACCGGACAGACGTGTGAACCGGGCGGCGGCCTATCCGGCTGCCGCCCGGACGGCCGGAAACACTGGGCCGGAATCTGCTTTAGGGTCCGGACTCAATTGCGTCACCATATAAATGCCGCGGCGGCCGAGGCATAAAACGATTGCGTCATGGCCGGGCCCCGGACCCAGCCATCCACGTGTCGCCGCCACTCAAAGCGTGGATGCCCGTGTCGAGCACGGGCATGACGGATGGAGTGTATCCCAAATGGAGCGCGTCATGGCCGGCGCCAATCCGCCGCCGTGATTGGCCGCCACCATGTGGGGGAGCCGCAGCCCGGGCGCGCTGTCTAAGGATGCCTGGTTGATGAGGAGCGTCCGGTTGGCCACACCGGCGATGGCGACAATATCCGCGTCGAGAAGCAAATCCTCGGGTGGATTGCCTTGGATGCGGGCGTCCCAGCGCCCCGGTTCCCAAGCCAACTCGGCACCCGCCTTCTCCATCCGGCGATAGGAGTCGCCGCTTTCATCGACGGCGTGATGAATCCCGGCTTTCGGCTTCGACATTGGTCTTTTCCTTTCCTCGGGCAGCGAGTACCCTGGATTTCGCTCAATCGGCCAACATAACAGAACAATATTTGGCGGGGCGGTTTTACCGACGTTTGGGAGGACGCAAATCACATGGCAACACGCGCCAACAAGCGGGACGGCGGCGAGGCCGTCGTCGAGGCCATCCGCAATCTCGGCATCCGGCATGTGATAACGTCTCCCGGTTCGGAATGGTCGCCGGTCTGGGAAGCGCTCACGCGGCAGCGCCACGAAAACATTCCCGGCCCGGCCTACATGCAGATTTGGCATGAGAATTTGGCGGTCAACATCGCGACCGGCTACACCTTCATGACCGGCGAGCCCCAGGCCGTCATACTGCATGCGGGCGTCGGTCCGCTTCAGGGCGTCATGGGGATGCACGCCGCCATGCAGTCCGAAGTACCCATGCTGGTGCTGGCTGGCGAATCCGTCTCCCTCGGCGCCGATCCCGACCTCAAGGTGGAGGCGCAGTGGTATGGCGGCGTCAGCCCCGGCGGCATCGACAAGCTGGTCTCCAACTCGGTCAAATGGTCCAGCCTGGTGCCCAGCGCGCCGACCCTTTACCGGAGCATCGTCCGCGCCGGCGAAATGGCCCAGCGCGCCCCCAAGGGCCCGGTGTTTCTCGATGTCCCTCTCGAATACATGATCGAAGACTGGGTTCCGGACCGCGAACTCTCCCGGGTACCGCCCCCCTCCCGGACACAGGCGGTCGCCGCCGAATTGGAAGAACTGATCGCCGACATCAACAAGGCACAAAACCCGGTGATCATTACCGAGTTCGCCGGCCGAATTCCCGGTGCGTTCGAGGCGCTGACGGCCTTCGCCGAAGCGGCCGCCATCCCGGTCATCGGCGGGCGAACGGCGACCTACGGCAACTTCCCGACCGACAACGACCTGTGGCTTGGCATCGAGAGCTACGATCACCTGCCCGATGCCGATCTCGTCCTTCTGGTGGGATCCCGGACGCCCTGGTATCCGCCATTCAACTGTCCAACGCCGGCCAAGATCGTCGCCATCGGGGAACAGCCTCACAAGGAATGGCTGGTCTATCAGGACATGCACGCCGGCACCTATCTCGAAGGCGACCTGGCGGCGACATTGAACGCCGCGACGAGGATGCTCGATGACGGCGGGCCGGACGAGACCGTCAGGAAAGCGCGGCGCGGCAAATGGTCGGCCGTCCACGATAATTTCATGTCGGACTTGAAGGCCAAACGGGACGCCGCCGCCGAGGATGGCGCCCTCAACGCCATCTCCGTCAGCGCGGCCATCGAAGAGGTGATGCCGCCGGATACGGTTTTCGTCGACGAAACCATCACCCATTTCCTGGCGATGCGAAACCACCTCTCCGTGACCCGGCCCAACTCCCTTTACAAGCAGACGGTCAGCGGCCTCGGGCAGGGACTTGGGGTGGCGCTCGGGCTGAAGCTCGGCGCGCCCGAACGGCCGGTGGTGGTGTTCGTCGGCGACGGCAGCTTTCTTTACAATCCGATCACCCAGGCCCTCGGCGCATCACGCGATTACGGCCTTCCCATCACCATCGTCGTCATGAACAACAACGGCTACCAGGCGATGCTGAACGGGCACCAACTCTACTATTCGGAGGGCATGGTGAAGGAGACCGACCTGACCTACGGCTTCCAGATCGAGGCGCCGGTCTTTGAAGAGCTGGGGACGCCATTGGGCGCGCGGGGTGTCCGGGCCGAGAGCTACCAGGACTTCAAACGGGCCCTCGAGGACGCCCAGGCCGAAAACGCCGAAGGCCGCACCATGATCATCAACGCCATCCTGCCGAAATAGGAGATCCGCCATGGACGGACGTGTAGCGATTGTGACCGGCGGCGGCCAGGGATTGGGGCGGGCATTCGCGAAAGGATTCGCCGAGCAGGGCGCGGTCGCGATAATCGCCGAGATCAATGGCGAGAATGCGCGGAACGTCGAACGCGAAATCACCGATGCCGGCGGCAAGGCCCTGGCAGTCGAAACCGACGTCGCCGAACCCGCCTCGGTGCAGGCGATGGCCCGGACGGTCCTCGACGAGTACGGCCGCATCGATGTGCTGGTCAACAACGCCGCGCTGTTGACGGGTATTCGGCGCGTACCCGTCGACGAACTCGAAGACGATGAGTGGGAGCGGCTTATGAAGGTCAACGTCACCGGCGCCTTCAACTGCGTGAAGGCGACCGTGGCGGCCATGCGGGAGGCCGGGTGGGGCCGCATCATCAACCTGTCGTCGGACACCGTCCTGCTGCCGCCGCCGATCAGCATGGCTCACTACATCACCAGCAAGGCGGCGCTCGTGGGTTTGACCCGCGCACTCGCCCGCGAGCTTGGAAACGACGGCATCACCGTCAACGCCATTCTGCCCGGCTCGACGGAAACCGAGGCCAATACGACCAACGAGATCACCCAGCGGAACCGCCGGAACAATGTCGTCCCGCGTCAGGCTATTCCCCGCGTCGAGGTGCCGGAAGACCTGGTCGGGGCGGCGCTGTTTCTGGCCTCGGACGAGGCCGGGTTCATCACCGGCCAGAGCCTGCCGGTGAATGGCGGCATCGCGTTCGTGTGATATGATTATGGCAGGTGCTGGACCGAGGCCGACATGACGGACACATTTCTCCAGGAACAGTGGTACGCCGCCGCGCTTTCCAACGAAGTGACGGCGGAGGCGCCCTTTGCACGGACGATCTGCGGCGAAGACATCGTCTTCTTCCGCTCCCCGGAGGGAGAACTCCGGGCGTTGGAGGACAGGTGCGCCCATCGGTATGCCCCCCTCTCGCTCGGCACCGTCGAAGACGGCTGTCTCCGGTGCCAGTACCACGGCATGCTGTTCGACCATACCGGCCAATGCGTCGAGGTGCCGGGTCAGGACACAGCGCCGGAGGCGGCCCGGATCAAGAGTTATTCGGTTGCCGAAAGCGACGGATGGGTGTGGGTGTGGATCGGCCGGGGCGTACCCGAGCCGGTCTCCAATATCCCAAGCCTGCCCTACTTCGACAGCACAGAGTGGTCGGGCTTCCACAAGTATTTCTACGTCAAAGGAGCGGCCCAGCTGTTTGTCGACAACCTGCTCGACCTGAGCCATCTGGCCTTCACCCACAAGGAATCCATTGGCTCGGCCTCGTCCAAGGATGCGCCGCCGGAGATGGAATTCACCGTCGAGGGGAATATGGTCAGAGGACGGCGCTACATCTACGGCGTGGAGCCGGGGCCGTTTGTCGTCGGCTGGGGCGGGTTCACCGGTCTGATCGACCGTTGTTCCGATTACATCTGGTGGCCGCCCTCGGTAATGGAAATCGAGTCGAAGTTCATCGATCCCACCAAAAAAATTACCGTAAAGGTCATCAACCCGATCACGCCGGAAACCGAGACGACATCACACTTCTGGATGGGTTGGGCGCGGGATTTCCGGCTCGATGAGGACGAGCTCACGGAACAGGCGATCGTCGAAAACACTCAGGTGATCATGGAAGACGTTGAGATGATCGAAGCGCAACAGAGGGTGATCACCGCGCACGGCGAACTCAAGCCGATCCCCATCCAGGCCGACCGCGCGCTGATGGCCGTCCGGACCATCCTCAAGCGTCTCCACGAAGAGAATAACCGCCAAGCCGCCGAGTAGGCGGCGCCCTGGGGTCCGGACTCATTTGAGCCACCGTAGGAGTGTTGCGGCGATGAGGCACAAAATGACAGCGTCATGGCCGGGCCCGGACCCGGCCATCCACGTGTACCGCGGACCGCGAGGCGTGGATCACCGGGTCAAATAAGGTCAATTCGGACGAATTGACCGACCCGGTGATGACGACAGCGGGTCAAATAAGGTCAATTCGGACGAATTGACCGACCCGGTGATGACGACTTGCGGGTGAGCGGGGAGAGGAGGTCGAGGGGTGAGGCATAAAATGATTGCGTCATGGCCGGGCAAGGACCCGGCCATCCACGTGTGCCGTGCCGCGAGGCGTGGATCACCGGGTCACGCCCGGTGATGACGACTTTGACATGGTGATGACGGCTTGCGGGTGAGTGAGGAGCGGCGGCTTGCCATGGGCCCCCTCGCCCCCTTCCCGGGAGAGAGAGGGGCAGGGTAAGAGGGCGCAAAAAGGAGAATCCCCTAATCGAGTACGGACCCTAGAGCATGACATTATTTGTCTGAATCATTTTTGGGATTCCCAAGAAGGGGCGAACCGTGATTCAAGATGGATGCTGGGCAAGGAGGCCAGCATCCATGGCGAGACCTTATTCTGTTG
>LXNI01001759.1_pt1 | contig 17340 bp, 14 predicted proteins | sample 809091 | NCBI WGS metagenome assembly LXNI01 (sample SAMN04870527, study PRJNA318959) | sponge metagenome | biome: 01000161; feature: marine sponge reef; material: water | host: Sarcotragus foetidus | place: Greece: Milos, Mediterranean Sea | collected 2013-05-29 | depth 5-7 m | reverse complement strand
CGGCACCCCCCGCCACACCACCCCGATCGAACACGAGAACGCCTACTACAGTCAAACCGTCACAGCCGACCCGGCCGCGACCCACAAAAAACAGTCTCCACTGAACCCGGTGTGATTCAGTGAGCACCTTGTGTTGCGTCTGACTTCGCGCTACAGATCCTGAGTTTTTTGGCGCTTCGTACTCATGATGGTGGGTGTGTCCTCGACGGGTGCGGGTCTGACTCGGTGTTTCGCTGGCTTCGTGCCTTGCAAACGATCTGTCGGCCTGTTTCGCGTCGGGGGCGCGCACCGCGGCTCCTATCTGGGCCGCGTGTGGGTGTCGCCTTCGACCGTGGACCGCGTTCTCGCAGGCCACGGCCTCGCGCTGGCCGGCACGCCGCGGCCGGCACGCAGCGTCAAGAAACCGTGGCCGCAGTGGGCCCAGTGGCGTCCCAACCAGCTGTGGTGCTGGGACGGCACCCAGTTCCCCCGATGCCGCCAAGCCAAATATGCCTATGCGATCGGCGACGTGGTGTCCCGCAAATGGATCGCCACTCATCTCACCTCAGCACCGGACTCGGTCGCCGCCCGAGTGCTGTTCACCCGAGCGCTCCACAACGAGCAGCTCCTCACCGACGAGGTCGCCGCCCGCCTGGGCGACCCCGACGCCGAACCGGCCGGCGACGGCATCCCGCTGCTTTTGGCGATCAGCGACAACGGTCCCGAGATGCGCGTCGGCGACACCGCCAAGTTCATGGCGCTGTGCTCGATCGCTCAGCACTTCGGGCGGCCCTCCACGCCCACCGACCAGGCCTGGATCGAGTCCCTGTTCGGGCACATCAAGACCGAGCACCCCCACCTCGAAACACTCGACGACCCCGCCGACCTCAAAGGCGAGCTCGAACGCGTCCGACGCCAGTGATGATATGCGGGTGATCCATCACGGGGCGTGGGAGTGCTGCGACGATGGGTGAGGTGACGTTCAGTCCTTGTTTTGACCGGTTCGAGGACGGGGCTGGCCGTGAGTCGGTCCGGCTCGGGCATCGGCTCGTTGATGGGTATTTGGAGTTGGTGGCGGCGCGTGCGCGGCCGAACACGCTGCTGGCGCAGGCCTATGACTTGAAGGTGTTCTTCTCGATCGTTGAGGCGGACCCTGTTGATGTTGTCGCTGCTGATGTTTTGGAGTTCGTCTCGGCGCAGCGTCAGCCCCGCGTGGCGGGGAACGTGGTCCGGACAGACCCCGCCGATGCGACTTGAAAAAACCGGCGAACTGTCGCGAAGAGTCAGAAACACCTCAGATTCAGGTTGCCGACCTACCGTTGGCACATGGACGGCTGCAGTGCTCACGATGCTCGTGCTGAATCAGCACACAGGGCACCGCATGAGAGCACGATTGCCGGGGCACGGCCGCAAGACACATCTCGGGAGGTGTGGCGGCGGCTCACAAGCAAATGGGAGTCAATGACGCCAGCGGAGCGGGTTGCGCTTGCTGCATCAATGTCGACGGCCATTGAGACTTCGATCCGGGTAGGCATCAAGGCCAGCGAACCAAGTGCCGACGAAATGCGCGTTCGGTACCTCGTGACCCAACGCCGATATGGCGCTGAAGTCGCGGAGGCTGCCTTCGGCGCGGGCGGTCGCTGGCCCCAATGACCGATCCCATCACGCTGGCCCTGCGAGTCGCGGCCACATTGGACCAGCACAACATCAGCTACGCCCTGGGCGGCTCACTTGCGAGTTCCATGTTCGGTGAGCCGAGAGGCACGATTGACATCGACCTGGCGGTCCAATTGGAGAGACAGCAACTCGACGATTTCCTCGGAGCGCTCGATGTCGAGTTTTACGTGCCATTCGAAGCCGCGCGGCGTGCTGTCGAACAGAGCGATTCGTTCAACCTCATTGACGAATCCGGTTTCAAGGTGGACATCTTCGTGCTCGGCGATCGCCCGCTGGATCGGCACCAACTCGAACATCGTCAGCGCATCATGGTGAGAGAAGATCCGCCGCAGTATCTGTGGGTGAGCGCACCCACCTCCCAAGTGCTGCGCAAGCTGGAGTGGTATCGGGCAGGCGGGTCAGTCTCGGAACGCCAATGGCGTGACGTCGTCGGCGAGGTTGTCCCGGGAGTTGTTGAAGTAGAGGGGTGGTGGTCCCTCTCTGGACGGTGCTGTTGGGGCATCGTCTGGAGAGCTTCGAATCAACTCCAAGAGAGGGACCACCTGATGAAGAACGTAGATGGATCGGCTGTGCGGCTGGTCGATGCGAGTGATGAGGCCTTGGCTGAGGTGCTGGGGGATGGCTTGGCGGTGACGTTGGGCGGGATCGCCGAGGCGTGCCGGGAGGGTCTGATGGCTGTCGCGGTCGAGGCCGGGCTGGCCACCGCGTTGGCGATCATGAACCAAGAGGCCGACGCGCTGTGCGGGGCTTGGAACGCCCGCGACCCCGAGCGTGGGCATGTGCGAGGCGGAACGACACCGACGTCGGTGGTGATGGGCGGTCAGAAGTTGCCGATCCGCCGACCCCGCGTGCATGCCGTGGGCGAGGACGGGAACCGGGCCGGTGAGACCGGCCTGGTGTCCTATGGCGTGTTCTCCCAGGGCGATCTGCTGTCGCGTGTCGCGGTGGAGCCGATGCTGGCCGGCGTCGCGACCCGCAGCTTCGAACGGGCCGCGGATCCGATCGGCGCCAAGGCCCGCGAGACGGCGTCGTCGACGTCGAAGTCGGCGGTTTCGCGTCGGTTCGTGACCGGCACGAAAAAAGCGCTCGATCAGCTGTTGGGCCGCGACCTCGCCGGCCTTGATGCTGCGGTGCTCATGATCGACGGCGTCGACTTCGCCGGCGCCGTGTGCGTGGTCGCCCTCATCGTCACCGCGGACGGCACCAAGGTCCCTGTCGGGCTGCGTGTGGGCGACACCGAGAACAAGACCGTCGTCACCGCTCTGCTCGCCGATCCCCTCGACAGAGGGCTCAACGCGGCCGGCGGCCTGTTGGTCGTGATCGACGGCGCCAAGGCGTTGGACAGCGCGGTCCGATCCGTGTTCGGCGGCCACGCGTTGGTCCAGCGCTGCCAGATCCACAAGCGCCGCAACGTCACCGGCCACCTGCCCGCCCGGCTGCGCGACGACGTCGATGCCCGGCTGCGCGGCGCGTTCGCCGACCCCGACCCGCACGCCGGGATCGCCAAGGCGACCCGACTCGCCGCCGAGCTCGACCGCACCCACCCCGACGCGGCCGGGTCGCTGCGCGAGGGCCTCGCCGAAATGCTCGCCGTCGGGCGCCTCGGCATCGACGGCACCCTGGCCCGAACGCTGTGCTGCACGAACATGATCGAGTCGATGATCTCGATCTGCCGCACCACCAGCCGCAACGTCAAGCGCTGGCGCGACGAGGGCGACATGCGCCGCCGCGACGAGGGCGACATGCGCCGCCGGTGGTGCGCCGCCGGGATGCTCGAAGCCGAACGCAGCTTCCGCCGCCTCCGCGGCCACCGCCAGATGCCCCAGCTCGTCGCCGCGCTCGCCCGTCACGCCGAGACCGTCACACCCACCTGCAATACTGACCAACACTCGATCGCTGCATGACAACCAGAGCCACCACCCACAGCGACTTCAACAGCAAATGGGACATCCTCTCGTCGGCATCCTGAGAGCACAGCGCACTGTGCTCGATCTCACCGACTTGAGCCATTTAGCCGCATCGACCGGTCTTGATGGGCTTCTTGCCGCTGCTCTCAAAGACGCCGAGTCAAGTAACTGAGACCCACACGTGCGCCACAGTCCATTGGCGAAGGAGTCGAGATTGAGCGCCGGAAACAACGAACGACAGGGATTCTCTCGGCCAGCTGAGTTCCCGCGGTCGGCGGGCTATGACGCGGATTGGGTGCTCGACAACATGATGGGGCCGAACGCGCTGTGGCTGACTGAGTCGTTGACCGGGTGCATGGAACTCGATTCGGAGATGCGCATCCTGGACCTGGGTTGCGGCAAGGCTCTCAGCTCCATCTTCCTGGCCAAGGAGTTCGGGGCGCAGGTGTGGGCGGCAGACCTGTGGATTGATCCGAGCGACAACTTCGCCCGCATCTGCGCTGCAGGATTCGAAGACAGGGTGTTCCCGCTTCGAGCCGAAGCACATGGCTTGCCGTTTGCCGACGGCATCTTCGACGCGATGGTGAGCATCGACGCCTACCACTACTTCGGCACCGACGACCTCTACCTCGAAAGTCACCTGGCCCGGCTGATCAAGACCGGCGGTCAATTCGGAATCGTCGTGCCCGGTTTGGTCTGCGAACTGACCTCCACCGAGCCGCCAGAACACCTGCGGCCCTATTGGGAGCCGGCGTTCTTCAGCCTTCACAGTCCCGCCTGGTGGAAGCGTCACTGGGAGCGGAGCGGGTTGGTGACCGTCGAGCACGCCGACCTGATTCCAGACGGATGGAGACGCTGGATGGAATCAGACCTGCTGTGGTCAGAACACCTCTCCGGGACCAGCGACGAAGCCGACATGCTTGCCCTCGACCAAGGGCAGACCTTGGGATTGACCCGGATCGTGGCACGTCGTAACGAGCGGCCGACCGCTCGCCTGGACGACGAGCGCTGACGGTTCTCGACGAACTCGCAGAACTGCCGGCGAGCTACACCCAGGGGCAGTTGGAGTTGCGGTCGCCGAAGGTGCCCCCGGTGCGGTAGCGGTCCAGCGTGAACGGCTTGAGCTCGTCGGGCTTTTCGCCGTGCACCATCATCTCGGCGGTCAGCTTGCCCACGCCGATCATCTTGAACCCGTGGTTGGAATCCGCGATCACCCAAGCGTTGTCGGCCACGTAGTCGAACACCGGCACGTTGTCAGGCGTGAAGGCCCCGATGCCGCCGTTGCGGCGCTCCTTGAAGTACGGCCGCAGGTCTTCGAGGCGCTTGAACAGCATGCCCAACGTCGCGCAGTAGTAATCGGCGAACCATTCCTCAGCCTGGTACTCGTCGTTCAGGTGGCCGTAGGGCTCCACGGCTGCCCGCGGCCCGATCTTGATCGGGATCGTCCCGCCCTGCAGGCCCGGGGCGCCCACCCGTTCCGCCGCGTAACGCGTGTAGGTGTAGAAGTGGTCCTTGAGGAACCGGCCGTCGGGCGAGTACACGGGCGTATTCATGAGCTCCACGTGCAGCACCGGGGAGTCCTTGTGCTGCGCGGTGCGGAAGTCGACGCCAGGGGGCAGCAAGACCTCGCCTTCCAGCAGTCGCCAGTAGGTCCACATGTCCATCTGTTCTTCGACGTGACCGTCGGGGTACACCACGTCGAGGTGGCTCGGGCCGCCTAGCCACTCCCAGTGGGTCGGCGTCCACGCCCCCGCACCCACGACGACCTGCTCGCAGGCGATCGACCCCTGGGAGGTCTCGACCGCGGTGACCGAGCCTGAATTGTCGAATTCATAGCCGGTCACGGTGGCGCCGTACACCCGCTGCACGCCCCACTGCCGGCATTTCTGGTCGAGGCCCCATACCGCCATGTGCGTGCCCGCGTACCCAGATCGATGCTCGTGCAGCACCACGTCGCAGTTCTCGGTCTTGAAGTCGGGCCACAGATTGGTGAGGAAGGCACGGGCCTCCGCACCGGTGAAGACGTCGGAGGGATAGCCGCTGGCAGCCTGGGACGCCTGCAGCTTGAGGTAGTCGTCGATCTGGTTCGCCTCGCCGACCGAGACGTAGCCGACCTGCTGAAAGCCGAGATTCACCGGGTCGGACTCCCACACCTCCACGCTGGCTCGCAGGATCGCGTGCAGCGGACCGGTCATGTACATGTTGCGGACGCAACCACAAGCCAGCCCGGTGGCACCAGCGCCGGGTCCCTGCTTGTCGATCAGCACCACGTCGCTGCCCGAGCCCTTGCCGGTGCGTTCGAGGTACATGGCCAGGTGGTAGGCGCTCGACAGCCCGTGCACGCCGGCGCCGACCACCACGAACCGAGCGTGGCTCGGCAGCGGCACGGCGTCGAACACCGGGATGACGGCCGGGTTGGCCGCCTGCCCGTCCACCTCTGGTGGCAGGGGCCGGTTGGCGAACGGGTACCACTGGTTGTGCGCTGTCGGATTGGGGATTTCGTTGGTCATGGTTCTTCCTTATTCTTCAAGATCAATTCGGGTCTGGGGCGGTCGGGAGCCGATAATCGGCTCCCAACGTCTTCCAGATCAAGGGGACGCCAGGTCGGTACGCAAGGTGGTGACGGCTGGGTGCGTCCAGGATGGTCACGTGAGCCGGGCCGCCGTTGGTGAGCCGCCCAACGTCGGTCCGGCCCAGCGCGACTGCTCCGCCGACCGTCACTGCGGCGACGGCTTCGTCGATCGTCATGCCCATGTCGCGCACTGCCATGGCAATGCAGAACGAGATGGACGTGGTGTAGCTCGAGCCCGGGTTGCAGTTCGAAGCCATCGCTACCTTCACGCCGGCGTCGATGGCTCGGCGGGCATCGGGGTAAGGCTGGCGGGTGGAGAAGTCGGTGGCCGGCAGGAACGTGGCCACGGTGTCGCTGGCGGCCAGCGCTTCGATGTCGTCGTCGGAGAGGTAGGTGCAGTGGTCCACCGAAGAACAGCCCATTTCCACGGCGAGCTGCACGCCCGGACCGTGGCCGAGTTGGTTGCCGTGCACGCGCAGGCCGAGACCGGCGGCCCGACCCGCCTCGAGCACGGCCCGAGACTGTTCGGTGTTGAACGCCCCGGTCTCGCAGAACACGTCGATCCAGCGGACGCGATCTCGAACCGCGTCCAGCATCGGGCCACACACCAGATCGATGTACTCGTCGGCCCGCCCCTCGTACTCGCTGGGCAGCAGGTGGGCGCCCAGGAACGTGGCTTCGGGGGTGGCTTCGGCGGCCAGCGAGGCCAGCTCGATCTCGGAATCCATCGACAGCCCGTAACCCGTCTTGACTTCCACGGTGGTGGTGCCGGCCCGGTGTGCTTCGATCAGCCGCTGCTGGAGCGAGTCCCACAGCGCGTCCCGCCCGGCGCCGCGCGTGGCCTCGGTGGTGACCCGGATTCCGCCGCCGTCATAGGGCTCGCCGGCCATCCGCCGGGTGAACTCCTCGGATCGGTCGCCTGCGAACACCATGTGGGTGTGGGAGTCGACGAATCCGGGCAGAACGCACCTGCCGCCAGCGTCGAGACGCTCGTCGGCGATGGCACCGGACGGGCCGACCGCCAGCACCGTGTCGCCGTCGATGACCAACGACGCATCGGTCATCACGCCGAGCGGGCCGTCCCCCAGTTCGGGGTCGTTAGTGACCAGCTCGGCGATGTTGTCGATGACGAGGGTCATGGCGCAGTCACCTCCGAGATGGCTGAAGCCAGTTCGGTTGCGACGTCGATGGTCGTGTGCCGCCCGTCGCGCACAACGGTGCGGCCGCCCACCACCAGGTGGTCCACATCGACACTGGTGGCCGCGAAGATTGCCGAGGCCAGCGCGTTGGCGGCGTCGGTACCGGCCATGCGTACCCCACTGAGCCCCACCGTCGCGAAGTCGGCCAGCGCTCCCGCTTCCAGCCGGCCCCCCTCCGGCCAGCCAAGGGACCGGTATCCGCCGGAGGCGGCCATCGAGGTCAGGGTTTCCACGTCGAACACGCCGCGATCGTTGGTGGCCGCACGCTGATCGAGCTCGACGGTGCGGGCCTCGGCGAGGATGTCGACGGTGGCGTGGGAGTCCGAGCCGAGGCACAGGCCGGCCCCGTGGCGAGCCAAGTTGATGCTCGGCCCGGTGCCGTCGGCCAGATCCCGCTCCGTCGAAGGACACAGACAGCAGTACGCGCCTGCTTCGCCCATCAACGCCTGATCTCGATCGTCGGCATGGGTGGCGTGCACCAAAGTCGTGGCGGGGCCCAGGCCCCCGGCTTTGGCGATCACGTCAACGGGGGTCATGCCGTGAACGGCGAGGCATTGCTGGTTCTCGGCGGGCTGCTCGGAGGCGTGGAAGTGCAGCGGGACGCCGCGCTCGCGGGCCCAGTCTGCAGCCGACTTGATGGACGGCGGATCGACAGCCCGTAGCGAGTGCACTGCCGCACCGACTCTCGTCATGGGGCCCGATGCCGCCGTGGCCAAGGCTTCGACCCGATCGGCCCACCTGTCGGCGCTGCCGTCGCTGAACCGGGCTTGCTCAGTCCGCAGCGGTTCGTAGCCGCCGTCCACGGCGGGGTCGAGCCCGCCGTACAGGTACAGGGTGTCGAGCAAGGTCAAGCGGATGCCGGCGTCGCGGGCCGCGGCCACCATCGCTTCGCCCATGGCATTGGGATCGTCGTAGACACTGCCGTCAGGGCGGTGATGGACATAGTGGAACTCGCCGACAACACCGATGCCGGCCAGAGTCATCTCCGCGAACGCTGCCCGGGCCAACCGGTAGTAGCTGTCAGGATCGAGCCGCGCCGCCACCCGGTACATCAGGTCACGCCACGTCCAGAAATTGCCACGACCGTCGTGGGTTCGGCCCCGCAGGGCGCGGTGAAAGGCGTGGCTGTGGGCGTTCGCCAGTGCCGGCAGCGTCAGGCCCGCCAGCGGCACGGCGCCTTCGGGTCGAACCGGAACACCGCCGCAGACCGCGGTGATGCGGTCGCCGTCGACTGCGATCACCACGCCCTGCGCGGCGCGAGGGCCGCCCAGCCATGCCAGCTCGCACCAGTAATGAGCCGTCATATTCCGACGTGCTCGTTGAACCGGGTGATGCGCTCGATGAACGCGTCACGGTGGTGCCGTTCGAACTCTTCCCAAGTGCACAGGGTGGACGGATCGGCCCGGTCGGTGATCAGGACACCGTCGAGGTGGTCGCACTCGTGCTGCCAGGTTCCCGCTGTCAAGCCCCGTGCGTAGGTGCAGTGCTCGATGCCCTCGCGGTCGAAGTAGCGAACCCGCAGATTGACCGAGCGGACCACGTCGCCACGCAGCGGCACCGAGAGGCAGCCCTCGTTGATGACCACGGTCTCGTCGTCGAGCACCTGCAGCTCGGGGTTGATGGCGACGGTCAGCTCGATGGGCGGCTTGTAGGGATAGCGGGGGTTGTCGTTCACTTCGATGACGACAATTCGGGCCGTCTCGCCGATCTGGTTAGCGGCCAGGCCCGCTCCGTTGGCGTAGCGCATCGTGTCGATGAGGTCGTCGACGATGCCCTGGATTCGTTCGCTCGCGATCTCGCACCGCGGCACCTCGAGGGCCGGCGCCCGCAGTGCCGGATGCCCGATGGAGAGGACGTCCCGAACGGTCATGTAGGCCGCCTGGGGCTCATGGCGCGGCCGGCCGGGCGGCCGGAATCTGCACGCCGCGCTCGGCGGCCACTTCCCACGCCCTGTCGTAACCGGCGTCGGCATGACGCATCACGCCGGTGCCAGGGTCGTTGAGCAGCACCCTCTCCAGTTTCTGAGCGGCCAGGTCGCTCCCGTCGGCCACGCTGACCTGGCCAGCATGGATCGACCGGCCGATGCCCACCCCTCCGCCGTGGTGGATGCTCACCCACGACGCTCCCGACGATGTGTTGACCATCGCGTTGAGCAGGGGCCAGTCGGCGATGGCATCGCTGCCGTCTGCCATGTCCTCGGTCTCGCGGTAGGGCGAGGCAACCGAGCCCGAATCGAGGTGGTCGCGCCCGATGACGATGGGCGCCTTGATCTCGCCGGAGCGGACCAGCTCGTTGAACCGCAGGCCCAACCGGTGGCGCTCTCCGTAGCCGAGCCAGCAGATCCGCGCCGGCAGGCCCTGGAACGCGACCCGCTCGCCGGCGAGGGTGATCCATCGCTTGAGCGGCTCGTCGTCGGGGAACTCTTCGAGCACGGCCCGGTCGGTGGCGGCGATGTCGGCCGGGTCGCCCGACAGCGCAACCCAGCGGAACGGTCCCTTGCCCTCGCAGAACAGGGGCCGGATATAGGCGGGAAGGAAGCCGGGGTAGTCGAAGGCCCGCTCGTAGCCGCCGAGCTGGGCCTCGGCCCGCAGGCTGTTGCCGTAGTCGAACACTTCGGAGCCGGCGTCGAGAAAACCCACCATGGCCTCCACGTGGGTGGCCATGGCAGACCGGGCGCGGCGTATGAGCTCGTCGGGCTGGTTGCGCCGCATCTCTTCGGACGCCTCAGGCGACAGGTCGTTGGGGACATACGTCAGCGGATCGTGGGCCGAGGTCTGGTCGGTGACGATGTCGGCTGCGACGCCGTCGGCCAGCAGGCGCGGCATCAGGTCGGCTGCATTGCCGACGAGTCCAACAGACAATGGCCGGCGGGCCCGCACGGCTTCTTCGCAGCGGCGGAGTGCATCGGCATAGTCGTCGGCGACCACGTCGAGGTAGCGGGTCTCCACCCGGCGAGCGGCCCGCTCGGGGTCGACCTCGATGCACAGGGCGACGCCCTCGTTCATGGTGATGGCCAGGGGCTGCGCACCGCCCATGCCGCCGAGCCCGGCGGTGACGGTGAGGGTTCCTGCCAACGACCCTCCGAAGCGCTTGCGGGCAATGGCCCCGAAGCACTCGTAGGTGCCCTGCAGGATCCCCTGGGTGCCGATGTAGATCCACGACCCGGCAGTCATCTGGCCGAACATGGTCAGGCCGAGATGCTCCAGCCGGCGGAACTCGTCCCACGTGCCCCAATCGGGCACCAGGTTGGAGTTGGCGATGAGCACTCTGGGCGCCCATTCGTGAGTCCGGAGCACACCGACCGGCTTGCCGGATTGCACCAGCATGGTTTCGTCGTCAGCGAGGTCGGTCAGCGCCGCCGTCATGGCGTGAAATGCCGGCCACGACCGCGCTGCCCGGCCGGTTCCCCCGTATACGACGAGCTCGTCGGGGCGCTCGGCCACATCGGGATCGAGATTGTTCTGCAGCATCCGGAACGCGGCCTCTTGGGGCCAGCTGCGGCAGGTCAACGTGGTGCCGGTGGGAGCCCTCACCCCGCCCGCAGGGGCGCTGGCGCTGTGCTGTGTGCTGCCTGCCATTGGAGACCTCAGACGCCGGGTGGATGGTGTGCAACACGTTACCGAAGTCGGGCCTATGCTGTCAATATGCAGCAAGAGATTTCAGATACTGAAATGCCGGCTGCAGAGACGCTGCACCGGTCGCGGTCGGCGGAGCGGGTTCTGGCGCTGCTCGACGCCGTGGTGACCAGTGGCGAGCTCAGCCTGAGCGCGGCAGCCGCCCGCACGGACATACCAGCGAGCACTGCTCTGCGACACCTGCGGGTTCTGACTGATCGCGGCTATCTCATCAAGGACGGGTCCGGGTCCTATTCGGTGGGCCCCTCGTTCGTGCGCACCGCCTTGGCGTCGTTGCAGTCTGGCCCCTACGCCCGGCTCAGGTCCGCGGCCCTGCCCGAGCTCGAGCGGTTGGTGGAGGCCACCGAGGAATCGGCGTACCTGGCCGTGCGCGACGGCAACACCGCTGTCTATATCGCCACGGTCGAAGGACGCCGGGCCATCCGCCACGTCGGCTGGGTGGGCCGATCGGTCCCGGTCGAAGGCACTGCAGTGGGCGCGGCACTGCTCGCGGCCCCGATGGCACCTGGTTCCCGCCCCGAGCCCACCTTTAACACCGGTGCCATCGAACCCGACGTCTCCGCGGTCTGCGCGCCAATTCACGGCGTGGGAGGTCCGGTTGCGGCCCTGTCGGTGCTGGGTCCGGCCGACCGACTCGCCGGCACTCGCCTGCAGACGGCCGCCAACGCCGTGATCGAAGCGGCCTTTGCCACCGCGGGTGCGCTCTCCTCGGTCGAGGCATTCTCAGCGTGACGGTGGAACTCGACGGCCCTGGCGTCACCGTCTCCGACGTCGTCGCGGTCGCCCGAAGCGACGCAGAGGTTCGCCTCAGCGATGGCGCCTGGAAGCGCATGACTGCGGCTCGCGGCATCGTCGAGGCCCTGGCCGAGGGCGAACCGGCCTACGGGGTCACCACCGGCTTCGGCGCCCTAGCCAACACCACCATTCCCGCAGACCGTCGTGCCGCACTGCAGCAGTCCTTGATCCGCTCCCATGCCGCCGGAATGGGTCCGCCGGTCGAGGTCGAGGTGGTCAGGGCCATGATGTTCATGCGAGCCCGCACGCTCGCTTTCGGGTTGTCCGGCTCGCGGCCACAGGTCGCGGAATCGCTGGTGAGCGTCATCAACGCCGGCATCGTGCCCTCGGTGCCCGAACACGGCTCGCTGGGCGCCAGCGGCGACCTCGCGCCGCTCGCCCACGCGGCGCTGGTGCTGATCGGTGAAGGCGAAGTCCTCGCCGACAACGGGGGCACGACGAGTGGAGCAGAGGCTCTCTCGGCGGCGGGGATCGAACCCCTAGTCCTCGCGGAGAAAGAGGGCCTCGCCCTCACCAACGGCACCGACGGGATCCTGGGAATGCTCTGCCTTGCCGTCCACGATCTTGCCGGCCTGCTGAAGACCGCCGACATCACGGCTGCCTGCAGCGTCGAGGCGCTCTTGGCCACTGATCGGGCCTTCGCTGCCGACCTGCTGGGGTTGCGGCCCCACCCCGGCCAGCAAGCCAGCGCAGCCAACCTCCGCGCGGTGCTGGAGGGTTCACCCATCGTTGCCAGCCACCGCTTCGACGACGACCGGGTGCAAGACGCCTACTCCATCAGGTGCACGCCCCAGGTGCACGGCGCCGCCCGCGACACGCTCGACTTTGCTGCAGGCGTGACCGAGGCGGAACTGGCTTCGGCAATCGACAATCCGATGGTGCTTCCCGATGGCCGCGTCGAGTCGTGCGGCAACTTTCACGGAGCCCCCGTCGCGCTGGCAGCCGACTATCTCGCCATCGCCGCGGCCGAGGTCGGTGCCATTGCCGAGCGCCGCATCGACCGGCTGCTCGACCCCAAACGTTCGGCTGGCCTGCCCCCCTTCCTGGCCGACGATCCCGGCGTGGACAGCGGGCTGATGATCGGCCAGTACACGGCTGCGGCACTGTGTGCCGAGAACCGACGCCTGGCCGCGCCGGCTTCGGTCGACTCGCTGCCCACCTCCGCCATGCAGGAAGATCACGTGTCGATGGGCTGGGGCGCGGCACGCAAGCTGCGGCGGGCGGTCGCCAACCTGCGCCGCATCCTGGCCATCGAATGGGTCACGGCCGCCCGCGGCATCGAGCTACGAGCACCCCTGCAGCCCGCGGCAGCCACAGCCGCAGCACTCACCTTGCTGCGCAGCAAGGTGCCTGGCCCAGGACCCGACCGCTGGCTCTCACCCGAACTCGCCGCAGCCGATCACCTGCTCACCGCCGAAGCGTTGATCCCCGCAGTGGAAACAGCCACGGGCCCTCTGGCCTGATACAGCTCAGCCTGTTGCGGAGGGAGGGGGATTCGAACCCCCGGAGGCTTGCGCCTCAACGGTTTTCAAGACCGTCGCAATCGTCCACTCTGCCACCCCTCCGCAGGCCAACCTAGCGGCGCGCATCTGCGGGATCGACAGGCAAAGGGATCGCAGAAGTCCGCTGCGTGGGGCTATCTTGAGTCGGCGCGACTGCCCTCGATCGGCAGTTCGGGCATGGAGAGGTGGCCGAGTCCGGTTGAAGGCGCTTCCCTGCTAAGGAAGTAACTGCCGCAAGGTGGTTCGTGGGTTCGAATCCCACCCTCTCCGCACCCGAGGCTCACTCGAGAACCCCGACTTCGACAGGGCCATCAGCAGGCCGGGCGTCGGCTCGCTAAGCGGCCTGCACCACGGGCAGCACTTCGCTCTCCACGAGCTGGCGTGCAGCGACGCCCTCGGGTGTGTCGTAGGTGTTCTCGTTGAACTGGGCGGCAAGCAGGACCTTGTCGATGCCCAGCGAACGCAGCTCCTCCAGCTTTTCGATGCACCGATCAGGTGTGCCGACCACGCCAAACCGGTCCATGAACTTGTCCGTGAGCGTCGCTGCCTGCGGCGACTGGTTCCGCGAATGCGTGCCCATGTCATAGGCCTCGTGCAGCTTGCGCAGCGTCTCGGCCGTCTCGTCCGATGTCGGCCCGATCGGCGTGCCGCCCTGCATCAGCTGGAAGCGGGCGAACACCGACATCGGGCCCCTGATCAGATCGCGTGCAGCGTCGAGGTCGCGGGCGCATCCCATGTTCACGTACGCACCGAACTTGACGCCATCGGGATCGAGTCCGGCATCGCGCCGGGCCGCCTTCGCGACCTCGATGCCCCACGCGAGACGCTCGGGGTCGGCACCGACTGCGAACATCACCCGGTCGGCATGGACTGCGGAGATGCCGATCACCCGCGGCCCGGTGGCGGCTACCTCGACAGGCACCTTGCGGGGGCCGATGGCGGCGTCATCAGAAGACAGCGTGCCCCACGCGATGCGGCTGGTCCCCGGGCCCTCCGCCAGCTCCAGTGCATCGGCCGGAGGAGCGACCTCGAGCGGGATGTCGATCTCGTCGAACGGCACCTCGCCACCGCTGAGATACGCCTGCAATTGCTTGAGATGACGTTCGAAGTGCTTCAGACGCCCCGGTGCCCGCCCGAGATGCACCAAGCACGAATCGCCCCGGCCGATGCCGAACACCATGCGCCCACCCGACGCCTGGTCCACGCTCAGCACAGCGCAAGCATTCACGGCCGCGACGCGGGTGACGGAATTCCCGACGGCGATGCCGAGCTCGATTCGCTCGGTCACGGTTGCGGCAAGGGCGAGCGCAACGTACGCATCGCCGGTGAGGTTCTGGGAGTCGACCACCGCCAATCCGTGCCAGCCTGCCGCTTCAGCCTCGGCAGCCACATCCCGAATCTGCAGCGGTGTCGGAAAGGCGTGCTTCCAGAGCTCCATAGCCGTCTCCTGTCGTGGTCGTGCTCAGATCAACGAACGCTAGTAAATGGCTCTGAAATGCGCCGAGGCTCGACACACTGCCCGCACCGCGCCTCACGAGGCGTACCGTTGATGCGAACATTTGGTGACGAGGACCTAGACCCGCATGAGAAACCGGCTGCTTCGCTTCGCGACGTATATCGCCGTGGGCGTCGCCACCGGATTCATCGTCGCGATGGTGGCGCTGCTCGCCGAGAAGGTTCTGCTGGCACAGGTGCTGCACCTGCCTCCCTGGCAGCGGGTGATCGCACCAGCTCTCGGACTGTGGGGAGCAGTCATCATGCTGCGCTGGGCCGACGCGGGCCGCCGGCTCTCACCGTCCACCTCCGAGGAGTACATCCGAGCGTTTCACGACCGCACACATCCCATGCGCTTCCGCGACCTGCCGTTCCGCCTGGCCGCAGGCATCGTCACGGTCGGATCCGGTGGTGCGGTCGGCCTCGAGGGCCCCTCCATCTACGCCGGTGCCACCGCCGGGAATGCCATACAGCGTGTCACGCGGCGGCTGTTCCGCAACCGGGAGGGGTATGCGCTGCTCGTGGCCGGCGCCGCCGCGGGCGTGAGCGCCATCTTCCAGGCACCGGCCACCGGGGTGCTGTTCGCGCTCGAAGCCCCCTACAAGAGCGACCTGGGCCGCCGCGCATTGCTGCCCGCCTTGCTCTCGAGCGCTTCGAGCTACGTCGTGTACGTGCTGGTCACCGACTTCCATGACCGGCCGTTCGAGATCGGAACCGAAATGGTCCGAGTCGGATTCGGCCGCCGGGAACTGCTGGGCGCAGCAGTCGTGGGAGCGCTGTGCGGGCTCGCAGCATCAGTGTTCTGCCGGATCCTGGCACTTGCCAAGCGCATTCACGAGTCCGAGCGGCCCTGGTGGCTGGTGGCACTCTGCGGCGGCGGGATCTTGGTGGGCTTGGCCGTGCTGAGCGAGTTCCTCTTCGAAAAGCCCTTGTCACTGGGGCCGACCGCCGAAGGTCAACTGGTGGACTGGTCGATCGATCCCGAGCAGTCGCTGGTGCTGCTGGGAGCGCTGCTGGCGATCCGCGTCGTGGCCACGTCAACCGTGCTTGCGAGCGGCGGCGTGGGCGGTGTGTTCATCCCGCTCGCCGTCTTCGGGCTGATCGTGGGTCGCCTGGTGGGCGGCTGGATCGAGCTGGGCCCCGAGTCGCTGGCGTTCTTCCCGTTCATCGGGGTGGCAGCGTTCCTGGCAGCGGGTTACCGCACCCCGCTGGCGGCGGTGATGTTCGTCGCCGAATCCACCGGTGCGCCCGCGTTTGTGGTGCCGGCCTTAGTGGCCGTGGCCGTGTCACAGGTGCTCATCGGCGGTTCGTCGGTGTCGCAGTACCAGCGCGACAGTCGCACGGGGCACCTCGAGCGGCGCCTGGAGATGCCAGTCAACTCCGCGATGTCCACCGATGTGCCCACGGTGCATGCCGACGCGCCCCTAGCCGATTTCGTGTGGGGCATCGCGCTGCCCCGCAAGCAACTCGAAGCCGTCGTCGTGGGGCCAGAGCGCGATTTTCTGGGGGTGATCCGGCTCAGCGACACCCGCGACGTGGATCGCAACGACTGGATGTCGGTGACCTGCGGCGAGGTGATGGCGACCGACATCACCCCCGCACGCCCGTCGTGGACGCTGCGCGAGGTCACCGAAGCAATGGCGGACGCAGACATCGAGCTGTATCCCGTGATCGACAGCGGCGGTCGGATCGCGGGCGTCGTCACCGAGAATGCGATCGTCAAGCTGGTCGACTTCCTCAACGAGACGCAGGGCAATGAAACAGAGGGCGGCCGGTGAGCTCGCCAGAACAGAGCAGGGCCGATGATGAGCGCAGCTGAGGCGGGAACTGGGGCTGGCGGCGAGACGGCCGCTGAGCCCAGCAGCGGGGCGATCGGGTTGCTGGAAGGACTGGCGACCACCCGCGCCATACGCCGCTACCTGCCTGACCCGATTCCCGACGAGGACTTGGCGACGATCATGTGGCATGCCGGGCGGGCCCCAAGCGGTTCGAACCGGCAGATGTTCCGCTTTGTCGTGCTGCGCGACGGGCCCGTCGCCAGGCAAGCCAAGGCGCTGCTGGGCCAGTGCTTCCGCGACGGCTGGAACGCCAAGCGTTCCGGCGACGGCTACACCGAAGGCTCCGGAGCGACCGACGACTCGCCGAAGGCTCGCATGGCCCGGACCATGCAGCACTTCGTTGATCACTTCGAGGAAACGCCCGTGGTGATCCTGGCGTGCCTGGTGCGCTACAGAAAGCCCACCTACACCGAGGGCGCATCGGTGTACCCGGCGGTGCAGAACCTGTTGCTGGCAGCCCGGGCGCTCGGATACGGCGGCGTCATCACCGGCTGGCATCACGATGTCGAAGACGAGCTGCGCGCGCTGCTGGGCATTCCCGACGGCGTTGCCATCCACGCAACGATCCCGCTCGGGCGGCCGGCAGGGCGCCACGGACCGGTACGGCGCCGGCCCCTGCGCGAGGTTGTCTACGAGGACCGTTGGGAACAGGACGCGGCGTGGGCGGTCGACCCGCCAAACACTCGTTTTACGTCGGCTGGGCCGCCACCCGGCTCACCGACTTAGGCGCCCCCGCTGTTGA
>LXNI01001757.1_pt1 | contig 17345 bp, 12 predicted proteins | sample 809091 | NCBI WGS metagenome assembly LXNI01 (sample SAMN04870527, study PRJNA318959) | sponge metagenome | biome: 01000161; feature: marine sponge reef; material: water | host: Sarcotragus foetidus | place: Greece: Milos, Mediterranean Sea | collected 2013-05-29 | depth 5-7 m | reverse complement strand
GATGACATCGCAGGCGCCCTTGCTGAAGAGTTCCAGGAAGTCGTAACGGGTGTACTGGTTCTCGCCGGTGCAGATGACGGTTGAGGTGGAGGCGCGCACCTGCGCCAGCGCGTCGACATTCTCCGCCGGCACCGGCTCCTCCAGCCAGAGCAGACGCAGCGGCTCCAGCGCGCGCGCCAGGGTAATCGCCGAGGGCAAGTCGAAGTGGCCGTGGCAGTCGATGGCCAGGTCAACTTCGAAGCCGATGGCCTGGCGCACGCCTTCCACCAGCCCCACGATATGCGTCATCTCGCGCGCGCCGACCGTCCAATTCCAGGCGTCCAGCTTGCCATGCCCGGTGTAATCGACATCGAACTTGACCGCGCCAAAACCCTCAGCCACCGCCTCCAGCGCTTTGTCGCCGAAGGAGGCCGGGCTGTCTTCTTCGCCGAAGTGACAATCGGCGTAGAGCCGGATATCACTGCGGAATTTGCCGCCCAGCAGCTTATACACTGGCACGCCCAGCGCCTTGCCCACGATATCGTGCAAGGCATTGTCGATGCCCGTCAGCGCGAAGATCAGCGGCGCATTGCTTGACCCGCCGTAGCGCCCGGCCCGCCGCAGCTTCTCGTAGAGCATGTTGATGTTGAAGGGGTCTTCGCCGATTAGCAGCTCGCGCATGGCCAGGATGGCCTGCTTGGTAGCGAAGCCGGAGAAGCCCGGCCCGCCCGAATTGCATTCGCCTGTGCCGACGATGCCCTCGTCAGTGTAAACGCGCAGGAATGTCCAGACGCTGCCGCCGCTGTCTGGTTCCTGCCGACCGATGACGCAGGCTTGCACATCAGTGATTTTCATTTGCAATCCTCTTCCATTTGTTCACTACAGCCGTACGCAAGTCAAAACTCGGCTCACACCAAATTGGAAATCCCATGCTGTGTACGTACTCGCCCCTACATATTTCGACAGAGGTTCGGCAGGTTCATAAACAGGAGACACAGAGGGCACAGAGAACTCTCTCGGCTTCAACTCGCCTGTACCTAATAGTGATAATGTTCAAGCGCCGCCATGATGCGCTGAATCTCCCGCGCGATTTCGGCTGGCACGCGGGGATTAAAGGGCCCGCCCGTTCCGCCGACCACATCGTCAAAACCAGCGCAATTGATCGCTTCCATGACCGCCGAATAATTGTAAGCCCGCTCTTGCATGAAGCGAATGTCTTCCAGCGGGGAGATCTCATTTTCGATCTGCCGCGCCGCTTCGTAATCGCGCCGACGCTGCGCGTTGTTGATCTCGTCCGAAGCGCGCGCCACAACGATGCTGATGCCCGAGGTATGCCCTTTCGCGCCCATTTCCGCCGCCGCCGTCGAGCGGTCGCCGATGCCCCAGATGACGATCTTGCTCTTATACAGCGCCTCGACAAAGGGCGGTACATCGTCTTCGTTGGTACCGATCTTGACGCCGATGAAGTGGGGCGAATCTTGCAGCAGGCGGATGATCATGTCGCGGTCGCGCGGACGCCGATAGTAGTACAAGAAGCGCGCGCCAAATCGACCAGCCTGCTCGTCGGCGAAGGCCATCAGCGTCTGATACAGCCCGGCCGGCCCGTAAGTCCCGCCCAGCGGCATGATCAAGTAGACATCGGGCGGGCGCTGCAAGGCCGCCAGTCGCGCCAGCAGCGCGGCCGCTTCCGGCAGTGGATTGGGCGCCAGCGCCGCCATCAGCACGCCGTCGCCCGCCATGCGCTGCCCGGCGATATCGAGCAACTTGACCTGATCGTCATAAGACACATGGTGAACCAGGCTGGTGCCGGCGATGGATACCACACGCGGTCGGCCGCCGCTCAAGCTGTTGTTGCGCATGGTGTAGTCGATATTCTTGGCGTGCCCGACGTAATCGATATCCGCGCCCTGATATGGAATCAACGGAATGCTGATCACGCTGTTGAGCGCGTCGAGCAGTTGCGGCGTTGAGATGCTCATGGTCGGATTCTACCCCTCCCCCGGCCTTTCCCGCCATCTCTATGGCGGGCATCCAAGTCATTGGAGAGGGGTGACTTGTGCCCCGAGCTTACTTCGTGAACGGCAATCTATAGCCCTTTGCGATTGGACCAATAGCAACTCTGCGGCGTCTGATCCCTTACCAGCGCGTCGCCTGGAAGGTCCAGCCCGGCTGTAGCTTCTGCATTTCGATTTCGTCATTGCGCTCGGTCAAGCCGCAAGCCAGATACTGCTCATGCAGCCGCGCCAGTTTATCGCGGTCGACTTCGATGCCCAAGCCGGGCGCCCTCGGTACTTCTACCGAGCCCGCCTCGAAAGTCAACGGCTCGACCAGCAGATCGTGCCCGTCCTGCCAGGGATAGTGCGTGTCGCAGTCGTAAGTCAGGTTGGGCACGGCAGCCGCCAAGTGCGTCATCGCCGCCAGTGATATGCCCAGGTGACTATTGGAGTGCATGGACATGCCGCGCCCGAAAACCGCGCAGAAACGCGCCAGCTCCAGCGACGCGCGGAAGCCGCCCCAGAAGTGATGATCCGACAAGATGATGGCCTCGGATTGATGCGCCACGCTGCCCGGCAGGTCGTCAAACGAGGTCGTGCACATATTGGTCGCCAGCGGGATGCTGAGCGCGCGCGCCACCGTCGCCATGTCCGCCTGTCCGCGCACCGGGTCTTCGTAATATTCCAGTACGCCCTCCAGCTGACGACCGGCAGCGATGGCCGTATCCACGCGCCAGATCGCATTGGGGTCGAGCCGCAGCGGAACATCCGGCCCGAATGCCTCGCGCAGCGCCAGGATCGCATCGACCTCCTGCTGCGCTTCAAAGGCGCCGCCCTTGAGCTTGATGGATTGGAATCCGTAGTGATCGACCATGGCCCGCGCCTGCGCCACGATGCCGGCCGGATCAAGCGCCTCAGCCTGCCGCGCCGCTTGCCAGCCGACGGCCGACTCGTCGCGCCCAAAGCCGAATTCGCCGCCAGCGCCCCCGTATTTGTAGAAGAGATAAGCCGCGAAGGGTACGCGATCACGAACCGCGCCGCCCAGCAAATCGACCACCGGCCGCCCGACTGATTTGCCCATCAAGTCGTAACAAGCGACTTCGATGGCGCTGCGCACGTGCACCCAGGTGCGCTGATCCCAAGGCGTAGCGCCGCGCGCGTCCGGTTTCGCCAACGCTTCGAGCGTCGCCTCGATAGCGTTGAGCGCCCAGGGATCCATGCCGGCGAGATGCTCGGCGGCCGTCTCCAGCGCGGCGCGCGTGGCTTCGCTGCCGGGGATTTCGCCCCAACCGGAGATGCCATCGTCGCTGACGATTTCGACGATCAGTCGCAGCGCGTAAGGCGCGTGCAATCCAGCCGCGTTCAGCAGCGGCGGGTCAGGCACAGCGACGGGGGTGATGTGGAGGTCGCGGATGCGCATGTTCAACTCCACAAGTGGTCCAGCGACCACTCGTCGTCCCAGCCATCAGTCGGCGCGAAGTAACCGGCGTCGCGCCCGGGCCGCGTATCCATGCGCTCGCGGATGGCCGCCTCATTCAACTCGCCGAAGCCCAGACCCGGCCCTTCCGGCACCGGCGCGTAGCCATCGACGATCAGCGGCTTGTCGATGCCGTCGATCAAATCGTCCCACCAGGGCAGATCGACCGAGTGATTCTCCAGCACGTAGAAGTTCTCGGTGGCGGCGGCGCAGTGGATATTGGCCAGAAAGGACACCGGCGAGCCGGCCATGTGCATCGCCATAGGCACGCCGTAAGCCTGCGCCAAATCGCCGATCTTCTTGGTCTCCATAATGCCGCCCGATGTGGCCAGATCGGGGTGAATCACCGAGACCGCGCCCGCCTCCAGCAGCGGCAGGAAGCCCTCTTTGAGGTAGATGTCCTCGCCGGTGCAGACGGGGGTCAGCACCGACTGCTTCAATTGCCGCCACTGCTCGGTCAGCTGCCAGGGGATCATATCCTCGTACCAAGCCAGCGAGAACTGGTCCAGCGCTTGACCCAGCCGGATGCAAGATTCGACATTGATGAAGCCGAAATGATCAGCCGCCAGCGGAATCTCGTAGCCGATGATCTCGCGCACATGTCGCACGTAGTCAACCAGGGCCTGGATGCCGATTTCGGTGAGTTGAAGACCAGTGAAAGGGTGCATGACATCGCGGCGCTCCAGCGCGCCCGGCGGCGAGGAAACAGCGCCCTCGATGCCTTTCAGCAAGCCGATGCCGATGTCCATCTTGAGGAACTTGAAGCCGGCGTCCATGCGCTGCTTGAGCCGTTGCCCCATCGCCCGGCCGTCCGCCACCGTTTCGGTATCGCTGTAGATCAGCACCTTGTCGCGGAATTTGCCGCCGGCCAGCTGATACGCCGGTACGCCGTAAGCCTTGCTCGCCAGGTCGAATAGCGCCATCTCGATGCCGCAGACGCCCCCGCCCTGCCGCCCATGATAGCCGAACTGCTTGATCCTGCGAAAGAGCTTGTCGATATTGCAGGGATTCTCGCCCAACAAGCGCGACTTCAGCAGCAGCGCGTAGGTCGGGCTGGCGCCATCGCGCACTTCGCCGTAGCCGCTGATGCCCTGATTAGTGTCGATCCGCAACAGCGACGCATCAAAGGGCAGCGCACGCAGATTGACGATGCGCATGTCGGTGATGCGCAAATCGCTCGGCCGCGAATATGAATTGATATTGGCTTTTAGGCTGGACTCAGTCATCGCCCCGCCAGGCTCCGCTCATTCGCTTTCGGTCGACTCGGCAACGAGCAAGGGTCCCGGCGAGAGATCTTTGCCCGCCAAGCCCGGGTGATCAGCCGCGTATTTGCGCGCGCGGAAGAGCCAGTTTCTTTCAGGAGCGGGATTGATAAACTCCCAGACCACTTCGCCATCCGCTGTGACCTCAATCAAGCGCCCGGATGTCCCTTCGGTAATCAGCGTGTTGCCATTGGGCAGGCGCTGGACGCCTGAGAGGATGCGCGAGTAGAAACCTTCGTCATACTGCCAGACGATTTCGGCATCTTGCGACCAATCGTAGCTGCCATCGGCGCGCAGCGGCAGCTTCAATTCGAGAATGGACGAGTATTCATCTTCCGCTTGCTGATCTTCGCGGACGACATTGTTGCGGTTGTTATAGATTAGAATGTTGCCTGCGCCCGGCAAGCCCTCGTCAATCCACTGCGCGTCATGCTGTTGGAAGAGCTTGCGGTCGTCCACCATGTCGCCTCCGCCGTAAGCGAAAGGATTGCCCCAGCGATAGAGCAGGTCGCCGGCGGGACCGGCCGCCTCTTCGACAGAGAGATTGTGATTGATGATCCAAAACTCGTCAAAGCTGTGCACGCTGATGACGATCTGGTCAAGCGCGGGGTTATAATTCAGGGCGTTGGAATGCAACCAGTCATGCGGTTGCGAGTTCGAAATGACCGGAAAGCCTTTGACGGCGTACCTCTCGTAGTTAATGTTCAGCCGTCGTGGATGGGCGGACGGCGAGCCAAAGCCCGGCAGATTTTCGTCGGTGTCCTGGACAAGATGGTCCCAGGCTTGCCATTCCCAGACGACCTCGCCGCTCGCAGGGTTGAGCTCCAGAACAGTATCGGGCAGGAAGCTGTCAAGTTCTTCAAAGCTGTAGGCGACGATATCGGGGTGAAGCCCCCTGGCGACAGCTTCGTCAAGGTGATAATAATCCCAAACCAGGGCGAGGATATTGCCATTAGGCAAAATATCAATGCCGTGATGATGGCGACGTTCCGCGCCAACAAAGGCGTATTCCCAGACCAAATCTCCATCCCAAGCGTATTCGGCAACCGCCCCATCCGGATTATAGCCCAATTCAAAGAGCGTTTTATCAATCTCGTCTTCGGGCGCCTTTACCACCATGATGTTGCCGTTTTCCAGCAGATGCGCCTCACGGGTGGCGCTGCCGAAATCCCAGTCATTGATCACGCGGCCCTCATTGTTGATAAGATAAGCATGGTGGTCAAACTGTGGCGCGACGAGGATGTAGCCGTCCTGCGATCCTTCGCTATTGACAAGTACGCCGCTCGCCTCCTCCTCCTGCGCCAGGCTGAACGCCGCAAGGCTGCAAGCGAGCAGCGACACTGCGATGATTCGATACAATATCGACATTTTGACCCCTATTACTCAGTCGCCAAGATTGAATATCACATCAATGTTGGACTGAATGTTGGGGATACGCAAGCAAGATGCCGCCGAATTCAACGCCGCAGCAATCCCCGCTCACGATAGACTTCGGCCGCTTCCCGAATGAAGGCGGCATTCTCCCGCGCGCCGTAGCTCGTCTCAAGATAATCCGCCAGCCGCGTCAGCTCAGCATAGGAAGCGCGCTCGGGGCGCAGCGACTCATAGATCTTGAGCATCTCTTCGTTGGGCACGCACGTCAACTCGGCCGCCCGCAGCAAGTTAGCCGCCAATTGCGGGAAGCCGCCCTCCCGCGCGATCTCTGCTTGCCGCCGCAGGGTGTCGGCATGGGTGCGCAAGTCGTCCCCGCCTAGCTGGCCGGCCGCCAGCGCTTCCGCCGTGATTTCACCCAGCCGGCGCCCGCTGTGCGCCCGCAGAGACTCCGCGGCATTCTCGCGCAGCGGATACTCGTGCTTCGTTTCGGTCATCAGTCCGGCTCCCAATCGTAGCGCAATGCTTGCGGCGGCTTGTCGGGATCGACTTCATCGGTCTCGCGGCGATGCAGCAGCGCCGTCTTAACGATCAGGCGCAAGCGCGCGCCATTGTCGATCTTGACCGCCACCGGCACAGTCGCCCGGCCCAGAGCATAACGCGCCGCGTTGCGCCCGATAGCCTCGTAGGTCTCAAGCGTCAGGCTGGGCGACTGCGGGAAGAGCTCAAGATTATTCAATGGCGCCAGGTCTTTCTGATGGATGACGGCGGTGCCGCGCGATTGCAGGCCGATGCCAATGCCGCTGCCGCTGAGCCGCGCGCCGACGTAGCCGATGGCCGCGCAATCCGATGTGTGATAGACGCGCACGATACGCGCTGCCAGGCCCTCGGCGGCGATGCCGGACAAAATCGCTTGCAGCACATCCTCCTGTTCCAGCCCGCCGATAGTCTTGCTCAGCGCGCGCCCAAAAGCCGGACCCAGCGCCAGCACCACTTCCCGCTGACTGCCTTTCGCCGCGGGGCCAATCTCCACCAGCCGCGACAGTGGTTCGCCCGCATGCGGCTCGACGAAACCCTCGGGCGACTTGGCTTGCGGGATGTCCGCAACTTCCTGCCAGCGTCGGCCCTCCAGACGATAGCCGCTGCCCGGCCCGGCATAATCGTTGCCGTCGTTGATGCCGCTAAGCACTTTGAAATCGGCGTCGAATATCGCTGAGGGCTGCAAATAATCCGCCGCCACGCGCTGCCGGCCCATCTCGAGAATGTTGTCCGCGACATGGTCAAAACCGCTAGCTTGCAGCGCGCGTATCACAGTAAGGAAATCGGCATCGCCAGCCATGAAAGCATCGGCCGCTTCCAAATCGGGCAGGATATCGCGCTCGGGCATGTCATCGCTGCTATGCGCCCGCGCCGCCGCCTCGACTTCTTCATCCGTAATCGGGGGCAGCTCCAATTCGCGATAAACGGCTTGAATCGCGCGCGCCGCTTTTTGACGTATCGCCAGCGCTTCGTCTTCGCTGATCGGCCGTAGTCCGCCGTCAATCTGCATATCGCGCTGCAATACGTTGTAGTCGTCAAAGTCTTCGGCATCGAAATTGCCGCCGCCGAAGAGGTTGTCGCGCTTGGGAATGGCGCTGTAGCCGCTGAAGATGAAATCCGCGCCGGGGATAAATTGCAGCATCAGCTTGGCTGTCTTGCGTATGCTCGAATGCGAGGCCAGGGCGTCGTTGCCCGCCGCCACCTCCAGGCCCAGCATGGACGCCAGCAAATTCTCCGCCAGCACCGCGCGCACCCCGCCCGGCAGCGCCTCCGGCAAGGCGATGCATGAAATCGAGCCGTTCTGCACGCCTTGGCTGCCCGCGCCTTTGACCACCAGCAGGCAGCGCGCCTCCAGGTAAAGCATCGACTTCTGTTCTGCGCGGCCCATCAGCGCTTCCGAGCCAGTGCCGGAGGTGAAGCGGATTTTCACCCCGCGCGAAGCATAAGCCGAGGCCAGGAAGGCTTTCGACCAGGGACTGTCATCGCCATCGGTGAAGGTCATCTCGGTACCATAAACCGAGAGCGTCTCGGCGTAGCTCGTCAGGCCCTTCATCGCCAGGCGCAAACCCAGCGCTTCTTCCACCGAGCATTGCGTCAGCACGCCGCCGCGCCCGGTCTGCGTGCCGACCAGGATGGCCAGCGCATTAAAGGGGGCGAAACGCGCCACACGAACGGTCGTCTCGACCTCGGCGAAACCGCGCAGCGCCGCTTCGGCCGCGTCAGCCGCCAGCAAAGCCGGATGCTCGCGCCAATTGGTCACATGCGCCTGATTGGCCGGCGTCCGGCGCAGGCGCATCTTCGACAGCCCCATCATCATCTCCAGCACATTGAGATGACGCATGATGTCGCAGAGCTTCGCCGCTGTGCAGCCAGCGATCAAGCGGGCGATCTCGGGGCGCGGCACGTTGATATCCGCCAGCATGCGCGCGTACTCGTGCGACGGCAGCGCCATGGCTTCCGCCGCCGCGTCAAGGTCGAGGGCGCGCGAAACGATGAAGCGGTCCAGCGCGTCAAAGTCAGCCGCAGCTACGCCGTCCATCTCAGTGACGCGACCGCCATCCAGCGCGATGCTCGGCTGCGGGTCATAGGGGCTGTCGGCCACCATCAAGCCGGCTTCGGGCCAGGGCTCTACATAAGTCTCTTTGTTGATGTCGCGCTGCGCCAGCAGGTCGAAGCGCTTGGAGCGGTGATTTTGGGACATGCGGCAAATCTAACACATGCTCCCGCCGCTGTCGACAATGGCGTGGTTTCGACGCCTTTGCCACCGAGGACACAGAGTAAAATCGAGGACACAGAGGAGAGGTATCATGCTTATGCAGAGACTGATTCGGCAAAGCTGCGGATCATCCTTGACTCGACCAACCGCCATATTACCCGGTATCCCTCTCGGCGCCCTCATAATTACTCTGTGCCCTCTGTGGCAAAAGCGTCGAAAACCCGCAAGAGCGCGGTGCCCGGTCATCATCGGCTCAACCGTAGCGCTGACGCAAAATCTGGGCCGCCCCCGCCATCGCGCGCAGCTTCTGATAGGCCTCTTCCAGTGAGATGGGGTTGGTGCTGGTCGGCGCGAAGCCACAATCCGGGTTGAGCGTGATCTGCTCCGGCGCCAGGTATTCCAGCGCTGTCTCGACGCGCTCCACAATCAAGTCCGGCGTATCGGCGATCTCGCCGCGCACATCGACCACGCCCAGACCGATCTCCTTGTCGGTGGGGAAAGCGCCGAAGATGCCGACATCGCCCGCCTGCGAGACAGCGAATTCCATCGCCAGTTGGTCGACATCGGCCGCCAGCAGAAAGGGCATGATCGGCTCGTAATCGCCGTTGGCGTAAACCGTGCGCGCGCGATTGCCGCGGCAGACATGCAGCGCCGTCTTGATGCCGTCTATGCCGGCCAGCACGCGATTGAGATCGTCTATGGCGCGCTCGACCTCGGCATTAGGGTCGTCGAAGCGCGCCCGGTGCTCTGGATCGACGAAGAAGCACAGCCAGGGATCGTCGAATTGCAGCACATCAACGCCGGCAGCGCGCAAGGCAAGCGCCTCGCCGCGCAAGATGGGGATGACCGCCTCGATGAAGTCGCGCCGCGTTGGATAAGCCTCGCTGGAGTATTCGGCATGCCACAGGCGCCCGCCGACCATATGCGGCGATGGCAGCGCTACTTTCGTCCGGCGCTGCGTATTCCGCCGCAGGTAGGCTGCGCCACCGGCCGCGATGGGCCGCGAATAAGTCATCGGCTCGACGACAAGCGCTTGCTTGAATTCTGTCAGCGTCCACTGTTGCGGAGGCGACAAACCTGTATCAGGCAAGACCTCCGGGGCCAAGGCCTGCGTCCGATATTCGGCCGGCTGAAAGCCCCCGACCATCTGCGCGAAGACTTCAAAATAGCCGATGCGCCGCCATTCGCCGTCAGATATGATGTCGACGCCGGCGCTTTCTTGCAGGCCGATGGCGAAGGCGATCGCCTTGTCCATGGCTGCGTCCAGCGCTTCGTCGCTGAGCTCGCCGCTCTGATGCCGCAGCAGCAGGTCGATCACCCACTTCGGACGCGGCAAACTGCCGATGACGCTGGTTGGGAAGAGCCGATTATCGCTCATTGCGCAGTCCCCGCGGTATCGCGCAGCAATTCGGGTTTGTCGGAACAGATGGCGTCCACGCCCAAGGCCTTAAGCGCCGCGATCTCCGCCGGTCGCTCCTCATGCCAGCAGACGATGCCCAATTCGGCCGCGCGAACAGCCGCGATCCACTCCGGCGTGAGCAGGCGATGCGGCTGCTCGGCGCGATTTTCCCAGCAGGGATGCACGAAGTCCGCGCCGATCGCCTCGGCCAGCTTCACCGCGTCGATGTCAACAGCGTTGAACAGAATCGAGGTCTGCGCGCTCGGCCAGGCTGATTTGATATCCGCCAGATAATCAGGCCGGAAAGAACCGAATATGACGCGCCGCATATAATGCTGTTTGACAAGCGCCTCAAACATCGCCCGCGCCGCGCCGCGGCTGAGCTGCTTGATATCGAGGTAAATGCCCAGGCTCAGCTCGCGGCACAAATCCAGCGCTTCGGCAAAACTGTTGATCGCGCCCGGCCCGGCCGTCAGCCGCCGCAGCTCGTCCAAGCTGTAATCAGACACGCCGCCGTCGATGCCATAGACGCGCTTCAAGCTGCTGTCGTGGGTGACGACCGGCACGTCATCAGCGGTCACGCGAATATCGATCTCCACCATGTCCGCGCCCAGCTCCGCGGCGACTCGCAGCGATTCCGCCGAATTCTCCTGCGCGTAAGCCGAGGCGCCGCGATGGGCGATGCGTAGGACGCGCCGTTCTCGTGGCGCGATAGTGGCAGCCAGCGACTCCAGGCAAGCGGCGACGCGCCCGGGAATCCAGGCAAAGAGGCTGCGCCAGGGTACAAACGCGGCCTCTCTTAGGTCGAATTGCTGGCAAAAGTCGAAGGTCGGCTCGAACTGAAAGCGCTCCAGATAAGTATGAACCAGCCGATTCTGCAGCGGCTTGCGCTGAGTGATGATGCCGGCGAAAAGCGGCGTAACATGCACACCCATCACCCCCGCGTGTAGGCCGCAGCTAGCCCGCGTCTTATTCTCCCGTTGCAGCAGCCAGTCCGGCGATGGCGCGAAGGCGTGTTTGCCGGGCTCCGAATACAGTAGCGGCCTGCCCTCGTGCAGCGGCAGTCGGCCCAGGTCATCGCGCATCTGGTGGTAGCGGCCATGCCAGCTGGCTTCGAGGTCGACGATTTCGCCCGCCGCGTCAACACTGACCCAAGCGTGCTCCAGCTCGTAGAGATGCTGAATATCCCAATCCCACCAGATGGCGTATTCGATGACCAAGGCGACACTCTCAGCCAGCGCGATGTCGCGGGGAAAGGACGCGGACCTTTCATCACGGCGAAACAGGGTGTAGCCGACGGCGGAGGGCAGAAAGGGTTCCCGCCGATCAAAGCGAATCAGCGGCGCATATCGCAGCGCCAAGTCGTGGTCGTCCGGCGATGCGATGCTGCGGTCCAGCCCTTGAACTGCCTCGGCCAACATGAGCGACTTATTGCCGCCAGAGCAGCGATCGTTCAGTGGCCGGGTCGAAGAATTGCGCTTGCCCCATGTCGAACTTGAGCTTGACCAGGTCGCCGGTCTGGTACTGCGAATCGGTATTCGCCAGCACGATAAAACTATGCGGACCCACGCGCACGTCAATCAGGTCTTCGCGTCCCAGCGGCTCCACGATGAAGATCTCGCCGGCGACATCGCCCTCATCGCTGATCTGAATATCTTCCGGCCGCATGCCCAGCACGACCGCGCCCTCGCTGCGGGCTGCCGGTTCGCCCCGCTCCGCGCCCAGCTTCAAGCTCAGCGACTCGGCTTGAGCGACATAGCTGCCGTTGGCCTGTGAAACTTCGACATTGACCAAGTTCATGGGCGGGTTGCCCACAAAGCCGGCCACAAATTGCGTCTTGGGGCGGTTGTACAATTCGTCCGGCGAGTCAAAAGCCTGCAAGTGACCGCCACTCATTACAGCGATGCGGTCGGCCATGGTCATGGCTTCGACTTGATCGTGCGTGACATAGATGGAGGTGATGCCCAGGTTCTTCTGCAAGTGCTTGATTTCGCCCCGCATCGTCAAGCGCAGGCGAGCATCAAGATTGGACAGCGGCTCGTCGAAGAGCAATATGTCCGGTTCCTTGACCAGCGCCCGACCCAGAGCGACGCGCTGCTGCTGCCCGCCCGACAGCTGCCCCGGCCGCCGATCCAGCAGATTGCCGATGCCCATGACATTGGCGACTTGCCGCACGCGGTCATGCTGGTCGGCTTTGGAGACCTTCTTCAACTTCAGCGGATAGGCGATGTTCTGGAAGACAGTCATATGCGGGTAAAGCGCATAACTCTGGAAGACCATGCCGATGTTGCGATCTTTCGGCTGCACCTGATTGACGACCCGCTCGCCGAAGGTGATCGTGCCTTCAGTCGGCTTGTAGATGCCGGCCAGGGTCAGCAGCGTCGTCGTCTTGCCGCAGCCGGAAGGACCGAGGAAGGCCACAAATTCGCCATCGTCAATGTGCAGGGTCAAGTTCTCGACGCCGACCACATCGCCGAACTTCTTGCTGAGATTGTCAATTGTAACTTTCATAGGCCGTGAATCCTTTTCGGCTGAAACACAGAAAGCTTTACCACCGAGGACACAGAGTAGAATTGAGGGCACAGAGTTTCAGGTAATGCTCTGGAATTCCCACAAATTTTGCCGTCAACTTATCTCATAAATGCTGTTGCTACCAATAACTTCTAAACAGCTCTACTCGGTGTCCTCTTCTTTACTCGGTGGCCTCGGTGGCAATGTCTTTCATAACTTGCTTGGTTGTCCTACGAACTGCCCTTGGTGCCGCCGGCGTAGATATTCAGCAGATACTCCTGCGCGAAAATGAAGAAAATGAAAATGGGAATCAGCTGGAAGAGGCCGACAGCCGCCACCTGATTCCAATCCACCGGCGCCGTTTCGTCGATCAACTCGTTGAGGAAGACCGGCAGATTGCTCACGCCCGAGCCGATGGAATAAGTCTTTGGGATAATATAGGCGTTCCAGCCGCCGATGAAAGCGAAGATGCCCAGCGCCAACAAGCCCGGGCGGATCTGCGGCAGCAGGATCTCCCAATATGTGCGGAAGCGCGATGCGCCGTCGATCAAGGCCGAGCGCTCCATATCCCAGGGAATGTTGTCGAAAAAGCCCTTCATCAGCCAGACGCCCAGCGGCAACTGAAAAGCGACCATCACCATGGCGATGCCGCCGGCCGTATTGAAGCCGATCAAATCGCCGATAATGGGAAGGTCGCCCATGCGCAGCAGCACGATAAAAATAGGAATCAACAGCGTGATGGCCGGGAAGCCGTGCAGAATCAGCGTGAAGGACAAGAAGAAGCGCCGGCCGGGGAAGTTCATGCGCGACAAGGCATAACCCGCCATAGAAGACACCAGCAGCACCACCAAGGTCATGATGACCGCGATGGCCAGCGACGTCAGCAAAATAGGCCAGATGTTAAATTCCAGGCCGGCGATATTGCCGACGAAGATCGACTCCCAATTCTCCAGCGTGAAGCCGCCGAAATTGTCATTGCCATCCAGCGGAATCAGCCCTTCGGTGCGGAAAGAAAAGGTGGCCACGATGACCCAGAAATAACCCACCAGCAGCGGCGTCATCAAGCCTACCAGCGCGATATAAGGCGCCCAGTTGCCCGGCAAAAACAGAATCACAGCCGTGAAGACCAGCGCGAATACAAAACCCGGCAGCAAGGCGCCCACCTGCTTGTCGGCCACAATGGCGACGCGCGCGGTCTCCTGCATTTCTTCATCGCCGCGTATGAAGCGCAAGCGCAGCGGGTCGTCTTCTTCGGCTTGGCCGAGGCGCAAGTTCAGCGCCGGCAGATCGACTTCGTCGCGGCGGATGGCCGTAATCACATCGCCGACATTTAAGCCGGCGGTATCGGCAGCGCCGCCCGGCACGATCGCGTCGACCCGTATGCCGGCTTCGGTCTGGCTGAGTGTCATCTGCAGCGATGGCCGCGGCGCGAATACGCCGTAATTCAGCGCATACTGGCCGGCCGAAATAACCACAAACATCACAATCGTGCTGACAAAGGCCAGCAGCAGCGCGCGGGGCGTATCGCTGGCGGTATAGTTCCGCGCCACGCTGGCCGCCGCGATATAAGCCACGAAGGGCAGCGCCAGCAAAGCCAGGCGGGTCAAGACATCTGTGACCGTCTCTTCCACGCTGCCCAGCGCGAACAGCGGACCGATGACGCCGCTCAACAGGAAACCCACCGCCAGCATGACGAATATGCTGATGAAGCCGACGCGCAGCGCTTCGATCAAGTCCTGCTGCAACGTCGGCGGCGCTTCGTCGAGTTTGACTTTGCTGCGCTCGAATAATTGCTCGCGGGCGATCATAAGGTCTCCACCCTCGGCTCTGCCACCAACTCATCAAAGCGGAAGACGCGCATATAAATCACGGCTAAGACCACGCCGATCAAGACCAGCAGCACGGCAAAGGCGGAACCGTAACCCCATTGCGCATTGCCGAAATAATTGGACAGCGCGCGATGGTAAGCCGTCAGCGACCAGACCTCAGTGCGATACAGCCCGGGCCCGCCGTCAGTCAGCAATTGGATTTCCACAAACGACGTCAGCAGCGACAGCGTCTGATAAGTGAAGACGAAGAGCAGCGGCCAGCGGATCAGCGGCATGATGACATAGCGGATGCGCTGCAGTTTGGACGAGCCATCCACTAGCGAGGCGTTGAGCAGATCCTTGGGTATAGACTCAATCGCCGAGGTGAAGATGATCATGCCGAAGGACAAGCCGATGAAGCCGTTGACCACCACCACGAAGACCCAAGGGTTGGTGGCGATATAGTTATAAGTCGGCAGCCCCATCCAGTTGTTGAACTGATTGATGATGCCGAAGGGCGCTTCCGCCATCATCCGCTTCCAGATCAAAATATACACAACCGGCGAGGTGATGCGCGGCAGGATCCACAAGGCGCGAAAGACAAAGCCGGCGCCTCGGTCGATATGCGTCGTCAGCAGCGAGACGATCAGCGCCAGCGAGACGTTAAAAATCGAAAGCGTGAACAAGACGTAAAAGATGGTATTAAAGAATATCTTGTGCGCAAATTGATCGTTCAACAGCGTCCGGTAATTCTTGAGGCCGACGAACTCCATCTTGGTCAGGTCCGAGGTGAAGTTGGAGCTGGCCAAATTGGTGACGCTCAAATACAAGATGATGGCCACGGGAATCATGAAGAAGATGAGGACGAGGATGCCGGCCGGCGCCAAGAAACCATAGGCGCTCAGATGCGCGCGCAGGGCGTTGCTGCGGCTGCGAGCTTCGCGTTTCTCTATTCGCTGGGACATTAACCCGTCTCGCGCTATCTAGGCGCCTGAGATGTGACGAAACGCGCCAGCCTTCCGGCGCCACAATCCGTCGAAATCTGTAGGGGCGAGCCTTGGCTCGCCCACCAAACAGGCATGTGCAAACCCGCCCCCTCCCCATTGATTCAGAGAGGGGGGCGGGGGGTGAGGTTGAAATTACCGTACCGTGATGCCGTCACCCAATTCGTTCTGCATCTGCGCGATAGCGATATCGGCTGCGCCAGCCGCGTCCGCCTCGCCCGTCTCAACGGCCTGGATGCCGAGGAAGTAGGCGTTGGACCAAGCGTTCCAACCCGGATGGTTAGGCAGCGCCGTGGTGTGATCGAGCATATAGTGCGCGCTGCTCAGCAAGCGGTTGTTGGCGTAAGCCTCCGATTCCAGCTGCGCGTTGAGAATGCCCAGGTGGAAGCTGTCGATGGCGTGTTTGTTATTGTGCTCGGGCGTGGTGATGGCCGCGATCAGCTCCAGCGCGACATCGGGATTCTCGCTGCCGCTGCTGATCATGTAAGTCAGCGGATGCGTCAGCGTAATCGCCTCGCCGGTTGCCATAGCCGGGATCAGGGTCAAGCCGATATTCTCAAAGAGGAACTCGTCGCCGCCCTTGTCGGCCACGTAGTTGATCGACCAGTTGGGCCAATTCCAGGTGCCGCCCGCCGCGAACAGCACGGTATCAGCCTGCGCCACAGTCGGGTGCCAGACCTCGTTCCAGTCCAGACCGATGACATCGGAACGCAGCACGCCGGATGCGACAGCGCCGCCCAGCAATTCGTAAGTAGCGACCAGCGCTTCGCTATCGACAACCAGGTTGCCTTCCATGTCAATGACTTCGCCGCCATGCCCGTAGTAGTAATACAGGAAGTCGGGGCCATTGCTGGGGCGGTGCCACCAGCCGTTGCCTTCGTCGACGATGCCTTCGTCAATGGCGGCTTCAGCGGTCGCCAGCATATCAGCGAAAGTCCACTCGCCGGCGGCCACGCGCTCAGGCAGCGATTCGATGTCGTCTTCGCTCCAGCCCAGGTCGCGCAGCAGCAGCTTGCTATAGAAGATCGGGCGCGCTTCCGCGTCTTGCGGGATGCCCCAGATCTGCCCGGCATAACCGTGCGAATCCCAGAGCGATGGCACGATATCATCAAATTCGCTGTGCATGCCGATGACATCATCCAGCGGGATGATGAAGCCGGCGGGGGCCCAGGCGCCGATGTCTTCGTGACCGGAAAGGACGATATCCGGCGCTTCACCGGCTTCCGATGCCAAGACGAATTCGTTCTTGTAATCGCCCCAACCCGCGTTGTCTTGAATCAGATTCAGATCAATCTCAATGCCCAACTCGGCTTCGACCTGTTCTTCAACTTCGGCGAAGCTGTTGCAGCGCCAATCTTCTTCCGGTGGGCTGGCTTTACAGCGGACGGTGATAGACACCGAATCCTGCGCAAATGCCGCGCCCGCCAACAAGCCGAAAAGCAAAAGGAACACAAGAGCAAGACGTAACTTCGAATTCATTTTCTCTGCCTCAAAGTATGTAATGGTCAGATGCACCTAGTATATCGCCTTAATCCAAGTTTTCAAAAAAGTCAATCTCCCCGGAGCGGTTGATTCTGTGGACATCAATTCTGCGCCGGGCAAACCAGAAAACTCGGTGTCCTCTGTGCCCTCAGTAAATGCGAGTAAGTCATGCAAATACTTACCACAGAGTTGATCGCCCGTAATTCGGGGCAGCCACAAAATCACAACCATCCCGCGAATTCTGACGGTAGGTAATCGAAGGGTTCCACTATCAAGCTGATAATGAGATGAGTTTCGCAAGTT
>LXNI01001756.1_pt1 | contig 17349 bp, 9 predicted proteins | sample 809091 | NCBI WGS metagenome assembly LXNI01 (sample SAMN04870527, study PRJNA318959) | sponge metagenome | biome: 01000161; feature: marine sponge reef; material: water | host: Sarcotragus foetidus | place: Greece: Milos, Mediterranean Sea | collected 2013-05-29 | depth 5-7 m | reverse complement strand
GACGACTGCCCGTAGCCTGGCAGCAGCACTCGGGAGCGGCGTCGAAGACTCCCCGTGATGTCCGGGCGTGGTCACTCCAGCGGCGGTACTGTCGAATCGTGCGGCGAACACGAGGTCGTGCTGATCGCCGGAGCGGCCGTTTGATGCGTCTGCGGACACTTGCCGGCCGGGCGGTTGGCGCAGTTACGGGATGCCGACCCCAGGAGGTTGAGATGGGAATCACCTACATCACCCAGGACGAAATCGTCGAGCGCGTAACCGAAGCCGCTCGACGAGCGGGTCTCACGTTTGAGGAGTTCATGGCCGAGGGTGAGGCCGGCACTCTGACCGACGGTGATCTCCGTGACCATTGGCTGATCTACGGCAATCTCATTGACTCATGAACGATGGTCCGCTGCGAATGCATGTCGATGGGTTCGTCGACACATTGAACGAACTGGTTGGTGGGGTGCTTGACACGTCCGCGAGATTCGAGGCCGAGTTCGTACCCGATCGGCAGCACGCGATCGTTCGGCCTCCGTATCCCGAGGCGGACAAGGTGCCGGCGATCCCGCTCGTTCGTGCTGCGGACGACGCCAAGTCAGCCGCGTTGTTTCTTGGCGTCACGTACCAGGTTGCGATGGACACCAGGGGCACGCATTTGCAGGTGATCACGTCAACGATCAGTCTTCGGGTGGACGTGACCGGCGGTCAGCGAGTTCCACGACCGCTTGTGCGAGTGGAGTACGACCGCGCTCAGGTACGGCCGGGTAAGACCGCCGCCCACGTCCATCTCCACGCCAATTCACCGGAGATGGCGTGGGTCTTCGGGTCGAGTGGTCAGGCAGCGCCCGATCTGCATGCGTTGCACTTCCCTGTGGGTGGACGGCGCTTCCGGCCGACGATGGAGGAGTTTCTGCTCTTTCTCGACCGAGAGAATCTCTTCAACGACTGGAAGGACGGCTGGAAGCCGAAGCTGATCCAGTTCCTCGAGGCGTGGGAACGCATGCAAGCACGCGCCACGGCTCGGCAGTTCCCCGACGAAGCCGTCGGTGCGCTCGAAGCGCTCGGCTACAACGTGTCGGCACCCACTGGGGCCGCCTCGGGCTGAACTCGGCGCGCAGTGCCGGGTATCCGTTTCGGTAGCTCAGCGCCGTGCCGGATCGGGCTTGACGCGTCCCTTCAGCTCCTTGGGCAGTGGCTTGTTGTGCACCACGACCAGCTTCTTGTCGGCGCGGGTGAGGCTGGTGTAGAGCGACCCGTGTCGGCCGAGGTTCTTCTGGAATTCGGCCGGTTCAACCACGACAGCGCCGTCGAACTCCAGGCCGCGGGCCTGCACCGCTCGCATGATTCTGAGGGTCGCTCGGCGGATGGGCTCAGCGCCCGATGTGGGAGGCTCGGAGAGCGTGAACGTCGTCCGGTTTGCCGGCCCCGAAACACGCCGCCACCCCCACTCCAGGACGTGGTCCCGCACCTGGTCGAGGTAATCCTGGCCCCAGACGATCACGGCCACGACGCCGTCGCTGAACTCCTCGGCGAGTTGCCTGGCCTCGGCCTCCGCCCTCGCGAATAGTTCCGACGAGCGCACACGGCGAACCCGGACCGCATCCTCGCTGCCGCGGCGCAGTGTCCCGTGGCTCCGTTCGCGGCGTGGCAGAAGCCAACCTGCGTATTGGAGAATCCTGTCGTTCGAACGGTACCCCGTGTCCAGGATCTCGGGCTCGAGGACCGAGCCGTCCTCTGGACCGACTCCCAGGTTCGTCAGCAGTGATTCCCAGGAATCCCAACTGACGTCGGCACGTCGCTGGTTCATGTCGCCGAACAGCGACCATCGCCCCTCGGGGCGAAGCAGCGTGTCGAGGATCCTCCATTCTGCTGGTCGGAGATCCTGAACCTCGTCAACGATCAAGTGCTCATAGAGAGCCTTGCTCGATGGCGGCAGGATCGCCATGCCGATACTGGCGAGGAACAGGAGGTACGAGGCATCTCTGCGTGCGTTCTCGTAACTCCGGGCTGAACTCAGCCAGTCGCGGCACTCCGGGGTCAGGTCGTTGACAAGATCGCCTCCCGCCGCGCACGCCTTGATGATGCGCATCGCGACGAATTGCATCTTTTTCTCGTCATTGGACAGCCGCGACAGTTGGTCTGCCAACTCCACGACGGCACGGCCGGCGACGCGACCGATCGTCCAATCGGTCTGGAAGGGGCGCTCGTTCTCTCGGTGCAGTGGTTGAGTGGACCCGCGGGCTGGGTTCTCTCGAGCGAGCCTTCCCTCGGCCAGGCCGCGGACGAGGGTTTCGATGCTGATGACATCCACACCCTCGGCACCTGTCTCGTCCAGGACGCCATGAACGTGCGATACCCACTCATCAGTGGGTCCGACCAGACCGACCCGCGCCAAGCGGTCGGGGTTCTCGGCATGGGTCAGGAATGCTGCGCGGTGAGTCGCGACGATCGTCTTACCGGTCCCCGGGTGCCCTTGGACGGCCAGATGCTCCGCTTCGGACCACTTGACAATCCGATGCTGGTCCGGTTGGAGAGTCCGCAGGACCGAGTGGAGTCGAGTGTCGCGAGGCTTTCCGATCGCGTCCATCACGAGCCGACCAGCGCGCCGAAGCTCAGTCGACGATTGTGAAGCCGGTGCTGGCTCGTGATCGGAACGGGAGGACACCTCTCCGATCTCCGCGGCTTCACGATCGCCCCTCGGATCCGGGTCATCGACTGGAGGAGGAGCGACGGCGGTCGGAGGGGGAGGTTCCATGGGCGGTGTGGCGCGGTCGGGCGCCGGCGACCGCGGCGCAGAGGGCGTCGACGGAGGGGCCGGGATGGTCGGCGCCTCGGCCCCTCGTCGGAAGACCGAGTGTCGGTCCGTACCTGACTCGAGGTCGTCAACGAGTCCGACGACATCGTTGCCGCTCGCCGAGAACGTTCGACGCCCCAGCAGGGTCTCCGGATCCGGGGCGGTTCGGGAATCCGGGACGCGTCGCGGGTCCCAGTCCCGGCCGTCGAAGAGCAACCCGGCCAGGGGGGCGGCCCAACTCACTACGAGCATGGTGTCGCCCTCGACGTGAGCGGGCGCGATGTAGAAGTCCCGGAGGTCGGGCTCCCCGCAATCGAGGGCGACGCGGCCGATCAGGGCACCGGAACGCTTGGCCGCGACTTTGGGCCCGGCTCCTCCCCAGATGACGTTGGCCGCCGTTCCAGCTGCGGCAACCTTCTTAGCGGCCTTGCCCCGGTCCTCCTTCAACCGCCTCAGGTAGTCCTCGTTGATCGCCCGCTCGGCATCGAGTGCGTCGTCGTAGTCGGAATGTGAACTCACTGCACCACCTGCAGTGAGCAGAGGGCAATCTCCTGTAGGTGGAGCGCTCCCGCTCTGGCTTGTTCGATTTGTAGGTGACTCTCCTCGTAGCGGTGCTGCTGGTTGTTCAGTTGCACCTCCTGGAGCGAGATCATGTCCGGTCTGTTGCGCGCTCGTAGGGTGTCGATTCGCTGCCTGATGCTGGCCAATCGACGTTCATGGGTATCGGCCAGGCCGGCGAGGCGGGCTTCCACGAGTCGTCGGTTCTCAGCGGTGCGCCGATCCTGCTCGGTCCGGTGCTTGAGTGCCAGCAGGTCGTCGCACGCCCGAACATGGCGGGTCGTCCACTTCGGGCCACCACCGGAGGGCGGTTGCAGCGCGGCTTCAGCCAGGTTCGCCAGCAGCACGGCACCCGGTCGCTCGGGATCATGGCCGGGTTCGACTTCGGCGGTGACGGCTGCGGTCCAGAGTTCGGCGGCGGGGCGGACGCCGTTCCAGCGGGCGACCGCCACCAGCACCAGGTACCAGCCGGGCGCGATCTCCGTGCTGCGGACCCGAGCGGCGCCGAACGCGCACTGAGCAGCCCTCGGGATGCGCACAGCGGCCCGCACAAGTGGATGATTGGCGCCCAGTAGATCGGCGCCGTGCCGTCGGGCCGTCTCCTGGTCGAGGCACAGCGTGATCTCGTCCTCGTTGCGCAAGCGAGTGTGGTAGGCGGCCACCTCGGCGTAGGAGAGTTCGCGGTCGTTGCTGAGGCCCAGCAGGTTCCGGGCCATCTCGGCGTTGCCGGTCAGGTGCAGCCACGGCCCTTCGCCGCTGCGGCGACAGACCGCGCCCGGGGCCGAGGCGGCCCAGTCCTCCAGCAGCCACGCCAACTCGGGCTGACCCACGTAGCGGCCCGAGAGCCGAACCTCGTTCTCGAAGCCGTCCACCTCGGCCCTGTCCAGCACGTTCAGCGACTCAGCCGCGTCCTCCACTTGCTGCTGGATGCCCGCCTTGATGCCTCGCGCCACCAGAGTCAGGTCGATGGCCGCCAGGCGCTGCTCGGGTGTCAAAGAGAAATCGAACATCGCTCGCCGTATTCCCGGCATTTCCGAGCGCAGGATCGGCTCCAATTCACCTATCGAGGTCTCGAAGACGCCGATCCGGTGATGGACACGGGCGATGATGTCGCTCTCGATGGTGCCCGGCGTGTGGAAGTTGAGGATGAGGACCTTCTCCTCTGCTTGCCCGAAGCGGTCGATGCGGCCGATGCGTTGCTCCACCTCCATGGGGTTCCAGGGCAGGTCGTAGTTCACGACCGCCGAGCAGAACTCGAAGTCCAAGCCCTCACCGGCGACCCTCGTGGCCAGCATCACGTCGTCGTGACCGTCCCGGAAGCGCTGAAGTAGCCCCGGGCGGTCGGTCTGCGGCACGCCACCGTGCAGTTCGCAGACCCGGAACCGTCGATCCGTCGCCAACCGCTGCAGCAGATAGGCGAGTGTGGCGCGGGAGAAAGTGAACACGAGGACTTTTCGGCCCTGACGCACGATGGCGTCGAGTGCGGCCGCGAACCGGTCGAACTTGGTGTCCACCTCGCCCAGCGCCCGGGCAGCAGCCACCACGTCACCGGGCGGGGACTCCCAGGAGCGGTCGCCGGCGAAATCACCGGCGTTGGTTCCCAGACCCGGCACCGCGGGCGGCGAGAGGTCATCGTCGTCGGGGTCGTCGAAGGTGCCGTCCTCGTCCGCCCAGGGCTCCAACGATGTGCTGCCCCCCCAGCCCAGCACCTGGAGCTTGGTGGCCTGCAGGCACGAGCCGGCGAGGCGCAGCGGCATCTGTCCGACGAAGCCGACCGGCATCTCGAGCGCGTCGGCCCGGCGAACCTGCCACCGGTACACGGCGTCGTATAACCGGCGCTCCGCAGAGGTGAGGTCCACCTCCTCGGTCCACGGCTCGCGGACGGTGTTGTCCTCGGTTACGTCAGCCTTCCGTGTGCGGGTGACGATGCTTGCCAGCGAGTTCAACTCGGCTATGAGGCGTTTGGCCTCGGCCCGCCCGGAAGGTTCAAGCGGCGCACGGGCTAGCAGTTCCTCCAGCCGCTCGAATTCGGGGCGGTTCGTGATCGACGGGCCGAACGGAAGACCATGGATCGCCCGCAGAATTGTCACGAGCCTCTCTGGCGTGGCGCTCGGGTCAGCCAGCAGAACCGAGATGCGGTGAAGCGCGGCGTTGGGCTCCAAGCGTCGCTCCAGAGTGTGGGGGTCGTCGAAATCGCCTGCGTCCAGCAGGTTCAACAGGTTGAACAGGTCGCGGTTGCCAAGGTTCAGGGGCGTGGCCGACAGGAACAGCAGCGTTCCAGCCCATTCGCTGAGCAGAGCGCCGAGGGCGTGGCTGCGAGTTCCGAGGTTGCGCAGCGAGTGGGCTTCGTCCACGACGATCAGATCGAACCGGGGGGCGAGGGTACCGATCCGCTCGAGGCCGGGCCAGGTGCGAAGGCGCTCCAGGGAGCAGACCCCCCGCCAGCGGGCCGGCACGGCGTCTCTCTCGAGTCGCTCAAGGAACTCGTTAAGCCGGGCGGCGTCCAACTCCTCGGTCTCGTAGCCGAATCGCCGGCGCATCTCGTCGCGCCACTTGTCCACCAGCCCGGACGGGCAAATCACCAGCACCCGGTCGGCCGCGCCGCGAGCGTCGAGTTCGGTCCAGACGAGGCCCGCCTCGATGGTCTTGCCGAGGCCCACCTCGTCGGCAATCAGCATCGCCGAGCGGTCGGCGAACGGTCGAACGGCGCTTTGACGCGACGCCCGGTCGGCTCCGGGGGTGCCCGTCTCCCGACGCCGTGCTGTCAAGCTGTGCCCCGCGGTCTGCAGCAGTTTCATGACCGGGATGAATTGGTAGGCCCGGAACACGGTGCGGGTGGCGCCGAAGGAGTAGACGGTGTCGGTGAGGTTCTCCCGTAGCTTCGCCCGCGTGAGCGTGGCCGCTACCTGCCGCACGTCCCCGGGCGGCAGGCTGACCCAGCCCTCGGGACCGTCGTCGAGTTCCGCGTGGGCCAACCCCGCTTCCCACACCCACTGCCGGGCACCGTCCAGCCGCACCTGGTAGCGCCACTCGTAGCCGACGTACTCGCGTCGTCTGACCGCCGTCTCCCGACCGCCGGGGACGGTCACAACGTCGTCGTGCAGTGCGAAGCGGGGTTTGGGGATCGGCTTGGCCGAGTCCCAGTAATGCTGGAACCAGGCGAACGCGCCGGCACCGAACGAGTCATCGCCGGGTGTGAACGCCCCGCGCTGAGGTCCGCAGGGGGCGGCGCCGTCGGTCACCAGCATCACGGCGACGCCCTCGGCGGTTTCGAACCGGTAGTTCCCCACTGGGAGGACCGCGCCGGTGTCCTCGGAGGTCAGGTGCCGGCTCTCGGCCACGTGTTCGATCCCCTCGGGCAGGCCCTCTCCCTCATGCAGTGGCCCACCAACGAGCAGGAACCGTTCCGGATGCACTTCCGCCAGGAACACCGAGGCGTCGGCTAGGACGGGGTGGTGGGCGAAGTCGCCGGTCATTTGATGTCCTCTCGGCCGAGTCCGCCCTCGTTCGAGTTCTCCTGTTTCATACACCAATCTGCGGTCAAGTTCACCGGCTATTGGTCGAAGATGCCTTACGCTTCGCATTGCCGTGTCCACTCGTCCAGCGCCTTGCCGTGACGGATCGTTTCCGGGGTCAGCACCTCCGGCCAGGCTCCGCCATGGCGTGCCGCCCGGACCAAGAAGAACCTTCGCATCGTGCAGTCGAATGCCTGCAATGCGACGGTGGCGAACTCGGCGCCGGTGACGGTTTCGCCTCTCACCCGGTCTCCGTGCAGGTGGCGGGTCCACTCGTCGGGGATGGCGGCAAGGCCCCAGCGGGCGCCGAGCAGGCCGCCGGCGATGGCGGCGACGGTGTCGGTGTCGTGACCGATGCGTACCGCCGCCACTAAGGCGTCACGGAAGTGCTGCGACGGCGAGCGCACCGGCGTGGCGACGACCGCCCACAGCGCCGCCTGGAAGGCGGTCACCACCCAGCCGTTGGGAGTGAACAGCCGGCGCGCCTCGGCGGCGTCGGGGCGGGCCAGCGCGGCGTCGATGATGCGCTCCCAGCGCCGCCGGCGCGCCTCGTCGGGCAGGAACCCCAGGCCGGAGCGGATGGCCTCGGCGAAACGGTGCGCCCCGCCGGACAGGCCGCCGGCCGCCTCGGCCTCGGCGTCGTACCGCCAGCGACGGTCGTGGATGACGCAGCAGACGGCGTTGGTCCAGAGGACGCAGGCGTCGACCGAGTCGGGGTGGGGATGGGTCAGGGCAGCCACCCATGCCGCCATAGGCGCAACCTCCTCGGCCATGTAGTGGCTCAGCGCCACCGCGGTGGTGCGCATCAGAGCGCCGTTGCCCGCCGACCGGGGATTCCCCTCGCTGAACCGGCGGGCCATCTCGGCCACATCCTCCGGCCCGTCGGCCGCGCCCAGGATCCTGGCCGTCTGGTTGCCGACGTCGGGCGCCCCGCCCCGGTACCAGCGAAGGAAGTTGGCCGCCATGGCGGGTATGTGGATCGGGGGCGGCACCCAGTACTCATCGGGGGCACCCTCGGCATAGGATCCGTCCCAGCGGGGGTTGGCGTTGGCCGCCTCGGCGTAGCCCGAGGCAAGAGCATCCAGCACGCCGAGCACCATGGCGGTGTCGTCGGTCCAGCCCCCCAGTGCCCGCCCACCGTCCAAGCCACCGCCGGGCCGCATGACGATCTCTTCGTCGAAGCCGGGGTAGGAGGTTTCGTAGTAGGCACCGAGAGCGTCGCCCACCGCCGAGCCGACGACCGCCCCGACGGCCCTGTCGCTGGTGCCGGCGCTCAGGTACATGCTCCCGCGTGTCTCCGGGTTCGTGGTGTCGGGCATCTGATTCATGGATCCTCCTTCGTCGAGAGGGCGCGGACGCGGCCTGAACCACGTCCCCGCCCGCCTGGTGTTTGTCATTCTGACTATAACACTGCTGAACGGTAACTGTCAAGACCACATCAACTGCTAGGATGAAAACCGCGAGCAAGGACCGCCCCTCAGCCGACCTCCGACCACCCGACCACTGCCTGCAACTGGCGTTCGACCACTGCCAGATCGTGGAGGGCGCCGGGTACTGACCGGAACCGGCCAGGTGGCCGCCGGGCTGACGGGGAGGTCGCCGCAGCAGTTCAGGGCCGTCGCAGCAGGTCCGTGAAGTCGCCGACGGCGCGGTGGGTGCTCCCGGCGGGGAACGCCTCCTCTACCGGCGGTGTGTCCCAGGCATGTGGGTAGAAAGCGTCGCCGTCCGCTGTAGTGGCATCGTCCTCCCTTGCGTCGCCTGTGTCGTCGAACGCCCCGTCCTCGTTCCCCCCAAGTCAACCCCTGTCCGCATTTTCTATAAGTTGAATTCATATAAATGTAGTTCTATATTATTGCCCATGGGAGCCGCAGAGCGAAGCGTGCCGAGGCCGCGGAGCCTGTACGACCGGGAGGCCGAGTGGCATGACCTGACCGAATTCGTGCTGGCTCCCGGGCCGCCACTGCGACTGGGCATCGTCTACGGACGTCGCCGCTTCGGCAAGAGTTTCCTGCTCCGACGGCTCACCGAGGCCGTCGACGGGGTGTACCACCTGGCTCTGCAGGAGGAACGCCGGTCGGCACTCGACCGGTTCGCGGCCGCGTTGAGCCGCCATGCGGCGGGTGCGCCGCCGCTGCGGTTCGAAGACTGGCTAGAAGCGCTCCGTTACGCGGTGACCCTGCTGGGTGAACGAGGATCCGGTCCGCAGGTGCTCGTGCAGGACGAGTACCCCTATCTGCGCGGGACGAGCCCCGAACTCGACTCGGTGGTGCAGGCCGTCATGGACGAGAGCACCTCTGGCGGGTTGGGAGCGACGTGGAAGTCGCCGGTGACTCTGGTGGTGTGCGGCTCGGCAATGTCGATCATGACCGGTCTGCTCAGCGGCGGCTCGCCCATGCGAGGACGAGCCGCCCTCGAGCTGTCCCTGTCTAGCTTCGACTTCCGGGACGCCCGCGGCTTCTGGGGCATTGAGGACTTCGAGGCGGCTCTCGCCGTGGACGCTGTCGCAGGCGGCGCGGCCGGCTACAGGGACCTCACCGCCACCACCGGCGTGCCTTCCCGCGTCGAAGACTTGGCGGACTGGTTGGCCGCAACCGTGCTCAACCCGTCGCATGCGCTTTTCCGGGAGGACGAGTACCTGCTCCGAGAGGACCCGAGGGTCACTGTCGAGGCGCCCTACTACTCGCTTCTGGGGGCCATCGCCGCGGGGCGAGCCTCCCAGAGCCGCATCGCCGAAGCCGTCGGCAGATCGCCGGGCGACATCGTCTACCACCTCGACGTCATGGTGACGGCCGGATTCGTGACACGCGCCGAGGATCTGTTGATCGCCCGCCGGCCCACCTACGACGTGGCCGACCCGATCGTGCGGTTCCACCACCTCATCACGCGCCGACGGCGAGCGCTGCTCGAGGACCGCCGGGCCGCCGAGGCGTGGGCCGGCGCCGAGGACACCTACCGGTCGAAGATTCTCGGACCCCACTTCGAATCGATCTGCCGGCGTTGGGTGGATCGTCACGCCGCTGCGGGCACTCTCGGCGGTCCGGTAGGGCCAGCCCGGCGGGCACAGGTGAACGACCGGGACCGGCGCCGGTCGTTCGAGATCGATGTGGCCGCCGCGGCCACCGAAGCCGGCGGCGACCGGCCTGCAGGCGAGGTGGAGGTTCAGGTGATCGGCGAAGCCAAGTTGAACAGTCTCGACGTCACCGACCTTCAGAGACTCGATCGCATCGCCCGGCTGCTCGACGAGCGTCGCGGAGTGACGGTCGCGCCCCGGGCCAAGCGCCTGCTGTTCTCCGCGGCCGGTTTCGGAACCGAACTGCGGACCACCGCCGCAGAACGCCCCGACGTGGAGCTCGTAGACCTGAGCCGCCTCTACGAAGGCGACTGAACCCGAAGGGCCGAATATCCGGTATTGCCGCCGAAACCGGCGCTTGGCACCCGAAATTACGGCAAACCGTCGATTACAGGTACGAAAATATGGACTTCGTCGATTAGGGGCCCGGGTGCCGCCTGCTCAGGTGCGGCGAAGGAGGTCTGTGAAGTCGCCGACGGCGGGATGCGCGGCGCCGGAGATCGGCCGGCCGGAGGTCCCGGCGCCGAACAGGCCGGTCGACATGCCCAGCGAGCGAGCCGCGTCGAGCGTGCGAGGGTCGTTGTCGATCACCAGGCAGTTGGCGAAGGGGACCTCCGCAACCCTGCGCAGCATCTCGAACACTCCCGGGTCCGGCTTGCGGATGCCGATGTCGCTGCTGACGACCCACGGCGACAGCGCCTCGAAACCCGTCCACTCCCGCAGCCGCCACGACCAGTCGGACACGTCGTTGGTGACACAGGCCACCCCGATGCGCCGTCGCAGCAGCGCACGGACGAACTCGGCCGCGCCGGCGCTCACGGACATCCGTCCCGTGTACGGGCCGTGGGTCCAGGTCGGCTCGCCGCTCAGACCGCAGGACCCCCACAACTCGTCCGGGTTGAGGCGACCGAGGGTGGCGAGACGGTACGACTCGCGGATCTCCGCAGCAGAAGCGGTCGCACCCGCCTGCTGCAGGTACGGAACCAGCAATTCGCCGGCGGGGTCGGCCGGCTGGAACAACACGCCCCAGCCCCCGATCACCACGAGCCTGAGCGTGCGGGACGGCGCGGCGGGGGCCGCCGCCGCTGTGGCCTCCGGGTCGACCGCCACGCCCGGTTCGCCGCTGGCGTGGGATTCGTCGGAGCTGTCGGTCTCATCGTCGCCCGGCGCGTCGCCGCTGTCCGGCGCGTCGCCGCTGTCCGGCGCGTCGCCGGTGTCGGGTTCGTCCTCGGTGTCGGGTTCGTCGTCGGTGTCGGCCCGGTCCTCGGCGCCCGGTTCGTCGTCGTCCGTCTCCGGTCCAAGCGCAGGAGGGAGTGCTTCGATGTCTCCGGTAGCGCCCTCGCCCGGTGCCTCGTCTGCATCGGGTTCGCCTGCCGGCGGCGGGCCGTCCGGCTCTTCAGGCTCAGCGACCTCCTCCGGCTCTTCAGGCGCCGTTTCCGCTGGGGCCGCCGGTTCGGGCGCCTCGGCGGTCGTCGCCACGGCGTCGGTTGGGGCCAGGTCTTCGCCCGCGAGGGCGCCGGGGAGGTCGTCGAGGTCGTCGGGGAGGTCTCCGAGGTCGCTGGGGAGGTTCTCGAAGTCGGCGGGGAGGTCGTCGAAGTCGCTGGAGAGCTCTCCGAAGTCGCCGGAGAGGTCCTCGAATTCCGCACTGGCCAGATCGTCCCAGTCAACGTCGTCGCCGACAGCCACCGGGCCAGCGGCGTCGGGGGGCTGCTCCAACCAGTCGAGGTCATCGCCCGCGGTCTCGACCGAGTCCCACGAGTCGTCCGTCGCGGCCGCGTCCGCGGCGGGGGCAGCGACGGCCCCGGTGCCGACGGCGGGGATCTGCTCGCTGTCGGCCCTGGCCATGAGGGCGCTCGTCCGGCGCTTGCGGTGGCACCGGACGTACCACCACCCCAGCACGTTCAGCAGCAGCGCCAGCACGAACAGCGCCGCCGCCGCCAGACCCACGAGCCGCAGTGTCTTGGCGGTGGTGTTCTCCTCGCTCGCCGCCATGCGGACCGCTGTCGGCGGTGCCTCCTCGGTGATGGCCGTCCAGGTGAAGTCGCCGCCGCCGCTGCGCAGGACACCCGGCAGGTCGATGCTCAGGCGAACGGTGAGCCCGTACAGGGGCACGCCGCTGCCGAAGTCGCCGACGGCCCGCCGCACCCGTTCTTCCAGCCCCTCGTTGAACGCCAGGGCGTCGAACAGTTCCGGTAGCGCCGCGGCCGCGTCGACCTGGCCGGCGACTTCCCAGGTCTGTTCGGCGAACTCGGACCGGCGGCGCAGCTGGAAGCCGTCGAAGACGTCCGGACCGGCGATCTCGGCCAGCACCGACGGGAGCTCCTCGGCGCTCCCGAAGCGCTTCGCGGCCCGCACCCACAGCAGGTTGTCGGCCTCGCGGGCCGGGCCGGCGACGTCCCAGCCGGCGAGCGCCAAGTCCTGCAGATCCAACTGGTCAGCGAGGTCGCCGAGCGCGTCGGACGCGGCGCGGTCGAAACTCACTCCCACCGCCACGGTGCCCGAGCCGTTCTCGGCCACGTCGATGTCCACCCCCACGCCCACCTCGCAGGCGGACGCCGCCAGCAGCGCCCCGGCCAGGGTGAGCCCGAGCAGCAGCCGACGTGCGCCGCGGCCTCCCCCGCGAGCGCCGCGGGCACCGCGAGCCGGCGGGCGAGCGTGCAGGCCACCGGCGGCGCCGGCGGGCCCGTGCCGGAGTCGCACGGTCAGTGGGCGACCATCTCCTCGACGGCGGACGGGGGTTCGAAGCCTTCGACGGCCTTGAAGACGATGCGTCGCTTCGGCGAGCCGTCGGGGTTCGCGGCGTTCCCGGTGTCTTCTTCGGAAGGCTCGTCCGTGGTGTCCACGATGACGATCTGCCCGGCCCGGAACTCACGGTGCAGCAACTGCTCCGACAGCGGGTCCTCCACGAGCCGCTGGATGGCCCGGCGCAGCGGTCGTGCGCCGAGCGTGGGGTCGTAGCCCTCCTCGGCCAACAGCACCTTGGCCTCCGGGGTGATCTCGAGGCCCATGCCCTGGCCCGCCAACTGGTCGGCGACCCGGCGCACCATGAGGTCGACGATCCGGGTGACCTCCTCGAGGCTCAGCTCGTGGAACGCGATGACCTCGTCCACCCGGTTCAGGAACTCGGGCCGGAAGTGCTTCTTCAGGGCGTCGGTGACCTTCTCCTTCATGGCCTCGTAGGACACGGCCGCATCCGCGCGGGCGAAGCCCAGCGTGGCCTTGCGCAAGTCCTGCGTGCCGAGGTTCGAGGTCATGATCAGCACGGTGTTCTTGAAGTCCACCGAGCGGCCCTGGGCATCGGTCAGGCGCCCCTCCTCCAGGATCTGCAGCAGCGAGTTGAACACGTCCGGGTGGGCCTTCTCGATCTCGTCGAACAGCACCACCGAGAAGGGCTTGCGGCGCACCGCCTCGGTGAGCTGACCGCCCTCGTCGTAGCCCACGTAGCCGGGGGGCGCCCCGATGAGCCGGCTGACGGCGTGCTTCTCCATGTACTCCGACATGTCGAGGCTGATGAGCGCGTTGTCGTCGCCGAAGAGGAACGCGGCGAGGGTCTTGGCCAACTCGGTCTTGCCCACGCCCGACGGCCCGAGGAAGATGAAAGAGCCGGAGGGCCGCTTGGGGTCCTTCAGCCCCGCCCGGGTGCGGCGGATCGCCTGGCTGACCGAGCCGATGGCGCTGTTCTGTCCGACGACCCGCTTGTGCAGCTCATCCTCCATGCGCAGCAGCTTGGCGGTCTCCTCCTCGGTGAGCTTGTAGACCGGGATGCCGGTCCACACCGACAGCACTTCGGCGATGCCTTCCTCGTCGACCTCGTCGAACAGGTCCACGCCGGAGCTGCGTGTCTCGGCCTCGGCCGTCTCGCGCTGCAGCAGCAGCTCCTTCTCCCGGTCGCGCAGGCGGCTGGCCTCCTCGAAGTCCTGCTCCTCGACGGCCTGCTGCTTCTGGGTCGCCACGACGCCGATCTCGGCGTCGATCTCCAGCAGGTTCGTGGGGATGTCCATGCGCTTGAGGTGCAGGCGCGAGCCGGCCTCGTCGATGAGGTCGATGGCCTTGTCCGGCAGGTGCCGGTCCGAGATGTACCGGTCGGCCAGGTTCGCCGCGGCCACCAGCGCCTGATCGGTGATCGTGACCCGGTGGTGGGCCTCGTAGCGGTCGCGCAGCCCCTTGAGGATCTCGATGGTGTCGCCGACGCTGGGTTCGGCGACCTTGATGGGCTGGAAGCGGCGCTCGAGGGCCGAGTCCTTCTCGAGGTGCTTGCGGTACTCGTCGAGGGTGGTGGCCCCGATGGTCTGCAACTCGCCGCGGGCCAGCATGGGCTTGAGGATCGACGCCGCGTCGATGGCGCCCTCGGCCGCCCCTGCACCCACGAGGGTGTGCAGCTCGTCGATGAACAGGATGATGTCGCCGCGGCCCTTGATCTCCTTGAGGACCTTCTTGAGGCGCTCCTCGAAGTCGCCGCGGTAGCGGCTGCCCGCCACGAGGGCGCCCAAGTCCAGCGTGTAGAGCTGCTTGTTCTCGATGGTGCCGGGCACGTTGTCGGCCGCGATGCGCTGGGCGAGGCCCTCCACGATGGCGGTCTTGCCGACTCCCGGCTCGCCGATCAGCACCGGGTTGTTCTTGGTGCGCCGCGACAGCACCTGCATCACCCGTTCGGTCTCACGCATGCGCCCGACCACCGGGTCGAGCTTGTTGTCCTTCGCCAACCGGGTGAGGTTGCGGCCGAACTGGTCCAGCACGTGGGAGGTTCCCGAGGACTTGCCGCGCCCGCCGCCGGCGGGGGTCTTCTCGCCGCGTTCACCGCCGCTGCCGTAACCCGACAGAAGCTGGATCACGTGCTGGCGGACCTTGGCCAAGTCGGCGCCCAGCTTCGACAGGACCTGGGCGGCGACCCCTTCGCCCTCGCGGATGAGCCCCAGCAGGATGTGTTCGGTGCCGATGTAGTTGTGGCCCAACTGCAGGGCCTCGCGCAGCGAGAGCTCGAGGACCTTCTTGGCCCGCGGCGTGAACGGGATGTGGCCGCTGGGCAGCGTCCCGCCCTTGCCGATGATCTCTTCGACCTGTTCGCGGACCCGCTCGAGCGAGATGCCGAGGGACTCCAGCGCCCGCGCCGCCACGCCCTCACCCTCGTGGATCAGGCCCAGCAGGATGTGTTCGGTGCCGATGTAGTTGTGGTTCAGCAGCCGCGCTTCCTCCTGGGCCAGCACGACCACCCGCCGAGCACGATCTGTGAATCTCTCGAACATCGGCTCCTCCAGCTGTCCAAACGGGCACGCCATGCCGCTTGCTTGGCTACAACAACGCGGCTGCCGCGGGCATTCCAAGTGTACAGGCGAGGCCTGTCACGGGGTATCCAGCCTTATCCTCGCAGCGTGACGGCGATCGACCCTGTCCTCGTGCTCCCCAGCCTGGGCGAGGATCTGGCTCGGGTGGAGCTGCATCTGCGGGCCGAGGTGCGCTCCGACCTGGATTTTCTGTCCACGGTGGCGCGCCACCTCATCGACGCCGGCGGCAAGCGCATCCGGCCGGGTCTGGCGATCGCTTCGGCCGGGATAGCCGATCCGCAGGGCCGCAGATGCAGCGACGACGTCGTCTCCGGCGCGGTGGCGGTCGAGCTGGTGCACATGGGGTCGCTGTATCACGACGACGTGATCGACGGCGCCACGACGCGGCGCAACGCGGCGAGCGTCAACGCCACGTGGGGCAACGCCACGGCGATCCTGGCGGGAGATTTCCTGCTGGCCCGCGCCAGCGAGATCGCCGCCTCGCTCGGGACCGAGGTCGCCGAACTGCTGGCCGCCACCATCGGGAGGCTCTGCGAGGGGCAGATCCGCGAATACCAGGACGCCTACAACTGCGACCGGACGGTGCAGGACTACGAGCGGTCGATCGGCGGCAAGACGGCGTCGCTGCTCGCCGCCTCGTGCCGGGTGGGAGCGATCGTGGCGGAGCTCCCCGCCGCGCTCACCGAAGCGCTCTCGGAATTCGGGCACAGCTACGGGATGGCGTTCCAGATCGTCGATGACATCCTCGACGTGACCTCCAGCGACGACGAGCTCGGCAAGCCGGCGGGTCACGACCTCCGCGAGGGGAACTACACGCTGCCTGTGCTGCTCGCCGTCCAATCTCCAGCGGGCCGGCAGCTGCGCTCGATCCTGGGGCCCGGCTTGAGCGCCGAGGAGAGCGCTGCGGCGCGCCGGATCATCCGCTCGGGGCCGGGGGTGGGCGAGGCGTTCGCCGCGGCCTCGGTGTGGGCGGACCGCGCCGCCGCGGCGCTGACCGAGTTGCCGGACACGCCGGCCGCCGGAGCGCTGCGCGCCGCCGCCGAGCACCTGCTCGGCCGAGTGGGCTCCTAGGTCCGGGCGCCTCCTGGCAACTCCACGACGGTCAGGTCGTTCGCGGCGACTCGCGGTTAGCGGTTCCCGCAAGTGAGCAGGAACGGGACCGGCCGGCGCTGCTGGTGGGTCGACCCGGGGGGCCGGCGTGGCAGACTGGCACAGTGGTCACCAGTGGCGACCGGCCGCACTTGCCCGGCGCCGCCGACCGCCTGATTGTTCCGACCGCACAGCCGGAGGATTCCCATGCCGCTGGATGACGTACGCATCGGGCTCACCTATGACGACGTGCTGCTGGTGCCGCGCCGGTCGCGGGTGCGTTCTCGCGGGCAGGTGAGTCTCAACACCCGCCTGTCGCGCCACATCGAACTGCGTCTGCCCATCATCGCGGCGAACATGGACACCGTCTGCGAATCGGAGATGGCGATCGCTCTGGCGCGCCTCGGCGGCATCGGCATCATCCACCGATTCCTGCCCACCTACGCCCACGCCACCGAGGTCGAGAAGGTCAAGGCGGCAGGTGAGGATCTGCTGGTGGGGGTCGCCGTCGGCACCGACCACGACATGATGGAGCGCGCCAAGGGTTGCGTCGCCGCAGGCGCCGACGTGCTGGTGCTGGACATCGCCCACGGCCACGCCACCCACGCCATCGAGGGCGTCAAGCGTCTCAAGGACGCCTTCGGCGACGTCGACCTGGTGGCGGGCAACGTCGCCACAGCCGCAGGGGCCGCCGATCTGGCCGCCGCGGGTGCCGACGCCATCAAGGTGGGGGTCGGGCCGGGCGGTGTCTGCACGACCCGGCTGGTCGCCGGGGTGGGGGTTCCGCAACTCACCGCCCTCGACGACGCCGCCGTCGGCGCCGGGGACGTGCCCATCATCGCCGACGGCGGCATCCGCACGTCGGGGGACATCGCCAAGGCGCTCGCCGCCGGCGCTGACACCGTGATGATCGGCAGCCTCTTCGCCGGCACCAAGGAGAGTCCCGGCGAGCTGGAGCACTCAGCGAAGGGGCTCGTGAAGCGGATCCGGGGGATGGCCTCGCGGGAGGCCGTGGAGAGCCGGGCCGAGCGCCACGGCGACGAACTGGACGACGAG
>LXNI01001754.1_pt1 | contig 17360 bp, 18 predicted proteins | sample 809091 | NCBI WGS metagenome assembly LXNI01 (sample SAMN04870527, study PRJNA318959) | sponge metagenome | biome: 01000161; feature: marine sponge reef; material: water | host: Sarcotragus foetidus | place: Greece: Milos, Mediterranean Sea | collected 2013-05-29 | depth 5-7 m | reverse complement strand
TCCAAGTTCGGCCGAACTTGGACTAGGGGTGAGCAGCAAAGGGCTGAATCCATTATGTCTACCAGACGGATTAGGAGTAGTGTACGAGGCGCTCAAGATCTCGGTTTCGTGGGTAGTCCAATAGCGCCGCTTGGCATAGGGATTCCAATGTTACCGTGCCCCCTCCACGTTCCATCAATTTGATCGCGCGAAACCAAGCTGTGTAGCCGGAGCCGCCCAAGGTTAACCTAGAGAGATCGCCACCAGCACGCTCCCATATTGCTTCGTCTGTGGGCCCTCGAGGGTAAAGGGAAGAAAACACAGCCGTGATGTCTTGTAGTCGGTTGCGTTGCGATTCTATCGTTGTAAGTGGAGTACGCATTTTGCGTCGCTTTACATTGGCGCAAAATGCTACGGCAAAGTTTCGGTCTTGGTGATAAGCAGCGTATACTGGGGATTGAGCTGCGGCTTCTCTTCGCATTTGGATTGCGACGTAGTTGAACAGGTCAAACACCCGAACGAATCCGTCACGGTCGTGACCAGCGTGACCCATTAGACCGTTCGCAAAATGCTTTGTAAAAAGGCTAGTGGGGTCTGACATCAGAATAAACGATGGCTCGATTGCACGACTAGATGAAAACAGAACAGACCCTTCTCCCTCTGACAATGCTCGCAACTGTGGTTTAGTGAGACGCTTCTCAAGCGCGACTTCCGACTTTGCCATTCGAATACCGCCTGAATAACAGGCGTCCACTTCGGCGAGTTTACGTTTCGAGGGGATTCTATCCCAATCGTTTGCTAGTATGCCCGATGTCAGAACATTGTCGCAGCGGTCAATGTCAGCATTCCAAGGGAGAAGTGATGACCCTTCGGAGCCGTCGCAAGAACTCGCGTGGCCGTGACCAGAGAAATAAAACAACACCGGGTCGTCAGGACCGACAGCTTTGTGCAAAGCATCGAACTCGGCGCGAATGTTTTCGTAACTGGCGCTCTCCGCACGAAGTCGGGTAATGCGTTCGGAACCATATCCACAAACGTCCTCATTCAGCAAAATTTGCTCGACAAGATCACCGTCACCAATAACGCTGGAGTCAAGGTTCGGAAGCTGACCATCTATGTTCTTATCAACTGTTACGATCAGCGCATATCCTCTAAAGAGGTTGGTCACTGCAACTCCTCGGCCAAATAGTCTAGTTGATCATTTAGTGGAAAGTCGTCACGCATTGCAGAAATTAAGGATGACGTGCGGACTTGGTTGCCGTTGCGAATAGTATGGATGGCTGAATGCCATTGGCTACGGCCGGTGCCCGAGCAGTCTAGGTTAGAAGCATCACCGCCAGCCCGAACCCAAATCTCGTTATCTAGTGGACCTGATGGATAAAGATTGCAGAGGAGCTTCAAGAGAAAGTCATAAAGCTCATCGGTTGTCGGGTGGGTAATGCCGAGCCGTACTCTATCCCAGAAGGCCAAGTGATTGGCGCAAATGCGGAAAACGTTACGTAAACTGTCTGCCACACCATAGCGTTTCAGAAGCTCTTGCGTTACATTGGACCAGCCCCTCTCCGCTATCAATTGTGCGGCCAGATCTAGCTCATCAGCTGAAGGTTTGCGATTTGACTCATGGAATCTCGAAAAAACCGCTAAGAATAGTGAATCGGGTAGTTGGACATTACCGGCGAAAACACTCAAAACGTCGCTAAATCTGAGACGATTGAGTGCTACCTTCATCTTTTGAAACATGCTCGAAGAAGCAACCGTGACCGCTAGTTCTTGTTCGGGTTCAACATTGGCAGTTTGTGACAGGCAATGCGGAAGGGATTTGGCCCACGCGTCAGCTGTTGACGCAAGAAAGTCGTCCCGGACACGGGGTGGAAGTGCTGGCCAAAGGCGTGCACGCTGTGGATAGTCCAGAGCATTTGCCAGTGGGCTTAATGCCAAGTGCGCGAGCAAATCTGATGCCAGCTTTCCGCTCAAACAAAGGTCAAAGACCTGATTGCGTAACGGGCCAATATCTGGCCTGATCCGCCACGCGCGATCACTACGGCGCAGAGCCATTTTCCAGAGGTTTTGAACCTGTGGAGCGGCCACGGATTCTGCGGCCAAAAGGGTAGGATCGGTGGCAACCGCGTCGGCCGCAGCGGATAAAACAATCTGGTCATCCAGCGTTAAAGTAGCGATGACCAACTCCGCTGCCTCCAACTGCTCAAGAATGTGTCTTATGGCACCATTGCCGTATCGTTTTCGATCTCGCTGGCATGCCTCCTTTAGGGCTTCGACTAACTGGCAATTGTGCTGTTGAATTAGAAGAGTTGTTTCAGCTCGGACGAACCCAGCATCGATCAAGGCATGCGATACTTCGACGTCACTGGACTGGTTAGGCTTGTCTAGGCAATCGGCTAGCGCGCGGTCCATGGTGCCAACGCCTGCTACTGCCTCAAGAAGTTTGAGTCCAACGTGAGCGCGCTTCGACAGCATAAACCAAACTAGTGGCGCGATGGTTGCAGCTCCGGCATTCGAAAGCCGAGCAAGAGAGGTAGAGCATGCGATTCTCCAGTCTTTGGTCGCTTTGGATTGATCAAACGCCGACTCCACAACTGGGCGCAAGTCATCCTGACGTGAATTGGTATCAAAGAAGCGATCAAAGCGCTTCGAGATAGTTGTGACAAACGATTCCTTGTTGGGGAATGGGGCGAGGTCGAGGTTTCGCAAGGCAAGAAACTGTTGGGCACTAATGGAACTGGGCTGATTTGCGAGTTTGTCTAACAAAGATAGTTTTATCGTCTGGCCCCTATTTGGTTTAGGTTGCAAACTTCCTACGAGTCGCAGTGCGACTAGGTTTTTCTCGAAGCCCAGTTCGGAATCTAAAATTTCAAGGGCACGAGCTGCGAGGCCAAGCGTTTGGAATGTAGTGCAGTCCACCGATAGCTCGTCAAGAAACGCAGGCAAGTCGCCGCTAAGTTTTCCGCATAGAAACGCGCCAGCGGCCGTGCGGGGCAACTTCAGTTCATTCGTAGGCTCGGTCACCACGCGAGAGACTGGCCACCGCGTGACGGTGACTGATGGGACAGCCACAATATGGACGCTAGCGACTCCGTTTTCTTCTGGTCCGAAACTTAAGCGGAACTGAAACTTCGGACGAATACCTGGTAGCAATCTAGGCCACAAAGCGCTAATTGCAGGCTCGAGTGCTAAAGGATCTGCGATGACGACAGGATAATCCGAACTGCGGGAAAGCATATCGCAGATATTGGGTGGAGGGGGGCGGGTCACCGTTTGGTCGGAGGTATCGATAATCGTCCTTGATGCAAAGGGCACTGCGGGACGGGTACGTCTTAGCCGTTCAAAGACTGCAGCGATGTTCTCCATTTCTCCGATTGCGTCTACATCGGCGATTAGGGCATGGCTGAAAACCATTCCTTGCCGAGCGGCACTGGGGTCGAGAGTTGTTCTTGCTACAACATAGTGACCCGCATTGGGGAAACCGGAAACGTAGCTGTCCAAGTCAAAGCCTGGCGGCATTTGTCCAGGGAGATCGAGATGGTGGGCCAATGATCGCGCGATGTCGTCGGGCAGGCTCGATGCGAGCACATCGTGGGCGCGGCCGCGTTCCCCGACCATAATTTCCTCGAAAGTTATCTCCATTTAGGCGTTACGCACCAGAGGAATTGTCCGAGACTGAAAGAAGCCATTTGACAGGAGTAAGCAGGTCATCGGACCTTGCACCATTTTCGTCGATTACAAAACCGTTCCTCTCCGGTCCGGATGCCGCATAATCGTGATCCGGCTGTGTCTGGCTCAGAGATTGCCCCAGTGGTGAAACGCCGAGGATACGTAGTCGGCCCTTTGGCCAGTTCGATGACACGAATTGCTCTAGCATTGGGAGGTGAGCACGACAATAGGCACTGGGTACTTCGTTGGTCGCTAGTTCGTCATAACAGGACAAGAGCACCACCAAAGGCGGCAACATCCCTTTGTGCTCCAAATATGAACGCTTCTTGTACTGCAGCATTTGTAGAAGTTCGATCAGCTTGGATTGCGGTGATAGCGTCGAATTCGGGACATCGCCAACTTGGGGTAGTGTTACGGCCCTTGTGAGGATGTCTTCTGGTAATGGAACTTGGCTCGGCCTTACCATAAAAATCCAGCCTGACGCACGTACTATTTTTTCACGCCAAGCAGTAGGCAGAGATTTGCGCTCGATCATCGCACTTATCTGTTCGCCACCGTAGTCCGGCCATACTAGATTCATATGGGTATTGGTGGCCTTGTCACGAAGCTTCCAGATACTCTCGCTGTATTCTGCGCGAGGAGTATGGGGTGCCGAAAGCCCCTGACTGATCTTGTCCAAGGCGGTCCTGAACGGTTTCAGATCCTTTCCATCGACAAGATCAAACGCGCCACGTCCAGCATTCAAACGCCGTAATACTTGGGCACCATAGTGTGTCTTGCCGACGTCCGATTCACCGAGCAGAAGAAGTGATCGTGGTGTGTTCGTCATTGTTAGCCTCGATATGACAAGAACGGGTCCAAATCGTTGCAAACTGGCCAATGCAATGCGATGTTTTCCGGCACTTCAGTGAATGCCCACCGAAAAAGGACTCTTAGCGCTTCCAAAGCAGACTTATCCGCGACGTCGCTATTGTCAGGGACCTGAACTGAAAATATGGGCGCTCCCGGGAAGCAGCGGTCGAAGTGGGCGTCAATGGCCGCGACTAACGCATCGGGACGTGGCAGGTCCGTTTTTGACCAAACAAGTGCAACTGCATCTTTTCTGAAATCATGCTGTACTCGCCGGATCAAAAATTCCAGGTTTGTCCGTGCTGGACCCTTGTTTTGTCCCGTTAGCGCGTCCGTATCTGCAACTACCATCAATTTGTCGGCATTTGCGGCGATCCATCGTGCTCCAGCGGCATTATCCGCTTCAGCATTGTCTGTCCAGTACGAAAACCATTCGCCTGGCCCGTCGCTTAGAAGAAAATCGTGAAATTGTATGCATTGGTCAGCGAATCTCAGATGCAGCAACCCGGGAAATCGTCCCGATTGTGTTGTGTGGGGCGGAAATTGAATAGGGCCGTCGCTATTGTGCTGAAGATGACGGGCGATGTTCTCCCACCCCTGTAGCGTGAAGGAACCCGCGAAAGTGGCGCCTTCGCAGACTTGATAGCCGCGGTAGATCATCAAGTAGAGCATTCCCAAGAGCGTAGTTTTTCCCGCATTCGCCAAGCCAGCAATACCGACTACTTGCGGTCTCTTGGCCGCCGACAGACAACGGAGATCCTTGAGGCCAAATGGTCGTCCAGTCCAAGGAAACCTTTCGTTGTCTGTGCGAAGATCGGTTGAATCCTGCTGGGTATCGTGACGATAGTGGGGACACTGCGAGACATCCATAAAGCCTGCGCCACAGCTAGTACTTGGAAAAAAACAATCGTCCTGTTGGCACTCGATTGGCGCCGGGCTGGTCATGCCGTTCCCTTGTCGTTCGAACCATGGCCGGTACCATTGGTTGGTTCGATATCGGCAACCGCTTTCATAGCTTGGAGCTCCAGGAAAATGAGTAGGCTGAACTGACTAGGGGTCAGGGAGATATCTGGAGTAAAGACGGTGAATTGCTCGATTGAGGCTGGCGCAGGCACTTGGGAATCTACAAGCGATACTAAGGGCCGATAGCCATTCGCGTAACTGATGTCACGAATGGTTGCTCTAAGAATATGGGCTTGCGGCAGCGCGGCCAGTGGGTTCAGCCAGTCGAGGAGCGATGCCGCTTCGTCATCGGGTTGAAGCGTCCGCACAGTCTCAACTAAGAAAGCAGAAACACTTGCTGGAGCCAGAGAGGGCAACATGGTCTGATAGTCGAATGCCATTAAACCAGGTGCGGCTCTGCGGTCAATATCACGGTAGCTGACACGCGCCGAGGGAGACATGAGTGCCTCCTTCCACCATAAAAGGCGCGAACGCATTTCAAGGCCGTGTGTGGTGGATGCCATATGACTGACGACGGTCTCTAGGTAGTTGACGATTCCTTTTGTCAGGGCATTCGCGAGAGTTTTGGTATACACGGAGGCCGATTTTGTGCCTGAAGCATCGGATATTGCTTTGCCGATTGCTGAGGCGGCGAGGGGAGCGAATTGGTAGCTCCAGTGCTTTCCCTGGGTTGGCCAATACGGATTGCCATCGGTTGAGTGGTTCTCCTGATTGGAAGGGCCGGCAGCGGCAATCATTGCTTCTTCAAGTCCTTCGCTATCGAAGTCCGTTCCTTTTACAGACACTCGTACTGGTGGGACGTTTATTTTTGGGAAGTCGGGAATAGCTATGTGACTCGGTACCGTCCAAGCCAATTCTGCCTCTTGTTCGACCGCGCTTAGTAGATCATCGACCGCTTTCTTCCAGATTTGCCCCTCTTTTCCGACAAATAGGTGGGGTAACGCACTTGCTAGCAACATTGCCAGCGCTGACTTTGTCGCATGGTTGGATTTAGCATTGGCTTGTAAGGCGTCCAAAATTATGGCTCGCAGCATTACATGAGGTGACTCGATCGAGACTGATGCGTACGTTTTCCATTGTGCCTTTAGTAGATGTAGCGTTCTTGCAATGGCCGGATCATTTTCGCGGTCCTTGGGAAGAAGGGCGGCATATGCAAATGGGACAAGTTGGGCTGGATTAGCTCGCAAATAGGTGGAGAGCGACTTTGAAGTCGATACGATGTGCCCATACCACTCATCATTACCTTTTAAATCCAATAGACCCTTCTCAAGGAATCGATCCAATAGCCGGTCTGACATCCCATCACTCCTTGCGGCATCCGGTGGGAAAATTTGCGGAAGTATACTTCGTGGTTAAATCAACAGGACAGTTGATCACAACATGCTTCTGGCGTGAGGGCCGAGGTAAGGAAGGTTGACCAGTGGAATGGTCTCGCAGAGTTCGTTGTGTGTCAATGCCGGTCACGCGGAATGCTGCGTCCTCAGACAAGGCGGTCACTAGAATAATTGACGGCAACACCCGAGTCCGTGCAGCCGTTGAGATTGTAGGGCAAGCGGACTGTGCACGGTCGTGCCGCTGAGCACCGCGGTCCCGGATCCCGTGGAGCGGTTTAACCATCGGATGGACCCGGGATCGCTGCCGGGAGGATTGGGCCGGATGGAGACATAGGCGAAGTGCGACATGGCAACCGCGGTGTCGTTGGAACGGCTGGACCGCGTGCGTATCGGCCGGGATCGCCAGGGCAGGCGGATATACGTTACCGAACGGGTGATCGCCGAGGACCTGGCCGCGATTCGGCGGTGTGTGATGTTCGCGCTGGGACTGTCGGACTAAAGGCGGCGGCCGGGAACTGCGGCACCGGAAGCGGCTCTTGATGAATGTGAGTCACGACTTGATTCGAGGGTAGCGAGGCGTCACACACGATGCGTTCCCGCTAAGTCGGGCTTGAAAGACTGCCTGCGGGCAGCAGGCCTAAACCGGCGATGACAAGCCGGTTGGAGCGCCTCAACAAAGGCTCTGCATCGAAAGGTGCAGGGCCCTCTGTCTGTTCAGGGGGTGGGTGTCGTGAATTGCGCGAGGTGAAGCAGGCGGTCCCCGAAAATTGGGCGGCGGCCAGGACGCACCGAGGCGCAAGACTCGGGAAATGAGTAATTTCTCGTCAGGCAATTGGCCCCTGATGGGGAAATAAAGTAATTTTCCGCGAAGTTACATATGCATTGCGCGGAAAAGGAGGCGACATGCATTCGTATTGGGCTTATATCCTCATCGGCGATAACGACACGGGAAAGACCAAGTTTCAGAAGTACCTGGTTTCCCTTCTATGCAATAAGCAATACGAGCGGCTTCCCAGCAACCTGAAATCCGACATTACGCATGCTCGGATGGCCCGGGGCGTCGCAACTTTGTCGACGATGAACCGCAGTTTCCAGGAACATATCGGGAGGTATGGTGACATTGAGGAATTCTTCGCGAGCGATTTCGAGAAAGCGGATATCTGCATTCTGTCCTCCCACACGCATGGGCGTGCAATCGACGATATTGGCGGGATGATTCAGCAATTGAAGGTTCGTGCCTACAATGTTGCCGGTGTGTTTTTTAGCAATGGGTACAATGATGCTGCGCGCGAAATCTCGCTTCTGGGCTGGGATGAGCGGTTGTGGATAGAGAATCCGCATGAGAAAGAAAAGGAGTTGATTGACCCGCAGCTTGAGCGACTGGCACATGAGTTTGCGCATTTGCTGATCGCGCGAGCGACGCTGCAATAAAGTTGGCGAAGTGATTGCCGTCAATCAGGGGAGATCCAAAATGAGGGCTTTCCAGTCGTTAACGGGACCATGTTGGAGGGCACGCAAAATGCCGCGGCGGCAGACGTCCAAGGCGGTATGAAGCAGGGTAGTGTTGGCCGGGTTCTGTTTGACGTGGCCTCTGTGTACGGCTTTGGAGGCCAGGTCGTAAGCGTGGCGCAGGGTCTCATAGACTTGAAGCCTGTCCGGGCCGTCTCGGCCTATCATCCACGCACCGGAAACGGTGAGGCGAAACTTGAGTTCCTGATCGGGTTGCTGGGGAAGAAACAGGGACTCGAGTGCGATTCGCAAGTCTATGAAGCGGTCTGTAGTCCTCCTGCCGGTGTTCATCGCCGAGACCCAGCGGGAGACCGCGACGCGCGTGGGTGGTTTGGCGTCGCGCAAATTGTCAATTAGGCGTGCGACCCGCGTATTCGAGACATCGTGTATGGCATCGTCGGGAACGTGCAACGTGGACTCGCCTGTCTCGAAGTTGATACTTCGCCTGGTGCCATAGGCGCTCATATGACCGAGCGTGCCGGACGTCGCTTCACCCTTGGCGAGCGCTGTCAGGTCGCCGTGGCCAGAGTAGGAAAGTCCGCGGTCAATGTGGGCGTTGCACTCGAGAGCGAGAGCGTCTCGGATCAAGTCGAATGTTATGCGGGATGGCAGGGAAGCCGTGACAGAATCGGATAGGCTCTCTTCGGTACCGTGGAACAGCGAAGGCTTTGCGACGGCGCGGACCGAGATGAGCGTGTGGCCGAGGTACGACGATAGAGGAACCGTGTTCAGTGACGGAATTTCGCCTGGCAACTGAGCGGTGGACAGTGGGAGTGGTACGATGTCCACACCGGGTTGGGGCGAGAGTGGGCGAGCGAGCGTAATCGGGACAACGTTGCAGGCGCGATAGACCATGGGTTCTCCGCGAGCCCAGTCGGCAACGAGACTTGCGATGCGTTCGGGACCGAGTACAACCGCACCGCGGAGTAACGCATCGGCGAATGTCCTGATCGAGGAGACTTCGGCCAGGCTGGAATGGCCTTCAGCATGGATGGTTTCTTCAGTCCACCGGCCTCCCATGGGAAATGCGTGCCCGATACTGTCGGTTGAGCTGTCGATGTAGTCGGAAAGAATCTTGCGCAGGATGATGGTAAGTGTCGACCTTGCCTTATCCGACATTACCACCGAGGCGGACTTCAGTTGGCGAAGGGGTTTTCCGCCTGATTTTGGATCGCGCTGCAGTTTGACGATGCTTTCCGGATCGAGCATGTCGTCCGGTCGACCGGCGTAGTGAGTCCTGCTGCCACCAGGAAATTGCAACTGAACGCGGCCGGTATCGAACGTGACTTCGTTCAATGCGTGGCGAAGGGCCGCCTGCAACTCGTCGCTATTTGATGTCATGGAGTGAGAATTCGGGTGGAGAGCGTTAGTCGAGAGATGGGGACAGTGGCCATGCTGTTCAAGGGTTCGTCGATTCGGCTGGCGAGTCGCAAGTGAAGTCCGTGTGGAGGGAGTGAATAACGCTCAGGCAACTGGTTGCGAGGGGTATGGAATGCAATCCAATTGCATGCAGACTGGGCAGATAGCCGTCGTGGGTTTAGCCGAACAAGGCTGTCAGCACGACCGGGATTGATGCGGGCTAAACGCCAGACAGCAATTCAGTCTGGGCCTCGCGTGCAAGTTCGATGGCGTTTTCGATCTCTTGGGTTCGCCCATCGGTCACGAATTCCTCCCGTTTGATGGACGCCAGCATGAAGGCGTAGCGAAAGGCTTGCTTGATCAACCTCCGGGAACGGACAGAAACCGCTACCGCGCTCGAGTGAAGTTGAGGCAACATCTCACGAAACGCAGCCACCATCTTTCCGTAGTACAGAAAATCGGCTTTTGTTTTTCGTTGCTCAGAAAACAGGGCACCGCTTGTTGCTATTTGTTTGGCCTTCGTACCAGGCGCGCAAGGATGCGAACCGCCTCAACAATGAGGATCGTCATGAACATGACGACCACAACGATTAAACCAAACGCTCCAGGTGCGTCGGGCCCAACCCAAGTCGCAATTGCGACTCCCAGAAGAGAGCCGGCGATGGCCCGGACGCCAAACCGCCTTACAACTTCAGCTGGCACCTACACCGCTCCCAATCCTAGAAGGAGCAGAAATTCTGCGCCGTATCTCTCAGCCCATGCTCTGAGCAGGATTCGCAATTTCTGCAGATTCCAACCGTTGCTCCACAAATCTGGATCCGACTGAATTTCGGTACGCCAGTCAACAAAGATATCCTGCGCATCACCCAGTCGGAGGCGACGAGGCATCTTCAGATGCTTGGCAGCCGAGCAACAACAGAAAAATCAATCCCGTGGCCGATGTGCGTGCCCCATATTGTCGATTCTTGGACTTATCGATACCAGATTGCATTTCGTTACTTCATCCCTTTCACCCTGCGACCCTGTCGGTGTTTCAACGGAAGTGGCGGGCGCTCGCCCAGTTTCAGCAGACCCGTGGGGCGCTCGCCATGCTGGCGCAGTGGATCTCGTGGGCCGCGCGCGAGCAGTTCCACAAGGCGCGAACGGAGCCGCTGATTACGCTGGGTTCCGCCCCTTTGGATGTTCCCGAGTTCCGCGCTGTAGTTCTTGGCCAGTTGGGCGAGGCTCGGCTTGACGTTGCGATTGAAGCCGACCTTGCCGGGTCGATGGCGCATGCCAAATCCCTGGATGTGGATGCTCTGGGAGCGCTCCGCGATATCCATCGGCGCGTGGGTACGGCCATCCTGTTCGAGTCTTCGGGCGGACAGGTGGACAAGGTGGCTCATCTTCCGGAGTTGCGATTTGCGCTTGGCGAGCCCGAGGTCGATACCGCCACCATCGACAGCGGCGCCATGGCGCTTGAGGCAACTGCATTCTTCATTCGTAAGGTCGGAACTGACGGCTATCGCATCCATCACCAAGCGACATTGAAGAAAGTGGTTAGCGACCGGCGTGCGTCGCTGGACGAGGAAACGGAGATCAATCCAGAGATTCGCAGACTCGTCGAGGGCGAATTCAAATCGGGCACCACCCTTCCAATCACGTTCTTTCCGGAAGACAGCGCTGAAATTCAGGATTCTCCCCGGCTCGCGTTGATCGTTCTAGACCCGGAGACGGAATGGCAGGACGGCAGCCAAGTGGTCCAGCGCATCGGCCGGTGGACGAAGGAACGGGGCACATCGCCTCGGCTGTACCCGGGTTCGCTGGTCTGGTGTGCGAGGAAGCAGGGACGAGAACTTCGGGATCGAGTCGAACTGTGGCTCGCCTGGCGGCGTGTCGCCCGGGAAGTGGCAGAGGGTGTGTTGGGCGCCGAGTTCAACCGAGCGGACCGTGCCGAGGTGCAGAGCAAGGTCAGAGACGCACAGGAAGCGGCGAAGGACGAAGTTTGGGCCAGCTATCGATTCGTAGCGCTCGCGGACACCCAGGAAAAACACGGGCTCAAGGTAGTCGACCTTGGAGCCGGACATTCCAGCGGGAGCGAGACGATGTGCGGCCGGGTCATTGGTGCATTAAAGGCTGAGGCTCTGCTCAACGAGAGCGTGGGCGCCGGCTACATCGACCGCCAATGGCCACCGGCGTTTGCGGACTCCAGTGCTTGGCCGCTGACGAGCCTGCGTCAGAGTTTTCTCAATGGTTCGCTGACGCGACTAATCGATCCTGACGCGATTCTTCGCCGGAAGATCGCCGAGTTCGTTTCGAAGGGTGACTTCGGTTTGGCGTCCGGCACCAAAAAAGATGGTGGTTTCAAACGACTATGGTACTCAGAGCCGATTGGCGTCGAAGAAGTGGCGTTCGAGCCGAGTGTCTTCCTGCTGACCAAGGCCAAGGCCGAAGCACTAAAGGGGACGCCCGGAGAACCGGACCCGCCGCAACCGGAACCTTCTGTACCACCGGAACCCTCGCCACCGCCTGGGCGGGAACCCGATCCAGGCTCGACTCCGGCCACACCCAAAACAACAATTCGGCTTGCCGGGACCGTGCCTCCTGAAGTTTGGAACCGGCTCGGAACCAAAATTCTGCCCAAGCTTCGTACCGGGGACGACCTCAGCGTCGGCATCGATCTCTCGGTGAGTGTCAGTTCACAGCTGGCACAAAACTTGGAGACTGATTTGCAGCAAATTCTGCACGATCTCGGGCTGGGTGACCGGGTCCGTGTTGAGCGACCGTAGTTTAGCATTGGCGAGTTTTTTTGTTTTGGCAACCGAACCTCACATCTGTACAGATTGAACACACCCGAGGCGAGGGGGCGCATGGTAGAGACATGGCTTGTGCTGTACACCGGCCCGCGCAGAAAATGACCATATGAAGACAATAGGTCAACAAAAAATCAAGTCATACATTGACGATGAAACAGAATCGGGGCCAGCCTCCAACAAAGTAATACGTGCTAGTTCCGGTCATCCAGTTAAGTCATATTTTGAATTGGCCAAGAAAGTTGCGGAACTCCAGTTCCTTAATCAAGAACACGTTCTACTGTTTCGGGGGCAAAGTCTTGACTATCTAACGCTCAAAGGAAGTAGCATGCTCAAGGCTACTCTGTTTCGGCTCAGTGGAAGTAAAGTCCCCACGACAAGGGTCTTTGAGACGCGATTCAAGATACTGAGCAAAGCAGCGGATCATCTAATTGGACTCTACTCGTCTAACGGGTTTCTTGGAATTAAGCGATTGAGGCGTCACCGAATCATTCGATGGTCCATCCTTCAACACTATGAGGTTTGTGCGACACCACTTCTTGATGTAACAAGATCACTTCGGATCGCGGCGTCGTTTGCGTCGAGCTGTAACCAAACGAATAAAGCCTTCGTATTTGTCTTCGGTGTGCCAAATTTAAGCGGCGGCGTGACGGCCAGCACTGAAGCTGGTCTCCAAGTAATCCGTCTTTCAAGCGCTTGTCCGCCAGCGGCGGTACGACCTCACATGCAAGAAGGCTACTTGCTAGGTGAGTATCCGGAAATCAGCGACGTGCAGAAGAACGCTCGCTATTCGTACTACGAAATGGACTTTGGTAGGAGGCTGATAGCGAAATTCTGCTTCAACCCAAGAACTTTCTGGAGTAGCGACAACTATACACGTGTACCTGACGCAGCCCTTTGCCCAGCAGAGCATCGCGACCCTCTACTGATGATCGCCACAGAGATTAGGACGAAAATCAGTAACATTGATTGTTGAGCCAAGAAAAGCTAGCTGAAGGAAAGATGATGATGGTCTCTTCCACCATCCAGAATCGTTGAGTGGCAGCGTGCTAGGCAATCGATTGAAGCCAAGTCATGCGCAGTCCTGGGTGTCATCAGAAATCAGGAAAGACACATTGCGAGGTGGAGTGCGAATAGAAAAATCACCTCACAACGATTAATCTGAATGGCCGACACTGTTTCTTCAGAGCGTCGCAGCGATAATGTCCAAAATCCTGGCAAAGGGCATGAAGCTCGAAATGGCAGTCCGCCGGATCATACATGCGATGGGAAACCGTTACAGGCTACACCGCAAAGATCTTCCTGGCACACCCAACTTGGTGTTTCCGGCTCGCGGAAGAGTGAAAATTGTTCACGGCTGTTTCTGGCACTAGCACCCTGACCCTGATCCCGATTGCAAGATCGTTCGACGTCCAAAATCCAATCAAGAATATTGGTTACCTAAACTGGAGCGTAGCGCCGCACAAGTTATTGAGCATCAACTTAGACTCAGAGAGTTAGGCCGGGACGTGTTGATTCCTTGGGAGTGCAATATCATTGTGGGCGGCGGGAACCCCGACCGCATACGCGAGTTTCTCGCTGGGGCTGTGGTCGGGGCGAAACGCCATCGTGACGCGTGTGAGAGCCAGTGTTCAACATGGATTCGATCGAAAACTCGAAGTCATTAAACATGAGAGTCGGAACCGCGAAACAAAAATTGCGACGATACGGTAAACACTTATCGACGAATTCTGGATCCAGCCAAAACCCTCATTACTTACTCAACTAGACAGCCCGTAAGCGAATACTGTTATTAGTCCGTATATCCAGCTTTCTCAGCTAACTGTTTGAACCTATCAAGACGCTCAAGTAACTGAACAGGGTGCTCGGCCCAGTATCGGGTATTGTCGTCAACAGACTGCCTACTATGGAACACTACCCCACATTGCTGACATTGACTGGCTACAGTACCGAAGGGTGACTCAAACAAGGATTTAACCGCTGGCTGCCCGTTCACCATATCTGCCTCGACATGAGGGCAGAGTCGCCTTGCATTATCTAGCCTGTGTTTGCGCCTATCCTTCAACCACTTGTTCAGATCAAAGTGAACAGTTCCACGAATAACAAAAACACCAAGAAGCGCGGCTACAACCCAGCCAAGCCAGCTCATTCCTTCCATTTCACAAGCACTATATTTCCCAAAACCGCCCCATAGAAGGGGCAATATAGTAGGTTAGTGATTCTATGCAATCAAGAGGCTAAAGAGAAATACCTAAGTGCAGCTGCTGCTATTGTAGGTCAGTCCAACAGTCCCTCGTTGGCCTTGTCGATTCTCATAACAAAGTCGTCAAGAACTTCCTGCCCACCTTTCGCGGTGAGCGTATCGCACTCTTGGAAAGTTCTGGCGAAGGTAGTGTACAGCTCTCTCAGAGCGTTGCTGATAGGCACATTCCCTCGGTAAGTCAAGATAATTAGATCCCCTAGACAAACTTGCAGGACAATAACTTTCCCTTCCAGCTTCTTCAACTCATCACTCATTGAAACCTCCAAAGCGTATCCCCACCGTCTCCCGCCTAACCCGCCAAAACACTTACGGGCGAGCAAGCGATCAAGGCCCACCATGATGATAGCCCTTGAGTTCGCAGTTGTAGTCGTCGCTGCTGTCATGTAGCTCGCAATTGGCGTGTAGCTCACACAGTGTAAAGTCTATTGCTGTCTCGCATTAAACATGCAGGCTAGCCGATCCTTCACTGAACAATACTCCCTTGAAAGGGTACTCGTTGCTGTATTAGGCGGTCCTCATCCAGTTTGCCGCGCTACAAGGCGATACGAAACAGACTAGAAGCTCTAGAAGTATCGTAATGTCACTTAGGTCGATTGTTTTCTAATTATTGTGGGAAAATCCTTAAACAATGTTCAGATTCAATAAAATTCAACTCCTCTTCTTCGCATGAAAGCATGTAAAGCACATCAACCGGCCATTGCAAATCTAAACATTTCAAGATATTCTTGACTTTTGCCAAATCCTCCGCAGATTCATAAATCACAAGTAGATCAATATCTGACTGTGTCTGTCTACGTCGTCTAACAGATCCAAACAGAAAGATTTCTATATTTTTCAATTTCGTATTAGACTGATAGAATGAATCTAGAATAAATTTAATTTCGTTCATAGGTTCAAGGTCTACTTAGTCTACCCAAAAAAGCGCCCCAACCGAAGATATCAATTCCGATGTGCTTCGCGACTTTATGCGCCTCTTCAGTTATCCTACCATTTGGGTTGGTCTTAACGATGATAGAAAATGTTCCATACTTCTCTCTCGCATTCCGGACGTGCTCAGCTGTCAAATCGTATTCGTTTACTAAAGCCACTACTACTGGAGAATACTTATTTCGAACAACTTTATAGACCCGATCAAATATTCGACAATAGCGCTGAACCTTGTCATGTTGTTCGAATCCTCGCTCAACGAAATCATATTCTTTCTTTTGAAATCCGCACACTTCCTCCAAATTAATTGCGCTCATCAAATCCCCGAGCCCGCCCCACCCAATATCAAACACTTCAACCGCAACAATTGCATCACCTGTCCATATGCCTTGCTTCGGCAAGTTAACGATGAATTGTAATTCCCTACTAGTTGATACAATATTCTCGATTGCCTCTGAGCGAACAAGCTTTTCTCCAATTATTGCGACGTTAAACGATTCGTATTTTTTTCGTTCAATTTTAATAAATCGTTCCCCGATTGGTGTAAGAGACACTATGCGATCATGTTCACGAAGTCGATCTAGAGCCCAATCTCGGCTACTAAGTCTTAACGTCATCTAGTGGTCTCCAAACAGTGCGTCCATGCCGGCTGGATATCGTGTCGTAATGTTGTTTCTACTGTCTATGTGCCGCTTTATCAAATCGTCGACATGTTGTCGATACATTTCGACTACCCCTCGCTCGTCTTCCAATATCAAATCAGGATGCTTATCGAGGAAAAGCAATATTTTCTGGCTATTCGGTATGATCTGTTCCACTACTTTCGCCTTCCAGACGACCGCCTGCTCAGACTCCGGATTTTCGTGATATTGATTATCAGGGCCATACACACTGTGAACCATGCCATTAGTTTGAAAAATAGGTTCTAAGAAAGCTCGAGCCTTCTTTCGGGAGGTAACGACGGGTATCCCAATCGATCCTGAGATAATCTCCCTGTGCCTTAGCTTCCAGTCACGCACTAGCTCATCAGGAAATAAATCTGGGCGTTTGTCAATTTCAGTGTGACAGTTGGGACATAATAAGATTAAGTTGTCGTATGAAGCTCGGTATGTATCAGAAGCCGTCGAATCGGGGCGCGGCCCGCGATCACTTGCCGCTAAGATGTGCGCCATCTCAGCTATATGATAACCAATCTCGGGTTCATCAATAAATAGGTATCTATTGCAGTCTGGGCGATTACAATAGCCAGCGGCATCTGAAAACAAACGTAACTTAGTTGAAGCCGTCGGTTTTGCCCGACCCCTAGAACATGCCATTCCTGCGACTCTCTCGCGAGTATTCTTCGCCTTTCATTGTGCCCCGTGGACAGGTATACCCACCAACTAGACATTATGGATTGACCTGCCCTAGCCTCAAGTATCGTGGGTTATGTTTGGGGTCGGACCTTTGACACAGAGCCACATTGAGGGGGCAGGCCATGAGAGAGTATAGCGCGTATGGTGGTTTGCTGTGCAAAAGACTCGTCACGCGGGCACGGGCAAGCCTCGGAGGGGGTAGTGTCACGTTAACTACGCAGGGTGAAGAGTATTTGACTACGCATTTCGTTCAGGCGCACGTCACCTGCCGATACATGTCAAGTGCTTCGGTTCGGAATAGCCGATAGTGTCTTGCGCGCAGAGGTGGACCCCAATCGTTGGACAGCTAGGCAGCTAAAAT
>LXNI01001753.1_pt1 | contig 17372 bp, 12 predicted proteins | sample 809091 | NCBI WGS metagenome assembly LXNI01 (sample SAMN04870527, study PRJNA318959) | sponge metagenome | biome: 01000161; feature: marine sponge reef; material: water | host: Sarcotragus foetidus | place: Greece: Milos, Mediterranean Sea | collected 2013-05-29 | depth 5-7 m | reverse complement strand
TCCACGAACACCTCGCCCAACGGCATATCCACCTCGCAATGGCCGTCGATGTAGCAATACTGGTTGCGGCCGTTCACGAACTCGCCGTAGTTGTCCTCAAACCAGTGGGGATTCACCTTGCGATGGCGGCCGCGCTAAGCGGTCTGCGCTGTCCGGGATACTATTGCAGGGATTGGAAAGAGGGGGAAATGCCGCGCGAACTTGGCGCGTAACCGCAGAAGCAAAGAAAAGGGACCGCCACAACCGTGCGGTCCCCCTTGCCACCGTGCCGGAATTCCGGCAGGACGTGTGGTGGCTTACTCTCGTTTGTCAGGCGGCGACGCAAAGCGTCCCCAGGGCGCTTAGGCCCTATTCAGTCTGGTTACCCTGCCCCCAATGAGCCATTCGGCCACATACAGGTTACCGCTGGCGTCCGCAGCCAAACCGTGAGGGCTGTTGAACTTGCCCGTCTCCAGGTGGCTCGTGCGTACTGACTGCCCCGATTCGTTCACATTGTTGGGCCAGCCCTCAACATCGCACACCTGCTTGTTCTCGCCGAGGTACGTGAGCAGTTCATCGTTTATATCGGTGACCACGAGGCGGGCGCGAAGCTCGGCAATGATCATCAGATCACCATGTGTCGCGAAACAACTGGGCGTGTTCAGAAAACCGTCACCAAACATCCGCTTGAATCCACCCTCCATGTCGTAGACCTGTACGCGGTCGTTGGCCCTGTCCGCCACGTAGAGCTCCGGCTCGGACTTGCGATAATCAAAGAAGATGCCGTGCGGGCAGTTGTAGGCCCCGGCCCCTTCCTCGCCGTTGATGCTGCTGACATGCTCGCCATCCTTCGTGAACCTGTGGACATGGTACGCGCCGTACCCATCGCCCACCCAGATGTCGCCGTTGCCACCAAAACGCTCCTCGTTCACCGCGACGGTTGTGGGGGCGTAGCGTGTGTCTTTGTACATGGAAAGGGGAGGCGTCTCCAGCCTCATGACCACTTCACCGTCCAATGTCGTCTTGAATACCTGACCGGGCCCTTCGCCCACGCCCGGAGGGTTCTTGTAGCCGTGAAGATAGTGATTCTTGGATCCGTGGTCCACAATCCACAGATACTCGACTCCATCCTCGTTGATGAGGGTGATCCCATGCGCCTCGGCAAAGTCGCCGCGCCACGAGGAAATCAGGTTGCCGTCCCCGTCGAAAGTCATCACTTCCGGATCGCCGGGGTGGCTGGTCATAACGTTTCCCGATTCCGTGACAACGATGCCCGGATGCGCCCATCCCTTGCGTGAGCTCTCACTTTCGGGAAGCTTGGCCCAATTGTCGTTCCAGTCGTATGAATGCCCTTCGCTGCCTACCCGCATGACATTACCTCCTGCGCCTGTCAATCTCGTAGTTGAAATTCAAGGGCAGTTGTTTTAGCGTCTGCCTGCGCTTGAAGCGCGCGTGTCGTTCCCGAACATGCAGGGAGAAGCTTTGCAGCACGAGTGATCACACGCGGGCCGGGGAACGGTGTGGGTGTGATTCCGCACCCACATCCCCTGATTCTCTAAGTACATGCTGCCCGGGAACGAACCGGCGCGTTCTGTTTAAGGTTTCAGGAGGATCTTGGTGTACCCTTCGATGCGCTTGTCAAACTTGTCATATGCGTCGGCCGCGTCGTCCAGCGGCACCTCGTGGGACACAACGAAGCTGGGAGTGGCCTTGCCGGATATGATGAGGTCGCGCAAGTAGGCGTTGTACTGCTTCACGTTGCATTGACCCGTCCCCAGCTTCAGACCCTTCTCAAAAAGCTTCCCGAAGTTGATGGCCAGAGAGCCCCTTTTGGCGCCCTCGTCCACTCCACCGGGGTCCGATGGCACATACAGGCCCGGAATGCCCATGATCCCTGTGGGATTGATCAGGTCGATCATCTGATTTAGGACCACGTTGGGAATCTCGGTCTGCTCGCCTCCGGCGGCGGACGATCCTTGCGCAGCGGCCTGATAGCCCACAGCGTCGACCGTCTTGTCCACACCGTCGCCCTTGCGCATGTCCCTGATCTGCTCCACCGGATCGCCGTCATCGAAATTGATGGGAATACCGCCAATCTCGCTGGCCTTGTCGAGCCGCTCCTGCACGTGATCGATGGTATAGACCTCCGCCGCCCCTCTGATGATGCAGCTATAGGTGGCCATCAGACCGACCGGTCCCGCGCCCCACACGGCGACGCTCTCGCCGGGACTCACGTCGGCAAGCTCAGTGCCGTGATAACCCGTGGGGAATATGTCCGCCAGAAGAGAGAAGTCCCACTCGAATGCATCCCCGGACGGAAGAGGCAGACAGTTGAAGTCCGCGTAAGGCACCTGAATGTACTCGGCTTGCCCGCCGCGCCATGGTCCCATTGCCACGTATCCATACGCGCCGCCGGCAAATCCTGGGTTGACCGTGAGACAGAAACCCGTAAACCCCCGCTGGCAGTTCTTGCAGAAGCCGCAGCCGACGTTGAACGGCATCACGACCCTGTCGCCTACGGACAAGGTTTTCACAGCGGACCCGACGTCTTCGACTATACCCATGTTCTCGTGTCCGAAGACTATGCCCGGTTCGGCCGCAGTCCGACCCTCATACATGTGCAGGTCGGAGCCGCAGATGCAACTCGAAGTAATCTTGACGATTACGTCATTCGGATGCATTATCTCGGGATCGGGAACTTCCTCTACGGCAACGCTGAACGGACCCTGATACACGACGGCTCTCATAGTGACCTCCCCTTTGCCCTCTTGGATTGCTAAACCTAACCGGTCAATCTCTTTCATCGCCGAGTGTATCAGGCTAGGGCAGTCATGTCAAAACCCGATTTCAGCTAAGGAGTAGGGTTTAGAGGTCTGGTGAATGCGTGTGATGTCTGGACTATCCCTCAGGACAAAGACAATCCGCATCCTGCACCCTTTCCTGTAGAGCTCGCCCAGCGGGCAATCGGTTCTACGACCGCACAGACTGTACTTGATCCGTTTATTGGCTCAGGGACAACAGGAATGGCGGCAGAATTGGAACGGCGGCAGTGGATCGGGATGGACATTTCGAAGGACTACTGCACCCTTGCCCGTGATCGCATCGACAAGGTGAGGAGGATGATCCGGTGACACAGTTTCCATCCAGACCGCCTCGCACGCGCAAAGAACTGTTTGAGCGAGTCCGGGCCGTGATAGCACACGGCCCGTAAGTTATGCCGGAGGAATCACGCTACAACGGCTCAGGCGCGCCCGGCGTGTTCCTGGAAGATTTGGTAGGTGCAACAGCAGGCGGGCACGACATACCCGATGCCGTAGGATGGGAACTGAAGTGGCATTCCGACCGTACAAGCCTTGTTACCCAGTTCCACAAGAGCCCGGACGGGCCAGAAGCCATTCTGCGATACATGGTGCGCCGATACGGGCGCAAGGACGTCCAGGGGCGCTCAATTCCGACATACCATCCGGGGGCGTTCTGACCGCTTCAGAGTCGATACAACAAATGGGGAACTTTATCGTCTGCAAAACACAGACAGATCTAACCACAGTACACCCAGATCATATGTGCTGAATCGGCAACAATGGCGATCACAAGAGAGGACGATGTCCAATAACTGCAGGTTCCCCGTATCGCTGCCCCAGACGCGAAAAAGCCGACCGATTTCCCGGTCGGCTCTTTACGCGGCGGTGAATGAAAATCAGGCCTATTCGTCCGTGTACCTTCTCCCCCTGGCGTATGACCTCAATGCATACGTTGCTGGGAGGTCAGTCGGCGGCTTTGGCCAGCGACGCTTCCGGCGTTGCCAGTTCCGAATATGCTTCTGCGCTGGTCTTCACTATTAGGTCAGCCAGAGACAGCTCCGCGAGGGTGGCAACCTGCTCAGAGACATGGGTAAGGTTCAGCTTCCCGGCCACGCCGCAAGCATAGTCCGGATCGGCCTTATAAAAATGAACAAGCTGCCGCGTCTGGATACGTTCAGGCACGCCATCCATCGCTTCGGCGATATTGCTGAACAACTGCTCTTTCTGGTCGCTGTTCATCAGGCGGAATAGATTGCCGGGCTGCGTATAGTCGTCATTGCCGTCGCGATGGTTGTAGCGGTCAGCATCGCCGGATACCTTGAGCGGCGGCTCGAGGCTGCCGGAATCTTCGACCGGCCCTCCCATGCTATTAGGCTCATAGTTGACCGCACCGCCGAAGTTGCCGTCAAAACGCAGGTTACCGTCGCGGTGATAAGTGTGAACCGGGCACTGAGGCTGGTTGGCTGGAAGGGCGGCATAGTTGACACCGATGCGGTAGCGGTGGGCGTCTGCGTAGGACATTATCCGCGCCTGGAGCATTTTGTCTGGCGAGAAGCTGATGCCGGGAACGATGTTGGAGGGTTCAAACGCGGCCTGCTCGATGTCGGTAAAATAGTTTTCGGGGTTGCGATTGAGTTCCATGATGCCGACTTCGATCAGCGGATAGTCGCCATGGGGCCAGACCTTGGTCAGATCGAAGGGGTTGATGCGGTAGGTCTCAGCATCCTCTTCCGGCATCACCTGGACGCAGACGCGCCATTGCGGATAATCTCCTCGTCCGATGGCGTCGAAGAGATCACGCTGCGAGCTTTCTCGGTCCTGCCCGACAATCTCGGCCGCCTGGGCATTGGTCCATGTCTTGATGCCCTGCATCGTCTTGAAGTGGAACTTGATCCAGAAGCGTTCATTGTCTGCATTGATAAAGCTGTAGGTATGGCTGCTGTAACCGTTGACAAAGCGATACCCCTGGGGCAGACCGCGATCACTCATCAGAATGGTGACCTGGTGCAGGCTTTCGGGAGAGAGTGACCAGAAGTCCCACATAGCTGTGCTCGAGCGCATGTTTGTCTTGGGGTCGCGCTTCTGGGTATGGATGAAGTCGCCGAATTTGTAGGGATCGCGAACGAAGAAGACAGGGGTGTTGTTGCCAACCATATCCCAGTTTCCGTCTTCCGTGTAGAACTTGACAGCAAATCCGCGCACGTCGCGCTCAGCGTCCGCGGCGCCGCGTTCCCCTGCGACGGTCGAAAAGCGGAGCAGACAGTCGGCCTGCTTACCTACTTCAGAAAATATCCTGGCTTTGGTGTAGCGCGTGACATCATTGGTAACGGTGAAGGTTCCGTAGGCTCCCGAACCCTTGGCATGCACGACCCGCTCCGGGACGCGTTCGCGGTTAAAGGTGGCCATCTTCTCCAGGAGTTGATAATCCTGCATTAGAAGTGGACCGCGCGGGCCGGCGGTCAATGAGTTCTGATTGTCTCCAATTGGCGCTCCATGAGCGGTTGTCAACTTTTTGCGTTCAGCCATCTTTATCGCCTTTCATGTGTATGAAGAGCCTCTTCCTTATTCAAAAATTATACCGAGGTTGAACTATCTTGTCCAAAAAAGGCTAGTATGGGGATGTCCCTGAAAACGGACGATTACCACAGCGTAATCACCCGCTCCTCCCCATCTTTGAGCGCTTGGCGATTGCGGCTCAGAGAAATAGTTACGGCCAGGTAGGCAATGACGCCAAATATTACATAGGGCCAGGGGGTCAGACCGGCAATCGCAAAGACGAGCGCGCACACCAACGAAGTCACACTCACGCTGTAGGTCCCGATCGAGGCCATGCGGCTCCACCAGATCAACAGCAGCCCGACCAAACAGACGACTCCGCCAATGAGCGGTGAGATCGCCAATATCGTAGCCGCCGTCGTGATGCCGCCCGCCCCTCCCTTGAAGCCGAGATAGAGCGACCAATTGTGACCGACCACCGCAAACGCGCCGGCAAGCGCTGCCGCCGCGGCAACCGCGATCGCATCTATGCCAGGAAAGAACGCCCCCGCCGCGTAGCGGATGAGCAGCACAGCCGCCGCCCCCTTGAGCGCATCGCCCAACAGCGTCGGGATGGCCGCCTTCAGGCCCGCCGCGCGCCAAGCGTTCGTCGCACCGGTGCGCCCGCTGCCCACTGTGCGGATATCTACCCCGTATATGGCGGTGGCCAGCAAGCCTACCGGCACCGATCCGAGCAGGTAGCCAAGCAGCGCGCCGGCCGCAATCAGGAGCCAGTCCATAGCTAAATAAAGGTCAATCTTCGTGCTGGAGAGAACGCGGTCTGGGCCAGTTCTGCTGCGAGAACTTCCCCGTGGAGAAAACGGACCGAGCGCTGGCTTTCACAGCTTGGCGCCCCATCTGGCGCTGCAAGTACAGGCCCCGCTCCGTCCAATAAACAAAATGGGCTCGAGCCTCTTGCGGGCATACGCTAATTGAACTCCGGCTCTTGCGGCGATTGAGCGTCCGGCAGGACCACCGGCGTCTTCATATCCGCGGGCAAATCCAGCGACCCCTCAGCGTTCTCACCGCGCATGTGCAGTTCCCCTTCGAGCGTAGCCCCTTCATCCAGCAGAAAACTGTTCACATGCAGCGCGCCGCGCACGTAGCAGCCTGCCAGCAGCTCGACGCGGTCCGCGCGGATGACGCCGTCAAAATAGCCGCGAATGCTCACGTTGCGGGCGCGAATTTCGCAGTTGACGCGCGCGCCTTCGGTCAGTATCACGTTGGCCAGCGTTTCCAGCAGGCCGCTCTCTACCACACCGTCAATGCGAATGCTGCTATCACTGCGCAGGGCGCCGCTGTACGTGGCCCTGGGCCCGATGATAACCTCGATAGCGTCCGGCTGCGGTCGTTCGTTGCGTCGAAACACCTGGTCTCCCTTTGCCCGCCGCCAACTGTCCCAAAAAAACAGTTCAGCAGCATCCAAACCGATGAGGAAATTCCCTCACGGCCCAGCCGCGGCGAGCAGAAAAACGCCCTAATCGGAACTGCCCAGCCGCAACTAATTCACAAACCTGAATGAGGCGAGCAAAGATGTTCATTCTCCCCTCACTGTTCTACTATGGGCGGTCGGGCCTTCGGCCCTCCCTTGTGCAGGGGCTGCGCCCCCGCAACGCCCCCCTACAAAACCATCGCTCACCGACCTTGTGTCCTCATTCCAGCCATGCGGCTCCAGCAACCTGTCTGCCGCCAACCGAATACGCAATCAGATAGCCTGGATGGCGGCAGGCATAAAGGGCTGGTCAAGACAGGCACTGTATATGGCTTAGTAGTTACCCCTGATCCACTGTCGAACAGGCGGACTGATTGCGGTGGGATGAGGTACGATTTTTACGGCGCGTAGTCTAGCACAGGTGAAAGATCTGGGCAATAACGATTTCCAGTTTCGGGGCGCTGCACCCCGCCCTGAATCGGTGACTGTAACCAACTTCCACGCACCTGTTCCGACGTGCATGGCTGGCGACCCGCGCACATGTCGGGAACCAGGATCGATGCCGCGCAGTTAGTATGAATATCCGCCGCCGGCGCGCTGTCGGCAGGCAAGCGTAACTAGGAGGAAAGGAAAAATATGAAGCGGAATCTGTTCCTGATATTCTGGACCGTCGGCATCCTCTCTCCCATGGCCTGGCTCGTGCGGGCCTCACCCATTACCTACAGGCTCTTCAACACGCTGTTCAGTCCCCAGTGGATGCATATTTTCATGCACACCCTGCTCTTTGCCGTGCTGGCCGCTCTGCTGATGCAGAATCTGTCCGGCAGACTGGCCGAGAGGCGTGCCGTCCCGGTCGTTCTGTCCCTCGTCCTCTGCTTCGCCATCCTTCAAGAGAGCATTCAGCTGTTCAGCGAGCAGCGCGTACTGCACGGCGACACCTTCTTTGACATCGGCGTCGATATGCTCGGCGGCGTCCTCGGCCTCCTGCTCGCACTGACCTTCAGGAAGATCGTGGCCACCCGGCAAAGGCAGGCGCTGATTCTGACAAAGTGAGACCGGCGGTTGGGAAGGGGTCCAGAACTGGTCTGTTTTGGGGATTTCTACGACTTTGATGTAGCGAGACCCATCTGAGGATGGAACTGGTCGCAAGAAGTGTGGGGCGCCCTCAAAATTCAGAGGGCGCCCTGCGTTCCCAGTAACGTAGTTGCCGTGTCAACTTCCTGGTCGACAGAAAAATGACATCCACCAATCATAAAGCGGGTCGCGCACGGTGGGAATATAGCTGGCGCACGACTGCATATCGTCCATGGCGGTGGCCATTTCCTTCCTGGAGACCCGACTTTCCTCGGCCCACAGTTTCAAGAGTTTCAGTGTGGAGACCAATTTCACCGGTGGATTGAGCTGCCCAAGTACGCGTCGGGCCTTTCGATCGTCGGTTGCGACGGCGCAACCGCGCTGAAAGGCAAGCGCGCCGGTTATCGCCTCGCCATCGTCAAGATCAGCCGCCAAATCAATAAAGGTCGCCTCCTCGGCCGGATGTTCTAGGCGAATCAGCTGAATCAAGCCTTCTCTGAGCACAGATGTCAGATCCACAGGTTCCCGCTCATCCCTGCTACCGGTCGGACCGGGACGCCAGATGTAGAGAGCTTCCTGCTCGACCACGTAGTCGGTGACCTGGAAATGATAAGGCAGCGCGGCGCTGATTTCTCGCAGACATCCTGTTGCATACAGGTTGAGCAAGCAGCTGGCATCGAGCAGAAGCGAGTCGGGACGGCCCGTCAAGATGTAAGGCGCCTTTCAAGAAGCCTGTTCGGCAATGTGCGATCGCTCTCCACCAAAGGAGCCGGTCACTTCTGTCAACTGAGGCGCAGGTTCGTCCCTCCCACTGACGCTACGCGCCAGATCAATGAAGATTGCGGCAACTTGGCCTTCATCTTGAAGAAACAAGGACTGAGCCAGCTCCTGGACCAGCCGCCTTGCCGCTACGCGGTCGACACGTAAGAGGCGGGCCAGCTCTCCTTCAGTCAGCTTTCCCTCTTCGTAGGCCCGCGCAGCAAAATACTGATAGCGAAGTGGCAAGGACCGTCCGCCGTGGGAATGGGTAGATAGACTTGACTGCCCTTCTACTTCTCGCACTTTGAAGCCGCGGTCGTGCAGCCGTCCCCACGTTCCTCCCGGCAGAAGACGAAGCTCCTCCAGACGCAGCATCATCATCTCCACGGAGACAAAATAATGATGCGCAAGCTGGCAGATCTCCGCAGCCGTGATCCTGCCGCGGGCCGCGCGTGACAATTCATTAAATCTCCGTCGCAAACCCGCGGCTGGCATGAGCAAGCACCGGGCAAAGGCATCCGCGAAACGTTCGCCGCTCCGTGAACGACCATACCCGCCCAACATCGATACCTCCGACCGGAAGCGGCTCGTGAGGAAGTGGCCATACTCGTGCGCCAGCGACCATCGCTGCCGCTCCTGTGGGTGAACGGCGTTTACCGCGATACAGCCGCCAAACTCCTCCATGTAGCTGTACATGCCCGCCACACGTGAGGGCAGGTCAATGGAGAAAACTCGAAGGCCGACATCGTTCGCAAGAGCCTCTCTCAAGTTCAGAAACGGTCCGTCGCCAAGGGCCAGACGGTGTCGTTCGGCCGTGGCCACGTCCTCCGCCGCAACTTCAGGAGAGGTCCCGTCCGTTGCGTATCGCGTCGGGTAGTTTCGAATGAGCGGCGCCTCGTTCAGGTTTTCGAGATGTTGGTAGTCTTCGCACAGCTGTTGGAATATCGCGACAGCATGCTGCAATTCATCTTGGGCCTGCTGCGAACCGAGTTTGGAGACAGCGGCCCGAAACTGCGCTGCGAAGTCGGCAACGGAATCCCTTGCGCCAACGAAATCACCCACCGGCCGGCCATACAACTGCGCCATCTGGATCAGTTCACTTGGCCGGGTGCGCCGCTCACCCTTTTCCAATGCGGTTATAGTGGTCCGAGCTACACCCAGGGACTCGGCGACCTCCTTTTGCGTAAGGCCGCGGGCCTTGCGCGCCCCCTGCAAGCGCTGTCCTACCACGGGAGGAGGAATGGACTCACTTACGTGTCTGATCATGATGCCCCCTGTGCGTCTGAGTGGACAGGAAGAGGTAAATATCGAAATGGCGCGACCAATGCGGACTGAAGTTTGCAAATGGGGAAGAAATTGACCCGTGACGGCCTTGCAAATCCTCTGGATCCGCAACCGTTTTGCATCAGGAATCTCTAGCTATTTCTCTTCATCATGCACATTATACCACTGGAATCTGTCAATGTCATACAAAAAGTGAAAATATATGCCAAAATGTCAGAATAACGGCCCTCCATAAGGATATCTGTCGAACCTTACCAGGACTGCTCCAGCTCTCTGTAGTGGACTGTGGCACGGCCAGCCGGTTCAGGCTCTCTCCCTTCTGCGTCAACCTGCCATATCTGCGTAATTTGTGTAGAATGAATCAACTTGTGCACAATTCGGCGCCGACCGCCTCCCGGCGCCCACCCATACACGCGGACCCCGCCCATGACTCTGCGACTGCGCTCTCTGCTCTTCATGCCCGCCGACTCGCCCCGTATGATCGCCAAGGGCGCCGCTCTGCCCGCCGATGCCATCATCGCCGACCTTGAGGACGCGGTCGCGCCCAGCCGCAAACTGGAGGCGCGCTCGCTCCTCGTCCAGTCGTTCCAGGCCCTGCCGGAAGCGGAGCCGCTGCCCTGCATTCGCATCAACCCGGTAAACAGTCCCTTCTGGCCGGATGACCTGCTCGCAACCTTTGCCGCCGAGCCCAAAATCTACGTGATCCCGAAAGTAGAGTCCGCCGCCGACCTCCAACTCGTGAGTGAGCGGTTGACGCCGCTGGAAAGCGCGGCTGGGCTGCCCAACGGAACTGTGCGGTTGTTGGCTATCGTGGAGAGCGCCGCCGGCGTGATGAATCTGCGCGAGATCGCCGGCGCCGACCCCAGGCTCATGGCGTTAGCGTTCGGCGCCGAAGATTTTGCCGGCGATATCGGCGCGCAGCGCACGCGCGAAGGGTGGGAAGTCTTCTACGCCCGCAGCGCCGTCGCGACCGCCGCGGCCGCCTTCGGTCTACAGGCCATCGACACCGTCTATACCGATCTGGCCGACCTGACCGGTCTGGCCGCCGAGTGTGAAGCTATGCGTAATTTGGGCTTCCGCGGCAAACTGGCAGTCCATCCGCGCCAGGTGGAGGTCATCAACCGCGCCTTTACGCCCGACCTCGCTGACGTAGCAGCCGCGCGCCGCCTCATCGCCGTATTCAAGGCGCACCAACGGGCCGGTCGGGGTGTCTGCGTACTCGATGGGAAAATGGTGGATATGCCGATGTTCCGCGCCGCGCAGGATCTACTAGCGAGGGCAGGAAAAGGGCCGGAAGGGGACTGACAGAACTGGGAAGAGAGGAGTGAGAACGCGTCTCTCCCCTCTACACTCCTCTCGCTTCGCTATTCGCGCACCGGCCGCAAACCCAGATAGACGACGCGCCCGCCTAGCGTTTGCAGAATCGTGCGGGCCGGTTTCCACGGCAGAAGGTGATTCAACTCCGAAGGGCTGAGCGGCGTATTGTTGTTGGCCAAAAAGACCCGAAAGCAGGCTGCGGTCAGAGAAAGATGCTCGTTGATGTAGTCGGGATCCTTGGTGCAACGGCTGCGCAGACATTCCCACAAGGCATCCGTGCGGTGGACCTCCCCCGTCTCCGGGTCGATCCAATCCACGTCCTCGGTATTCCTATGATCCTGGAACCTGTCCCGGCACTCCGTGCATAGCTGATCGCGCAGGTAGAGGCGAAAATTGCGTCCGCTTTTCTCCCACCAACTGTAATCGATGTGAAACTTTGTGTTCACGTCCGGTCGGAACCATGTGAGTTTCTGCTTGGGCGCTGCCGTTGTCATCGTCTTCCAATCCCTCCACTATATTCAAAGGCCGGTGAAATGCGCGCTCCACAGGCTTCGCTTCCTCATCTTATTTTGAAGAACCCATCCCCCACATCCTGGAAACGGGGATTGCTGATCAACGTATAAAAGATCGGTCCCGGCGGACAGCGCCAGAACATGTTCACCGCACTGTAAATCGTCTTGACATGGGCTGTGCCCTGCGGATTCAGCTTCGTTATCTCCGGCACCATCATCTCCACGATCTGCTCCAGCGCCGCGTCATTGCCATCGAAACTGGCGTTGTACGCCTCCAGCCCCTCCCGGTCAACAGATGATACGATCAGGTGCTCATCGTACTCACAGGATATCTGCACTTTGTTCATCTCAAGACCAAAACGTTTCGCGCTTGCATTGACCTTGGCGATACGGCTCCACTCCCGCCTCATCCGGCGCGGCCGGAAGTCAATGATCACCTCGTCCGGATTATCAGTGCGCTCCAGCGTGATCTGAGCGCTCACCGGCAGGTTGTGCGCAACCATCCAGTCCTTCAGACCGCATACATAGCGCTCTTTGTGAACCACCCAGGCCGTGTATCTGTTTCCCCAGCGGCCGTCGACTATCGTCACCATCGACCGCTCCTGCGCACTGTGCGGGAACAGCGCCCGCGTGCGGCTGCTCAGTGGCAGCGTGCCGTATAGCCAGTGGGGAAAGATAAGTGTGAAGCTGATGCTGGGCACCACCGACGAGACCGGCGTGCTCGCACTGCTCTCTCCCCATTCGTCGTCCAACTCCCATTCCGTCTGCAGAAGGTCCACACTCAAGACAGCGCGGTTATAGCGGCCTACCCGGGGACGCAGAAGTGGCGGCACGGTAAGCGCCTCCGGCGGTTCCAGCCGTGCCAGATACCAGAGCGGCACACCCGCGCTTCCTACCTGGTCAAACCGTTCGTCGCTGCCTAGCGCGTGGTTCACGCTGATAATCTGCATCGGCTTCGTAACATCCTCCGCCTGCAGATCAAATTCCGGCAACAACTCCTCCGGCGACATCGGCCGGTTTTGCATCTCAACCAGCGCCTCGGCAATATTCAAATGACCTACGTGCACTTCAGCCAGCATGTCGGCCAGCAGCCAGTAGTCCTCAATATTCACGAAATCTTCGTTGCGCTCGCCGTCTTCCAGCGCAAACAGCAGACTCTCTTCGATCTCATCCTGATACAGTGAATGAATCTCTTCCGCCGACAGCAGCGTTTCCTCATCACCTGTCGCCTGGCCATTGGCGGCGTTGAGCCGGTGACCCGTCTGAAGGCTGGCCGCGAACTCCCGAATCTCGTCCGTATCGGCGAAACCGACGCGGATTACTTCGAATGGCCCATGCTCCGGATTCTGGCCGGCGCGGGTCTCCAGAACCTCACCTACCAGAAAGTCCATCGCAGGGAAAATGAGAGTCTGCCCAACTTCATACGGGTTCTCGGGCTGATAAACCGCGCCCTTCTTCAGCTCGGATTCCATCCGGGCTGTTTCGCGGCGCTGGTATTCCTGGATCAGGCGCAACGCAAGCTGCCCGGTCGTCATCGGTGACTCTGCATCCAGGATCAGTTCATGAATAAAATCCAGATCTTCATCGGAAACACTGAAATGATCGCGCCAAAATGAAGCGGTTTGGGTCCTTCGCAACAGCACGTCTTCCTCCTCCTGGAAATGCAAGCGTCCTGCCTGCACTAATCTGCTCTGCGCCGGTCTGCCTGTCCGCGGCAACCGCGCTGGCATTGCACTCTCGCGGCCCCGCCGAACCGAACACAGCCAGCACGCCGGACCGGAAATATATCGCAAACGGATGGGCCGCTGTCTGGGCGAAAAATCCTCCGCACGCATCGGCCGCAAAAACGACCTTACAGCCCAAAAAGAAAGTATAGCGGTTTCGGCGCTAAAATCCAAGAACGCGCGAATCAGAATCGTAAGTCAGCTCTGATCAACCGCCATCCGCCAGCCGCAGGCGGGCCAACACCTTTTCCGGCTCCCATACCCCGATCTCGACAGTCGGTATATTTGTCTCAGTGCTGTAAACGATCAACCGCAACTCATACTCGCCGGGCTCGAGATCGGCCGGAAAATCGAGGTAATGCAGCGTCTCGACCGGTTCATCTGCTGACCAGAAACTCGTGCGCGCATGGTTCGCATTCCCCAGGACATCGTCCATCTGGTAGGACAGTCCGCCTTCACGATTGTACAGGCGCAGCGAAATCGCAAAGTCGGTATCCGTATTTGGGTTGGTCTCCCATTGCAGAACCATCCACAGAGCACGGTCCTGTTCCGGACTGAGAATCTGCCGCGACGACAGTTGTTCGTCGCCTTGGCCCAGAGCGAATCCCATAAGATTGATGTCGCCATCGTATTCGACTGTCAACGGCTCCAGATGTTCATAGAGTGGCTGGACCTGCAATTGAACGTGCAGTTGAAGGCGGTGGAAAAGAGAATCTATAGTGCCCAGAGAAGAGTTTAACCGAGTGATCTTTCCCGAATACAAGGGTAGGGCATCCTCCCAGGTTCCACCCAGGAGAGCATCGAACTCGGCGGCGCTCAGGTCCCGCCGTTTGGCAAAGATCGACACGCGCGGGTGGTCATACAGGCTCCAGCTCTCGTCGGCATCCTGATCAGGGAAGGCCCGACCCAACAACCGCGGCGGCGAGGTAAAATCGGCCGCGTGGACGAAGCCCAACTCCTCTCCGAACATCAACTCGTAGTAACGGATGGTCATCGGGTAGCGTTCAGGCAGTTGGTCAACGCTATCGTAAATACGTTTGGAGCTGTAGATAACGTAATCCGCCTCTTGCAGCTTCTCGCGGAGGATGTCGTACTTTTCCCGCGACTCCTCTTCATAGGGTAACCAGTCGATGTGACGCAGGCCGTGGCTTTCCATGTTCATGTCCGGCTCACCGGGGATGCTCTTGGGCAGGGGATCATCCCACCCCTCCCACAGGATCACGGAGCCGGACGGCGCGTTGGCATAAATCCAACGGCTGGCGGTGATCCACGTGTGCTCGTGGGCATAGACGCCGTTGACATAGGCCAGCGACCAGAACAGACCCCCACCGACCGCCGCGATGAACAAGAGCGCAGCCGGCACACGCGCGGCCAGGCGCCTCTGTCGCCTCGCGCCCAGTTGCCACAGCCAGGCGATCAGGCCGGCCGCAAAGATCAGGATAAAGGGCAGGACAGGACCCATATAGCGGTTGAACTTGGCCATGAAGGCGCCGGTGATGCCAAAATAGGGCGCCAACCACACCCACATGATCAACTCGCCAGCTTTGGCCCGCAGCAGCAATACCTTCCCCAGCGCCCAAACGCTGCCCACCGCCGCGATAACGCCCAGCGGCAAACCCATCCCCCACACGACCTGCTGTTGAATGAAGTAGAGGTAAGGAACTGTATTGCGGTATTGGCGCGTGTAAGGAATATCTTCGAGCCCGCGCGCCATCCGCCCCTGGTCGATGACAGTGGACTGCGTGAAGTTCACCCAGTCGAGAATAGAGTAGGGGCTGGTGATAAAAAAGGCGGCAAAGGCAAGCAGCAACGCCAGCGGCGCGCCCAACAGTATGCCTCCGGCCACGCTTCGGCCCCCGGACTCTTGCTCTTCTGCGATCGTATCATGGGTACCGCGACTGGTCCGCCAATAGACAATCAGGGCCGCCAAAATCGGCACGGCCAGGATCGGCAGCGAACTGAACTTGGCCGATATCGCCAACCCACCGCCAGCCCCTGCGCAGAGAACGCCCCGCCAGAAGCGATCCTGAACCATCAGCACGCCGCCGTAGACAGCCAGCACAACGAAGGTCGTGCTGGCGGGGTCCATAGCGAAAAAATGGCTCAACTGAACTGCCTGGGCAGTGAAGGCGTAGAGAGCCGCCGCCAGCAAGCCAGCTGCCTCGCCGTACAACCTGCGCCCCACCAGAAACAGCAGAAAAATCGTCAGTGTATCCAACAGCGCCATGAGCAGCCGTCCGGCAAAGGTCGTGCCATCGCAGGCGGTATTGGCCCGCTCCATCAACCCAATGATCCTGTCCGGGAGAGGCAACAATGTGGCGGGTCTTGCCAGCTCGTTCAGCAGTTCGCCGGTGAGAATGCCCAGGTAAAGAGGAAAATGGCCGTAAGCATAGGAACGGCGTCGACCGTCCTTTTCGTCCCAAAGAGGATTGAGCGGGCTGCGCCGGGGATTGCGAAACTCCTCAATTGAGGAAGGCCAACCAATGGCTGGCGCGTAGATGCATGCATTTTCTTTTTCATCCGGGTGGGCGCTTATCCCGTCGTCCCAGTTGACATTCCATGTGCGCAACGCCAGCCCGGACAGAATGACAACACCGAGAAAAGCATATATGACTGTTGAGCGCACTGTGTTCTCCTGGTTTGCTCATCAAGTATTGTGCATTCGTATCTGACCGGGCCGCTACCCTGAATGGATTCCGCAACGCGCGTAGATCATACGTACCGGCAACTGGTCGATCGAACAGTTGCGTGTCAACTGCACAACCTGATTGCCCGACGATGACGGCCGCATCTGAAAGATATCAACCCAGCGATTCCAGAGCGCCGGACAGTTTTCGCTATCGCCCGGATCGATACCCCTGGAATTGATGACTGCTCCGGCAGATGAAGCGACGCCGGACCCACAATCGGGCACAATTATTCGGCTGCGACGGGGTATGAATCTTGAGCCGCCGGGCGAAAACGCCACTGCCCAGTGGAGCCCCTGTGCGCGTGCGTCCATATCTAGGCATATCCGATGACACGCCGGTTGTAGTCTATCGCATGCGTATCTTGCACCAGGGGAAATCTCCTGGCCGACAGCCGTTTCATCGTCGTTCGCCGCCCCTTCCTGCCAGCCGAAGATCAGCTGTCGACGCCATCGCGTCCTCCTGTCACGGGCCTTCCGCCAAGCGCAGCCGCGCCAGTAGCGATTCCGCTTCCCACACCCCGATCTCGACAGTCGGTATCTGCGTCTCGGTGCTGTAGACGACCAGCCGCAGCTCATACTCGCCCGGTGGGAGATCTGCCGGGAAATCAAAATGGATCAGGGTATCGAACGGCTCCGATATCCCTCCGCTCCCGGTGAGCGTATGGTCCGGTTTCCATAAGACTATATCCCTTTGGTAAGACCTTTCGTCCTCAATGTTGTACAGACGCAGCGATATCGCATAGTCGACATCCAACCCGGAGTCGGTCTGCCACTGCAGGGCCATCCACAACGATCGATCCTGGCCCAGGTTCAACAACTGCTGCGATGACAACTGCCTTTCGCCCTGCCCCATGGCGATCCCCTCGAGAGCGATGTCCCCATCGTAGTAGACTGTCAGCGGCTCCAGATCTTCATAGAATGTCCAGGGACGATCCAGCGCAATGTCCGTGTAGTTATGGATCTGAAAGCTGCCGTACGCGTCACTACCCAGGTAACGCCCGTACTTGCCAAAAAGAACAGCAAAGCGATCGCTTTCATCCCCCGCCCACGCAGCATTGGTGTCCCAGTCCACAACTTTCACTGTCGATATGTTCTCCATGGCCGCCAGTGTCGATTCGATCTTCTGCGCCAAGTTGGGCATGGCAGTATGGAAAAGATGGACTTGCGCCGCGCCTTGATACAGATATTCGAAAGTTGGACTGCGAAATCCCTCTTCCAGTGCCTTATGACGCTGGCCATCGGGGATCAGATAGACAATCTCCGCGT
>LXNI01001752.1_pt1 | contig 17375 bp, 21 predicted proteins | sample 809091 | NCBI WGS metagenome assembly LXNI01 (sample SAMN04870527, study PRJNA318959) | sponge metagenome | biome: 01000161; feature: marine sponge reef; material: water | host: Sarcotragus foetidus | place: Greece: Milos, Mediterranean Sea | collected 2013-05-29 | depth 5-7 m | reverse complement strand
GGTTCCGCAAGGCCCGCGCGATACGGTGAAAGCTTGATTGCCTGAACCCCAGTTCCCAGTCGGTGTTTTTGCCGCCCGCCGGTAAAACGCTTGCGACCCGGCGCCGCTCATTGCACTGGTCCGATGAAGGGACCAATGCAACTCCGATGAGCGGACGATGACCAGTGCGGTCATTCAAGGGAACGAACGGGGCACCTACAGTCGCGCTAGAACGTCCTATGTCAACGGAACGCGGGATACCCTACAGGGGGAGACCCCTATGGTCACGGAGTCCTCGTAGTAGTCCGAACCTGGGAAAGCCAGGCACATGGCGAAGGAGGACAGGTGTCAACGACGAACAAACACAGATGAGGTATGCAGAATGCAAAACTCCGAAACTGTACTGAACGTCATACGCGAACGCGGAGAGCGAGGATTGCCGCTGGAGAACATCTATCGCCTGCTTTACAACCGAAACCTTTACCTGCGGGCCTACGGGCGTATCTAATCAAACCAGGGAGCTACGACCAAAGGTGTCACCGCAGAGACCATGGACGGTATGTCACTTCCGAAAGTCGACCGCATCATCGAAGCCTTGCGCTACGAGCGGTTCAGATGGACGCCGGTGCGACGGGTCAACATTCCCAAGCCTAACGGCAAGACCCGCGCCCTGGGCATACCAACGGGACCGGACAAGCTGCTGCAAGAGGTCATCTGGATGATTCTAGATGCCTACTACGAGCCGCAGTTTTCCGACCGCTCCCATGGCTTTCGGCCCAACCGGGGGTGCCACACCGCCTTGAGCAACGTGACCACCCACTGGACTGGTGTCCGCTGGTTCGTCGAGGGCGACATCAAAGGGTGCTTTGACAACATCGACCACGGTGTCCTGTTGTAGGTGCTCGGAAAGAAGCTTCACGACAACCGATTCCTACGTCTGCTGAGGTGCCTGCTGAAAGCAGGCTACGTTGAGGATTGGAAGTACGGCCGCACGCTGAGCGGGACACCGCAAGGCGACATCGTCAGTCCCATCCTCGCCAACATCTACCTAGACCGGTTGGACAAGTTTGTCGAGAACGTGCTGATACCAGCCCACATCCGTGGCTCAGATCGGAGAGACTACCGCGAGTACACATGTCTGTCGAACCAGGCGGCCCGCCAGAGGAAGCGGGGGAACCACGCCGAAGCGCTGCAACTCCGCAAGCAGATGCAACAACTGCAGTCACGTGACCCCTACGACCCCGGCTACCGCCGGTTACGATACGTGCGCTACGCGGACGACTTCGTGCTGGGTTTCAGCGGGCCAAAAGCCGAAGCCCAACAGGTAAGAGAGTCTCTGGAAACATTCCTGCGAGCCTCCCTCAAGCTGGAATTATCCAGGGGGAAAACTCTCATCACCCACGCCACCAGCTAGGCGGCGCGGTTCCTCGGTTACGAGCTCGTAAACCAGCAGTCCAATGACCAATTCAACCGCAATGTTCGTCGCAGGGTCAACGGCCAAAGTGGATTGCGAGTCCCCGCCGCCGTCATCGAACAACATTTCCGAGCCTACATGCGCAAAGGCAAACCGGCACACTGTAACTATCTGATCCACGACGATGACTATTCCATCGTGGCACAGTACCAGTCGAAGTTCCGGGGCGTCGTCAACAACTACCTTCTGGCCTACAACGTCTCCCATCTCGGGAAACTGCGAGGGGTCATGAAGAGGTCGCTGACAAGAACCCTTGCGGCAAAGCACAAGTCCACCGCACGGAAGATGCAACGCCAGTACAAAAGCGTCGTAGAAACCGAGCACGGACCGCGCGTCTGCCTTCGGGCCACCAAGCAGCGGGACAACGGCAAGCGCTTTCTCGTGGGGCAGTTCGGTGGCATACCCCTGAAACGGCAACGGCAGGCCGTCCTAGTAGACCAACAGCCCCAACGGTACAGGAGCGGCCGCAACGAGCTCATCAAACGGCTCGAAGCGGACGAGTGCGAGATGTGCGGCTCAACAGTGGACGTAGAAGTTCACCACATCCGCGCGCTTCGCGACCTGGACGCGAAAGGCCAAAGGGAAAAGCCCAGGTAGGTACAACTCATGGCGGCGCGGAAACGCAAGACCCTTGTGGTCTGTCAAGCATGCCATGGCGACATCCACGCAGGACGACCGCTGACGCGACACGCATCAACAACCTAGGAACAATTGACAGCCGGTAGGCTTCCACGGTATATGTACGATGACCAGCCAGACGCAAGGAGGAGCCACAACAGATGGCATCTGACCATGCCGAACAAGGTCTACACCACCTACGTCTAGCCGTGATCGATGTACTCACCAGAGGTGAGTGCCTCGGCCCAGCGGAGATACGGCGACAAGCCGGCATCGAAGAGGGACTAGGCTGCGGCGCGCGGTGGGGTCAGTTCATGACGGCACTGCTTGACCACATGGAAGAGCAGGGTCAGGTGGAACGGTGCAGACAGTGGAACGGTCGCCCCGGTTGGCGCGCGAAAGCGCGTTGAGAAAAAGGGGCTGCTACCGACTTGAAGTCTGAGACCCCTAGGTTGTGATACGCCCCGGTAGTGATTCCCTAACCGGAGTACGTCAACACTACCGATACATGACACTGGAGAGCCGGATGCGGTGAAAGCCGTACGTCCGGTTCGGAGGGGGGCCGACGGAAAAGTGCCCTGAGCAATCAGGGTAACTCGCCGGCGGCCTACCCTACTTAGGTTTCAATCCTCACCCGGTCTGGAGACCGGGTGCAACGCGGCAAGCGCCGGGCGACGGGGTTGCCTCGAAAGTTTCAATCCTCACCCGGTCTGGAGACCGGGTGCAACCTCGAAAAGATGTACCGCGAATCCGGTACGGCCAGCGTGTTTCAATCCTCACCCGGTCTGGAGACCGGGTGCAACCAATTGATACTCCCATTGTGTCGCGCCAGTCTCACGTTTCAATCCTCACCCGGTCTGGAGACCGGGTGCAACTCACGCTTTGCGTCCCATGCGGTGAACGGCACCGGTTTCAATCCTCACCCGGTCTGGAGACCGGGTGCAACTCACGCTTTGCGTCCCATGCGGTGAACGGCACCGGTTTCAATCCTCACCCGGTCTGGAGACCGGGTGCAACGCCCACGTGCAACGTGCCCCTGGATGTTGGGGTGTTTCAATCCTCACCCGGTCTGGAGACCGGGTGCAACCGAGGGACGCCGACGCATTGGAGGTTGAGGCGGAAGGTTTCAATCCTCACCCGGTCTGGAGACCGGGTGCAACGCCCATCCCGTACCGGCCAGCCAGGGCGGTCGTGGTGTTTCAATCCTCACCCGGTCTGGAGACCGGGTGCAACGGTTGCCCACAATGCCGGTGTGCCCAATTGATTGTTTCAATCCTCACCCGGTCTGGAGACCGGGTGCAACGCATCGTTACCGTGTCGCTCGCGCAACCCGTCAAGTTTCAATCCTCACCCGGTCTGGAGACCGGGTGCAACTTGGCTTCGCACCGCTCGCGCCACAATCGCTGTTTGCGTTTCAATCCTCACCCGGTCTGGAGACCGGGTGCAACCGGGAATCCGCGTCGACTTCCAGACGGCCGGCATGTTTCAATCCTCACCCGGTCTGGAGACCGGGTGCAACCCCAGGACCTCGCGATGTTCGGGATGGGCGTCTTGTTTCAATCCTCACCCGGTCTGGAGACCGGGTGCAACGCCCATCCCGTACCGGCCAGCCAGGGCGGTCGTGGTGTTTCAATCCTCACCCGGTCTGGAGACCGGGTGCAACTATGCCGGGTGGACTAGACTGCTGCTGTCCCATGTTTCAATCCTCACCCGGTCTGGAGACCGGGTGCAACGCCCCCCAGATCTTCGCCGGCCGGCGCCGCCACGGTGTTTCAATCCTCACCCGGTCTGGAGACCGGGTGCAACATGTCCAGCCAGTTCCCGCCGCGCGTGTAGTAGCGGTTTCAATCCTCACCCGGTCTGGAGACCGGGTGCAACCGGCCTGCACCGATGCCAGTTCCGCGCTGTGGGTGTTTCAATCCTCACCCGGTCTGGAGACCGGGTGCAACAGCGCTCAGCAAAGCGCAACCGTAAGCACTTCCTGTTTCAATCCTCACCCGGTCTGGAGACCGGGTGCAACTAGGTGCCGCGTACACGTTGCAACCTACGTTTGGTTTCAATCCTCACCCGGTCTGGAGACCGGGTGCAACGCCCACCCGGATCGGCGCGACGTGGGTGTACAGGCTGTTTCAATCCTCACCCGGTCTGGAGACCGGGTGCAACTTCAATCGGTCGGCAATGGCCAGTGCGAGTACACGTTTCAATCCTCACCCGGTCTGGAGACCGGGTGCAACTTCAATCGGTCGGCAATGGCCAGTGCGAGTACACGTTTCAATCCTCACCCGGTCTGGAGACCGGGTGCAACCGGCCAATCACGCGGATCGTCTGGTCAATAACCAGTTTCAATCCTCACCCGGTCTGGAGACCGGGTGCAACTTCCCCTCGAACGGCGGGAGGTCCCCGATCTTGACGTTTCAATCCTCACCCGGTCTGGAGACCGGGTGCAACTCCCCGCGACGACCTGTATCACAACATGCCGGGGATGTTTCAATCCTCACCCGGTCTGGAGACCGGGTGCAACCAACTTGGCCGCGCACATCGCGGTGCATCACCAGTTTCAATCCTCACCCGGTCTGGAGACCGGGTGCAACGCGAGGGCATAGTCGCGATCCTCAACCACGGCCGTGTTTCAATCCTCACCCGGTCTGGAGACCGGGTGCAACCGTCGAGTTCTGTTCCTACGCTACGCTGAGCGGTGGTTTCAATCCTCACCCGGTCTGGAGACCGGGTGCAACGGCATACCAGCGGTTCCGGCTGAACCCGACGCCGGAGTTTCAATCCTCACCCGGTCTGGAGACCGGGTGCAACCCGTCCTGGCCGGTTTTGCCGACGCGGTCGATGCGTTTCAATCCTCACCCGGTCTGGAGACCGGGTGCAACTTCATGCCGTGCCCGAGCCTCGGCCGAGCCTGCATGTTTCAATCCTCACCCGGTCTGGAGACCGGGTGCAACAACAATGCGGATCAAAACGAACGATCCATTGGTAGCGTTTCAATCCTCACCCGGTCTGGAGACCGGGTGCAACCCACCTATACCGGCTCACCGCTCTATGACTGGGTGTTTCAATCCTCACCCGGTCTGGAGACCGGGTGCAACGCGCAAAAGGTGTGAATTGCCATTATCACCGGGCGTTTCAATCCTCACCCGGTCTGGAGACCGGGTGCAACTCAGGCCGCGCAGCGCTGGGCGGAGGAACACAAGTTTCAATCCTCACCCGGTCTGGAGACCGGGTGCAACTGTCCCTCCGGCCGGATTTGGGACCGCCAGAGGGCGTCAGAGTCTAATTGACTGCTCCAAGGCTGGGTTACCGGCGGCCAAACTGGGATTCCAACCGTGCATTTCGCCGATCGTAGTCCAGTTTCCTCGCGAAACCCACGGCATCTGGCAAGCCACCGACGGTTCGCGGCGCTCACAGCACCAGCGGATCGTGAATGTCGTATTGGGGGCGCTGTCCCATGATCTCTAGGTGTTGCGCATGGGGTTGGCGCAACCGATAGAACCGCAGGCTGTCGCACTCTGGGTCGATCTCCGCTGCCAGTCGGTCCTTGAGCCGTTCCAGTTGCATGGGGTTCAGCACACACTCAAAAACTGACTTTTGCACGCGCTGGCCATGGGCTTGGCATACAAGCGCCACGCGTCGTAGACGGCGTCGGCCAGCCGCCGTATCCGTCGCCACATCGTAGGTCACCAACAATTCCATGATCCATTATCCACTCAGGCGGGCGCTGTCCTGCTTTGATATGGTTACATTCTTAGATAGCTCCATTATTCAGCGTCCGTGATCTCGCGGCCTCAATCCGTCCGCCTGGGAACTGATTCGTGGTCTACCCTTGGCTGTTCTTCTCGGCCTCGGCCTTCACGTCGGCCGGCGTCCAGATCCGAAGAATATCCACGACCCAGGCATGCTCACCGGACACCGTCAACTCGACCGGCCCGCTGGGAATTGTGCTGGCGTATTTCCGCCCGTACTCCCAGTAATCTCGGTCCACGACCGAGAGCACGCGACTGAACCCAGTCCAACTACTGGACGCGCCGTCGTTAAGGCTCGTGATCGTGATTAGATCGGCCCCACTGAGGATCTCGTAGATGCCAGGCCTGAGCGTGAAGTTCTTGATCTCGCCAGCCTCGCCCCGGAGATGGATCGAAGTCTCGATTTTGGTGGTCTCGATCTCCCCGCGAGTCACCTGCCCCAGCTTCGGCATCCGGGCTACGACCGCATCCAGACCAAAGGCCCACCAGATCGCAATCAGGACAACCAAGACTTGCGCGAGTGCGATAACCACAAGGCTTGTGGTCTGGATTCGATCTTTCATCGCTCCGGACCAATCCGTAACTTGCCATAACCTTGGAGAACACGATCCCGACCTAACCGGGGGACCATGAGATCGCAGGCTTGGGCGCCACTGACCCGGACGGCCGCAACGTCATCGGCTACGGCGGTCGGAATGCTCATCAGCTTCGTGCCGGCAAACATCCCGTTCGGCGGCAACGCCATCGTCGTGATCCAAGCGGACGCACTCAACTGCGGGCCTGATGCATCTATGAGGCTCACGCTGACGGACCGCATCGTGACGGGCGCGTCGAAAGGATTCGCAAGCTCGAACGCATACGAGAACAGCGGGCCCCGCCGGGCTCGTCGCGGAGGCGCCTAGAGACCACCAACGCCTACACGACGTCAATGGCCCGATGCGCGCCCGCGTCTCGCTCATCCGACGCAATTCTGACTTGGTACAGCGCCGCCGGTCCGGCCAGATAGAACTCGACCACGAACGCCGCCCCGCGATCCCAAATACGCCCATGAAGATTCCGACGCGTCGGGCCGACACGAGCGTCGTTCCCATTGTTGAATCACCATGTCCTAAGCCTCGCGCCAAACCCCTTGAGCGCCCATACAGGGGCAGGACAGCCCGAATACCACTTCTCCAGCCTGCCAAAGTCGAACTAGGACAGCACCCTCAGACTGCCAGGAAAGGCGGATAGTCCCGCAAATCACCGCGCAAGTGGCGGGCTAGCAGACGCGCCTGGACGTGAGGCACGAGCCCCAGCGGGACCCTTCGCTTGAGCACGCGGTGCGTCACTTCAGTCTCCTTGCGCCGCTGATAGGCTGCAATCACCGTGCGGCGCCCAGACTCGTTCAAGTGCACCGCGCCGGCCGGAAGATTCTCAAAGTCATTGGCCCCAAGTTGCCGCCGGTTGACCAGCGTCAGCGTCAGCCGGTCCACGGCCAGCGGGCGCAACTCCTCCATCAGGTCCAGGGCCAGCGCTGGGCGGCCTGGCCGCAACCCGTGCAAGTACCCGACTTGCGGGTCCAGCCCCACGCCTTCAGCAGCGCCGGCGCATTCGGCCTGCAACAGCGCATACAGAAAGGATAGAACGGCATTCACGGGATCGCGCGGTGGGCGGCGCGTGCGGCGATCGAAGCCAAAGGTCTCCCGGTCGCCGCGCAGCATTTGCGCAAAGGCCCCAAAGTAGGTGCGTGCCGCAAAGCCCTCTTCGCCGCGAATCACGTCTAGGTCATCGGTGTCCCGCAGCCGACGCAATCCCGCGGCCATCTGCTCGGCGGCCTCGCGCAGCGCCCCGCGCGCCTCGGGGGCGGTGGCGTCCCGCGCCGACCGTAGCAACTGCGCCCGGCTGTTCTGCACCTTGCCCGCCACCACTTGTCGGGCGATGCGCCAGGGCTGGTCCGGGTCGGACAGCGCCAGGTGCTGAGCGCGCCGCAATAGCACGTTGCCGCGCATCGGCCCTTCCGCCCGGGCGGCAAAGCGTCCGCGCCGGTCCAGCCACACCAGGCCGCGCCCGTCGGCCGCGCAGCGCTGAATCAGAAACGGTGTTACCGTCACCCGGCCAAACACCACAATCGCGTTCAGCCGGAGCAGCGGGAGCCGCAGTATGGTCTCGCCCTCTACGCGCACGCGCACCGTGTCCGACTCCAGGTTCAGCACCGCGCCCTGCGTCAGCACGTAGAGGGTGTTCAGCAACTCATGCATCGGGTATCGCCCGCAAGGGACGGAACAGCGCGCCCTGCAGGCCGCGCAGCCGGAATGGCTCGCCCACCACCGAGGGCAGACAGGCGTTGATCAGCGAGCACTTGGGGCAACGCGCGTCGTTGGGCGCTTCCGGCAGCCGCTGGGCATCCACTGTGCGGCGGACCGCCTGGATGGCCTCCCGCGTCTCGGCGCGTAACTCAGCGTCTAGCGTCACCTCCTCGCGCCGCCGCGTGCGGACCAGGTAAACGGCGCCGCGCGGAACCTCCTCGCCCAGCATCTCTTCCAAGCACAACGCTTGAGCGCAGAGCTGCAAGTCGGCCGGGCGCGTGCGGCGGCCACCCGACTTGTACTCCACCGGGTACGGTCCCTCGGGCCGCAGTTCCACCACGTCGGCGCGCCCCCGCAGCCCCAGCGTCTCCGACCAGAGCGGCACGCTGCGCAGCACGCGCACGCCGTCCTCACTGGTGGTCTCGCCCGAGTCCGCCCGCTCGTGCGCCAGCCGCCCGCGCATGGTGAACAGGTTCTCGTCAAAGGTCTGTTCTACGTGAATCAAGGCGCACTGCCGCGGGCAGTAGGCGTAGTGCTCAATCGCCGAGATCAGAACCTCGGGCCGCGAGTCCATTTCAGCGCCCGCCCGGTTCGCCGCTTGGCTCAGCCCACCAGCCGCGTGAGTTCAACGCCAACTGGAAGATCACTGTCGGCGATCCGCACCTCATAATCGCCGAACCCACGCGGGGCGTGGCCATTGCCACGACGCTCCACACCAACCCTCTCAAACAAGGTGTGCGCCGGCGCGTCCCCCAACTTGCTGGCGTGGCTGAACACGTACAGCCCGCGGCAGGCCATCAGCCCACGCGAAGACGAGCGGTCCAGATCCCACATCATCTGCAGCGCCTGCCAGAACAACGCTAGGTCGTCGCTACCCACGCCGGTCTTGGCTGCAAAGTGTGGATTGAAGAATCCGTGGGCTCGGTAGAGCCCATACGGCACCGTTGGCTTGCGGCCCATCGTCCCGTAGTTGGTCGCCTGTCCGTCGGCGTCGTCACGATTGACGTCCGCTTGGTTCTGGGCCGGACCGACGATGCTCGAATCAAGCGGCACGATGGAGTTGATCGAACGTGCGAACGTCAGTTGCATGGGACCGCGCACCTGCCCAGCGTTGTGCTCACGCATGGACATCACGGCGCCGAACATGCGCACGTCGTAGAACTCCTCGCACATCCAGCGTCGCGCGTCATTGGGCTCAGGCTTCGCCGCGCCGTCTGAACGCTCGTCGAAGACGCGAGCTCGCTGGTTTACCAGGAATTGACCGTGCTGAACATACACTTTGAAACGTCCATCGCCATGTGCCATGTCAACGAAGTCGCGCACCTTTCGCTTGATCGCAACGTCCGTTACGAGGCCCTGCATCGTCTCGGGGTCGACACGGGGCTGGTTTCCGGCGTCCGGGTCGCCGTTGGGGTTGCCGTCGGTCACGTCGAACAGCAGCACGAAGTCGTGACGCCGGTTGACGTCGGTCGTAATCGAATCGGTCACGTCAGTTCTCCTGTTCCCCGGCGCTAATCTCGCCGGTGTCTGGATCTACGCCTTCGCGTCGGGCGCGCGCCTGCGCCCGGTCGTGCGCTCGCTGGTGGTAGTAGCCCAGGGCGAACAGCCCCTGGGCCTCCATGTCCAGGGTCTTCGGGAAGCCGTTTAGTCCGGCCAGCACGTCTTCCAGCCGCCGCTGCAGCGCGTGGTAGGCGCCCGGCTGGTCCCGCTCCAGCTTGGTCAGGTGCGGCTGCGCGCCCCGCAGCAAGCGGCCGAACACTGAGGCCGGGGCCGACGAGGCGGCCCCATAGAATCGGTCCGTGACCGCGGTAATCCCCAATGCGGCGTATTGCGCCGACTCCAGCACCGCCAGCAGCCGCCCGCAGCGATAGGCGGGGTCCAGGCTCTTCTCGTCCAGTTGAATCATGCCGTCCTCCTTGGCAATGCGCCCCTGGCTCCGCAACACAGCCCTGATCACCGCGGCGCGCGGTCGGGTAACGATCTGCTCGGCGCTGTTGCGTCGCACCGCTTGACTCAAGAGAAACGGGGGTAGGGGCGCCCCCACCAGCGCCGCGCGCAACAAAGCCCGCGGCGTAAGCGGCGACAGGTCTTTGTTGGTGTCGCGAACCGTGGCATCGGCCAGGGCATACAGGCCGACCGGTGCCGGTAATTCACCGTTGCGGCCTACGATGCGCTGTTGGCGGAACCAGCGCGCGAGGTTGGTTCGAACCTCGCCCACTGTTGTGTCGATCCAGTCGCGCACCACTGCCCGCCCGCCGCTGCCGGACAGCGACAGCGCGTAAAACGACGTATCGTCGAACGGCGCAGCCTCGCGGCGCGTGAACACGGACTCCAGCAGCGCTCGAACCTGAACGGGATCCGGGTCAGTGAACATGGTCAGGGGGTTGAACTCGCCAACATCCTCGCGCGTCCAATACACGAAGGCCGCGCCGGCCAGCGCCGTGCGCTGCGTTTCGGAAGCCAGCAGGTGGTTTAGGCCGGTAGTGAACAGTTCGGCGCACTCGCCGCAGGTGGGCGCAACCCGCGAAGCCTTGAGCCCATACGACAGAAAGGCCTCCGCGTTGGCTGCAATGAGCGCGGTGCCGGCGGTCTGTCCGCCCGGAACGCGCTTGAGTTTGGCCTGCAAGCGCTCAAGCACGGGGCGCTCGCGGCCGCACACGAGGCATTGCCCAATAGCCGCGCCCTTGGCGCGCGCCGGGTCGTGCTCACTGGCCCAGAATCGCTGCACCGCGGGCGCTTCGATTGGCAGGTCGGCACCGACCCGGAATGTGATGTTGGCGCCTCGGTCGAAGTCGTCGTCCAAACCCAATTGTTCCCCGGGATCCTCGTTCAGAAAGTCGGCGACGGCCTGCACGGCGGCGTTGCTGGTTTCCGCCGCACATCGGCTCAGCACGTTCAGGTAAGCCGCGTGCGCCCGGTCAGCGCGGGCTTGCTTGGCCGGGTCGCGCGCCAGGCCGAAGCTGTATTCGGCGTTGTCAGCCAGCAACAGCGGCCGGATGCCCGACGAGCGCTGCACCGTGGGCACAAGTCGGCGTCTGCCATTGCGCGTGCTCCGGTGTGCCGGATCGGCCGTATCCGTTGGCTGTGGGTTGAGCAGCCGGCCCGCAGCGTCCAGCTCGACGATGTAGCGCACCGGCCGCTCGCCGTACAAGCGCGGCGGCAGGGCCAGCCGCCGCGCGTACTCGCAGAGTTGCGGCAGCATCTCAGGCGGCCTTGCGCAGCGGACGCGGTGGCACACGCAGCACGCCGCGTTCCAGACGGGCGGCGAAGAAGCGCGGCGTCCCGCGCCCGGAACCGTCGGCTGCGTAGTCCAGGTCCAGCAGCATCGGCCCCAGGTCTTCGGTTCGCCCGATCGGCCGCTCGCTGCCGTCCGGTGCGCCGAAATCCGCCGCAAACTCCCGGCAGCCCAGGTAAGGTCGCGCAAAGCAGCGGCCCTTCGCGACGCGTCGCCGGAACTGGTCCCGGAACTTCGCGGGGTTGTCGCCGCACCTGGGATCGACGTCAATCTGGGCATGAATCACATAGGCCACATCCCGCAGCGCCAATGTGTGGCGCTGGGTGCGGTTCTTTGGCTTCCCAGTGCTGGTAGCGTCGTAGCCACCGCCTTCTCGAGCCCATCTGCGAGCTGCCCTCTCGCTCGCTCGGTGGTTAACTTCGTTACGCAGGATGGACTGATAGCGGATCGGCTTGAGCACCTCGATGCGCTCGATGCGCCAGGCAAACTGGGGCCTCCAGAAAATGGCTTCCAGCACGCCCCGCGCCGCCGACGGCGTCATCACTGGATAGCTCACGCGCTCGACTTTCATCTCCGGACGCGTGAAGCAGGCCCAGTCACCCCAGATGCGGACGGACAACGGCGAATGACTCGAGTTCATGTCGTCGCCTCCCATTGATCGTGGTACGGACGCCCCACATTCCGTCGGGCCGCCCGGAGTCCTAGCTCGCTTCCGTTTAGTGGTTGGCCTTCTTGCGCCATCAGACCATGAAGTCCTCCGGCCCTCCGCCCACGGCAGCTAGCCCTCGCACCGGGTCGTATTGGCCGCCCCACTCCGGGATTGCTCGATCTGTAGTCGTGGGCAAGAACCCCTGCGCCCGATATTCCTGCGCCTCGTGCGGGTACAGCGAGACCAGCCATGGCTGAAGCAAGCGGCGTAGCGCACGGAGGTTTCCGCGGCCACGCCGCAGCTTGTCTAACCGGTCAGTCACCCGGTTCTGTTCCGCCTCCGAGCCGTAGGCGGTGATGGCTACCACCTCGCCACCCCGGTCGATCATGCGAAACTCCCGATTCACTGCAAGGAAGTCGAACGCTTTGCGCCGATCCTGAATCCCGGCGCGATCAAGAGCCACCGAGTTGAGCAGGCGCCGGAAGTACGAGCCCGCCGATCGATCCGGGTCGTCTGGATCGAACTCGTCCGCGTTGACATGGGCGAGCGTGACGTCCGTCGCGGTGGTGTACATCCCGCCCGGTAACCGCCGATGCTCCGGCCGAAACACGACCACGTGCCCAGACTCATCCAGCCGCCCTTCGCGGTTGCAACGGCCCGCCGCCTGGATGATCGAGTCCAGCGGCCCCAGTGCCCGCAGCACGAGCGGAAAGTCCAGGTCCACGCCGGCTTCCACGACCTGGGTCGCGACCAATCGACAGGGCTTCCCCGCTGCCAGCCGCCGCTTCACTTCGTTGATCACGTTCAGCCGATGGGCACCGCAGAGGCGTGTGGACAGGTGCAGGGCGTCCGGGTCGTCCAGTGCGTCCAGCAGGTCCATCGCGTCAGCACGGGTGTTGACGATCGCGAGAGACTGGTTCTGCGAGCGCACTTCGTGGGCCACCCGATCCCACGCCCAGCACTCATCCATGCGCCAGTCGTACGTCACACGCTGCAAGGTCTCGAAATGCCGCCGTGGCTCGGGCACGATATCGACTGGCTGGAGTTCGCGGAACGCCGGAATGCTCTCGAATGCCGGCTGGGTGGCGGTGGAGAGCACCACCGACGCGCGGCCCACCGTCGTCAGCGAGCGCAGCGCGTCAAGGATCGGTTCCAGCAGGTGCGTCGGCAGCGCTTGGGCCTCGTCCAGTATCACCACGCTGCCGGCCAGCCGATGCACCTTGCGGCAGCGTGCCGGTGTGTTGGCAAAGAGACTCTCGAACAGTTGGACCGCTGTGGTGACGATGATCGGGCCGTCCCAGTTCTCGGCCGCCAGGCGCGCGCGTTCGGCGGCCGAGTCGAAGTCATCAGGGTCGCGCCCGTAGGCGCCGCTATGGTGCTCCAGCACCGCGCCGCCCAGTGGCGCAAAGGCATCACGGTAAGCTTGCGCCGTCTGCTCGGTGATGCTGATGAACGGCGTCGCCACGATCACGCGCCGCAGGCCGTGCTTCAGCGCATGGCGCAGGGCGAAGGCCATGCCCGAAAGCGTTTTGCCGGCACCCGTCGGGGCGGTCAGCCGATAGAAGCCGCGCCGGCCGTCGGCCGCTTTGCGGCAGGCAGCGTAGATGTCCCGGCGTACCGCATTAACCGGTGTATCGGCGGCTTGGCCGTCCAATTCCCCGTGCCTGGCCTCGAATCGTCTCCAGAGCGCTGCAATGTCTTTGTCGGCCCTGCGGCGTTCGGCTCGCGCTGGCTCGAAGTGCGCTTCGGTGTCCAGGTGGTCGGCGTCGACCAGAGCGGAGAACAGCAGCCGCAGCAAGAACTCCGATGCGAGCCGAGGTTTGTCGTGCGTGGTTACTTCGGCGGGAAGCGTAGGCGCCGTTTGGGGCGATAGCTTCGGCATCGCCCGCCGAGCCAGTTGGAGCGCATCAGTCTCACGATGTGCATTTGTGCGATCGGGATCATCCAGCCAGTTCAGAAAGTCCGCAGGCGACCGCAGGCCACCGTGATGCCCTTGAATAGCAAGGGCGAACAGGTCCGTGTCCTGTGCCAGCCGCGCCCCGACTCGCTTGTGGTCCACGCTGCCTCCGTGACCGCGCAGGTACCGCTGAAACTCCGAGCTGAACTTTCCGAGGTCATGCCATATCCCAAGCCAGTAGCCCAACTCGCGCGCACCAAACACGTCCGCAAACTCGGCGGACTGTTCGGCTACGGCCGTGAGGTGCTCGGCTAAGCCATGCCAGACGCCTGCGTCATTGGCGGAGTGTGCGTAGGCTCCTGGTGCCAACGCTGATCTACCCGCTGTCTGCTGCGCCGTATGCGTTCAAGTTCGTGGCACCTGGCACTTGTCGGACCGCGATTCTCAGTCCCGCTCGGAGAACTCTGAATAACGTGCACTGAGCAACGCCGAGTGGCGGCCCTTGGCGATCAGTCTGCGACTGGCCGACAGGGACATCAGGCGGAATGTCTTTCGGGGCCTGCCGATCCTCAATCTGCAACCTATCCTTGAAGGGCACTTACGGACCTGGACCCGGCAAAGGCCTTGTGTCCAGCTTCAAACGCATGAACCTATAGGCAATGTGCCACGTGTACATGACATTGCCGTGACATTTCAGTCAGCTAACCGTGACGTCTTGTTACGTCTGGCCGGACTATGAAGGGTGTCCCGCCAGACGCCGAAGCCGGCGCCCCCGACGGGCGGGACGTCCCGGGTCAGGACGACCGCCAGCGCCGCAGCTAGGAGCAGCGTGGCTCCCGGCCGCTCTGGGAACCTCCGCGAGTGCAACCGTGGGGAAGTCTCAGAGGCTGGCCGACCGGACGTCGAGGGTCACAGCGGCCGCACCCTCGAGGACAAGCGGAGCCGTGCAAGAGTCTCCTCTCGATGCTTCACCGCTACCCAAAGGCCCCGGAGTGACAGCTACGCAGCAGGTGATCCGGGAGTCCAGGGACAGGGTCTCGATCGGCTCCCGGTCCGCGGACAGCGTGCGCCGGGCCGTGCCGTTAGTAGTCCACCACCCATCGTCTCGGGTGGCCACACCCGCGCCAGCGCCTCAACGTCATTCAGTTAGACGCTCACGCAGACTGACGCCTGGAACCCACCCACCTACTGCACCAAGTTTTTCCAACGGCAGATTCAGCAACCACTTGCCAGCGTGCCTGACACGCGGACGGGCGCTGGTAGACGACATGTAGGAGTCCACCGCAGGTGTCGGCAATGGTCGCCATACGCCTCCTGGAACCGTCAGAGATTCCCGCCGTGCGCCTGCGTTGCCGCACGGAAGACTGCGGCAGTGAGCTTGCCAACCGCTGATCTGAGGAAGATCGGGGCATGCCACACCGCGGCCGATTCTGCGATACGCCATTTGCTGATGCGCAGTCGATTGTGCACGAACACTTCTTCACTTCCTGTTTGCGCGAATTGATAGGCGACGTGCGCATGAATCCACTTGAAGTACTTCTTGAAGTCGACGCGGAGGAATAATGCTCACGCAACGCAAACGCACTTGTGGTAGAACTCTACTCTGGAAATCGAAGTTGCACTAGGTATTTCAAGATTTGGTGACATCATTTCACCGCAGATTGGAAAGAGTGAAACTACTCTTAGTCCAGAGGTTATGCAGGGGCAGATTGAGCTGCGTGCGATACGGTTAGAATTGAGAGAAATTCGAACTGAATGATATAGGGAGCAAAGCACGCAATTGCGTTGGCTGGTTGCAGCAATGGCGGAACCTCCCACTCTGATGCACCACGTTTTTCGGATCACTCTCTCGTGGGCGCTTCATGCCGATCCCTACGACGCAGCCGTTGCTTGTGCGACGGTTCGCACTCTGGCCGTAGGGCCATGAAGCGCGAGTGTGCCCACTCTCCCCTAGCTGGTAAGCCCTGGCCTTGTGACGTAATGGGCAAGGCATCATTGGACTACGCTTGTCAGCTAAGGAAGAGTGAGTACCCTTAAGTATAGCAAGTCTAGGGTAGGTATAATGGCTGATCTTTGTCTCAAGGGGACTAGTGTATGCCAAATTTGTGGTTCCGGCTCGCCTTGATGTCTTTTCTGTGCTTGATTGCGGTTATGGGATTTATCTTAGTTTTTGTTATTGTTCTAGCTATCGCTAACTGATAATGAACTAGGGCGGGCCAATCGGCCCGCCCTCTATTCCTCTTCTTCAGGTATTGGTGGCAGTTTTCCGGTGGCGTATTGAGGGTCGCCGTCAGGAACCTATCGAACGCTTTACTGGAGACTTCTTTCGGATCGCTTCTTTAGTCGCCTCTTGCGCCATCCTCGTCGTTTGATGCCGGTTCGCAACTGCTGCGCTTGTCGTCGCAGGACTGGCCGGTTCCCATTCTTCAAGTCCTTGTAGCTCAGGTGAGTGCCGTTCAGATGCTGCAAGAATACATCAAGTCTGGACCCGTCCGGTAGGCGCCGTATATTCCAGCGTATCTCGAATTATCGCAGGTATAAAGCAAAGTGTTCGGCGGACCACCAATGGTAGGTGCCTTTGTGGCGCGTTTGATAATGGCCCAAATGTACTCGATGTTCTGCGAGTGCACGGCACCATCGACGTGTTGCCCGATGTTGTGGTTGTCTTCTTGTGGCGGAAGACGTGATACGACAAGCCACGATACCCAGGATGGCCGTCGGTATAGACGTGTGATCCCTGTCGTACACGGTGGCGAATGAATTGTGTAAGGTAGCCGCTTCGAGATTTGGTATACGTTCAATAACAACCATCCCACTCTCCCGGAACTCAGCCCCTATAGCAATCTGAAAGCCGTCCACCCAGTTCTCAAACGTATTGTCTGCGTGACGGCTTCTGTTTGTCTCGCCCACGTAGCAATCATAAACCTCTACCGTACCTTCTAGAATTTCAGCTGCCATGTACTCCGCCGCCTGACAGAGCCCGGATAACATGAACCGTGCCGCTTGTCTGCGAAGTCCAAGCTGTCGCCGGAACTGCAATTAAGAAATAGATTTTCGACTGGACATATACAAATAGATGCCTGCGACCCACTTACGCAACTAATGTTTCGTTCTTCAAAGAAGGTGTCTTTGCGAACGGAGGACAACGTCTTGCATTACACGCACTTATAACTGAGCCCAATTCGATAGCACCTGTTTATGGTTCTCCAGTTTGGGCATACGAGACCACCGGGCCAGCGTAGTTCTGCTAAGCGATCAACAGCAGTACGTTCTGTAGAAAAGGATTCCTGTACATCAAAGACACTGCGAATCCGACTGCTTAGGGACTGGTACGTTGGTTTACCTCTCCAACGTGGGAGGTATTCATTTCCGGCGCACTTCGGGCGGTTGTCGGCATGCGTGCCGACGTGATTCCCGGCGCGGCGGTGGCGACGGTCGGCGCGAGCCGCGCCACCGGTTGTGGCTGACCGGCGCCGTATGTGGCCGGGG
>LXNI01001751.1_pt1 | contig 17377 bp, 12 predicted proteins | sample 809091 | NCBI WGS metagenome assembly LXNI01 (sample SAMN04870527, study PRJNA318959) | sponge metagenome | biome: 01000161; feature: marine sponge reef; material: water | host: Sarcotragus foetidus | place: Greece: Milos, Mediterranean Sea | collected 2013-05-29 | depth 5-7 m | reverse complement strand
CCCGTCAGTGACCTCCACCTCCAACTCGCGCGTCTCGCCCAACGCCGCAACACCCTCCACGATGCTCTGCGTGAACGCCAGATCATTCGACGCCGACGGCGCCACAATCGCCACCCGCAACGGGCCCGACGGCTCGGCCGGCGGCGGCGGGGGCGGCGCCTCGTCAGTCGCCGGCGCCTCTGTCTCTGCCGGCGGTGTCGGCGCCGGCGGCGGCGGCGCGGTGGCCGCCTCCTCGTCGTCGCCGGCGCAGGCCGCGGCCAGCAGCACGATCGCCAGCAGCGCCGCGAGCAGCCCGAAGGGCTTGGCGCGTCTTGTGGACATTCTCATCATGGACCCCTTTACCGTTCCGATGCGTGCCCGGCAAGCGACAGCCGGGTTGCCAGAGACTACGCCAAAACTCTCTGACAGATTGTTCGGTCAGGGCTCCGTCGACGATGTCCTCGGCTAGTGCTCGGCGCCGCGGCGGAACGGCCGGGTCAGAGCCGCCGGCGCGCCGATGCGGTGCGTCACGACGACTAGGGCGATGATCGTCACCGCCGCGGGCGCCATCTCGGTGAGCTGGGCCGCCGCCCCGCTGAGGATGCCCAGCGTCTTCCACTGCAGCACCGCGGCGGTCACGAGGCTGAACAGCAGCGATCCGGCCAGTACCCCCAGCGGGCGCCAGGCCCCGAAGTAGACCAGCGCCACGGCGATGAACCCCATGCCGTTGGTCATGTTCTGGATGAAGATGCCCTTCTCCAGCGCCAGCACGGCGCCCGCGGCGCCGGCGAGGGTGTTGCCGATGAGGATGGTGCCGTAGCGGGTGCGGGCCACGCTCACACCCAGGCTGTCGGCAGCCTGGGGCGTCTCGCCCACCGCCCGGACGTTCAGTCCGAACGTGGTGCGGTTGACAAGCAGGGTGACCGCGGGGACCAGCAGGAACGCCAGGTAGATGACGAGGCTGTGGTTGTAGAGGTCCGGATAGGCGATCTCGGGGCGCCCCTCGGGGAGCGTGAAGTCGAACACGCCGTCGAAGCCCAAGATGGGGCGCGGCGCACCCACGAGCTGCCGGAAGAGCAGGTCGCTGAACCCCAGACCGAACAGGTAGATGCCGATGCCGCTGATGCCCTGCTCGGCGTGGAGCGTCACGGTGATGAAGGCGTACACCAGCCCCATCACCATGCCGATGCCGAGGCCCACCAGCAGGCCGTACCACGGCTGGCCGGTCCGCACCGTGGTGTAGTACGCGCCGAAGGCGCCCAGCAGCATGACGCCGTCGACGCCCAGGTTGAGCACCCCGCTGCGCTGGCCGACGCTCTCGCCGACCGCGGCGATGAGGTACGGCGTGGCGAGGCGGATGGCGGCGGCCACGGTCGCCACCAGCGTGGCCAGTGTGAAGAAGCCGCTCCAGCCGCTGCGGGCCTGAGCGAACACCTCCACGGTGGCAAAGTCGAGCGCGGCGAGACCCGGAATCATGGCGCCGCTCCCTCGCCGGGCGGCGCCGCGGGAGCGTCCGCCGCTCCGACGGCGGCGCCCTCGGTGCGGTCATCCTCGGCGGCTGCGCTGATGTCGAGCCGCTCCCCCAAGTGGCGCGCCCAGCGCACCGCCCGGTCGCTGCTGACCACGAACACCACCACCAGGCCGCTGAGCGCCACGACCAGGGGCGTCGCCACCTGCACCGCCCGCTGCAGGGCGTTCGCCCCCACGAGCAGGCCGCCGAAGAGGATGGCGGCGGGGATGGTCCAGAGCGGGTGCAGTCCCCCGAACAACGCCGCCACGATGCCGTTGAAGCCGGCCAGCTGCGTGAACCCCGCCGGGCCGCTCTCGACGCTGAGCCGGTGGGCGACCGAGGAGAACACCAGCACCGCACCGCCGAGACCCGACATCATGCCGCTGAGCGTCAGCGCCTGCACGATCCTGCGCTCCACCTTCATGCCCGCGTAGCGGGAGGCGTCCTTGCTGCCGCCCACGGCCCGGATCTCGTAGCCGAGCGACGTGCGCCACAGCAGGAAGAACACAGCGACGGCCACCGCCGCCCCGATCACGATGCCCAGGTTCATCTGCGTGCCCCCGAGCAGGATCGGGAGGTCCGCATTCTCCGAGAGGCGCTTCGTCTGGGCGATGTGGTTGCCGGCCTCCACGGCCGCCTTGTCGATCATCGGCCCCAGCAGCAGGTACTGCATCATGTACCCCGCCACGATGTTGAGCATGATCGTGGAGAGGATCTCGTTCACGTTGGCGTAGGCCTTCAGCACGCCCGGGATGAACCCCATGCAGGCGCCGCCGACCGCGCCGGCAATCAGTGCCACGGGCAGCAGCACCCCGCGAGGCAGGCCGGGGAGCGCCAGCACCACGACGGTGGACAGCAGCGCCCCGGCGATGATCTGGCCCTCCCCGCCGATGTTGATGACCGAGGCTCGGAAGGCGATGCAGATGCCCACGCCCACGAGCAACAGCGGCGTCGCCTTGACGGTGGTGTCGGCGAATTCGCTGATCCCGCCGAAGGCGCCGGTGAACATGGCGCGGTATCCCTCCACGGGGTCGCCGCCGAATGCCCAGACCATGGCCGCGCCGACGAGCAGCGCGGCGACCGTCGCCGCGAGGGGAACCAGGGGTCCCATGACACGCCGCACGACGCGCTGGACAACCCAGTCGCTGATTCGTGCATCCACCGTCACGGCCCCGATCACCGTCCCTCTCCGTCGAAGCGCAGACGCACCACTGTAGATAGCGGGAGCATCCCCCGCCGGTCAACGGCGGCGGGGGCCTCGGGTAGCCTCGTGCTGAGCCCTATGCCACCGGTCGACCTGCGCGCCCGCGCCCGTTCCCGCTCGCACGTCTCGACTGCGGTCGGTGAGCTCGCCGGCCGGCAGGCCGTCATCGTGCGGCTCGGCGCCGACGAATCCCACCGCGGCATCACCACCGACGCCGGCGAGTCGATCGAGGCGGCCGTCGAGCTGGCACTGGAGAAGCGGCTGCCGATCGTGGGATTCGCGGCGGCGACCGGCCCCGACGTCCCCGGCGGCATCACGTCGGTGCACGGCTGGGGAATCGCCGCACGCGCGCTGGTGTCGGCCTCGGGGGTGGTGCCGATCCTGCTGTGCGTCACGGGACCCATGCTCTCGGGACCGGCGCTGCTGCTCGGGATAGCCGACCTCGTCGTCATGGTCGACGACGGCTTCGCCTTCGTGAGCGGACCCGCCATGGTGGAGCAGTTCACCGGCGTCCCCGTGGCCACCGAGGATCTCGGAGGCTCCGCAGTGCACGCGGCCCGCAGCGGGGTGGTCTCGCTCGTCGTGGCCGGCAGCGACGCCGCCGCTGCCGCTGCCGGGGAACTGCTGCGGTTCCTGCCGCCGCACGTGGACGAGATCCCCGAACGCCTCGCGACGGGCGATCCCGCCGACCGGGCCACGCCGGAACTGGGCGACGTCCTCCCGGCCTCGGCGACGGGGGGCTACGACGTGCGCGCCGTGCTGGAGGCGGTGGCCGACGACGGCGCGCTGGTGGAGTTGCGCGCCGGCTGGGCGCCGAACCTCGTGACCGCCCTGGCCGCCGTGGACGGTTACCCCGTTGGGATGGTGGCCAACCAGCCACAGCACCTCGCCGGCACCCTCGACATCGCCGCCTCCCAGAAGGGGGCGAGGTTCGTGTCGTTCTGCGACGCCTTCAACCTGCCCATCGTGACCTTCGTGGACACGCCCGGCTTCCAGCCCGGCAAGGACCTGGAGTGGCGGGGGATGATCCGCCACGGCGCGCAGATGGCCTTCGCCTACGCCGCCGCCACGGTCCCCCGGATCTGCGTGACGCTGCGCAAGTCCTACGGCGGGGCCTACATCGTGATGGACTCCCGCTGCATGGGCAACGACATGGCCTTCGCCTGGCCGTCCGCGGAGATCGCCGTGATGGGGGCCAAAGGGGCCACGGAGATCCTGCACCGCAAGGCGGACGCATCCGAGCGGGCCGCGCTCGAGGACGACTACGCCGAGCGGCTGCTGAACCCCTACCGCGCCGCCGAACGGGGCTCGGTGGACGCGGTGATCGACCCTGCCGACACCCGCAGGGAGGTGGCCGGGGCACTGGCCCTGCTGAGTTCCAAGCGGGAGGAGATCCCCGGCAACCGCCACGGCAACACGCCGCTGTAGCCCGCCGGCCCGTGATTTTCCCCGAAGTTGGGAATCTCGGTATCATCTCGCCGGAAAGGCGGGCGAGTCTTGACAGAGTCCATCACGATCACCGACAACCGCACAGGCGAATCGGTCGAGATCCCCATCTGTAACGGCGGCGTGGACTCGGGCGGCTGGGCCAAGCTGCTCGGCAACGTGTGGTTCTCCGATGAGGCCTTCAGCCACACCGCCATCGGCGAGAGCGCCGTCGCGCAAATCGTGGGCGCCGAGGGAATCCTGCGCTACCGGGGATATCCCATCGAGCAGCTGGCACGGGAGTCCACCTATCTCGAGGTGGCGTACCTGCTGCTGCACGGCGAGCTGCCGACGACTGAGCAGTTCGACGACTGGAAGCAGGAGATCACCCTCCACACCTACATCCACGAGAACTTCCGCAAGCGCTTCATGGAGTCCTTCCGCTACGACGCGCACCCCATGGGCGTGCTGGTCGCGTCCGTGGCGGCGCTGTCCACCTTCTATCCCGAGGCCAAGGACGTCGAGGACCCCGAGGTGCGGATGCGACAGATCGTGCGCCTCATCGCCAAGGTCCCAACCATGGCGGCCGCCGCGCACCGCTTCTCGATCGGCATGCCGTTCGTGTACCCCGACAACGACTTGGACTTCACGTCCAACTTCGCGTCGATGATGTTCCGTGTCGCCGAGCCGCGCTATCACTGCCACCCGGCCGTGCGCCGTGCTCTGGAGATCCTGTTCATCCTGCACGCCGACCACAGCCAGAACTGCTCCACCACGACAGCTCGCGTGGTGGGCAGCGCGCACGCCGACCCCTATTCGGTGGTGGCCGCCGCCTGCGCCGCCCTCTACGGGCCCCGCCACGGAGGCGCCAACGAGGCGGTGCTGGCAATGCTCCGAGAAATCGGCAGCTACGACAACGTGGACCCGTTCATTGCGGACGTGAAGGCCGGCAAGCACCGGCTGATGGGCTTCGGGCACCGGGTGTACAAGAACTACGACCCGCGGGCGAAGATCATCAAAGAGGCGGCCGATGAGGTGTTCGAGCTGACCGGCAGCAGCCCGCTGCTGGACATCGCCCTCAAGCTGGAGGAGGTGGCGCTCGCCGATGAGTACTTCATCAGCCGGCGCCTCTATCCCAACGTGGACTTCTACTCGGGACTGATCTACGAGGCTCTGAATTTCCCCACCAATATGTTCACGGTGCTCTTCGCCATCCCGCGCACGGCCGGCTGGCTGGCCCACTGGAGCGAGATGCTGGAGCAGAGTTCCCGCATCGCCCGGCCCCGCCAGCTCTACGTGGGCCACCCTGAGCGGGACTACGTCCCACTCGTCGAGCGCGCCTGACCGTTCGCCGCCGCGGCCGAGTCGCGGCGGGACCGACCGAGACTCCTAGCCCAGCACGGTGATGATGTCGATGTGCTGGTCGAGGTCGAAGAGGGCAGCCGCCAGGGCCTGCACGTCGCCGATCTCGAGGTTGGCGAGCTCCTCGAACAGCCGCTTCGTCGTGGGCAGTTCGCTGTCGGGCGCGTAGGCCCGCCGGAGCACCGCGTTGATGTAGTCCGAGTTGCCCTCATGGGTGTACTCGGCGTTCAGCACCGCCAGCGCCTCCGCCCACTCGTCGAGGGTCGGCCCGTTCTCCGCCAGGTCGGCCAGGATCTCGAAGATCGTGACCTGGATCCGGTCGATGTACTGCGGGTCGCCCGAGGCCACGACCTGCCCCGCAACGCCGGGCTCGGGGGTCAGGATCGGGAACACGCTGCTCCCGGCGCTGTAGCTGGCGCCGATGTCCTCGCGGACCTGGGCCACTAGGCGGGCGTCCAGGATCGAGTTGAGGGCTGCGGCGGCCACGTCCAGCGCCACGTTCAACTCGGCGCGGGGTGCTTCGAAGTAGATCTCCACTCCGGTGCTCTGGGTGTCGGGCGGCAGCACCACCTCGCGGCGCACCACGCCGGCCGGCTCGGCCGATCGGCGGTTCACGAACGTGTCGGCCTCGCCGGCGGGCAGCGTGCCGATGTATTGGCGCGCCATGACCGCCACGGTGTCCCGATCGATGTCCCCCGCCACGGCCACGAGCAGGTCGTCCACGTCGCCGAGGCGCAGCAGGTAGCGGTCCAGCAGCGACTCGGGCGTGAGGGCGGCGAGCGCCTCCGGCGGGGCGACCGGGTTGAACCACCCGAAGGAGTCGGGGTGGCGGGCCTCGATGGAGGCGATCCAGGCCATCCAGTCGGGGTCGGACTCCGACAGCGAGATGAGGATGTCGCCGATCTGGCGCGCCTCGGCGAAGGCCTGATCGTCGACCTGCGGGGCGGTCACGAGGAGGTGCAGCATCTGGAACATGGTCTCGATGCCGTCGGCCGCGGCCGAGCCGCTGAAGCCCTCCTCCGTCTCGCCGATGAACGGGATGACCGCCACGTTGCGCTCCTCGAGCAGGCGCTGCACCTGCGACGGGCCCAGACCGCCGACGCCGCTGTTCTGGACCGCCCGGACGGCCAGCCTGCCGGTCAGAACGCGCTCGCCGGCCGCCATGGCGGACCAGCCGCCTCCGGAGACCGCCTGCAGGTCCACCTGCGCCTCGGCGATGTCCGTGGGCACGAACACCACGGCAGCGCCGTTGGCGAAGGTCCACTCGTAGGCGTCCTCAATGGCCTCCACCGGGCCCTCAGAAACCGGATCGACCGGCTCGGGGGCCTCCATCAGGGCGCTGACCTCGGTGGTCCGCTCGGGCACGGGTCCCGGCGCGGCGCCCTCGACGGCGGCGCGTATCTCCTCGGCGGTGGGCACCTCGGAGGGGTCGGACCCGACGGCGATCACGATCGGGGCGGCCGAGCCCATGATCGAGCGGAAGTGCTCGGTGAGGTCCTCGGCCCGGATCTCTGCGAGCAGAGCCTCGACCCGCGCCAGGCGCTCGGCCACGGTGCCGATGTCCGCGCCCGCCAGGAAGTGCGTCGCGTACAACCCGGCCCACTCGTCGTCCTGCATGGTGCCGACGCTGTCCAACTCGAACTGCAGGCTGCTGCGCACCGCGTCCGCGGCCAGTTGGAGGTCCTCGGCGCTGAAGCCGTCGGCCTCCAGGCTCAGCACCATCGACCAGTAGTCGCCGAGGGCGGCGGCCAGGTCATCGGCGCGCAGGTTCGTGCCGTAGAAGCGGATGCCGTCGGTGTAGTTGAACGGATCCCACTTGGCCGGGTCCAGCTGCGATAAGAAGCCCTGTTCGTAGGCGTCCTTCAGGCGGGCGTCCAGCATGTGAGCGAGGAGGGCCTCCAGCAGCCAGGCGCGTTCCCCGTCGACAGTCCCGCCATCCCAGGTGGGGATCTTCAGGTCCAGCGACATGTAGGAGTAGCTCCAGCTCGGCGAGGTGGCGATGAGGTAGAGCGGCTCGGCGCTGATCGGCGAGGAGATGTCGGGTTCCGGGGGTGCCTCGCCGGCCGGGATTGAGCCGAAGTACTCCTCGGTGAACGCAGCGAGTTCCTCGACGGGCAGGTCGCCGACGGCGATGAGGGCCATGTTGGACGGCACGTACCAGGTCTCGTAGAAGTCCCGCAGCATCTCGGCGCTCGTGGACTCGATCCCCTCGGCCGTGCCGATGGGCAAATAGCCCTCGTAGGGGGTGTCCTCCACGTAGGCCTGATCGAAGATCTGCCTGATGACGCCGGAGCCGGTCTCGTAGTTCAGCCGCAGCTCGTCGCGTACGACGCCGCGCTCCTCGTCGACGTCGGCCTCGGAGATAGTGGCTTCATGGGCCCACTGGGCCAGGACGTTGAAAGCGGTCTCCACGGCGCCGTCCTGGGTGGTGACCACGTCGAGCATGTACACCGTCTCGTCGTAGGCGGTGTAGGCGTTGATGTCGGGGCCGAACTCCACGCCGAGGTGCCGCAGCACCTCCACGATCTCGTTGCGGGGGTACTCCTCGGTGCCGTTGAACATCATGTGCTCGAGGAAGTGGGCGAGGCCGAGGTCCGGAGCGGGCTCGTTCACCGATCCGGCATTCACCGCCAAGCGCAGCGACAGGTTGCTCCCGGGCTCCTCGTTGTTCCGGAGGTAATAGGTGAGGCCGTTGGCGAGCGTGCCGATGCGAACCTCGGGATCCACCGGCAGCAACGCGACCGGCGCCTCCGCGACGGGCGCCTCCTCGACGGGCTCGGGCACCGCCGGCGCCTCAACCGGCTCGACTTCGACCGGCTCCTCGACAGGCTCCGCGGTCGGCTCCTCAACCGGCTCCTCGACCGGCTCTTCCTCGGCCGACTCCTCGACCGGCGCCGCGGCCGGCGCCTCAACCGGCGCTTCCTCGACCGGCTCGGGCGCAGGCGCCGGGGCCGGCTCGACGACCGCTGCCGGCTCGGGGGCGTCCAGGGAGTCATCGCCCGTGCACGCCGCCGCGATCATCGCTGTTGCGAGGATCAGGAGAATGAGTCGCCGCATGAGGGATCCTCCACCATTGTCACTATCACCTGTCACTGCCACCGGTGCCTCACCTGCCGGAACTCGCAGGCGGGCAGCCGTCGAAGCCTATCCAGCCAGCTTCGCAACCTTCCGGCCGGTCCCGCTCCCGAAGCCGTCCCCGAACGCGGATCTTTCGTATCGATTCCTCGGGGAAAGCACCTGCCGCCGGCGACGCCCCGTCCGGCAACCGCGACGGGCCGCCTGCAGCTAGGAGGACCGACGCAGCCGGCTCGGCGCGAGTCGCGGGACAACGTCGGCCAGTGCCGCAGGCGGGGGCGTTCCGCAGACGACGGAGGCGACGGCCTCGCCCATCGCCGGCGAGGTCTGGATGCCGGTGCCTCCCTGACCGGCGCACCACACGAACCCCTCGACCGTCTCGTCGAACCCCACGACGGGGTGGCGGTCGGCGGCGAAGGTCCGCAGGCCGGCCCACACCGAGCGGACGGCGCGCACCGCCAGCGTCGTGGCGCCGTTCACGGCGTCGATGCCCCGCGCCACGTCCAACTCCTCGGCGCGGGCGTCGCCGGGCGCGTCGGGCGTCTCATCGGCGGGCGAGCCCAGCAACTGGGAAGGGCCCTCGGGCTTGAAGTAGAAGCCGCCGGCGACGTCGGCCACCAGCGGCCAGCGCCACACGTCCTCCGCCGCATACTCGGCGGGCGCGGCGAAGGTGAAGATCGTGCGGCGCAGCGGCGCCAGACCCAGCGGTGCCACGCCGGCACAGCGGCCCAACTCGTCGGCCCACGCACCGGCGGCGTTGACGACCACCGGGGCGGCGAATGAGGCCCCGCCCGCCTGCACTTCCCAGCGGCCGCTCGCGCGTCGCATGCCGGTGACTCCACTGGCTCGCACGATCGTGGCGCTCTGCCGGCGCGCCCCGCGCAGGAAGGCTTGATGCAGCCCCGCCACGTCGATGTCGTAGCTGCCCTCCTCCAGCAGTCCCCCCGCCACCCAATCGGGATCCAGGACCGGGCAGTACGCCCTGGCGTCGGCGGCCCCGATCAGCGCCAGGTGCGGCGAGAGTGGCAGCAACTCCTCCCGGAGGCGCGCCAAGTCGCCGGCGTGGCCCGCGGCGGCGACCCACAGGCACGGGCGCGGTTGCAGCAACTCGGCGTCGGCCCAGCCTTCGGCGCCGCCCGCCAGGAACTCCCGGGAGGCCACGGTGAGCTCCAAGTTGAGCGGTCCGCCGTACGTCTCGATGTACTGGGCGGCCGACCGGCCCGTGCTGTGCGCCGTCAGCGAGTCCTCCCGCTCGAGCACGACGACCTCGACCCCCCGACGCGACAGCGAATAGGCGGCGGACATGCCGGCGATGCCGCCTCCGATGACGATCGCATCACATGACCGCACTCGGCACACCTCAACCCTCGGCCTTCAGGTCCCCACATCGAGCCTACGTGCCGCTCGCGCCCCGACCCCAACCGCGCGCCCCCGGACTTCAGCCATCCGAGCAATGGGAGATATTTCCCTATATTCCTCTCTATTTAACTATTTTTGATATTCTCTGATTCATGGTACTTCGATCCGAGTTGCACGGGCGGGAGTTGGTGGCCGTCAAGGAGGGCGGCGCCGCCGAGGCGTTGCGGCACGAGGCAGCACTCCTCGAGGGGCTCGACCATCCCGGGGTCGTCGGCTTCGTGGCGCTGATCGATGACGAGCGCGGGCTGCGCCTGCTGACGCGCTATGCCGGCAGGGAGACGCTGGCGACGTGGCAGCCGCCGCGGCTCGAGGAGTTCCGCCGGGTCGTCGAGGAGGTCGCCGAGACGGTCTGCTACCTGCACGAGCGAGGGATCGTGCATCGGGACATCCGGCCCGCCCACGTCGTGATCGACGCGCTGCGCCGGCCGCTGCTGTGCGGTTTCTCGGCAGCTCTCCGCAACACCGGCGACGACCCCGCGGCACAGCTCGCCGACGTGAGGGCCATCGGTGAGACGGTGCAGGCGACACTGCAACGCCTCGAGGCGCAGCAGCGACTGGGTCGGCGGGGCCACGCGCAGGCCTTGCGCCGGCGCCTGCAGGCAGTGGCGCAGGCCGCCGCCGACGGGCGGGTTCCCAGCAGCAGAGCACTGGCGAGCCGGCTGCGCGCCGTCGCCGAGTCCCGCAGTCCCCACCGCAGCGCTGACCGCCGCCAGGACAAGCCGTCGGGCCGCGCCGCCGCGATCCGCCGACGGCTGCCGGTTCCGGGCGGCGGTCGGGCGGTTCCGGGCGGCGGTCGGGCGGTTCCGGGCGGCGGTCGGGCGGTTCCGGGCGGCGGTCGGGCCGCCCGCCCCCTCCCGCGGCGCCCCCGGTGGGCGACTTGGCTCGCCGCCGCCACTGTGTGCGCGGGTTGCATCCTCGGGGCAGTCATGGTCCTGCGCCTCGGCGACGGCACCGCTGCCGCTCCGCCTGCAGCCACCTCGGCGCCGCCCGGCGCACCCTCCCACCCAGCCGCGCCGGCAGCCCCGGAGGCCGCGGTGCCGGAGGCCCCCGCGCAGAAGGCCCCCGCGCAGAAGGCCCCCGCGCAGGAAACCCCCGAGCAGGAGGCCCCCGCTTCGGCTCCCCCGACCGCGCAGCCCGATCCGCTGCCCCGGCCCCGACGCGCCCCCGACCCACCGGAACCCGCCGGGAGCGCAACGGTCCGCTGCCCGGGGCCGGGGAGCGGTTTGCGGGACGTCGACGGCGACGGCTGCGCGGAGCAGATCCGCATCACCGCCGGCTTCGTGTCCGTCGACGGGGTTCGCTACCCCGTCGGCAGTCCGGGCGACCAGGTGGCGGTCGGGGACTGGGACTGCGACGGCATCGCCACGGTGGCGGTCGTTGAACCCGGCGGGCGGGTCTACCTCTTCGGGGACTGGCCGCAACAGGCGCCGCTGGTCGGCACGCTGGTGGCCGAACTCCCGCCGCCGGTGGAACTGGCCGACGTGGCGCGCGGCGCCTGCAACGAACTCACCGTGCGCTACAGCGAGGGGACCTGGTACCTGCCGCTGCCGGCGGCCTCGGGCTGACAGGACGGCGCCCCGGGCGCTGCGGGACGTCGCCGCCCCGAGCGGCTCAGGAGCCGAAGGTGGAGCGGAGTTTGCTGCGCAACCCGCCGGAGTCGACGTCCTCGCCCCGCAAGCGCGCCAGCTCGCGCAACAGCTCCGCCTGCTCGCCCTCGAGGTCTTCGGGTGTCTGCACCACGAACTCCGCCAGCAGGTTGCCCCGTCCCCTGCCGCGGCCCCGAGGCACCCCCTTGTAGCGGCACACCATCGTCTGGCCCGATTGCGTGCCCGGCGCGACGCGCAACTCCAGCGGGCCGTCGAGCGTGTCGAGAGTGACCTTGCCGCCGAGGGCGGCCTGCGTCATGGGGACCTCCACGACCGCCAGCAGGTCGTCGCCTCGGCGTTGCAGGGTGGCGTGCGGGCGCGTCCGCACCTGCACGTAGAGATCGCCGCGGGGTCCGCCGCGCAGCCCCACGCCTCCCCGCCCGGAGAGCCGCAGCACGGTGCCCGTGTCCACCCCGGGGGGCACGTCGAGGGAGTACGTGCGCTCACCCCGGATGCGCCCCTGGCCCCGGCAGGCGCGGCACGGGCTGTCGACGTGCTGGCCGAGTCCCGAGCAGCGGCGGCACGGTCCCGCCGTGACCATCTGGCCCAGCAGGGACGAGCGCACCTGACGAACCTGACCGCTGCCGGCGCAGTCGCCGCAGGTCGTCGCCTCGGTCCCCGCCGCGGCGCCGGTGGCCTCGCAGTCCTCGCAGGGCACAGCCAGGGTCACGGTCAGCTCCTGGACACCGCCGAAGACGGCGTCGGCGAGATCCAGTTCCAGCACGGTCTCCACGTCGGCGCCGGTCACCGCGGTGCTGCGGTTGGGAGCGCCGAAGCCGCCGAAACCGGCGTCGCCGAAGAACGAGGCGAAGATGTCGAACGGGTTGGAGGGCGCCTCGGCGGTGCCGAACCGGTCGTAGTTGGCGCGCCGCTCCGGGTCGCTCAGCACCTCGTAGGCGGCGGCGAGCTCCTTGAAGCGGTCCTCAGCGCCCGGATCGTCGGGGTTGCGATCGGGGTGGGATTCCCGCGCCAGGCGCCGGTAGGCCTGCTTGATCTCTTCGGCGGTCGCCTGCGGGGACACGCCCAACACGTCGTAGTAGTCGCGCTCGGTCATGCGATCGAAGGAAGGTCGGCCCTAGCCGCCGCTCAGCATCCGGCCGAGCTGCCGGCTGATCACCGCCACGGTCGCCATCGCCTGGGGATAGTTGAGGTGCGTCGGACCCAGCACCGCGATGGAGCCCGCCCGGCGACCCTCCACGAGGTAGGGCGAGACGACCACCGAGCATTCACTGAGGGGCACCAGCCCCGTCTCGCCCCCGATGGCGACCTGCATGTCCCGATCCATGATGTCCCGCAGCAGTGTGACCACCGCGTAGTGCCGCTCGAGGAGCGTCAGGATCCGCTGGGCGGTCTCGACCGCGCCGAACGAGCGCACCACCGTGGCGTGCCCGCCGACGAAGAGGTGCTCGGCGTGCCCGCCCTCGACGGCGCGCAGAGCAGCCGCCGCCACCGACACCAGCCGGGCGACGCCCGCTGGCAGCCCTTCGACAGGAACTTCGGCGTCGACCGGCTTACCGACCAGCGTCCGGGCGAGCACCTCGGCGGCGTGATCCACATCGGTGGCGTGCGGAGCGGCGTCCAGTTCGAGGGCCCGCTGCTCCACCGCGCCCGTGGACAACACGGCGACGAGGAGGACCACGTGGCCGGAGAGTTCCACCAGTTGCACCGACCGCACCACCGCAGAGTCGGCGCGCGGGCCGACCACCACGGCGGCGCAGCGCGTCACCTCCGCCAGCAGCACCGAGAGCGACGCCAGCACCGAGCCCAACTCGCCGTGGGCATGCTCGAAGAACTCGCTGATCTGGCGCCCCTCGACCGACCCGAGGCTGTAAGGCGCCATGAGGGCGTCGACGAAGTAGCGGTAGCCGGCCTCGGTGGGCACCCGGCCCGAGGAGGTGTGCGGCTGCTGCAGGTACCCGGCCTGCTCCAGCGCCAGCATCTCCTTGCGGATCGTCGCCGGGGAGACGTCGAAGTCCTGCGATTCGTAGACGGTGCCCGAGCCCACCGGGGAGGAACCGGCGATATAGCACTCCACGACGGCGCGCAGGATCTCCTCCTTGCGCGGTGACAGGGCAGCGGCACGGGAACCCATGGTCATCCGATCCTACCGCCCCCCTCGGCGGGCCTAGCCGGACGGCATCCGCAGCGCGGAGACGAACGCCTCGGGCGGCACCTCCACCCTGCCGATCGCCTTCATCCGCTTCTTCCCGGCCTTCTGGCGTTCGAGCAGCTTCCGCTTGCGGGTGACGTCGCCGCCGTAGAGCCCCGCCGTGACGTCCTTGCGGTAGGCCTTGACCGTCTCCCGGGCGATGATCCGGCTGCCGATGGCGGCCTGGATCGGGACGTCGAACTGCTGGCGCGGGATCAACTCGCGCAGCTTGGCGGTCATCTGCCGCCCGTAGGAGTAGGACTTGCTGCGATGCACGATCGAGCTGAAGGCGTCCACCGGCTCACCCTGCAGCAGGATGTCCACCCGCACTAGGTCGGAGTCCTCGTAACCGTCGGTGTCGTAGTCCAGGCTGGCGTAGCCCTGGGTGCGGCTCTTGAGCAGGTCGTAGAAGTCGGTGACCACCTCCGCCAGCGGCAGCCGGTAGCGCAACTCCACGCGCTCCGGCGACAGGTAGTCCATGCCCCGGAGGTTCCCGCGGCGTTTCTGGCAGAGCTCCATGAGCGTGCCCACCTGGCGCGCCGGGGCGATGATGGTCAGCAGCAGGAAGGGCTCGGCGATGGCCGCCACCTCCCCCGCCGGCGGCAAGCGGCTGGGGCTGTCCACGGACACCTCGGCGCCCGCCGTGGTCCGCACCCGGTACTCCACCGACGGCGTCGTGGCGATGATGTCCAGATCGAACTCCCGCTCGAGCCGCTCGATGATGATCTCCATGTGCAACAGCCCCAGGAACCCGCAGCGGTAGCCGAAGCCCAGAGCGGTCGAGGTCTCGGGGGTGTAGCTGAAGCTGGAGTCGTTGAGCCGGAGCCTGTCCAGCGCGTCGCGGAGGTCGAGATACTCGTCGCCGTCGATGGGATAGAGGCCGCAGAACACCATCGCCTTGGGCTCGCGGTACCCCACGAGGGGGTCCGGCGCGGGACGGTCAGCCTCGGTGACCGTCTCGCCGGCGCGCGCCTCGGCGGTGTTCTTCACGCCGGCGATGAGGTATCCCACCTCGCCGGGGCCGAGTTCGCCCACCGCGGTGGGCGTCGGGGTGCGCACCCCGATCTCCTGGGCCTCGTGAGTCGCCGCGGCCTGCATGAAGCGCACCTGCGAGTCGGCCCTGAGCGTCCCCTGCACGACCCGGATCGAGCTCACCACACCCCGGTACTGGTCGAAGTGGGAGTCGAAGACGAGGGCTTGCAGTGCCGCGGCCCGGTCGCCGGCGGGTGGCGGGACCTGCGCGGTCACGGTGTCGAGCAGCTCGCCGATGCCTTCGCCCGTCTTGGCCGAGATGCGCAGCAGCCCCTCGGCAGGGATGCCGAGGACCTGCTCGATCTCACCTGCCACCCGGTCGGGGTCGGCGGCCGGCAGGTCCAGTTTGTTGAGCGCCGCCACGATCGTGAGGTCGTGTTCCAGCGCCATCATGGCGTTGGCCAGGGTCTGCGCCTCGATGCCCTGGGCGGCGTCCACGAGCAGGATGACGCCTTCGCAGGCCGCCAGCGACCGCGACACCTCGTAGCCGAAATCCACGTGCCCGGGCGTGTCGATCAGGTTGATCCACCACGGACCGTAGGACAGCCGCACGCTCTGCAGCTTGATGGTGATGCCGCGCTCACGCTCTAGATCCATCGAGTCCAGGTACTGGGCGCGCATGGCGCGCGGCTCCACCGCCTCGCAGATCTCCAGGAAGCGGTCGGCGAGCGTGGACTTCCCGTGATCGATGTGGGCGATTATCGCCACGTTGCGTATGCGGGACTGATCCATGACCTCGAGAGCGGCGGCCCCGGCGCCCGGACCGAGCACTCGGCGGGCTCGCCGGCAGCGGGCGGAGCGGGCGGGGAAGCGGGCAGGCGCCCGGGATTCCTGCACGCGATGCTACCGGCCATCGGGTGACCGGCCGCGTCCTTGCCCGCCGCCGCAAGCCGCCGCAGCGCACCGCCAACTGGCACGCCGGGCGGGCGGAGTTCGCCTTCCACCGCGCCATGGGATGGACCGCGTGCGGCCCTCGGTAGCATGCACGGGTCGATTCGGGCACCCCGAGCCGGGCGCCGATGCGCAACCGCCGGCTCGTCCCGACAGCGATCGCGAGGGACAACGTGGCCAACATCAAGAGCCAGATCAAGCGGAACCGCCAGAACGAGAAGCGACGGATGCGCAACCGGGCGGTGCGGTCGGAGATCAACACGCGCAGCACCGGCGCCGAGGCGGCGGCACGAGCCGGCGAGGCGGACGCCGCCGAGAAGCTCCGGATGGCCGTCAAGCGCATCGACGCGGCGGCCGCCAAGGGCGTGCTGCATCCCAACACCGCCTCCCGCAAGAAGTCCCGGCTGACCCGCCGCATCGCCCGCATCACCGCCGGCACCGAAGGCTGAGGGGCGCCGAATCAGCGGCGGTGCAACTGACGGAGGCACCCAACAGCAGTTCGGGAGTCTCGTCAGTTCTCAAACTGGCGAGCGACGACCGGAAGTTACGCCCGTCTTGGCGGGTTCCACAAGCGCACGGTGAACCGGTTCTCCTCGGCAACGAGGTCGGGCTCGGTTCCATTGTGGGCGCGCATGCCTGGGATGATCTTGTTCCGAACCCCCATACCTCGAGCATCGACATACTTGTAGTCTCGCATGATGTTGACGAGCGTCTGGTTGCGCGCGTAGCGGAAGCCCGACCTCATTCCGTCCACCGTTACGGTGTTAGGCAACCCGCCAGGGCTCTGAATCTCGAGACGGTCAGCGAATATCGCCAGCATTACGTCGGTACCGGCAATGCTGTAATCGCGATGAACGAGCGCGTTGACGATGGATTCTCGAACCACCGTTTCCGGATACTCCCAACGGTCGCTCCGTTGCGCACCGTCAAGTTCGGCGGTGGGCGTCGTGTTCCGTCGGATGAAGTCCCGTACCTTCTCGACCAGTCCAGATTCTACGAGGGATCCATCGGCGGCCCGTAATGGCACCATGGGTCCTCGCAGATTTTCGTCGGCTCGTGTCGCATAGTCAGGTTCGGTCCCGGTATAGCAGATTGCACGAACGCCCGACTGCGGCACATATTTATGCGGCACTCTTCCGAATAGAAGTAGACCATCGATGGTGGCAACGAGTTGTCCGGCTGAGTGAGTCATCAACTCGATATTCCTCAACAGCGTTTCCCAGCCGCCGAGGTCGCTCTCCAGCGGTACATCGTCGTAACCGAGTCCGGTCAGATAGTCACGTAGGCGGCGAGCATCGAAAGCCTCGAGAGTGGCACCCGGCACGGGCTTCAAGCCATACTGTAGGCTGCCCGAGGCTTGGTACATCCTCTGGAACTCCCTCCGACTTGCCTCCCGGGACGTGTTGCCAGCACGGATGTAGTAGGTCTTACGGCCGTCATGAAAACATGCATACGGTTTGTCCGGACCTCGCGTCACGCTTACCGCGAGCACGTCACGGCCGGGCTCGATGGCCCGTATCCACGAGACCAATGGGATGATCTGTGGTTCGATCTTGGTACGACGGTGAGTTCCATCGGTCGGTGCACGCAGTGAGGGCAGGCGCCGTCCCGATCCCGAAGGCGGTTCTCTCGCCGGCGCCGAGCGCGCCAGCACCACACGCACGCCATGCGGTGACGGGGGCGCG
>LXNI01001750.1_pt1 | contig 17395 bp, 13 predicted proteins | sample 809091 | NCBI WGS metagenome assembly LXNI01 (sample SAMN04870527, study PRJNA318959) | sponge metagenome | biome: 01000161; feature: marine sponge reef; material: water | host: Sarcotragus foetidus | place: Greece: Milos, Mediterranean Sea | collected 2013-05-29 | depth 5-7 m | reverse complement strand
ACGGAGAAGGTCGCCCCCTCCGACATTTGTACGAGAACGCTGAAGACCAGCATGGCCGGAATCGCCAGCAGCAGCGCGTCCATGCGGGAGAAGAACATCAGCGCCAGGCCCTCCAGCAGGAGCACCCCGCCGAGAAAGAGCACGCGGCCCCGCAGACCGAAGCGGATGCCCGCACGGTCGCCGAAGAAGCCGCCCATCGTCCGCGCGAAGATGTTCATGAGCCCGAAGAGTCCCGCGATTACGCCCGCGAGCCCAATGCCTATGGCGAAGCGGTCGTGGAAATAGAGGGCGGCCACGTTGTTGATCGTCAGCTCGATGCCGAAGCAGGCGCCGTAGATCAGGAACAGCGCCCAGACGCGGTGGTCTCGCGCCGCCGACCAGAACGACCCCTTCGACTCATCCGAAGGAGGCAGCATCCCCCTGGCCCGCAACTCGTGGAAGTCGCCGTCCGGGGTGTCGCGGGTTACGCGGTAGTACGCGATGCCGGTCAGGAAGAGCGCGGTGCCGGGAACAATCATCGCCACGCGCCAGCCCAGCGCCTCCCCCACGCCGAGGGCGACAACCACGGTGAGCAGGAGCGGCATCACCATCTGGGTGACGCCCCCTCCAAGGTTCCCCCAGCCCGCGGTGGTCGCATTCGCGGTACCGACGATATTGGGGCCGAACATGACGGAGGTGTGGTACTGCGTGATGACGAATGAAGCGCCAATCACGCCGATGCCCAGGCGGAACAGCAGGAAGGTCTCGTAGCTCTGCGCGAGCCCGATACCCATCACCGGGAGGGAGCCGAGAATCAGGAGCCCCGTGTAGGTGCGTCGCGGGCCGTAGCGGTCGCTCAGGTACCCAATGACAAGCCGGGCGATGATCGTGATCGCGACGGACGCGATGATCGTATTGCCCACCTCGGCTTTGGAGAGGTCGAGGTCCTCGCGCACGATGGCCATGAGCGGCGCGATGCCGAACCAGCCGAAGAAGGCAAGAAAGAAGGCCGCCCACGTCATGTGGAACGTCCGCATCTGCATGCTCTTCAAGCTGAACAAGTCGATCCGCGACGCCTTGTTCCGGATCTGGGCTGTGTCCAATGGATACCTCCAACTGAAACCTGTCTCGGTCCTGGGAAGACAGTAGGAGCCCTGCGTTTAAGGCTGTTTGCAACCAGGTGAACTCCGCGAGAACACCGTGCTTCGACCACGTTTCATGCCAGGCATGTTTCGTGCCTGTCGCTGCTGATGCCACGCTGGCCTCCCCCACACGCAGCACCCGCGGGCGCCCTTCACCGGGGGACACGATGCCTAGAGCGGTTCCACTCGGACGGCGGCGAACTTCAACTCGGGCTGCTTCGAGCGCGGGTCGAATGCCTCATTGGTGGCCGCGTTCACCGGCCCTCCCACATGACGCAGGGCGCCCCAGTGGAACGGCGCCCAGACCGTGCCCGGACGCACCGCTCGGTCGACCCGCGCGCGGGCCTGGAAGCTGCCTCGCCGGGAGGTGACGCGGAGGGGCCGGCCGTTGCGGATGCCCAGGGGGCGGGCATCCGCGGGATGTATCTCCACGACGGGCTCAACCTCGCTCTTATTGAGCTTGGGCACGTTCCCCGTGCGGGTCATCGTGTGCCACTGGTCCTTCACCCGTCCGGTCACGAGGGACAGGGGATAGCGCTCGGTCAGGGCGTCGTCCGGCGCCCGATAGGCCGGAACGTGGAAGCGCGCGCGCCCGTCCGGCGTAGCGAACGGTGTGTCCGCGAAGAGCCGCGGGTGTTCGCGACCTCCCTCGGGGAGGGGCCACTGCACGCCTTTCGAGGAGGCTCGCAGCAGCTCGTAGCTGACGCCTGTGATGTCGAGGTCGCGGCCCCGCGTGAGCTCCCGGTACTCGTTGAAGACCTCCTCCACATCCCCATGGGAAAACGCCTCCCCATACCCCAGGGCGGCAGCCACACGGCTGATGATCTGCCAGTCGGGAAGCGCCTCCCCGGGCGCCTCGCCGATCTGCTCGAGCAAGCCGATACGGCGCTCGCTGTTCGTCATGGTGCCAGCACGCTCCGACCACTGCGCCGCGGGCAGCAGAACGTCGGCCAGCTCGCCCGTTTCCGTGGGGTGGTAGGCATCCTGCACGACCACCATCTCCGCCATTCTGAAGGCGGCACGCACGCGGTCGCTGTTGGGCAGCGAAGCCACCGGATTCGTGGCCACGACCCACACAACCTTCACCTCACCCCGTTCAAGCGCCTCCACCATCTCCGAGGCCGTCACGCCGGGCCGGGACGAGATCGAGCCGGGAGGAATGTTCCAGGCCGCTTCCACATCGGCACGGTCCTCGGGGTTTGCGACGAGGCGGTGGCCGGGAAGGGTGGGAGCCAGGCCACCGGCCTCTCGCCCCCCCATCGCGTTCGGCTGCCCCGTCAGCGAGAAGGGACCGGCGCCGGGACGGCCGATGTTCCCGGTCGCGAGTGAGAGGTTGATCAGCGCGAGGTTCTTGTCGACGCCCGACGTGCTCTGGTTCGCGCCCATCGTCCAGAGCGTGAGCATGGGGCCGTTCGAAGCGATCATCCGTGCGGCGTCGACGATCTCCTGGGCGGCGAGCCCGGTGATATGGGCGGCCCGCGCCGCGGACCAGCCTGCAAGCGAGGCCTCCACCGCGTCCCAGCCGCTCGTGCGCTCGGCGATGAACGCCTCGTCCAGGCCCCCGGCGAGCCGTACCTCGAAGAGCAGGGATTGCAGGAGGGCTACGTCGGTCCCCGGCCGCACCGGCAGGTAGAGGTCGGCGACTTCGGCCGTTCGCGTCCGGCGCGGGTCCACGACGATGACCTTCACATCGTCGCCCCGCCGTTTTCGCGCCTTGATGCGATCGAACAGGATGGGGTGGCAGGCTTCGATATTGGCGCCGAGGATGAGGAACGTGTTCGCCTGCTCGATGTCGGTGTAGGAAGCAGGCGGCGAGTCAGTGCCGAAGGCGAGATTGTAGGCGGCCACCGTGCTTGCCATGCACAGCCGCGAGTTCGTGTCCTGGTTATTCGTCCCGACGAATCCCTTGGCGAGCTTGCCGAAGAGGTAGTAGTCCTCGGTGGGAAGCTGGCCCGAGCCGTAGAACATGACGGAGTGGGGGCCGTACCGATCGACCGCTGAGCGGATGCCGCCTGCAACGCGATCGATGGCGTCGTCCCATGAAGCAGGGGCGAGCGCACCCCCCTTGCGCGCGCGGATGGCGGGTCGCAGGAGGCGGTCCTCGGACTCGAAGATGGCGGGCAGCAGCGCGCCCTTGGCGCACAGCCGCCCCTGGTTCACGGGGTGGTCGGGATCGCCCTTGACCTTTGTCACGACGCCATCCCTGGCCTGCGCCAGAACCCCGCAGCCCGTCCCGCAGTAGCAGCAGATGGAGCGGAGCCAGTCCTTGCCGCTGCGTGCCCCTCCTGGCGCCACGCTAGCCTGCGGCCTCGGGGGCGGAGTCACGGTCGCGCACTGCCTGACCACCGCGAAGCGCCCTCAGCGACTCGGCTACCGTTCCTGGCAGATCGTCTATGAGGACTCCCGTGCGAACCCGCTCGCCGAGGTTGGCATCCTCGCCGAGGCTGCCGCCCACGAAGAGGTCGGCGGCGTCCACGATCGTCTCCCCGCGGCGCACGCGGCTGCCCAGCAGGCCCACCTCGCCGGCGCGATGCTGGCCACATGCGTGCGGACAACCCGACATCTGCAGCCGCACCGGCGCATCGATTTCGTACCGCTCGTCCAGAGCACGGGCGAGCTTGAGCGCTTCGCCCTTGGTGTCGATCAGGCTGAAGTGGCAGTACTCCGTCCCCGTGCAGGTGACGACCGACCGCATCCAGGGGGAGGGGTCGGGGCTGAACGTCTCGAGGAGCGGCTCCGCCAGCAGGGTGCCGAGTCGGGTCTCGTCCACATGGGGAATGAGCACGTTCTGCTGCACCGTCAGTCGGAGTTCGCCCTCGCCGTACTTGCTGGCGAGCCGGCCGAACTCGATCAGCTGGTCCCCGGTGATCCTCCCGACCGGCACCAGGCAGCCGACAACGCTCTGCCCCGCTTGTGCCTGCCCGGTCACGCCGATGTGGTCGCCGCCGTCACGCCGCGTAGCCGGCTCGCCCGCCCGCGCCAGGGGCCGCCCGAAGCGCTCGACGACGGCCTTGCGAAAGCGTTCCATCCCCCACTCCTTCAGAAGCACCTTCAGGCGTGAGGAGCGCCGGGACTCGCGCGGGCCGTGGTCTCGAAAGACTTCGAGGATGGCAGTCGCAAGGGGAACCACATCCCTGGCCTCGACGAAGACATCCAGTGGCTGCGCGTACGCGGGCTCGCGGCCTCCCATCGCCCCACCGACCAGAACATTGAAGCCGGCGGTCTGTTGATCGCCAGTGAGGGCGGGCACAAAGGAGAGATCGTGCGTCCGGGCGTGAATGCAGTCGTCCCGGCAACCGGTGATAGCCAGGTTGAACTTGCGGGGCAGATTGCTGAAGGCCCGGTGCCCGATGATCGCCTGCTGGAGCCGCACTGCCAGTGCGCGGCTGTCGATCAGCTCGTCCGGATCGAGGCCGGCCACAGGGCAACCGACCACGTTGCGAACGTTGTCCATGCCGCTCTGCTGGGACGTAAGACCCGCTGCGGACAGCCGCTGGAATATCCACGGAACGTCCTCCACCTCGATCCACCGAAGCTGGATGTTCTGCCGCGTGGTGATGTCTGCCTGTCCCCGCCCGCAGCGATTCGCGATCTCGCCGACCGCCGCAATTTGCTCACTCGTCAGAACCCCGTTCGGGATCCGCAGTCGCAGCATGAAGTAGCCAGGGGTCGCCTTGCGGTGGAAGAGCCCGTACCACTTCAGCCGTTCGAAGTCGTCGGGGTCTATCGCGTCGTGCCCTTCGCGCGCATAGCGAAGGAGGTCGGGATACACGTCCAGCCCGTCCTTCGCCTGCTTCAGTACCTCGATCTTGTTCACCATCGACACCGTGCCTCGCCTCTACGGTCGGCGACGGGTGTTGCGACGAGGTCACAGCCCAGTGAACGTTGCATGAAACCGATGGCGTCGCGGAGCCACCGGAACGGAGGTCGGTCAGGAGGAAGAAGCGCTCGTCAGCGCGACCCCTGGCCTGCTGGGACCGGCTCACCGGGATGAGTATCGATGACTCGACGAGCGACCCTCGACTCGCCGACACGCGGTGATGTTTCGGGCTGGCACTGTCTTCTGTCTGGCGCACCCGGAGTCGAGTCCGGGGGCCTAACGTTCGCGGAACATTCCACGTTGCCCCGAATTGGCTGCCGAGCAGGGATTCGAACCCCGACCAAAGGCTCCAAAGGCCCGTGTGCTACCGTTACACCACTCGGCAGTGGGGTGGTGGTGTGGTCTGGTGCCGAAGGCCGGACTCGAACCGGCACGGGCTTTACGCCCAACGGTGTTTGAGACCGTCGCGTCTGCCAATTCCGCCACTTCGGCTCACCCTGACGGTAGCCCCGGCTAGCGCGCCCGGTCAAGGATAGGCGGCGGGGAAAGGCGTGGAGCGGAAGACGAGGGTCGAACTCGCGACCTCCTCCTTGGCAAGGAGGCGCTCTACCACTGAGCTACTTCCGCGCGTCGAGCGAGTATAGCAAAGCCCCTGTTGCCCGCAGCTTCAGCCCTCGCGGCGCTACCCAGTCCGAGTGCGATAGTTGGCCCCGGCCCGGAAAGTCAGTCCCCCAGGCGCGACGTGTACCCCAGCGCCACCACATCCTCGACGTATTGGCTGCGCCAGCCCGGGTCGGGGACGCGCACGTTGCGGTCGCGGAACCAGCGGTGGATGCGCAGGTACTCTTCCTCCATCCGGGAGCGCCAGCCGTCTTCCTCGCGGAACGTGTCCGGATCCACCTCTTCGAGCTTGCGCGACATGTCCGCGAACTCGATCTCCGCCTCTTCCTTCCAGTACGTCGAGAGGTAGTCCAGCGACTCCTCCAGGTTGCGGCGGCACTCGTCCAGCTGCACGCCCATCCACCCCGCCTCCGTCATGAGCTGGCCGTTCACGCGATAGCGGCTGGCGCACGGTTCGCAGACCACCACGAGCTTGCGCACGTCGCAGTCCGACTTGTCCGTGCAGTCCTGGCAGCGCAGCGCGAACTCCGCCGCTTCGGTGCTGCGCGTGTAGCCCACGATCATCTCGTCGCCAAGCGCCTCGCAGGCCTGGCACGCCAGCGTCCCCGCCAGGATCTCGTTAATCGTCTTGTCCCAGTCGACCGACATTCGCGCCCTCTCCCCCCTGCGTTTTCCCCTCGCGAGCCTATTCCGCAGTATACCAACCGGCCTGTCCCGGCATTTCCTCGATGCCCACGGTCAGCCGCTTGATGTTGCTGGCGCCCTGTTCCGCCAGAGCCGCCCGCAGGCGCACCGCGAACCACTCCGCCAGCCGCTCCGCCGTCGAGTTGTCGATCGGCAGCGCCGCCACATCCGACTTGGGGAAGACATACCGCCGATCCTCGTACGAGATCTCCCAGTCCTGTTCCCCCTCGACGATCGTCAGCACGCGGCTCTCCAGTTGGAGCACGAACTTGTGGTCGAGCTCGTCTGCGATCGCCTTCGTCACCCGCTTCAGTTCGCCGAAGTCCCACACCCACGAGTCCTCCGTGAGGTCGCCCTCCACGTCGACCATCACGTCGTAGTTGTGGCCGTGCAGGGGCTCGCACTCCCCCAGGAACGTGGCGAAGTGGGCGGCGGCGAAGCGCAGCCGGTTGCGCTCGACGGATACGCGGCGGGTGACGGTCATGATGCGGCCTCCAGTGGCGATCGTGCCCGATCGTCGCACCCTCGCGCCGCACACGCTCGCCCGACCGTTTCATGGCAAGGCTAGCCGCGCCCCAGCAGCCCTCCCGCGTCCATCGCGAAGATCCCCTGCATGTCCCGGTTGATGCGCAGCTGCAGGTAGGCGCGCAGCCTCGTGATGAGCGCTGGCGCCTCCTCCCAGCCCTCGCCGTCGAGCTTGTGCAGGTGCCCGAGCGCCTCTGTCAGGAGCTCGCTGAGCTCGCCGTAGCTCTCGTTGATGGACGCGAACGCCGGCACCTCCGGAAACTCCGGAGCTCCCGCCGCGCGCTCCGCGATGGCGCCCAGCGCGGCCGCTGCCTCGCCCTCTCGCGATGCGGCCGCGGCGCCTGCTTCGCGCAGGACGAGCGCCATGCGGTTGCATTCGTCCGCCATCCACTGCTGCTCCACAGGCAGACGGCGCTCAACGGAGACCAGCATCTGCTGGATCATCTGCACGGTGACCTTCGCCGCGTTCGTCTGCAGCTCCGGGACCACGTCCCGTTCGAGGCTCTCGCGGATCAGCTCCAGTACCCGGGCCGAGCTTGGATTCGTGAACATGGAACTTACTCCTCCGCCTCGGGGTATCCGAGGATCCCGCAGTAGCCGGGCTGGGCGGCGACCAGCGGCTGCAGCATGTACGTACTCAGGAAGTTCTTGCTCTCCCCGCTCAGGCCCCGGCGCACCGCGTCGAGGATCGGCGCTGCCAGCGCCGCCGAGGAGAACACCATGAAGAAGCCCACGTCCTCCTCCGTCACGGGGATGCCGCTCAGCTTCGAGTAGTGCTGCAGGAAGCCGCCGTCAGCCTTCACCGCTCCCGCCAGGTCGAACCCCGTGATCGCCGACAGCTGGTAGAGCCAGCCGATGTCTTCGCGAGGGTCGCCCACGTGCGCCGCTTCCCAGTCGATGATGCCCGTGATGCGCCCGTCCTCGTACAGGAAGTTCGAGGGCTGGTAGTCGCCGTGGCACATCGCCAGGGGCACCGGCGTAGGCAGCTTGTTCGGCAGGCTCGCGTACATGTCGTAAAAGACCGGCAGCGGGTCGAAGGCGATCTGGTGGTAGCTCTCCATGAAGAACTCCATCGAGCTCGTCATGTACGACTCCCAGCTGGAGGCATCGATGCCGGCGTCGCGGGCATCCCGGAAGTCGCCCTCCGGATCGAGCGTGTCGAGCGAGGTCGCGTGCAGCTCCGCGATGCGCTCGCAGAATTCCGTTGCGACCGCCTCCGCCTCGTCCTCGTTCCCGGGCGCGAACAGGGGCGTCAGGTCCGCCGTCCCGCGAGCCCGCTCCATTACCATCGCAGGCCGCTCGAGCACATCGCCGTGCTCGTCGAGGAAGTGCGCCTTGGGAACGGGGATGTCCGTGCGTTCCCCGACGCGCTCGAGAATCTGGAATTCCAGCCGCCGCTTCGTCGGCAGGATGTCGATCTCGGGCGGCGGGTCGCGACGGATGATCAGGGGCAGCGTCTCCGCGCCCCCGCCGCTGTCGATGACGGCATCGGCGCTGTACGTCTCCTGCGAGTAGCCGCCCGCCAGCAGCTGGAAGTTCTCCACCCGCACCGACTCCGCGTCAGGGCGGTTTTGCCTGATGAATTGCTCTAGCTGAGCCTCCATGGGGTACCCTCCGCCGCCGGAGTTTACGGCGGCAGTCCCTTCTGCTCAGCCCCAATCAGGTGACAATGGCGATGCCCTCGCCGCGCAGGTCGTGCGCCGCGGCGATGCCCTGGCCTGTCAGGACCGCCAGGCAGGCGCGCCCCGTCCACCCGTCCCACGCCGCCAGCGGCTCGAATGCGAGCCCTGCCGCGCCCAGCGCCTCCCCGAGCGCGTCCGGCGTGCGCGCTTCCGCGTGCAGCGACCCATCCGTGTCGAGCGCCCAGCGGGCCGCGTCGAGCGCGTCCTGCGGGTCCGCCCCCCGGCGCAAGACGGCGTTGAGCACCTGCACGTTCGTTTGCGGCTGTCGGTGGGCTCCCGGCGTCCCCCCGGCGGCTACCAGTGCTCCGTCGCGCGGCCCCTCCGCCTCCCCTGCCAGCGGAAGGTCCGGCTGCGACGTGACGATGTAGCTGTGGAGCGTGTGCATCGGCCGCTTCCCGCCTGCGAGCTCGTTCGGGTGGCCCGCTTCGAGGCTGAATCCGCGCATGCGGTTGTTGAACACGACGCCCGTGCTCGCTGACAGAACCCCGCTCCCCCATGCCGAGAACACCGACTGGATCAGCGAGACCGCGTTCCCTTCCCCATCGATGGCGACCAGCGCGGTCGTGTCGCCGTCGCCCCCACCCACGGCCGTTTGCGCTGGCGCCCCCGCGCCGCGCAGCAGCGCGGCCGCGTCGAAGCCGGTCGCCCGCGGGTCGCCCGCTTCCGCGTCGACGGCCGCGAACGCCCGCCGCAGCGCCTCCACCTGTTCGTTCACGCCTCCCCTTGAGCGGCCCAGCCGCCGCAGCGCGAGCATCGTCACGAGCCCGCGCGACGGAGGTGGCTGCGTGTGTACAAGCACGCCCCCGAACTCGACCGCCAGGGGCTTCGCCCACTCCGCGGGGGCGCGCCAGTCATCCGGCGTGAAGGCGGCCCCGAGGCCGTTGAGCGTCGCTAGGCACTCCTCTGCGATCTCGCCCTCGTAGAACGCCGCCGCGCCTCCCTCAGCCAGCGCCCGGAAGGTGGCTGCCAGCTCCGGCTGCACAACGAGTTGCCCCCCGTCCCCGGCCACGTGCCCGAATGTCGTCTTGAACGCTCCCGCCGGGTAGACCCGCTCGCGCCCGACCCCCACCGCTCGCACCAGCGCCCGCGAGGCGGGGTACCCCTCCCGTGCGATCCGTTCCGCGTCCTCCAGGACTCGCGCCCATGGCAGCTTGCCGTGCCGCTCGTGCAGCGCCCCCCACCCCGCCACGCACCCCGGCACCGTGACCGCCAGCGCTCCCGTGTCGGGGATGCCGCCCTGCGTGCGGTAGGTGTCCGCGTCCGCGCTCACGGGGGCCGGCCCCGAGCTGTTCAGCGCCTCGACTGCCCCGCTTGCGGCGTCGTACACCATCGCGAACGAGTCGCCGCCGAGGTGGCTCATGTACGGCTGCACGACCGTGAGCACGGCCGCCATCGCGACCGCCGCGTCGGCGGCGCTCCCGCCGTCGTGCAGGGCGCGCTGTCCCGCTGCCGCCGCCAGCGGGTGGTCGGCGATGACGCACGTGTTCGAGCCCCGCAACGCTCCCCGCTGCGGTCCGTCGCCCCCCGCGACCCCTTCGACGCCCTCGCGTCCGCCGCCCGCGGGCTGATCGGTCATGTGCGCTCCCGCGGCTACCCTACGCCCCGCGCAGCAGCTTCAGGACGGCCTCGGCGTTGTCGGCGGCCTTCGCCCGTTTCCACACCTTCGTCAGTGTCCCATCCGGTCCGATGACGAAAGTCGAGCGGGTCATGCCGATGCTCTTTCGCCCGTAGAGCACCTTCTCGCCCCACGAGCCGTACTCGGTCGAGACCTTCGCATCCTCGTCCACGAGCAGCGGGAAGGGCAGGTCGTACTTCTCCCGGAACTTGGTGTGCGAGGCCGCGGTATCCGTCGAGACGCCCAGCACGACTGCGCCCTCCTCGCCGATGTCGTCGTGGTTGTCGCGGAAGCCGCAGGCCTGCTTCGTGCAGCCCGGCGTGTCGTCGCGCGGGTAGAAGTACAGCACGACCGTTTGGCCGCGGTAGTCCTTCAACCGGTGTGTCTTGCCGTCCTGATCCTGCAGCTCGAAGTCCGGGGGCGTGTCGCCCGCTCCCAACGTGACTGGCATCCTCTCCTCCTGTTCCTACCGGATCACGCCGGAGACGCGCTCCGGGTGGATTCGCAGGATCACCCGCCGCTGCTGCTCCAGCCAGGCGGGCAGGTCCTCCGGCTCGGTGAAGCCCGAGCCCTTGATGTTCTCGAACACGAGGTGCGTGGCGTGCTCCAGCCCCTCGCGCTCGATCTCGCACCGACCCTCGACCGTCACGAAGTTGAACGGCGCCGCGTCGTTGAAGACCGTGATGGTCACGCGCGCGTCGTTCTCCAGCGTGCGCACCTTCAGCGTCGGCGCCGTCGTGCTCACGACGAGCGTGTCGTCCTCGCGCGCGTAGGCCACCACCGAACTGCTTGGCTGCCCGCTCTTTCGCACCGTCGTGATAACGGCCCAACGGTTCTCGCTCACGAACCGGTCGTACGCTTCCGTCCCGATCATCCACGCCTCCTTCACGTCCCGGCAGTGCGCCGCGCGCCCCTATTCTCGCGAACGCGAGCGCGCGGGTCACGCGCTGACGCCTCCCCCTACAATGGCGACCGCACGCCTGCACGGGAGGCACCATGTCCCAGCTTCCGGCTTTCACCCTCGCCGATGGCGCCGGCGAAGACCGCGCCTTCCCCTCCGGCCGCCCCTCCCTCCTCGCCTTCGTGAAGGAGGATTGCCCCACCTGCGGCCTCTCCATGCCCCTCATCCAGGCCGCCCACGAGGCCTTCGGCGATGCCGTCGACATCCTCGCCATCGGCCAGGAGGCGGAGGGCAACGCCGTCCTCGTCGAGCGCCACGGCCTCACCGCCCCCATGCTCGACGACAGCGCCCTGCAGGCTTCCTACGTTTACGATCTCGATACCGTCCCCACCCTCATCCTCGCCGGCCCCGACGGGGACGAGCAGAAGCGCTTCATCGGTTTCGGTCGCGAGGACTGGCAGGAGCTCTTCGCTGACCTCGCGACAATCTCCGGCGTCGAGGCGCCCGATCCCGGCTGGGAGGTCTACCCCGACTCCCGTCCCGGCTGCGGCTCCCGTTCCGTCGAGCCCGGCATCGCCGAGCGGCTCGCCGCGGAGGCGGAGGGCAGCCCCCTCCGCGCCCGCCGCATCGACATCGGCGCCGGCGACGACCTCCACGAGTTCCTCTTCGACCAGGGCCTCACCGACGGCCTCCCCGTTGTGCCTCCCACCCCCGAGCGCGTCATGCGCATGCTCGAAGGCACAACCCGCGACGCCCAGGACGTCGTGGCCGTCGTTCCCCCGAACCTGGCCCCCGCCACCGTCGAGAAGGTGGCGATCAACGCCGTCATGGCCGGTTGCAAGCCCGAGTACCTGCCCGTGGTCATCACCGCCGTTGAGGCCTGCGTGACCGAGGAGTTCAACGCCCACGGGGTCTGGGCGACGACCATGGGCGCCGCCCCCGCGGTGGTCGTCAACGGACCCATCCGCCACCACATCGGCATGAATATGCGCCTCGGCGCACTCGGCCAGGGCAACCGCGCCAACGCCTCCATCGGCCGCGCCCTCCGCCTCGTCATGCGCAACGTCGGCGGGGCGAAACCGGGCGGCACCGAGCGCTCCACCCTCGGCACCCCCATGAAGTACACGCTTTCCTTCGCGGAGTGGGAGGAACGCAGCCCCTGGGAGCCCATGCACGTCGAGAAGGGTTTCGATCCCGACGACAGCGTCGTGACCGTGTTCCCCGCCACCAGCGGCCCCCAGCTTCTGGTCGACCAGACCGCCCGCACGGCCCGCGCCCTCACCGGCATCCTCGGCCTCACGATGGCCGCCGTCGGCAACCCCCGCACCCCCACCGGGCACGTCCTCTTCGTCGTCTGCCCCGAGCACGCCGACACCATCTGGCGCGACCGCTGGAGCAAGCAGCAGGTGCGCGACTACATCATCGAAGTCACGAGCATGCCCCTGCGCGATCGCCTCGCCACCCCCGACGCGAGCGGTATCGAGCCCTCCCAGTTCGGCCCCGACGGCCCTTCCGAAGAGCAACTCGATAAGCTCTACTCGAAGTTCCGCGCTCCCGAGTTCATCCACATGGTCGTTGCCGGCAGCGAGGCCGGGAAGTTCTCCGCCGTCCTCGGAGGCTGGGCCAGCGCGCCCGTCAGCCGCAAAATCGAAAACATTCCGTAACGTTTGGGACCGTTTCCCGCTGGCGCGTGCGGGTACCGCCACCTACGCTGGATGTGCGGGTCGCGACGAGTGGCCCCGGAAGAGGTACTGCCATGAGCGGTGCGATTGGACCCGGCAGCGAGGGCATGAACCTGGAGCACATCAAGACGTGCGTCCGTTGTGGCCTGCGTTACGACTGGCGTCGGTCTTCCAGTACGTCCCTCAAGATGACCTACTGCAGCCACCTCTGCGAAGCCGGCGACCTCGGCTTCACCCTCGAAGCGCTTCTCCACGCCGAGCCGCCTGCCGCGACCGAGGTCGAGGCCTCCGAGCCCGAAACCGCCGCGATCTAGCTTCGAAGCGCGCCGCCTACGTGACGAGCGGCGTGTCCTCCCGGTTCGCCCATTCGTACATCGAGCCGTCGTACACCCGCACATCCTCGTAGCCCAGCAGCGCCAGCGCGAAGGCCGAATGCGCCGCCCGGATGCCCCCCTGGCAGTACGTGATGGTGCGCGCCCCGGTCGCCACGCCCGCCGCCTCCAGCAGCCGCTGCATCTCCTCGGGTGGCAGGAAACGGCGTGTATCCGAGCGCTCGACCAGGTCCGTCCACTCCAGGTGACGCGCCCCCGGCACATGCCCGACCCGCTTGTTTCCCCGCGAGTTCGACCCGTCCCACTCGCCGTCGCTGCGTACGTCGAGCACCGTGCAGGAGTCCGAGTCGTGCTCCGCGATCAGGTCCTCCGCGCTCGCGTGCAGCGACGGTGTGGTGCGCGACTCGAACGTGCGTGCCTCCGGGCGCGTCCCGTGGAACGTCACCTGACGCCCCTCGGTGAGCCAGCGATGCCAGCCCCCGTTCAGCACCTTCGCCTTCGTATGGCCGTAGTAGTTGAGCACCCACCAGAGCCGGGCCGCGACGAGTGCGTTGTTGTCGTCGTACGTCACGACCGTCGTGTCCGCATCGACCCCGAGGCTGCCCATGAGCGCGGCGAACTCGTCCGGCGGCATCACGAACATGCCCGCGCCGCCCTCGCGCTCGCCCTGTTCCTTGATGTAGTAGTGAACGGGCAGGTGGACCGCCCCCGGGATGTGGGCGCGCCGGTAGGCCTCAAGCGTCGCGCAATCGATGATCCGCACCTGCGGGTCGTCCGCATGTTCCGCGAGCCAGTCCGGCTCCGCCAGCAACTCCGGTCGGGCGTACGGCATCGCTCACTCCTCGCGCGTCGAAGGTCCCGCAGAGGATAGGCTCAGCGCCCCCGCCCCGCTATGGCGCCCAGCGCAGGAAGTCGCTCAGCATCCAGCCCTCAAGCCACTCGTCCGTGCGAACGTGTATCCAGTAGCAGTCATGGTGGCCCTCGGCGTCCGTGGCGCAGCCTGAATTACTCCGTTCGACAGAAAGCCCCTGAAACCACCAGGGATGATCCTGATCCTCGCGGTAGTCGGGAGGCGGGGCCACCTCTACCAGCGATCCGGCAGGGAGGCAGTTGAGGCTCGCCGACTCCGTATAGGGAGCCTCGCGGAGGTGAAGGCAGGGGCCGCTGGTTGCTACTTGTAGCAGCAGACGATCTTCAAACGGCGGCAGTTCTATCTGCGGCGAGAGTACTGGCTGTTCGAAGCCCCGCCAAGCTCCACTCTCGTCGAGGTGGAGCCGCAGCTCACCACCGGTGAGCCCCCAGGACGTTCGGTTGCAGCAGGTGAAGGCTCCGGCCCCGGCCCAACCGGGCTGTAGCGTTCCGCGCAGTGCGGCGATCACTTGCCCATCACTGCCCACAACGGTCGCAGTGGGCAGGAAACACCAGCCCCTTTGACTCTTGGATTCCTCTAGAACCCTGAAGCAGTCGTCGTGGCCAAAAGTCCCGACATGGGAGGGGCGGTCGAAGTGAGTAGGGTCGTCGGGGGCTGGCAGTATGAGGCCGAGGGGGAACAGGCTGGCCCATGAGCCATCGACTCCCAGGACTCTCGTGCTGTCTGGTGTCTTCACGACAATCCCCGAGCTGTCGGCGAGCCATGAGTTTCCCTCGTGGTGGCTACGGTCGAACCGACCGCGAAACGGTGCGACACCCTTGGCACGCAGCAGTTCTTCACCTGTCGTGGCGTCGAAGAGCGAGGTCACCATCAGGTTCGAGTAGTAGTTGTAGTCGCCCGTTCCCGCCATGCGCCCCCCGTGCACCTCGGGAACAACGCGAGTCAGGGTGGCGACGAATCTGCCGTCGGGGGAGATGTCGATCGGGCTGGACCCAAGAGGGATACAGGGCACCAGAACATTGCTCAGAATTCTTCCTGCCCAGCTATAGGCGGCGATCCTGCAGTTGTTCCAGTCCCGGCTACTGAAGGACAGGATGAACCCCTGACCACCATCGAGAATCTGGATGTGGACGTTACCGACAGGTGGAAACTCGATCTTCCTCCAGCCGCCCTCCCACAAATCGATCGAGTAGACGCCGTGGTTGGCCCTCAACAGCAGGTGGTCGCCGTTCGGGTAAGCCCACCACTGAGACCCGCTCCCCGCCGGGTCATCCAACTCGAACCAGGCGACCGCCTCCATCGTCGGATTCACCACCGCGTACTGGCTTCCCCTCGAGAAGATGATGTGCTCGTTCAGCCCGTGCGTTCCCTCCACGGGGGCGATGCCGCTCTGCACTACAAGGCCGGGTACATGAAGGAGAAAGGGGGCACCCCACTCAAACGTCCGGCCAGCCGCCCGGTCGTGGAGAAGGCCCTCCCGGAACACGTACCGGTTGCCTGGTGAAGGCGAAAGAAATGCTGTGGTCCCACTGCGTCCGCTGACCCAGCCCTCTACGGCTCCCGTCTCGACGCTGAGGAAGAAGAGGCCACCCTCAACCTCAATCCTGATCCCTATCGTTTCCCCCGCGGCATACTGCACCCGCCCCAGGTCTTCGTAGTCGGTCGCAATCTCGCGTACTTCAGGCTGCCAGTGCTCCCCAATCGCCCCTTCGGACTGGGCTGAGGGTGTGGGTGCCGCCGGTACCGTCGGCCCAGGGGTTGCGGAGGTTATCGCCGTCGGCGAGGTTGAAGTGGGCGGTGTCGCCGCTGCCGTAGGTGTCCCCACTGGCGGGGGAGTGGCGGTGACCGCTGTCGCCTCGGCAGTGGGTACGGATGTCGGTGAAGGAGATTGAGATGGCGCCGGTCGAGGGCTGGCCGTCGCGGTCGGCGCTGCCGTTGGCGACGGGTGTGGCGCTGGCGCAGGATCACGGCCCCCGCAGCCCGAGGCCACCAGCAGGGCGCATCCCACCGACGCAAGCAGCCAGCCCGTTCGTGCCATTAAGGCCACCTTAGGGCCGCGCCATCGGAATTACCCCACCCGTTGCCGCTACGCCAGCAGGTGCTCCTCGAAGTACGACACCAGCCGCCGCTCCATGTACTCCAGGCCCGCGGCATCGCGGGGCATGTGGCGCTCCTCCGGGAATATCTGGATGTCGTACGGCTTCTGCGCCGCCGTCAGCGCCGTGATCAGGCGGGCTGTGTGGCGGAAGTGGACGTTCTCGTCGACCATCCCGTGGACCAGCAGGAGCTTCCCCGCCAGGCCCTCCACATGCGTGGTGACCGCCCCCTCCCGGTACCCCTCGGGGTTGTCCTGGGGCGTCGACATGTACCGCTCCGTGTATCCCGTGTCGTACCCGTCCCAGTCGACCACCGGCGCCCCCGCCACCCCCACCTGGAACACCTCCGGCGCGCGCATCAGCGACATGCACGTCATGTAGCCGCCGTAGCTCCACCCGTAGATTCCGACGCGTTCGGGGTCAGCGATTCCCTCCTCCACCAGCTGCTCCACCGTCGCCACCTGGTCGTCTACCTCGACCGTGCCCATGCGACGGTGCAGGTGCGCCTCGAACGCGAGCCCGCGGTTGGCGCTCCCCCGGTTGTCGACCGCCACCACGGCGAAGCCCGCCTGCGCCAGGTACTGCGCGCGCAGGTCGACCGTCAACGCCCAGTCGTCGAGGACGCGCTGGGCGTGCGGTCCCCCGTACACGGACACCACCAGCGGATGCGGGCCCTCGCCCTCGGGCCGGTACAGCGTCCCGAACATGGGCGTACCGTCCGCCGCCGACAGTAGCCGCAGCTCCGGAGGCCGCAGACCCTGTTCGGTGGCGGTCATGGCCCGCTCCTCGAACAGGGTGGCTATCGCCTCGCTGCTTTCGGTGCGCCGCAGCGTTGTCACCGCGGCACGTTTCCGCGACGAGAACGTGTCGACGAACGTGCTCCCGTCCGGCGCGACCGCACAGCCATGCACCCCCGCCGCGACCGTCAGGCGCTCCACCTCCCCTCCATCCAGCCCTACCCGGTACAGGTGCCGCTCGACCGCCCCCTCCCGCGTCCCGCTGAAGAACACCGACCGCCCCGCCTCGTCCACCTCCACGATGCGCGTCACCACCCACTCCCCCTCGGTCAGCTGCCGCGATTCCGCGAGGTCGCCGTCGTACAGGTAGAGATGGCGGAAGCCCGTCCGTTCGCTCGACCACAGCAGTTCGCCCGAATCGAGGAAACGGAAGTCGCCGAGGTTCAGCCAGGGCTCGCTGCGCTCCTCCAGCGTACGCAGCACCGTCCCCGTGTCCGGGTCGAAAAGATGGAGGCGCAGTTGGGTCTGTTCGCGGTTAAGCACGACCGCCGCGAGTACACCGTCCTGCCGCCAGACGACCCGGGGCAGGTAGATGTCCTCCTCGTCGCCGAGGTCCATCCAGACTGGCGTACCGCCGTCCGCCGCCACGACCCCCAGCCGCACCCGCGCGTTCGGCGCCCCCGCGAACGGGTAGCGGTGGTGCTCGGT
>LXNI01001749.1_pt1 | contig 17406 bp, 15 predicted proteins | sample 809091 | NCBI WGS metagenome assembly LXNI01 (sample SAMN04870527, study PRJNA318959) | sponge metagenome | biome: 01000161; feature: marine sponge reef; material: water | host: Sarcotragus foetidus | place: Greece: Milos, Mediterranean Sea | collected 2013-05-29 | depth 5-7 m | reverse complement strand
CGACGGCATCACCATGGGCACCGAGGGCATGAAGGCCTCGCTCATCAGCCGCGAGATGATCGCCGATTCGATCGAGCTGGTCACGCGCGCCAACTACTTCGACGGCATCGTCGCCCTCTGCTCCTGCGACAAGACCATCCCCGGCACCATCATGGGCCTGATCCGCCTCAACATCCCCGGCCTGGTGCTCTACGGCGGCACCATTCTGCCCGGCAATCTGGACGGCGAGCCGCAGGACATCGTCAGCGTCTACGAGGCCATCGGCGCCTACAGCGCGGGCAAGATCCCGGCGGAGCGGCTGAAACAGGTCGAGGACGTGGCCTGTCCCGGCCCCGGCGCCTGTGGCGGGCAATACACCGCCAATACCATGGCCAACCTCTCGCAGATTCTCGGCCTCTGCCCGATGGGTTTCGCCGACATCCCGGCCGTCGACGAAGAGAAGGACGAAGTCGCGCGCCAGGCGGGCGAGATCGTTATGCGCCTCGTGGCCGAGGACCTGCGGCCGGAGCAGCTGGTGACGCGCAAGAGCCTCGAGAACTGCATCGCCGCCTCGACCTCGACGGTGGGCAGCACCAACAGCATCCTGCACACCCTGGCCTTCGCGCGCGAGGCCGGCATCGAGTTCACGCTCGACGACATCGAGGCCATCAGCAGGCGCACGCCGGTCATCGCCGACATGCGCCCCACCGGCCGCTACGTCGCGCTGGACATGTACCGCGCCGGCGGCTTGCGTCTGCTGGCGCAGCGACTGATCGACGGCGGCCTGGTCGACGGCGGCACGCCGACGGTCACCGGCCGCACGCTGGGCGCGGAAGCGGCCGAGGCGCAGGAAGCGCCGGGTCAGGAGGTCATCGTGTCGCTGGAAAAACCGCTGAAGGCGAGCGGCGGCCTTACCGTATTGCGCGGCAACCTCGCGCCCGACGGCGCGGCGGTCAAGCTCAAGGGCATCGAACCCATGCGCCATCGCGGGCCGGCGCGGGTCTTCGACAGCGAGGAAGACGCCTTCGTGGCCATCGACAACCAGCAGATAAAGCCGGGCGACGTGGTGGTCATTCGCTACGAGGGGCCGGTGGGCGGCCCAGGCATGCGCGAGATGCTGCAGACCACAGCCGCGCTGGTGGGACAGGGCCTGGGGCAGGACGTGATGATGGTCACCGACGGGCGCTTCAGCGGCGGCACGCGCGGCCTGATGATCGGCCACGTGGCGCCGGAGGCCATGCTGGGCGGGCCGCTGGGCCTGCTGCAGGAGGGTGACATCATCGCCGTGGACGTGGAGGCCCGCAGCATCGACGTCGAGCTGGACGATGCGGAACTGGCGCGGCGGCGGGCGGCCTGGCAGGCGCCGGCGCCGCACTACACGACCGGCGTGATGGCCAAGTACGCGCGCACGGCGTCCCAGGCCGACGACGGCGCCGCGACGAACATCGTGCCGGTAAGGGAGTAGCCACTTAACGGAACCGGTCAAGATTTCTGCTGGGGAGTGGCTCAACCAGGCTTTCAAGCCTTGGTCTGTAACCGGAAGCATCTTCCACGATCAAATTCATTTTCTCAAGGTGACGAATGTCGCGGCGAATAGTTCTAGTCGATAGGTTCGAGTAGGTCTCTGAAATTTTCTCTGTGACATGTGCTATCCCCTCGAGCCCTGCCCAAGAAATGTCTAGGGCCAACTGGAGACGTCTATTGGCGGAAGGTGTATCTGGTTGGTTCTGAAAGCGGTCGTAAACATAGTGCAACCATCGCGCGAAAAGTTGGCGGTCCTCAATTAACTTTATTTGCTCTTCAAGGCCGTCGACCAGGCCCTGCAACGCATATTCGATGAAAGGATACAAGCCGTTACCTTCCTGCCTGCTGGACAAGTTTAGGTGCCGATTGTATTCGGAGCGAGTATCGTTGTAGTGATTGCTTAGCAGATGCGCCGCGGAGGAAGGAATGCCGGCTCGCAGTTGAATTAATAACTCCAGTAATCGCGCTGTTCGGCCGTTGCCATCGCCAAAAGGGTGGATCCAGGCCATGTAAATGTGAGCGACAATGGCCTGCAGGATCGCAAATGCGAAACCCATGCTTTTGTCCGGAGCAACGAAACCGGTTTCAAGCCATTGACATAAAGTATTCAGCAAGTAATTCAAGTCTTCTGGCGGCGCACCTGGGTATTGCTTTACGGAGACTCTGTGGCCGCGGAGTTTACCTGGAGTTACTTCCTCAGATAAAGGCAAATTGTAAAGCACAATTTCGTTGAAATTTTGGAGGTCTTCGGCACTAAATTTGTAGTTCTCGTCGGCCAGAATGGCGTGGCCAATTATGTTACATGCTTCCACAATATTTCTCACGGCCTGGCCAAGATATTGTTTGGAAGGTGGGAGTTCGATTCCCTTTTCCAATAGATCCTCAGCCTGTTGCTCGGACAGAACGTAACCCTCAATGGCTGTTGTAGAGAGGGCACCCTTCCTGAGAGTGATCCCGTGCAACCTTTCTTTGAAGGCTGGCATCACTGACAAGAGTTTGGACACGTGATTACATTTTGATTCAGCCTGACCCATCAAGAGCCAAGATTTCGTGGTGATTTTGCTCAGATCTAGGGTGAACGTAATCCAAGGATGAGTCTTTTCGTATGTCCGCATTTTAGTCCTAAAGTGTGTCCAGAAAAGTGTCCTGCTATGTTGCGCGAAACTGCCAGATAAGCACCCTGATGGCTAGTTGCTTGCTATAGCAGTTTGTAACTTTGCTGGCTTGGTCGTGACTTTACTCCACCCCCAGGCCGCAAAGCTCCGCGCTGAGCGACCAGAGGCGCTGTGCCGCGGCATCGTCCTGCGCCGCCGCCGAGGGTTCCCGCAGCCGGCGACGGTCGTAGTAGCCGCCGCTCTGGCCCGCCATCTCGTCAGCCGTCGCCAACCAGATTAGTGTGTCCGCGCCCTGCTCGGGGGTCTTCATGAATATCGGCGCGAGGGCCGCGATCACCCGACCTCCGATGCCTTCGATATTTTGGAAAAGCCCGGTGTTGACCACGCCCGGATGCATGGCGTTGACCGTGACGCCCGTGCCCGCCAGACGCCGCGCCAGTTCGCGCGTGAAAAGGATGTTGGCCAGCTTGCTCAGGCTGTAGGCAGAGAAGCCGAACATGCGCCACGATTTCCTGCCGTCGATATTGTCAAAGTCGAATGTTTTCAACTGGCGGTGCGCCTCGGAGGAGACGTTGACGATGCGCGCCGGCGCGCTGGCCTGCAGCATGTCCAGCAGCAGGCGCGTCAGCAGGTAGTAGGCCATGTGGTTGACGGCGAAGGTGCGCTCGAGGCCGTCGGCAGTGTCGACGCGCTCACGGAAATTCGCGCCGGCGTTGTTCAGCAGGAGGTCGAGCCGGGCGTGACTGCTGCGGAACTCGTCGGCCAGTTGACGCACGTTGGCCTGGGTGGAGAGGTCCGCCAGCAGGCCAGTGACCGTATCGCTGCCGCTTTCCGCGTGGATCATGGCGAGGGTGTCGTCCAGACGTTGCCGGTTGCGCCCGGCCACGGCGACCGTCGCGCCCCGCCTGGCCAGGTCCAGCGCCGCTGCCCGGCCGATGCCGTTGGTCGCGCCGGTGATGAGGACGGTCTTGCCCTGCATGTCGCTCATGGTCTGCTCCTTTGCTGTGCAGGCGACAGCATAGCAGAGGCGGTTGCCTGCCAGACATACCGGTTTGAAGCCAGTGGCTGCCTCGCGCTGCCGTCCGCACGCGGCTGGCGTGGATGGTGCGGACGCGGACAGCCATGCAGGGCGCGGGCCCGCGCGCCTTTCTCCGTGAGGCGGGCGCGACGGGCCGTCGTCCGTTGTCAGGGATGCGCGCTCAGGCGAAAGCCAGCGCCGTCCCGCTGCGCTGTTGCGCGTGCCAGGCCAGGGCCAGCGCCATCACCAGGTCGTCGTGCAGGCCCGGCGGCGCGCCGTAGCGGTAACTGCCATCCGGCCGCCGCTGCAGCGTGTAGTTGGCCAGTTCGTTCAGCAGGTCCTCGTGCGGCAACAGCGCCAGTTGACCGCTCTCGATCGCCAGCGCCAGGGCCTCGATCAGCGCGCGCTTGGCCGGCGCGGTGGTCTGGAAGCCGGTCACCGGCAGGCCCGCCTGCTGCAGCGCCTCAATGTTGGGCTCGCCCATGCTGTTGCTCTCGGCGACGATGCGCGTCAGCCCCCAGCGCCCGTGCAGGGCCTGCAGGCGCGCGCGTTGCCGCGCCCAACCCAGTTGACGGAAACGGTCCAGCGCCACCACCGCCCGCCGCTCGCCATCCAGAATGACGATCGCCGTGTAATCGCGCGCCCGGCCCCAGTCCACGCCCGCCACGTACTGGCCTTGCGCCTGCGGCTGCGCGTCCGTGGGCGCCGTGGCCGCCCGGTGCAGGTTGTCGAACACCTGGCCGCTGTCGCCGAGGAATTCGGCCAGGTACTCCTCGCGGAAGACGCGTTCCGGCGTCGTGCGGCGGATCGCCGCCAGCTCGGCCTCGTCCACCAGCGGGTTGTCGCTGGAGGTGAAGCGGAAGGACTGCCACTGCGCCTGCGCCTGCTCGCGGCCCAGTTGATAGAGCTGCCAGAACCAGTTGCGCCCGTTGGGGCTGCTCAGAAACAGGGCGCCGCCGCGTCGCTCCAGCAGCATCGGCCGTACGACTTCCGGCCAGACGCTATCATCCATGAAGGCCGCCTCGTCCAGCACGGCGAAGTCCAGACCGGCGCCGCGCAAATGGTCGGCATGGTGCGTGCTGCGGATGGCCAGCAGGGCGCCGCCGGGCAGGTCGATGCGCTGCGCGGCCTCGCTCACCCGCGCCTCCGGCAGCGGCGCCAGGGTCTGCTTCAGGTCGCGCCAGACCTGGTCGGCCATTTGCAGCGTCGGCGCCAGCCACCAGCAGCGCGCGCCCTGCAGGAAGCGACAGACCAGCGCCAGCTTGCCCAGCTCGGTCTTGCCGAAGCGCCGGCCGCAGGCCACCACGCTATAGCGCGCCGGGCTGGCCAGAATCTGCCTTTGCCCAGGGTGGGGCTTCATGAGCCGCACCGTCCTCACCCTGGAATTCGACGCGTACAAGCACTTCCTCCTGCCGCGGCAACAGCGCCATAATCTTCAGAATCTTGTCCAGCAACTGGTTCAGCGCCGTGGCCCGCTGCCCCAGCGGCGCGTCGTCGATGACCTCCTGCAGCGAGCCGGCCAGCTGGCGCGCGTCCTCCAGCATGTTGACCAGCACCAGACGTTCCAGTTGCTGCTGTGGGTCGCCGGATGGCGCTGCCTGTGGCGCGGCGGCGCTTCGTGGCGGCGCGGCGTCCCGACTGCTGTCCTGCCCTGCCTCACGCGCCCAGCGCCGCAAGGTTGAAACCGAAATCCCGGTCGCTGCGCTGGCCTTGCGGAAGTTGCCCTCCTGCGCTGCCAGGCAGGCCAGGGCCGCGCGCCGCGTTTCCGCGTCGTATGGCATGCTGCCCCCGCGATACTCCTGACTTTTCCACTCTGTCCCAAACGGGACCTTCATCGACCGACAAAACCGGGAGGGGCGCTTGCGCCCGCTCCCGGTACGCTGACCGGCAGACTCACCATCCGGCTGAAGGCGGTTCGGCAGTGGCTGTCGCGTGGGCTTGGCCGACCGCGCTGCGCGGTTCAGTGTCGGATCAGGGCGCCGCCTTCACATTTTCAGCGATCGTGCTGCAGGTCGAGCAGCGCGATGCTGCGCGGCTTGTTCAGCTCGCGCGAGATGCGGCCGGCGGCGCAGAGCCTGTCGAGGTAACGCACAACGGTCGTCGTGCTCATGTAACAGGCCATGGCGATTTCACGCAGGGTGGGGGAGAAACCGTGTTCGGCGATGAAGCGCTGGATGAAGTTGTAGACGTCGTTGCTGCTGTCGATGTCGGACATTCCCTGTGCCTTCTCCTGCGAACTGTGAAGGGATACTAGCACAGTATAGAACAAATGTTCGTGACGCGTGTACCCATCAGGGCGTGTCGGTGCTACGGGAATTGGCGGCAGCTAGCCCTGGTGGGAAGGGTCGGAGCGACGCCGCGCCCGCCACCGGCACCAGATGGACAGCAGGGCGCTGGCTGAAAACAGGAAGAGCAGGGGGTCGGTCGGCGCGCGGTAACGCGTGCCCGGGTGATAGACGACGTACACCAGGGTCATGGAGAGCAGCGCCAGCCAGAGCAGGGACAGTTCGCGCCAGCGCCGCCGTGTGATGACCAGACCGGCCAGCGCCAGCAGCAGCAGGCCGCCGAAGGCGTAGCGATGGACGACGCGGAAGAGCCGGGCTGCGGCCGATTCATCGTAGACCCGCGTGGGGTCGTCGGCCCCGATCGTCGTGATGGCGATGACGCCGGCCTCGCAGTCGTCGTCGACGTTTTCGTCCGCAACGCTGACAGGCGGGTTGCGGGATGGCTGGATATCGACACTCCAGTGGACGATGAATTTGGTCCACAGCAGTTCTGGAATGCGGGCGGGGTTGTTGCGCAACCAGTCGAGGGACACCTGCATCGCCAGGGCGTCCCGCTGCACCAGCGAAGTGAACTCTCGTCCGGCAGCGAAGTTCTCATGCTGCCATTGCGTGTCATAGCCGGCGCGCAGGTAGGGCAATGTGCAGGGATTGTTGCCCTGCCAGAAGTTACGGCCCCCGTGCAGGGCGATGAAGACCGGCTGGCCATAAATGCCCGCGCTGCGCGCAATCCAGGGCAGCAGCAGGGCCATGCCCAGCAAAATCACGGGTAGCAGGCGCAGCGCGCTGCCGCGCCAGCCGTGGCGCAGGGCCAGCCACAGACCGGCGAAGGGCAGCAGCACGACGACGTTCGGCCGCAACAGCAGCAGCAGGCACAGGGACACGCCGCCGGCCGTCAACAACAGCGCAAGGTGACGCCTGTCCCTTGCGCTCGCTTCATTCAGTTGCAGCAGCAGCCAGAGCAGCAGATACATCCCGCAGATATAGAGGGAGGTATCGATCATTGTCAGGCTCTGAAAGAGCAAATAAGGGTAAAGAGCGTGCAGGGCCGCCCCGATCAGGGCGACGCGCGGCTCTTCCGGCCACAGACGGCGCGCGATCCGGTAAAGTAGCGCGATCGAGGCCGCGTCCAGCAGGGCCTGGGCGAGGGCAAGCTGCAGCGCGCCGCGGCCCAGAACGGCGTAAACAGCCGCCAGAAAGAGACTGTAGAGTGGCGGCAACACGCCGTCCGGCTCGCCCGGTTCGAAACCATACACGCCGGTCTGCAACAGGTTTTGCGCGTAGACGTCGTGCGTCCCGATCCCCTGAATGACGCCCGTGCGCTCGAAGGCGAAGACCTCCGGCAGGGCCAGCAGGGCCGCCAGGCGCAGCGCGATCGCCAGCAACACGATGATCATGAGCGGGTGACGGCGGATCAACTCTGGTGTGGCTTGCATGGCGTCAGATCGTGTTTTCTGTTGTGGATCCCGATCCACGCAGCATACAGGGGAAGGGGCCGGAATTCACGGCCGCGCCTGCCGTCGCAAATCAGAATGTTCGGTCACTGTGTTATGCTGCCCTGCGTGAGAGATGCGATGAACCCCAAGGCTCTGCTCGAACAGCACGGCATTCACCCCAACCGGGCGCTGGGCCAGAACTTTCTGCATGATCCCGGCGCGCTGCGGAAAATCGTCGCTGCCGCCGACATCGCGCCGCACGAGACCGTGCTGGAAATCGGCGCCGGCACCGGCACCCTGACCGGGGCCCTGCTGGCCAGCGGCGCCAAAGTCATCGCCGTCGAGACCGACGCGCGTTTGCTGCCGCTGCTGCCGGACTCGCCGCAACTGCGCCTCCTGCACGCCGATATTCTTGGTCTTGACCTGGCGGCGTTGCTGGCGCCGCGCCCCTGGCTCTGCGTCGCCAACCTGCCGTACTATATCACCGGCGCCATCCTGCGCCATTTGCTGCAGTGTCGGCACAAGCCGCGTTGCCTGGTGCTCACCCTGCAACAGGAAGTTGCGGAGCGTCTCGTGGCCGAACCTGGCGACCTGGGCCTGCTGGCGGTCAGCGTGCAGTTCTATGGCCAACCGCGTATCGTGAGCCGCCTGCGGCCGGCCGCCTTCTGGCCGCGGCCGGAGGTCGACAGCGCCGTCATCCGCATCGACGTGCATCCGCAGCCCCTGCAGGACGTCCCCGACGAGGCGACCTTCTTCCGCGTGCTGCGCGCCGGCTTCGGTCAAAGGCGCAAGCAATTGCGCAACGCCCTGGGTAGCGGCCTGGGGATTCGCGCCAGCGCCGCCGCCGACCTGCTGGACGCCGCCGGCATTGACCCGCGCCGCCGCGCCCAAACCCTGGCGCTGGAAGAATGGGCCGCGCTGGCCCGCGCCCTGCACGACGCCTGAAGGCGACTCTGGCGGCATGGCCGGCGTATACTCTCTACAGGTTGTCCGCTTCCACCGGAAGGCTGACGGGCATGCAAACCGGCTTGCCGCCCTTGCAGTCGAAACAGGAATAATAAGATGGCGCGCTTCCTTGTCGGCCTGTTCCTGATCGTCGCCGGTGCCACAGCGCTGCTGGAGGGCAACGGGAGTCTCAGTTCCCTGCTGCTGCTGGGGCTTGGCATCAAGCTGCTGGCCGATCACCGCTCGCGGCGGGAAGACCAGAAAGCCGCCGGCTCTGCCGCTTCACGCAACAGGCCATCCAGGCGCGCGTCACGTCGCAGGGGCCGGCGCCAAACGCAGGGTCACGCGGACCTCGCCGTGCGTAACGCCGGCCACAACCCGGCCACCATGGCCCTGCGCGTCGACGACCTTGGCGTCTTCGCCCTCTGCCATGCACGGGACACACTGGTGCACCGCGTGCAACCCGTGCGCGATGACGTCGACTACATCCAGCCCTGGGTCGCGCTACGTCTGCCCAGGGCCGCCACAGGCACGATTGGCTTTGAAATTCGCGATATGGACGACCGGCTGCACTTCCGCCACGATCGCAGCCTGCAGCTGGACGCCGGCGAAAACCTCGTCAGCCCCGCCGCCCGCATGCCCGTCCATGATGCGCTGCTCACCGAAGGCGACTGGCAACTCTGCGTCTATGCCGATGGCAGGTTGCTGGCAGCGCACAGCTTCTTTTGGGTGGAGGCGGAAGCTGACGAGGAGGAAAGCCGCCCACGGGTCCATCTGCAGGAAGACGGGGAAATGAACGACGACCTGCGCCAGGCTTTCGAGGCCAGCAGCCGGGAGGAAAAAGTCAGCCTCGACGAACTGCTGGAATTCCAGGATCGCCGGACCTGAGCGGGGCCTGTCTCGTAACACCCCTGAAGCAGCGGGGCGGCCCTGCCCCTGGCGCTTACGTTACCGGCTCCCTTTGACGTATACTCCCCGCAGTGTCCGCAGCAAGGAGGCGCCTGTGCGCCTGCGGCAACAGAATCTCCCCTGGCTGGTCGTCACCGGCGCCACGCTGGGCCTGGCCCTGCTGCCTGGCACGGCGGGCGCGACGCCGGCCGCGGCGCTGCTGGTCTGCGGCGCGCTGGCGCTGATCACGTCGCTGTCCTTCAAACCTGGCGCCCTTGACGCCGGTCGCCTGCGTGAGTCCCTGTCGGCCCTGGCGCGGCGAGACAGGTCTGCCGAAGCTCAGGCGGAGGTCAGCGAGGCGGCGCGCGTCGCCAGCGAACGCGCGCGACTTCTGTCAGGCAGCGGCCTGACGCCGGGCCTGACGCTGCTGGATATCGGGTTGATCGGCTCCCGCCTCGGCCCGGACGGCATGACCATGCGCAAGGGCCTGCGCTTTTCCGGCGACGATGACGGCCTGCGCCCCTACCTTTGCCTGCTGGTGCCGGAACACGAGGCGGAGCGCAACGCGCAGCTGCGCTTCGAGCTCCGCGATCAGCGCGGCGCGGCGCGCTTCGTCCACGAACAGCAAATATGGCTGCGCGCCGGCAAACGCGACGTGCTTTCCGAGAATCACCTGCCGCTGGCGGGCGAGCCGGACCTGCCGCGCAGCAGTGGCGACTGGGAATTGCGAGTCAGCCTGGATGCCACGCCGATCGGCATGTTGACCTTTACCATGACCCCTTCGCTGCGTCAGCGGGCCGCGGAGCTGAAAGAGCGCCAGGCTCGACCCGGCCCGCAAGAGCCGCCCACGCTTGAAGAACTCATGCAGGAGCCGCGTCAGCCGGAGTAGACGACCGTCACGCCCGGCAGCTGAAGGCGATCGCGAATCCGGCTAAGCCGGGATGTCGCGTTTTGGCGGGAGGGCGCCGGAATACCTCACTCTTTCATCGTTCTTGCGGCGACGTTGGCCGAAGCGATTCAGATCAATGCCGTACCAGGCCAGTACATTGATCAGCAACAGCGAGGCGCCGACCTCGTCCAGGTTGCCGACCAGCGGCAGGTTGTCCGGCAGCAGTTCGAGGAATCCGGCCGTCGGGTTGATCATGTAAAGCGCGGCCACCACGCCGGTGAACGGGACCAGCAATCGCGTCAACAAATTGCGCCGCGTGCTGCCGAGGGTGTTGCCCCGGTAGCCTGGCTGAAAGCCGTACCAGGCCAGCACATTGGTGAGCAGCAGCGTGGCCGTGGCTTCATCCAGATTGCCCACACCCGGCAGGTTGTCGGGTAGCAATTCGAGGAGGCCGGCTGTCGGGTTGATCACGTACAGCAGCGCCAGGGCGCCAAAGCCCAGGGCCAGCAGGTGGTGCAAAAGGGAACGTCTCTCGCGTGGCTTGTCCTGGTTCATGTCTTGTCGCCTTCCTGAGCCGTCAGACGGGAGCGCGGGCCTCAGTCGATGTGCGCACAGACCTGATCGGTGAATTCCTGCGTCGACAAGGCGTCATCGCTGTGGATGTCGCCGGTGTGTTCACCCTTGCGCAACGTTTCATAAACCGCCTTTTCGACGCGGTCGGCATCCTCGGCCCGTTGCCAGTGATGCCGCAACAACAGCGCCACGCTGAGGATGCTGGCCGTCGGGTTGGCGATGCCGCGCCCGGCGATATCCGGCGCCGTGCCGTGCACCGGCTCGGCAATGGCCACGTCCTCCCCCACACTGAGCGAGGGCGCCATGCCCAGCCCGCCGCCCCAGGCGGCCGCCATGTCCGACAAAATGTCACCATAGAGGTTTGGCGCCAGCACCACGTCGAAACGCATCGGTTCCTTCACCATCCAGTAGGCCGCGGTATCCACCAGCAACTCATCGGTCTCGATGCTGGTGAAGTACTCACTGATCTCCAGCGCCACCTTGCGAAACAGGCCATCAGAGCGCGGCATGACGTTGGACTTGTGCACGATCGTTACCTTTTTACGGCCGGTGCGGCTGGCCAGTTCAAAAGCGAGACGCGCCACGCGTTCGGAGGCGCCGCGCGTGATGACCTTTTGCGCCACGCCGGTCTCTCCCCCGTCTTCAGTGGTCTCGTTGCCAACGTAAAGGTCTTCGGTGTTTTCGCGCACGATGACCAGGTCCACACCCGCGCGCGCGGTCGGCACCGGCAGATAGCGCGTGGGCCGCAGGTTGGCGAAGGCTTGCAATTCGCGACGCAGGCGCACCACCGGCGAGTAATAGTTCTCCACCGGCCACGACGGAGAGTCCACCGCGCCGAACAGCACCGCCCGACAGCGCCTGGCAAGCGCGAGGGTCTCGTCCGGCAGGGGCGTTCCCTGCTCCTGAAAACAGGACCAGCCGCCGGCCGCCGGCCGCAACTGAATATCCGGCGCCACGTGTTGCAGCACCTGCAGTGTCGCCGGAATTACTTCATGGCCGACGCCGTCGCCTTCAACTACGCAAAGTTCCGTCATTCTGAAGCCCCCCAGGCCGCCTTGTTTGTAGCCCGCTCCAGCAACTGCGGGTCGCCGAAACTGTGTTCCATGAAAATGGACTGACTGTCGATTTTGAGGTCATCCGGGCCGGGCTGGATTCGAGTGTAGAGTCCGTCCGTCCCAAGACTCCAGCCGTTGCAATTGTCGGCCATTGAGGTGGCCAGCATGGCCAGCACGCTTTCCTGATGGGCGGCCTGCAACAGCGGGAATACCACTTCCACGCGATTGTAAAGATTGCGGCGCATCAGGTCCGCGCTGCCCAGATAGACGCGTTGCGCCGCTGGCGCGTTGCGGAAGTAATAGATGCGGCTGTGTTCCAGGAAACGGCCCACAATGCTGTGCACGCGGATGTTTTCGCTGATGCCAGGCAGGCCGGGCACCAGACAGCACAGACCGCGCACCAGCAGGTCGACCTGTACGCCGGCCTGTGAGGCCTGATACAGCTTGCGGATCACGACGTCTTCTTCCAGCTGGTTCATCTTGAAGATGACGCGCGCCGGCCGTCCGTCCCGTGCCGCCGCAATTTCCCCGTCCAGCAGCACAAGCAGGCGGTCCCGCAAGTATTCCGGCGCCACCAGCAGACGCCGGTACTGTGTCCCCGGTGCATAGCCGGTCAGGCGGTTGAAGAGGTTAAGGGCGTCGGTGCCCAGCGTCGCATCGCTACTGAGCAACCCCAGGTCGGTGTAAAGGCGCGCCGTGGCCGCGTTGTAGTTGCCCGTGCCCAGGTGCACGTATCGTCGGACACCGTTTTCCTCACGACGCACCACCAGTGTGACCTTGGCATGCGTCTTCAGCGGCAATTCCTCCACGCCATAGGTCACGTGCACGCCCTTGCGCTCGAGCATGCGGGCCCACTCGATGTTGTTTTCCTCGTCGAAGCGCGCCTTGAGTTCCACCAGCACCGTGACCTGCTTGTCATTCTCGCGCGCCTCGGCCAGGGCATGCACCACCGGCGAGTTCGACCCCACCCGGTACAGCGTGGTCTTGATGGCCAGCACCTGCGGGTCGCTCGCCGCGCTGCGGAAAAACTCCTCGACCGGCAGGAAGGAATCGTAGGGGTGGTGCAGCAGGATGTCGCCGCGCCGGATCGTGCTGAAAATGTTGTGCCCGGGCTCGGAAATTGCCGGCAGGATACGCGGCGCCCAGGGCGCATGGCGCAACTCGGGGCGGTTGACCTGCTGCAATTCCATCAGGTCTGCTGTCCCCAGCGAGCCGTCCACCTTGTAAACGTCATGCTCGGGGTCCACCTGCAATTCGCGTTCGAGGCGACGCAGGGTACGATCGTCTATGCCCATGTTCACGCTCAGGCGCACCACGTCGCCGAATTCGCGCTCGCGCAGTGTTTCCTCAACCATTGTGCTGATATTAAGAAAACGCTCCTCCAGTTCGTGCTCGTAGTCCACGTCCGTGTTGCGCGTCACACGGAAGAGCTGTCGCCCCACGACCGTCATGCCCGGAAAGAGCAGGTCGAGATTGTCCGAGATAATGTCTTCCAGCCACAGGAAGTTCTCACCGCGTCGCCGGCTTGTGCCCCGTCCCCCCGTCACCTGGCGCAGGTCCACCAGGCGCGGCAGGACGTCCGGCACCTTCAGACGTACGAACTCCGGCTCCTGCCGGTTGCCGTCGTCGCGCTGCACCCAGATGGCGAGGTTGAGGCTGAGGTTGGAAATGAAGGGAAAAGGCCGGGCGTGATCGACCGCCAGCGGAGTCAGGACCGGGAAGACCTCTTCGCTGAACCAGGCGCGCAAGGCTGAGCGCTCGGTCTCTTCCAGATCATTCGTCTGCAGGATGCGCACGCCGTTTTCGGCCAGTTCCGCCTGCACCGCGCGCAATTCCGCGCGCTGCTGCAGCATCAGGGTTGTGACGCGGCGGCGAATCTCCCGCAACAGGGGGCGTGGCTGCATGCCATCCGGGCGCTGCGTGCCCAGCCCCAACTGCATGCGGTTGTGCCAACCGGCGACCCGCACCATATAGAATTCATCGAGATTCGTGCTGAAGATCGCCAGAAACTTCACACGTTCCAGCAGGGGCAGGTCGGAATCCTGGGCCAGCGCCAGCACGCGCCGGTTGAATTCAATCCAGCTGAGTTCGCGGTTGGTACAGGTTTCCGGAGTGAGTTCCGGCCCCTCGTTTTTAGTCATTGCGGGCGGTCAAACCTGAGAATTGCCTGGCGCATTTTAGCCTCTACCTGCCTGAAACTCAAACATTGTCGCGGAGTCCACAAGGTCTGCGCGCCTGTAGACAGCCCGCCCCTTCCCAGGCTATCATGGGTGCCGATGAGAAACAGGAAGCCATGAGGTAGCGCAGGATGCCCGTCTACACCTACCGCCGTGAGGACGGCAGCACCTTTGATATTCGTCAGCGCTTCAGTGAAGAAGCGCTTGAGGTCTGTCCTGAAACCGGTCAGAAGGTGACTCGCCTTATCCAGGCGGCAGGCATCATTTTCAGGGGCTCCGGCTTCTACGTCAACGACAGCAAGAAGTCCGCCAACGGCAAGACGGGCAAATCGGGCGAAAGTGGCAAGGAACAAAAGGGGAAAGACCAAAAGGAGCAGGACTCTCCAAAGGCGGAGAAAAAAGACGCGACTGCCCCCGCGAAAAAGGAGAAAGCTGCGGCCGGCAGCGGCGACAATCCCTGAGTCGGCATCCATTGGCTTAACCTGAACGCCCGGCCCCGCAGGCCGGGCGTTTGTCGTTCGGGGTTTCAGGCCCGTTCCTCGTTCTTCTGCTGCGCCCGCTCCGCCAGCACAAAGGGATGGGTCGACGGCGGACGGTGTGGCGGTTCGGTAAGCACCAAACGCATCACCAGCCCGAGCGCGAGAATATCAACCAGAATGATGACAATCAGGATGCCCACGTCCGCTCCCGGGAATCAAGCTCTGACAGGGCGCCAGTGTAGCAATGTGGCGCCCGCTTCGCCAGAGCTTCCCTTGTTTCGCTTATTCCGAAACTGTGCCTGGCGGCCCGCCAATGCGATCAACGGTGCTGACCACGGCGCCGTTCAGGTCGTCCTGCAGGGTGACGTGATGCACCTTGCCCTCGTTGTTTGGCCCCATCGCGAAGGTGACGTTGCCATCATCCTCGACGAATGCAGCGACGCGGCCATCCGACGTGCTGGCGATCTCGTTGCCGTTTTCGGTGTTGTCAACGTCCGTCTGCGTCACACGCAGTCGGAAGGTGCCCGTGCTGTCGCTCTCAATGCGATACACGTCGATCGTGGTCACTGTAGTGCCGGCAACGCGGCACAGCTTGCCGATGGCGCCGAGATTCTGGAAGCAGTCGTCAGTGACCGGCGTCGCGGTTGGCACTGCGGTGGCTGCAGCCGTGGGCGCAGGCGCGGCCTGCCCGGGGAATTCGATCAGGCGAAATGCTTCGAAAGTATCGCTGGCCTGCGCCACCGCCAGCTCCGGGCCCTCCACCACCTGGGCGATATAGGGCGGGCCGAACTGCAGGCCGCAGGGTCCCGTGCTGCTGTCCGCAACGATCCAGAACTTGTCGGCCGGCGCGTTGTTCTCGAAGGAGACGCAGCCGCCCAGGTTGATCGTGGCGCCATCGCGAAAGTTCACCAGTGCAGCATCGCCACCCTGATTGCTGCGGAAGATGGTGTCGGTGAAGGTCGCCACGCTGGAGCGGTATTCGGACCAGGCGAAAAGGACGCTGGCGGAATAGCGCGGCTCGATATTGACGTTGTTCTCGAAAAGCGCCCGGGTGAAGCTGGCCTCGCCCATGTTCAGGATGGCCTGGCTGGGCGCGTTGCGCAGGGCGAAGTCAATGGCATTCAGGTTGCCGAAATTGACCGTGCGGATGCCATCCAGCGTCAAATTCTCCATGGACAGTGAGGCATTGGCCGCCGTCAGAATGTTGATGCCAGGGATCGCGCCGCGGATGAAGTGGCCGTCACCCGTGATGGATATTTCCACGCCCTCCGAGAGGAGCCACTGGCCGAAGCTCTCGCAATCGGACCTGAGCGTATAACTGGCGGACTGGTCAAGTATGCCGCTGCCAGGAATGCCACAGGACAGGGTCTCGGGTTCAGGCGTTGTGGCCAGACCGTCGTTGCCCACCTCGCCGCTGCAGGCGCCGCCGGCCCCGGAAGTCCAGGAACCGGTCACGTTGTAGGGGATGTTGCCGGAAAAAGTCAGGCAGCCGCTGACTGTGAAGGCGGTCGCGCCATCACGGATCACCACCGCCGCGCCACCAAACAGGTTGTCCCGGAACACGATGTCTTCAATGGTGACGGAGACGCCGCTGGCGACGTTCAGGGCGCTACCCTTGCCATCAGCATCCGCGCCACTGCTTGTGTTCCTCAGGAAGAGGACGTCATTCATGGTCACCTGCGCGCCGGTTTCGGCGTCCAGGGCGGGCCCGCCCTGGCTGCGGGTGAAGGTCACTTCCGTCGTTGTCAGCGCACCGCTGGTGTTGACCAGCGACCTGCGGTCCAGGTCCAGGCCATCCACGGTCAATTGCGACAGATTGAGCGTGCTGCCTGCAAGACCGGAGAAAACAGCGCCGCCGTCAATGGGGCCGGAAATGCTGTGGCCGTTGCCGTTGATTGAGATTATCGCGTCCGCGGCAATCTCAAGCGGGCCGTCCTGTGTGCAATGGTCCGTGAGCGTGTAGGTCACGGCATTCGAAAGCAGTCCCGCCGCTGGCAGACCGCAGGCAGCCTCCGTCGGGTTGTCCTGCATCAGCGCCGGGCTGCCGGCGAGCAGCAGGACGCAGGCCAGTAGCGCAAGCAATCCTCGCTTCAGGTTCACAGGTCATCCTTTCACCCATGCCGCCTGGGCGCGACAGGTGAGGTCTCAAACGTCCGCGCCAAGTTTACTCTGTACTTTATTCTTCGCCAACAAATGTAAGTTAACCAGGCATATTTTGCTGCATACAGCGATATATCAGGACATACTGTACTAAAGCCTTACAGAAGGCGCAGCCGTTTTCCTGCCTGGAATCTGTCAACCGTTGCCGGTCGGGGTGGACGCACGCCCGGTTTCGGGCAGGTCACGGAGATCCAGGACCTGTCCGACAAATATCAGGTTTTCGTTCGACAATCGATTGTTCTCAAGGATGCGTTGCACGTCGACGCCGTAGGCCAGGGCGATCGCGCCAAGGGTCTGGCCCTCCTCCACGACGTGGGTGAGCGGCGTGTCGTCCACGCACTCTTCGGGTACAGGGCCTTCCGGCCTGTCCGGCCAGGTCGCCCCGGGAATCACAATTTCCTGTCCCACCAGCAAGCGGCGACCGCCTTCACTCAACTGATTGCGGATGTAAATGTATTCCGCGGGTATGCCGTATGTCCAGGCAACGGTGAACAAATTGTCGCCCGGCTGCACGACGTGTATGACGGGATCGTAGACAGCGCAATGCACAGGACGCTCCGCTGGCTCTTGCGGACCTATGAGCAGTTCCTGCCCGACACGCAGCAGGTCGCCTGAACCGCTCAACTCGTTGAGCGCCAGGAGTTGCGGCAGGGAGACCTCGTAGTCCCTGGCAATCGCGTTCAGCGTATCGCCCTCCTGAACGACGTGGACGACAAGGTCGTCGTAACGCCGGGTTTCCAGGGGGGCGACTGCTTCGCCTGTCGATTCTGTGGGCGTGGCGCTGGCCGTGGGCATCGCAGTGCTTGTGGCCGAGACTGTGCTCGCAGGTATGGGCGTGTCTGTCGGCGTGGCAGTGCCAGTGGCCGTGGCGGTGCTCGCAGGCAAG
>LXNI01001748.1_pt1 | contig 17408 bp, 13 predicted proteins | sample 809091 | NCBI WGS metagenome assembly LXNI01 (sample SAMN04870527, study PRJNA318959) | sponge metagenome | biome: 01000161; feature: marine sponge reef; material: water | host: Sarcotragus foetidus | place: Greece: Milos, Mediterranean Sea | collected 2013-05-29 | depth 5-7 m | reverse complement strand
ATCCCATTTGATCCGACGAAATCCCGCTCATTTCTGCATACCTTAAGTGATACATTGATCGCAATGTCCACTGTAACATGGTGATGTATCGTCATTTACAAGTGACCACAGTAGTTCCGGCGGGATCGGACCCGTGAGACCATTACGTACCAGCGACAGCGACCTCACACCTCCGCTATCGTCGATCCGTACGCCGTGCCAGGCATCCAGCGGCGCGTCCGTCAGCCAGTTGTCGTTGTGTTCCCAGTTCGGTCCGTTGGTCGATCCGTAGAGAACTTCAAGGACGTCCCGATCCGAGAGACCATCGCACGTCACGCCCGTTCCCTCATGTTTCGGCATGCCGTTCAGCCAGCTCCGAAAGTTCTCATCGTCGGGGACGCATAGTTGCGTGCCCGCATAGTGGAACTCGACCAGCGGAAGAGCGGTCCATCCGAGCGGCAACCGACCCGATAGCTCATTGTCGCCGATTCGCAGGACGCTCATTTGACTGAGTTCGCCCAGCGTGCGAGGAAGCCCGCCGCTCAGACCATTGTCGGAGAGATCGAGTCTTGTCACCCGCCCGATGGAATCGGTCGTGACCCCGTACCATTCCTCCAACATATGGGTCGAAAGCCATCCGTCAGAGCTTCTCCAGCCGGAGCCGGCGGCGCTCTCATGAAGATCCTCCAGCACGTTGCGGTCGGCCTGGTTGCAGAAAGACCCTTCGCTTTCCTCGATGCCTTCGAGCCATGCCGCGAATGAGGCGGTGCCCGGGGCGCAGAGACCATGGTCCCCTCGGAAATCGAGCCCCGTCAGATTGACGAGTTGCAGGAAGGTCTGTGGAACCGGCCCCGTCAGGTCGTTCCCCTCCATGTAGAGCCGCTCCAGCCTGGACAGGTAGCCCAACTCGGGCGGGACCGGTCCCATCAAGGCATTGTAGGACAGCGCCAACCAAGTCAAGCTGGCGAGCCTGCCGAATTCCGGCGGGATCGGACCCGTTATGCTGTTGGTTGTGACGTCCAGCGATCTAAGGTTTGAGAGCTGACCCAGTTCCGGGGGGATCGGTCCCGTCAGCGCGTTACCTCTGAGGTCCAGGTACTCAAGGTTGCCGAGGTTGCCGAGTTCCGGCGGGATCGCACCCGTCAAGTTGTTGTGCTCGAGCGCCAGCACGACAAGGTTCGCGAGTTGACCCAGTTCCACAGGGATTGAACCTCTCAGGCCGTGCGGCGTCCGCCTTGCCTTCTCGCCGTCGTACGTGCCCCCGAGGACAAGCTGCACAACCCGCCCCTGGGCGTCCGTATCGACGCCATACCAGTCTTCGAGCGGCGCGTCCGTGAGCCAGTTCTCGCTGTTGACCCAGTACGGTCCGTTGGTCGCCTCATAGAAGGCCTCCAGCGTCGCCCGGTCCGGGTGCGAGACCGCGAATTGCGCCGTTCCCCGCGCGTTGTCCACCGCAGCGGTGATAGTGACCGTGCCTTCAGTGACGCCCCGTACGAGACCCGACGGATCTACCGTTGCCACCGAACGGTTGCTTGACGACCAGTTGAACTCCGCCTCGACGATGGCGTGGCCATTTTCGTCGAACGCCTCCGCTGCCAACCGCAGCGTATCCTCAATCGCGATCACGTTGTCGGCGGGCGATACCGCCACCGAGTCCGCCGACTGCTGCACCGTCACGGTCGCCGTGCCCGACAGTTGGCCCGTCGCGGCCGCAACTGTGGCGACGCCGGCACCCACGGCCGTCACCAGCCCTGAACCGTCGACCGTTGCCACCGTCGACTCACTGCTCGACCAAGTTATTGCGGTCCCCGCCAGTGGCCGCCCGTTCTGGTCGAGCACCTGGGCCGTCAACTGCACCGTCGCGTCCAGTGCCGTCAACCGGGCCGTGGACGGGCTCACCGATACGGCCGTCGGCCGTGGGGCAGGAGGAGGAGTCGGCGGCGGTGGTGGTGGAGCCGTGGCGGAGTCACCGCAGGAGAGAATCGCAAGGAGCAAGAGGCCCATTGTGGCGCCGCGGCGAGTCGGGAGAATCTTCAAAGCGGCCACGTCGATCTCTTCTCTCGAACGATCAACCGATGGAGTGCGTGTCGCGAAAAAAACGGGGGTAGAGCAGCGCGTTGGCGAGCGCTACGACGGTGAACACGATGAGCGCGTCCACCATGCTCCAGTAGTAGAAGGGCCGGATCCCCTCCACGTAGTGGTTCATGTAGACGGCGGCCAGCGTGCAGAAGAAGGCCGCCATCAACAGGTAGCTCTTCAGGCTGCGGACCCAGATCGAGCCCCTGAGCACCGGGTTCAGCAGGTGGAAGACGACCGCGGCGACGAACCACATCGCGTAGTTGTAGCCGAGCGAAATCATGAAGTCGGTGGACGAGAAGTCTTGATCGAATGCCTCCGGGAAGAGGGGCAGCGGGCGGTGCATGGGCTCCATGATGGTGAAGCCCTCGATCCACCCTCCTACCGTATATCGTACGATGTTCAGCAGCACGACGAGGCCCGCCAGCTTCAGGATGGTTTTCACTCGGACTCCTCCCGGCTTTGCCACGGATCGGTCCGGGCGAGACTATCCATCGCGAGGGTCCGAAACAACAGACGACGGTACGAGGAAAGGGGCCGCCGATGAGAGCCGGTATCGGGACAATGTGTGTGCTCGCGGGGGTCGCGTGGGTGGGTGCGCTCGGATGCGGTGGGGAGCCTGCGACGGAGGCTCCGGCGGACGGCACTCCCTTCCACATCCTCGTCACGAACGACGACGGGATCGAATCGCCGGGTATCCAGGAACTCGCGGAGGCGCTGCGCGCGGTGGGCGAGGTGACGGTCGTGGCCCCCTGCGGCCAGCAGAGCGGGACGAGCATGTCCATCGGCCTCAACCAGGAGATCCGGCTCCGCACCTACCCAGAGGCGGAGGATGCCGGCGACGGAGGGACCGCCGGCCTGGCGGGGCAGTGCGTCGACGCCACGCCGGCCGGCGCCGTCCTCTTCGCCGTCCGCGCACTGGCGCCGGAATCCGGCTTCGACCTCGTCGTGAGCGGGATCAACCGGGGCGCGAACATCGGCGAGGTGTCGCACATGTCCGGGACGATCGGGGCCGCGATGATGGGCGCGTACCTGCGGATCCCGGCCGTGGCGGCGTCGCAGGGCGGGGGCCCGGGCGGGTTCGAGCACGCCGCCGGCGTCGTCGCCCGCTTCGTGGCCGAACTCCGGCGGCGGGGGCCGGAGACCGGCATCGTCTATTCGCTCAACTTCCCCGCGGCTACCGCGGAGGAAACCGCCGGCATCGCCGCGCGGCCCATGGGCGGCAGCTACTTCGGTATCGACTATGAAGAGATGGAGGCGGAGTCGGGTGAGGACGCCGGGGGAGAGCGTCGGTTCCGTCCCGTGTTCGGGCCGCCGGATCCCATCTTGGCCGGGAGCGACACCGAGGCGCACAACGAAGGTCTCGTCACGATCACCCCGCTCCGCTTCGACTGGACGGACCTGCCGATGGTCGAGGCCCTTGAGGGGTGGGACCTCGAGGCGCTCCTCGGGGACCGGGAAGAGGGGGGGTAGGAGGCCGGCGGCCCGGGCGCCGACGGCGGCGGGGGCAGCCGCGGCCTACCAGCCGAGGACGTAGCCGAATACGAGGGGGGCGACGATCGTCGCGTCGGACTCGATGACGAACTTCGGCGTGTCCACATCCAGCTTGCCCCAGGTGATCTTCTCGTTGGGGACGGCGCCGGAATACGACCCGTAGCTCGTCGTGGAGTCGCTGATCTGGCAGAAGTACGCCCAGTGGGGACACCAGCGGCGCAGATCCTGCCGGATCATGGGGACGACGCAGATGGGGAAGTCGCCCGCGATCCCGCCTCCGATCTGGAAGAAACCCACGCGGCCCGCGCCCGGCGTGGTGTCGGGATCTCCGTCGAGCTCCGGGAGTTCGGCCAGGGTCCGGTCGGTGCTGGTGTGCGCGTACCACTCCGCGAGTGCGGCCATGTACTCGGTTCCGGCGAGCACGGGCCCGGGATGGCCCAGGTCTCCGGACAGTTGTCGGGCCACGAGGACGTTGCCCAGCGTGGAGTCCTCCCACCCCGGCACGAACAGGGGGAGATCGGCCTCGGCCGCCGCCACGAGCCACGAATCGGCCGGATCGATCTGATAGCTGTGCGCCAGGGTCCGGTCGCGGATCAGTTGGTAGAGGTACTCGTGAGGAAGTCGGTGCTCGCCCGCGGCGTCGGCTGCCCGCCATAGCTCCTGCAGCGGGGCCTCGACCGCGCGGAACGCCTCGGCTTCGGGGATGCAGGTGTCGGTGACGCGGTTCAGCCCGCGTCGTTCGAGATCCTTCTCCTGTGCCGCGGTGAGCGCGCGCCAGTCGGGGATGCGCCGGTAGTGGTCGTGCGCCACGAGGTTGAAGAGATCCTCCTCGAGGTTCGCCCCGGTCGCGCAGATCGCGTGGACCTTCCCGGCCCGGATCATCTCCGCGAGGGAAAGGCCGAGTTCCGCCGTGCTCATGGCGCCGGCCAGCGTGAGGAGCATCTGTCCTCCGCCGTCGATCAGATCGCGCCAGGCTTGGGCGGCTTCCCGCAGCGTCGCCGCGTTAAAGTGGCGGTAATGACGGTCGATGAAGTCGGTGAGCGTCACCGTCCGCGGGCGGTCAGACCAGCAGCGTGGGCTGGAACGTCGGCGGGCGGCGGACGTTCGTCGCCTGCTCGAAGGCGTACGCAATCCTGATCAGCGTCGCCTCGCTCCAGGCGCGACCGCACAGCGACATCCCGACCGGAAGGCCGCCGATGAACCCCATCGGTACCGTCATGTTGGGGTAGGCCGCCATGGCCGGGGGCGTCGAGCAACCCCCTCCTCCTCCGCCCGAGGCGTCGAGCGGATCCTGAACGGCGGGGATGCCCGCCGTGATCCCGACGAGCGCGTCGAGCTGGTGTTCGTCCATCGCGCGGTCGATCCCCTCGTCGCGGGAGAGCCTGTGGCTCGTGGCCAGCGCGTCGAGGTACCGCTGGTCGGTGAGCGGGCCCCGCTCCTGGGAGCGCACGTGCAGTTCCTGCCCGTAGAGGGCGAGTTCGAGGTCGTGGTTCGCCTCGTTGTACTCGATGAGTTCGGCCAGTGACTTGATCGGGGCGTCGGGGCCGAGCGAGGCGAGATAGGCGTTGAGATCCGCCTTGAACTCGTGGTACAGCACCTCCATCTCGTACTCGTTGCCGAAGCGGAGTTCCTCGGGCAGCGTCACGGGGTCGACGACGGTCGCGCCGCCCGCCCGCATGACGTCGAGCGCCTCCTCGAACAGGGCGTCAACGCGGCTGTCGAAGCCGGCGTACTCGCGCAGGACGCCGACGCGGGCGCCGGACAGGCCGGCCGAGTCCAGTGCGCCGGTGTAGTCGGTCAGGAAGTTGCCCGCGCTCGCGGCGGTCAGCGGGTCGCGGGGGTCGACGCCGACCATGGTGCCGAGCATGATCGCGGCATCGCGCACGGTGCGGGCCATGGGGCCGGTGCTGTCCTGGCTGTGGGCGATGGGGATGACCCCGCCCCGGCTGTGGAGGCCGATCGTGGGCTTGATGCCGACCAGGCAGTTGCGCGACGACGGGCCGACGATCGAGCCGTCGGTCTCCGAGCCGATCGCCGCCACCGCGAGGTTGGCTGCGGCCGCCGACCCGGACCCGGAACTCGACCCGCCCGGGGTGCGGTCGAGCGCGTACGGGTTCTTGCAGAAGCCACCCCGGCCGCCGTCCCACCCGCGCCCGCTCCAGCCCGAAGCCCCGAACTCGAACGATTTCCAGCCCGCCCACTCGCTCATGTTCGCCTTGCCGAGCAGCAGCGCCCCGGCCGAGCGCAGCCCCGCCGCCACGAACGAGTCCTGCGGCGCGATGGACCCGAGGAGCGCCGTCGACCCGGCCGTCGTCGTCATCCCGTCCGCCGTATCGACGTTGTCCTTGAGCAGCAGCGGGATCCCGTGCAGCGGTCCCCGTGGTCCCGAGGCCTGAAACTCGCGGTCGAGTTCGTCGGCGATCTCGAGTGCGTCCGGGTTCGTCTCGAGCACCGCGAACAGGCGGGGTCCCTGCCGGTTCAGCGCCTCTATCCGCTCCAGGTACATCTCCGTGATCGACCGGCAGGTGTACTCGCCCGACCGCATCCCCTCGTGGACCCCGTCGATCGTGATCTCGTCGAGCGCAAAATCCGGAACCTCGGAGGCAGAGGCAGCATCTCCCGATCCCGAGCGCGGGTCATCGCCCCGAGGCACGCAGCCGCCCAGGGAGAGCAGGGCGCCGGCGGCCACACCGGTGCTGACGAAGGTGCGTCGATCCATTTCTGTCATGGTTCGTTCCCGAAGGTTTGGCGACCCGGGGTTTCGCCACGGGCTGCCGAGGGTTTTGCGGGGCCGTGGAGACGCGAGGTCCGCGACGGCGACGGAACCATCATGGAAGCGGCTTCGGCCGAAGGTCAATGAGCCTGGCTCCCCGCGGCCCCATTGACGCCCCCCGAGTGCGGCTCCACCGTCCAAAGTCAACGCTCAGGAGGAGAAGAGGATGAAGACGACCGCCAGACCGTCCGCCCGTCGCCGCGCCCGCACCGAGCGCTCCGGCGTCCTCCCGATGGGCCTCCTCGCGTCGGGTCTCCTCTGTATCGGTGCGACCGGCGTCCAGGGCCAGGCCGCCCCCGACTTTTCGTCCGTCCGGGACGAGATCCGGAGCTCGCTCGTGGCCTGGGACCAGCCCTCCATGGCTGTCGCCGTCGCGCTGGGCGGAGAAGTCGTGTGGGAGGAGGGGTTTGGGTGGGCCGACCGCGAGCGGCGGATCCCGGCCACGGAACACACGATGTATTCGCTCGCCTCGATCTCGAAGCCGATCACGGCGACGGGGCTCATGGTGCTCGTCGAACGGGGCCTCGTCGACCTCGACGCGCCGGCCAACGACTACCTCGGCCCCGCGAAGATCGATGGGCGGGCCTGGGACGCGGCGGACGCCACGGTGCGGCAGGTGGCGAGCCACACGGCGGGACTCCCCCTCCACTACCAGTTCTTCTACGAGGACGAACCGTACCGGCGCCCCCACATGGACGAGACGATCCGCCGCTACGCGAACCTCGTGACGGCGCCGGACGAGCGCTGGAACTACTCGAACCTCGGCTTCGGGATCCTCGACTACATCATCGAGCGCGTCTCCGGGCAGTCGTACCCTGATTTCATGCGGGATGAGGTGTTCCATCCCCTGGGGCTCACCCGGACGTCGGTCGGCATCGGCCCGGGGCTCGATGAGTTCACGGCGACGCGATACGCGACGGACCAGAGCCCGATCCCGTTCTACGACTTCGACCACCCCGGCGGCTCCGCCGTGTTCAGCAGCGCCCACGACCTCGTCCGCTTCGGGATATTCCACCTCGGCCACGATCTCGACCATCAACGGCGGATCATCGCCGACGCATCGATCGAGGCGATGCGGCAGCCGATCCGGGAGAGCGCCCCCGGCAACGAATACGGACTCGGCTGGGCGCTACGGGATCTCCCCGGCGGCCTCCGCCTCCAACGCCACGGCGGCGGGATGGGGGGCGTCCGCACCGAACTCGCGATCGCCCCGGAGGAGAACGCGGCCGTCGTCGTCCTCTCGAACTCGGCGACGCCTCTCACCGGCTACATCTCCAGTCTCATCTGGCACACGCTGTCTCCGGAGACCGTGCCACGGCCTGCGCGGCCGGAGGTCCCCGACCCGCACCGCCTGGAGCGCGAGGGGATCCTCGAGGATGAGGCGGATGGCGGTGCGCCGCTGATCGGGTTCACACCCATGCCGGAACTCGCCGGGGACTGGGTCGGCGAGGTCGACACGCACCTCGGTCCGCAGCGACTGGCGCTCGCGATCGACGACGGCGGACGCGTCCACGTCCAGTTGGGGGATCAACTGTGGACGCTGCTCAACAACGCCCGCTTCGACGGCGGGTACCTGCGTGGCGGCTTCAAGGGCGACATCGGCACGGAGGACGCGAACCGCACCGACTACGTGCTCTCGCTCGAGCTACGGCTGAGGGGCGACGCCCTGAACGGCTCGGTGACCGCCATCACGCTCCCGAACGTGCGCCTGGGCAACGCGCTCACCCACTGGGCGGAACTTCGCCGGCGCCGCTGAACGCTCTCGGCGCAGCCGCGACTGGCGCGCGCCCACGCGCCGGGCGAACGTGCGCAGAACGTGAGACCGCGACGGGTCCGGCCCAACGCCGTCCCGCTGCACGATACCGGAGGTCCCGTGAGAGAGCCGCACATGAAGACGACACCGTGGTCGGCGCTGTCCCTGCTGTGGGCGGCCGCCGTACCGCTGGCCGGATGCGCCCCGGAGGCCGACGCGCCGCCCCCGCCGCCCCCCGCCCAGGCCGAGGCCGAAGCCGAAGCCGCGGCGCACCACGACTTCCTGCTGGAGAACTACGAGAAGGCCGAGTACATGGTCGCGATGCGCGACGGGATCGAACTGTACACCCTCGTCTATGAGCCGCGGGACCGCTCGCGGGAGTATCCCATCCTCCTCTTCCGGACTCCGTATTCCATCGGACCCTACGAAGCCGGCGAGTACCGGGACCCGCTCGGGCCGTCGAGGGAGTTCGATCGATCGGGCTACATCTTCGCCTTCCAGGATGTGCGCGGGCAGTTCCGGTCGGAGGGCGAGTTCGAGGTCATCCGCGCCCCGGCGCCGGAACCCCGCGGCCCGACCGACACGGACGAGATCACGGACAACCGGGACACGATCGAGTGGCTGCTCCAGAACGTCGAGAACCACAACGGACGCGTGGGACAGTGGGGGATCTCCTACCCCGGCTGGCAGACCGTGATGGGGATGGTGGACGCGCACCCGGCGCTCGTCGCCGCCTCACCCCAGGCCTCGCCCTCGGACATGTTCATCGGCGACGACTGGCACCATAACGGCGCCTTCCGGATCATGTACGCCTTCTCATGGCTGTCCGGGAACGCCCGCCGCCGCGACGGCCCCACCTCGACGCGCGGGGCCCGCTTCGACTACGGGACCCCCTCCGGCTACGACTTCTTCCTCAACGCCGGGTCCGCCGCCACCGTGGACGAACTCTACTTTCACGGCGACGTGCCGGCGTGGCGCGATTTCATCGAGCACCCCAACTATGACGAGTTCTGGCAGGCGCAGAACGCCCTCCGCTATCTGGACGACGTCCGCCCCGCGACGCTGAACGTGGCGGGCTGGTTCGACACCGAGGATTTCTACGGCCCGATGTCGATCTACCGGACGGTCGAGGCGGAGAACCCCGGCCTCGAGAACACGCTCGTCGTCGGCCCGTGGCTGCACGGCGGCTGGGCGCGCATGGACGGCGACTTCCTCGGCTGCATCGCCTTCGACACGAAGACCTCGCTCCATTTCCAGCGCGCGTTCCAGTTCCCGTTCTTCGAGCACCACCTGAAGGACGAGGGGACGTGGGACGCGACGGAGGCGAACGTCTTCCTCACAGGGACGAACGAGTGGCGCGCGTATGACTCATGGCCGCCGACCGGCGTCACCCCGATGAGCCTCTATCTGGGACCCGACGGGACGCTGGGCTTCGAATCGCCGACGCGGACCGCGGACTCGGCCGCCGAGTCGGCCACGGCTGCGGCCGCGGACACCCAGGCCGATTCCTGGCTGAGCGATCCGGCGAATCCCGTCCCGTTCTCCGCCGAGGAGCGCACCACGCTGGGCCATCTGTGGAAGGTGGAGGACCAGCGCTTTGCCTCGGGTCGCCCCGACGTTCTCGTCTACCAGTCCGAACCCCTGGAAGAGGACCTCACGATCGCGGGTCCGATCGGGGCCGAGGTCTTCGTCTCCACGACCGGGACGGACTCCGACTGGATCGTGAAGCTGATCGACGTCTATCCCGACGACGCACCGCCGAGCGGCAACTGCGACGTCCCCATGGGCGGATATCAAATGCACCTCGCGGGCGAGATCATGCGGGGCCGCTTCCGGAACGACCTCGAGAACCCGGAGCCTATGGCGCCGGGGGAGGTGACAAGGATCGAGATCGACCTCCGGGACCGCTTCCACACCTTCAAGGCGGGGCACCGGCTGATGGTCCACGTCCAGAGTTCGTGGTTCCCGGCCTACGACCGGAACCCGCAGACGTTCGTCGACACGTACCGCGCCGTCCCGGCCGACTACCAGGCCGCGACGCAAACGGTGTACCGCTCCGCGGAGCACCCGTCGCGCGTGATCCTCGGCGTCCTGCCGCGTTAGCCCGCGCCGTCAGACGTTCCCGCGGGAACGTCCGGCGGGCCGGCGGCGGCCCCGCGCTACCTCAGCGACGCCACTCGCGGGGGGCCGGGAGGCCGCGGCTGAACAGGGCTTCCAGACCCCGTTCCGGCGACAGGGCGCCGACGTCCACGGCTCCCTCGGCCAGCGCGGCGGTCGGCGGATCGCGCAGGAAACCGCGGACCTGCCCGCTCCTCGGATTCCGCAGGATGACCATCGGCCGATCCGTGTCTCCGTCCAGCGTCGCGGTCCCGCCCGATCCGGACAGCGTGATCGCGGCAAGGTCGCCGGCCCAGTCCGTCTGCACCGGGACAAGGAAGGCGAACGAGGAAGCCCCGTCGGCATCGGCGATCTCCGGCATGTCGAAGCTCAGCGAGAATAGGACAGCGCCACCGGCGGTCCGCCCAGAAATCCTGAATGCGCCCCCACCGGACTCGGGGAGCGCGGCCGGGCCATCGACGACGAAGGCGGGTTCCAGGAACGGCTCTCCCGCCGCGTCCACCCCGCCCCACAGCAGCAGCGACCGGCCGTCGTCTGCGCCGCGCGAGGCGCCTGCCCCCGGGGCGGCATCGGGCCAGAAGCCTTGGTCCGTCTGGCGAAACAGGAGTGCCTTGGTGAAATGATAGTCGCTGATCCACCGGGGATAGCAGTAGGCCATCTGGTCACGATACGACGGCTCGCGCACAGATCCTCCGGGAGCGAAACCCCAAGCGCCGATGGCCCCGTGTGCATGCGGATACAATGGATCGACGCTGGTGGGGTTCCCGCACGGGGCGTGCAGGAGGTTCATGTTGTGTCCGAGTTCGTGTGCGATGACGGAGCCACGGGGCCGCGCGACGCTCACGCGCCCCGGGAGCGCGCCAAGGCCGGCGGCCCCCACCATCGGCCCTGACAGCATGCCCACGTAGTAGCCGTTCGAACTCTCCATGCGTCTGATCGCCCCAGTCTGAACAAACAGTTCGAGGTCCTCGTTGCTGGAACTCAGTACGGGCTCGTGCGCCGTCACCTCCAAGCCGGCGACGGGCAGAAGCGTGCGTGTTTGCCACAGGAGCGAGTGGCCCTCGGGATCGGCCGCCACGGCAGCGATCGTTGCCACGATCGTGGAGTCCGGCCCTTCACTCCACAGGAACGGGATCAGTGTGAGGTCCAACACGGGCACCTCTCGCACGTCCAGCGCCGAGCGGCCCGTCTCCGGCACCCGTCGCGCGACGCCGAGCGCCGCGTCCAGCGTCCCTTCGGGGTCGATCTCGACCACGAGTTCGAGTCCCGGTCGAATGATCTCGCCGGGTATCTCCGCGTTCGCCGACGCCTCCAGCCGACCCTCGTCCACCGTCGTCGGGATAACATCCGTACCGGCCGGGATTTCTACGGCATACGCCTCTTCGCCGTTCAAAAAAAAGGTGGCTCGCACGGGCGGGATCAACTCGGAGGTCGAGTCCGGGGCGGTCACGAACACCCTCAACCATGCGGCCCTGTCCGCGACCAACGGCACGGGAATCGACCGCGACTGAACGGCCTGCGTCAGGTACACCGTCGTGGGCCCGGTGTCGTCGAGGCAACGACGCACCTGTCCCCTGACGCCCCGGATCCACGCCTGGAAGTCGGGATCCGCGGGGGCACACAGGGCCGTGCCCGCGGTCTCGATCGTCGTTAGCCGGTCCAGAGCGACCAGAGTGCGGGGGAGAGCCCCCGCCAAACGCGGGTTGTCCGCCAAGGAGAGAAACTGAAGTTGGGTCAACCGACCGAGGTCCGGCGGGGCGGAGCCGCTCAGGTCGTTTACTTGAAGCCGGAGATGCCGCAGGGTGCCGAGGTTGCCGAATTCGGGCGGAATCGCGCCGCTCAGCCGGTTCTCCTGCAAACCAAGCCGCACCAGGCTTGTGAGGCGGCCGAGTTCCGGCGGGATCGATCCGGTCAGGTCGTTTCCGTTGAGCCACAGGTCGTTGAGGTTGGCGAGGTTGCCGAGTTCGGGCGGGACCGCGCCCGTGAGCCCGTTCTCTTGGAGCCGGAGGTGTTCGAGGGTGGCGAGGCGTCCGAGTTCCGGCGGGATCGACCCGGTCAAATCGTTCCCGTCGAGCCACAGCTGTTCCAGGCCGGCGAGGTTTCCCAACTCGGGCGGGATCTCGCCCGAGAGGTTGTTCCGGGTGAGGTCCAACGCGGACAGGCGTCCCTGGTCGTCGACCGTGACGCCGTGCCAGGTGTCCACCGGAGCGTCGGTCAGCCAGTTGTCGCTGCGATGCCACTCCGGGCCGTTGGTCGACTCATAGAGGGCCCACAGCGGGGCGAGTTCCGGTCGGACCGGGATGGTCGGCGGAGGCAGGGGATCGGGTTCGGCGGGACTGTCTCTGCAGGAAACGGCGAACACGACCGAGAGGAGTGCCCACATCACGGAGAGCAGCGTGACCCGATGCCGGTTGGGCTTCCTGCAGCGATCCGTCATCCCACTTCGGTTCTCCCGTGCAGCCGTGTGCCTCTTCCGCACACCTCCATTCGGACACAATGTGCGAAAGACCGTTCATGAGAATAACGGAAGACGAAGGGCGGGACGAATGATCCAGCGGACATTCCGGCGGGTCGCGCGCACGGCGGTGGCCCTGGCGCTCGGCGGGTTCACGGCCGCGGCCGTGACGGGTTGTGCTCCGGGCGATGAGGGAGCAGCGGAGGGTGGCGAGCCGGGGGCGGCCGTCGCCTTCCCGGCGGAGCCGCCGGACGGACCGATGCCCGAGATTGGACCGGCTCCCGAGGGCTACACGCCCACGGCCTCGGGCTCTCCGTCCACCGACATCTGGATGGGGACGCTAGTGCGGGAGGGCGGCGCTCTCTCCGTCCCCGACCTGGGGCGCGGCACCGACCGTGACGGTTACGACAACCAGCCGAGTTTTCTGCTCGATGGATCGGCGATCCTCCACACGGCGGCAATCGACCGGACGCAGACCGAGATCATGCGTCTCGCGGCCTCCGGGGCCGAGCCCGGGGCATCGGAGCGGCTCACGAACACGGCGGAAGCCAGCGAGTTCTCGGCTCTCCAGATCCCGGGGCAGGACGCCTTCTCCGCGATCCACGAGATCCGCGGCAAGCAATACCTGTGGCGCTACGACCTCTCCGGCGCGTCGCTGGGGCCGATCTTCGCGACGGCCGAGCCGGTGGGGTATCACGCGTGGGCCAACGAGCACGTCGTGGCGATGTTCATCCTCGGCGATCCCCCCACACTCCAGGTCGGCGACGCGTTGAGCGGAGATATCCGGGTCGTGGCCGAGCGCCCGGGCCGGTCCATCCACCGCATTCCGGGCACGGAGGAGATCTCCTTCGTGCGCAAGGTTTCCGACGAGGAGTGGTGGATCGAACGGCTCGATCCCGCCGCGGGAACCACGGAGCGGATCACGCTGACGCTGCCGGGTCGCGAAGACTACGCCTGGACGCCGGAAGGCGAGATTGTCATGGGGGACGGCGGACGGTTGTACGCCTGGGCGGAGGGCTCCGACTGGACCGGGATCGCCGACTTCTCCGACCTGGGCGTCGGCGGCATCACCCGCCTCGCGGTGAGCCCTGACGGCTCCCGGATCGCGATCGTCGCGAACCGGCCCGGGGGCTGAGCGACGTTCCCGCGGGAACGTCTGCGGGCGTCCGCTACTCGAACAGCAGCCGGTCGAGTCCCTGCGTGAGACCCACCCGCTGTGGCGCCATGCGCGCCGCGAGGAGGGTCCCGCCCACGTAGGGTTCCGCGCTCGACCCCGCGTCATGCCGGATCGAGAGGCGCTCGCCGGGCAGACCGAAGATCGACTCAACGGAGACGACGTAGCTCGGAAGCCGCAGCGAGTGTACCTGCGCGCCCCCGATCGTGGCCCCCCGAGCCTCCCGTGACCCCAGCGTGTCCTCGACCGGCCGCGCGAATTCGTTCTCCGCGACCGTTCCCAGAAACTCCGCCAGTTCCTGCGCGGTGCCGCTGGGGGCATCCGGTTTCCCGGCCGAGGCCATATCGACGATCTCCCAGTGCGGAACGTGGCGCGCGGCGATCCCCGAAAAATGCTTCAATAGCGTCGCCGTGATCGAGAAGTTGCCCGCGGCGATCACCCCCACGCCTCGCGCGCGCGCCGCCTCGTCGATCTCCCCGTATTCCCGTCCCGTGAGGCCCGAGGTGCCGACGACTGCCGCCACACCCGCCTCCACCGCGCACATGATGTTCGCGTAGACGGCGCTCGGGTGCGTGTAATCGATGTAGACGTCGGCCTGCTCGCGGAGCGCCTCCCCCACGTCGGCCGTGATCCGCACGTCGCCGACCGTCTGTCCCGACGCCTGCCGCGCGACGGCGCCCGTCAGTTCGAACTCGTCCGACTCGAGGATGGCAGCCACGACACTTTCGCCCGTCCACCCTGTCGCCCCTCCCACGCAGACCCGAATGCTCATGCTCGCTCCCGTCACGGGCTCACGATCGGGGAAACACTTCCGCCCCGGTGAGCCCCAGGTGATGGTCCGTTGCCCATGCAACTCCGATCTCGTGTCGCTCCATCAGGGCAAGGCTGGACGCGTCAACGTACGTCAGCCGGGCCCCTCTCAGCCGGTCGAGGATCCGGCACGCGTCACGATGGAGCCGGGCTGTTCCCTCGAGCAGGACGAGCCCGTCGAGGTTCTCCAGGAGGCGGCGGCAGGCACGGGCCTGCTCCTCGCCGTGGCGGTGCAGGAACCAGGAATACGCCTCTGACCAGACAAACACCGAGGTATGCCAGCGCGGCACGGGTCCGCCGAACAGCGACCGCGCCTGCGCGTGGTACTGGTCTCGTCGGTTGAGGGCCGCGATGAGGATGCCTGTGTCGAGAAAGACCTTTCGTCCTTTCAAGGCGTCGCACGGTTGTAGACCACCTCATCGACCGTGGCGCTGTCCCCGGGTTCACCATCGATCGTCCCGAGATAGGCCATCCACGGCTGCTCATCGGGCAATCTCGAGAGCGTTTCGGCCAGACTTCTCCTGCACAGCTCCGCGAGCGAAATCCCCTCTCTCCGAGCCGCTTCCTTCGCTCTCTCGTAGAGTTCTCTGTCTACCGAAATCTGCGTCCGGATCATCATGGGGTATCCCGTTCCGTGCTTTCCTGCTTTCCGGGTCTTGTGTTATCTCCACTACCGATCATGATAACACAGGCTCGCGCCCACTGCCATTTGGACCATCGTATGTTGAGGCAAACGGGCCCTCCGACCGAGGATTGAGATCATGAGCATGGACCGCCGAGATTTCGTTCGGACCTCCGCCGCCGGTCTGGCCGCAGCCGCCACGCCTGCTGCTCTGGCCGCCGAGCGCCGCCCCCGGGCCTCTGCCCGCTCCGGAACCCCCGCTGTCCACCGTTCGCGGGCCGCCCGGCCAATCGTCGTCTCCGACCTCAGCGGGATCCGCTTCAACAACGGCGGACCCGAGAGTTCCGTGGAGCGCGCCTTCCGCGGCATCGTCGAGGGAGAGGACGTGCTCGACGCCCTCACGGCGGGCGTGAACATCCCCGAGAACGACCCCACCGAGATGGGGATCGGCTACGGCGGGCTCCCCAACGCGGACGGCGTTGTCCAACTCGACGCGTGCTGCATGCACGGACCCCGGCGCTGGGCCGGCGGCGTCGCGGCGCTGGAGGGCGTCCGCACCCCCTCGCTCGTGGCGAAGGCGGTGGCCGAACTCACAGACCACCACCTGCTCGTCGGGGCCGGCGCCCAGGCGTTCGCCCGCCAACTCGGGTTCGAGATCGAGGAGGACCTCAATACCGAGGCATCACGTGCCCTGTGGCTCGAATGGCGCCGCCGCATCGACCCCGGCCACTGGCTCGATCCCCGCAAGCGGCTCGACGCCGGCCTCTCGATGGTCGACGACGGCCTGATCCCGGCCCATTCCTTCTGGGGGACGACGAACTGCAACGCGGTGAACGCCGATGGCGACATCTGCGGGGTGACCACCACGAGTGGGCTGTCGTGGAAGATCCCCGGGCGTACCGGCGACTCCCCGATCCTCGGAGCCGGGCTGTACGTGGACAACGACGTGGGCGCCGTCGGCTCGACCGGCCGGGGCGAGGCGAACCTCTACAACCTCTCCTCATTCCTCGCCGTCGAGTTCATGCGCCAGGGGATGAGCCCGCTCGACGCCGGCATGGCCACGCTGGAGCGGATCAAGTCGAACACGGTCGAGTCGCGGCTACTCAACGAGCGCGGACTCCCGGACTTCGACGTCCGCTTCTTCCTCCTCAACAAACAGGGAGACACGGCCGGCGTCGCCATGTACGGCTCCGCGGAGACGCACTACGCCGTCTGCACGGAAAACGGCGCCGAGGAGCGCCCGTTCGAGGGGCTTCTGCAAGGCTGAACCCCCGCCTGGTAGTCACCAGCGCGGACATCCCTCCTGAGTCCCGCAGCCGGCGAGTCATCCCCTTTGTGTTGTCCCCCCCTATTTCGGGGGGTTCGACGCATCTCTACCTTGGCGATCTCGGTCACGTGCGTGGACCTCAGCGTCAATCACGAAAAGGGGATACGGAACATGAGCAGCAAGAGGATCGTCGCCGCGCGGCATTCTCGGCCAGCTGGAAGAGTGCTCGGCTCGGCGTTGTTGCTGGCAGCTCTTGTTGGGGTAACCTCCTGCGGAGGAGACGGAACAACGGATCCGCCGCCACCGCCGCCACCACCGCCTCCGCCCGCCCCGGTGGCTCCGGTCGCGGTGGGTTCGATCCCGGCGCAGGTCCTCATAGCGGGAGAGGAGGTCACGGTGGATGTGACCCCCTTCTTCAGCGATCCCGATGGGGGCACGCTGACCTACACGGCCACCTCGTCGGACGAGGCGGTGGTCTCGGTCTCGCTGTCGGGGAGCAACCTGACGTTGACGGCGGTGGCCGCGGGGACGGCGACGGTGACGGTGACGGCGACCGACCCGGACGGTCTGACGGCGACGCAGGGGGTCGGTCTGACGGTGGAGGCGGCCAACCAGGCGCCGGAGGCGGTGGGCGCGATACCGCCGCAGACGATGACGGCGGGCCAGTCGGAGACGGTGGACGTGTCCGCCTTCTTCAGCGATCCGGACGGAGACGACCTGACGTACGCGGCGGAGTCGAGCGACACGACTGCGGTGACGGTCGGCCTGGAGGGGAGCAGCCTGACGTTGACGGCGGTGGCGGCGGGCACGGCGACGGTGACGGTGACGGCGTCGGATCCGGAGGGTCTGAGCGCGACGCAGAGCGCCGAGGTGACGGTGGAAGCGGC
>LXNI01001747.1_pt1 | contig 17414 bp, 20 predicted proteins | sample 809091 | NCBI WGS metagenome assembly LXNI01 (sample SAMN04870527, study PRJNA318959) | sponge metagenome | biome: 01000161; feature: marine sponge reef; material: water | host: Sarcotragus foetidus | place: Greece: Milos, Mediterranean Sea | collected 2013-05-29 | depth 5-7 m | reverse complement strand
GTATGATCCAGTTGGTGGCAGGGTATATGAAATTTACTAATATATTGATTCTAAAATTAAAAGCGATACTTTTGACGATTCTATTTTCTAGTTTTATGTTTGGACAGCAAATAAGCGATATGAAAGAAGAAATAGTGCTAGAAAGCGAGCAGTTCAAATTGGTTGAGTTAGCAATTGCGGAGCTGAAAAAAAGCGGCCTTGACAGCGTGAGTTATAAATTATCAATATATAGTAATTTGGATAATTATGTGGCTATATTTGAAGATCCAACAATTAGTTCGAGCCAACGAGGGTCGTCACCAAACATGCCTAGTTTTGAGATTGAATTCGACAAGAACCACAATGTAATTCGGTCTAACTTTGTAAGGTAGCACGAAGTTGGTCATTCACTTGGATTTGACCTTGAAACTGCCTTGCATATCAATGGTGAAAGGATGGGAGTAGAGGCTGTGGATAGATTCCGGAGCATGTGATGTCGCTTTTCCACAAAAACGTGAACAACTCGGTGTTTCTGATCATTTTACTTGTTGCTGGTAGTCAAGTAGATGCTAAAACAACTCATAACGAAGAGTATATTGGCTCACCTAAGATTACATCAGAGATTCCCGAAGACCTGCTGTGTCAGAAAGGCTGGGTTGATATTGGTTACGACATAAACAATACCGGTGAGATAGTGAACGTCCGTGTTTTGGATTCTGAACCAACGGGAGTGTTTGACCAGTACGCCTTAAAAGCATTTGAGAAATTGAAATATCATTTGCTAAGAAAAAAACCCAAGAACTTGATAGGAGTTAGCTATAGATTCACAAATTCAGCTATTGATGGGTGTAAATAAATGTGCCGCCAGACCGCCAGAGATGCAGAGATGGGGTCGGACCATCCCAATTAATTGTTTTCATTGAGTTTATACGTCAATTCTGCCTGTTATCTCCCCTTAAGCGCCCCTTTATACCGTTAGCTCCGGTTTTGTTGAACTTTCCAGTAAGCTGCTCGATGATACTACGAGCCTTTTTCCAGTACCGGAGTATCGACTTGCTTCCCACTTAGCTCACATGCTGTCTCTTGTTTCAGGTAACTCTCCAGCAAATGCTCCCCGGCCGGCGTGGATTGCGCCAGCCACTTGATATGTAGCTCGGCAGCGTCCGTTGCGTCCAGTTGCCAATTCACGCTGGAGTTTCTCAGTGCCGTGACCAGGGTGTACAGGCTGATGCCGGCGCTCACCGACAGGTTGTAGCTCTGGGTGAAACCGTGGATGGGGATGCTCACGGTGTCATCGGCCAGGGTTTGCAGGGTGGCGGACAGGCCCGGTTCTTCCGAGCCGAAGCAGAGCGCGAGTTTGTTGTTGATATCCAGTTCATCCAGGGTCTTGCCGCCGGGGGCCGGGTCCATGGCGATGACGTGGTAGCCGCGCTGTTTGAGTGATTCGATACAGGCGCGGGAATTGTCCTGCTCCTCACGGTTATGCCTGATGAGGTCTATCCATTTCGATGCCCCCTGTACCACCGCGGGATTGAGGCGATATTCATTCCGGTTTTCGATAACGTGAAGTTCTTGAATTCCCAGGCATTCACAGGTGCGTACCACCGCGCTGGCATTCTGGGGCTGGTAGACGTCTTCCAGCACGACAGTGACGTGGCGGGTTCTTTGTTCGAGTATCTGTTGCAGACGCCCCCGGCGCTCCTCGTTGATGAAGCCGGACAGGTAATCGATGATGTTTTGCTGTTTTTCTTCGTTCATCAACCAAAATTCGTCATGACGAACCAGGCAAGTTACCTGAGTCGCCGCTGATTATCCTCTTCCCAGAATTCCCCCTCCACGATGATGTTGCGCCTGCGCAGGTCGTCACGGAATGCCTGGTGCAGCATCCTGTGGGCCAGCAACAGGCGCAGGGAGGGGACCAGGCACAGGAAACCGATGACGTCGGTGATGAAGCCCGGAGTGAGTAACAGCACACCGGCGATGAGCAGGATCAATCCTTCCAGCAGGTTGTCGGCGGGCAGCTCCCCCTGGCTCAGCTTCTCCCGGGCGCGCAGCAAGGTCAGTATGCCCTGGATACGCAATAATATGGCGCCCAGGGCTGCGGTAAGAATGCACAACAATATCGTGGACAGCGCGCCGATAGTCTGCCCTACCTGGATGAGAAAGTAGATCTCAACCAGGGGGACAGTAAGAAACAGCAGGAACAGGATCTTGAACATGGGAGTGACAACGCGTTATGGATATGATTTTCAATGTATCGGCTGAGAAATGATATTTCAAGCAGGCGGGTTATTATATACTCTCCCTGAGTAACGGATTGCCTAGTACTACTATATACCCCGGGTCAATGAATACACGCAACAAGATCACTGCAACCAGCCGGATAATCGCCGCACTGTTGTGCCTGGTTGCCCTTGCCGCGTCTGCACAATCCATTAGTGAGCGGCTGAAAAACCTGGTCAATCCTGCGGACAACAACCTGGGCAGTTATGGAATTCTCGAGCCTGACCAGGCCTTTCGCCTGTCCGCAACGCCGTTGGGTCCTGATGCTGTGCGCTTCACCTGGGCCATTGAGGAAGGTTACTACCTCTACCGCGACAAGTTTTCCTTCAGCTCCCTGGAGGCAGGTCTGAGTGTCGATTTTTCCGCCGTACAGATCCCGCATGGCGAGGTCAAACAGGATGAATCCTTCGGCAAGGTGGAAGTGAATACCAGACAAATCGCCGTGGATGTGCCACTGCTCCATACCAGGATGGGCATTTCCCAGGCCCTGTTCCAGGTGGGCTACCAGGGCTGCAAGGATGGATCGGTGTGCTACCCTCCGCAACAAAAACAACTCAGCGTGGGCTTGGGGGACGTTGCCGGCGTTACCCTGCAACCCGTCAGCCAGGGCCGGCTTTCCCTGCAGGACCGCATCACCGGGCGGCTCAAACAGGGCAGTTTCATCCTGAACCTGCTGGCATTTTTTGTCTTCGGTATACTGTTGTCGCTTACCCCGTGTGTATTCCCGATGATCCCCATCCTGTCCGGCATCATCGTCGGCCAGTCCGGGACCGTGACCACCCAGCGCGGGTTTCTGCTGTCCCTGACCTACGTCCTCGCCATGGCGCTGACCTATTCCCTGCTGGGCGTGCTGGCCGGTTCGTTCCAGGTGAACCTGCAGGCTGCTGCGCAGAATGTCTGGGTAATCGGCGCTTTCAGCCTGGTGTTCATGCTCCTGGCCTTGTCCATGTTCGGCTATTATGAATTGCGCGTGCCGGCCGCCATCCAGACCCGGCTGGCTTCACTGTCGGCGTCACGGGAGAACAACGGCCTGTATTCCTGCGCACTCATGGGCGCGCTGTCCGCGGTTATTGTCGGCCCCTGCGTGGCGCCACCTCTGGCCGGGGCGTTGCTGTATATCAGCCAGACCGGGGATGCCGTGCTGGGCGGCGCGGCGCTGTTCGCCATGGGCCTGGGCTTTGGCGTACCGTTGCTGGTACTGGGCGCCTCTGCCGGGTCGTTACTGCCCCGGGTCGGCGCCTGGATGGAGAAAGTCAAACAGGGTTTCGGCGTCATCATGCTGGGTGTCGCCATCTGGTTCCTGGAACGCGTCATCCCCGGCAACGTCGCCATGATCCTGTGGGCGCTGTTGGTCATTCTGGCCGCGCTGCTGCTGGGCGCGCTGGACCGGCGCGTGCAGGTTGGCAAGGCGTTCAGGGCGGTCGGCATCGCCGGACTGATCTATGCCGGCGCTCTCATCATCGGCGCGCTGTCCGGCTCCCAGGACCTGCTGCGGCCGCTTGCCTATTTGACCGGGGCACACCCGGCCGGAGAACCTGCGCCGCGCAGCCGCCTGGACTTCCAGCGCATCAAGAGCGTGGCAGACCTGGACCACGAGTTGGCGGCCGCCGGCGCGGCAGGCAAATTCGTGATGCTGGATTTCTACGCGGACTGGTGCGTCACCTGTATCGAAATGGAAGAGAACACGTTTTCCGAGTCGGCAGTGAAACAGGCCCTGTCCGGCATCGTCCTGTTGCAGGCGGACGTAACCCGCAATGACGCCGAAGATCAGCAACTGCTCAAACGTTTTCAAATCTTCGGCCCCCCGGCCGTCCTGTTCTTCCGTACTGACGGACAGGAATTGCAGGCATTTCGCCTTATCGGTTACGTCAAGCCAAAACAGTTTCTGCAACACCTGGCCAAGTTACCGTCCTCATGAACAAGGCAATGTTGTGGGTTGCGTTGACGGGTCTGGTTTTCGTATCCGGCTACCTGGGATATCGCCTGTATCATTACCAGCAGGCTGAAATTGCCCACCCACCGGCACAACAAGGCGCCGTTGCAGCGCCGATCGTGGGCCGGCACAGACCGGCATTCACCCTGCCGGACCTTGATGGTCAGCTACGCTCCGTCACCGAGTGGGACGGCAAAGTGGTGGCCTTGAATTTCTGGGCCACCTGGTGCCCGCCCTGTATCAAGGAAGTCCCCGAGTTTGTCGCCCTGCAGAGGAAGTATCAGGGGCAGGGGTTGCAGTTCATCGGCATCGCCTTGCAGAAACCGGAAGAAGTACTCGAATTCGTCACGGAGCACAAGGTCAACTACCCGATACTGGCCGGCGAACTGGAAGTCATCAAGCTGGCCGAAGCCTACGGCAACCACATCGGCGCCCTGCCGTACACCGTGATCATCGACCGGAACGGCCAGGTCGCCCACGTCAAACCCGGCATCCTGCCGACGGAGGAAGCGGAAAGCATTATCACCGGATTGCTTTGATCGCCCGTGCAGTACATCCCTATGCTGCACGGGCGCCTCTAATTTTTAGAGGCGCCCATAAGCGAGACTTAATTCCAATAACTTCTTCCATTTTCTGCTAATTTGTGGGAAACTGTAGCGAACTATTCCGATTTCACCTTATAATTTTGTTGTTATGGCAAAACTGCTGGTATTACACGGGCCCAACCTGAACCTGCTTGGGGAGCGGGAGCCGGAGATTTACGGCACGACCACGCTTGAGGATATCAACCGGGACCTGGTTGCGGACGCCGGACGCCTGGGCCATAGCCTGGACTGTTTTCAGTCCAATGCCGAACATGAACTGGTTGAACGCGTTCACCAGGCAAAAAAAGCAGGTGTTGAGTTCATTATCATCAATCCCGGGGCGTTTACCCACACCAGTATTGCCCTGCGCGATGCGTTTGCCGGGGTTGCCATCCCATTCATTGAAATCCACCTGTCCAATGTATTTGCCCGGGAGCAATTCCGGCGTCATTCCTACCTGTCGGACCTGGCTGTCGCGGTGCTTAGCGGCGCCGGCGCGCCGGGTTACCGTCTGGCATTACAGGTGGCCGCGGAAACATTGCAGGGGTAATCCAAACCGATGGACATACGAAAAGTAAAAAAACTGATCGAGATGCTGGAGGAATCGGCTATCGACGAGATCGAGATCCATGAAGACAAGGATTCCGTCCGGGTCAGCCGTAACCGGCAGGCGCCGGCCCCCGTTGTTGCCCCGGCCAGGGAAGTCCAGGCTGCCGCTCAGCAGAGCGCACCGGTTGCAGACAGCGCAGCCGCGCCCGAGCCGGCGCAGGAAGAAGAACCCGAGGAGAACATCGTGCGCTCACCCATGGTAGGGATTTTCTACGAGGCCCAGGCGCCGGGCAAACCGTCTTTTGTCCAATTGGGCCAGACCGTGGCAAAAGGCGACGTGCTCTGTATCATCGAAGCAATGAAGATCATGAACCAGGTGGAAGCCGAGAAAACCGGTGTCGTCAGCCGCATCATGGTGGCCAACGGCGAACCGGTGGAGTACGGGCAACCCTTGTTCATCGTCCGCGCTCAGTGAAACAACCAGGGTGACCGCTGTGGCTTGTTTTAACCATGCTTGAGAAACTCGTCATTGCCAACCGGGGAGAAATCGCCCTGCGTATCCTGCGTTCCTGTCGCGAACTGGGCATCAGGACCGTGGCCGTGTTCTCGGAGGTGGACCGGGAACAGAAACACGTACTGCTGGCCGATGAGGCAGTATGCATCGGTCCGGCCGCATCCGCCGGCAGTTACCTGAATATCCCGGCGGTTATCAGCGCGGCGGAGGTCACGGATGCCACGGCCATTCATCCGGGTTACGGCTTCCTGGCGGAAAACGCCGATTTTGCCGAACGGGTTGAGGAAAGCGGATTTATCTTCATCGGCCCGCGCGCCGATACCATCCGCCTGATGGGTAGCAAGATCTCGGCGCGGGAACAGATGCTGAAATTCGGTGTGCCCTGCGTACCCGGCTCCGACGGCGACATTGGTGAGGATATCGATGAGATTGGCAGGATCGCCAGGGAACTGGGCTACCCGGTGATCATCAAGGCCGCGGCGGGCGGCGGCGGGCGCGGCATGCGTATCGTACGCGGGGAGGCATCCCTGCGCAATGCGGTGGCGCTGACACGCGCGGAAGCGGCTGCTGCGTTCGGCGACGACACCTTGTACATGGAGAAGTTTCTCGAACGGCCGCGCCATATCGAGATACAGATCCTGGCGGATGAAGCCGGCAACGTCATACACCTGGGAGAAAGGGACTGTTCCATGCAGCGGCGCCACCAGAAAGTCATGGAAGAGGCGCCGGCGGTAGGGATCACAAACGAAATGCGTGAGAAGATCGGTACAACCTGCGTTGACGCCTGCAAGACCATGGGCTATCGCGGCGCCGGCACCATGGAATTTCTCTATCAGGACGACGAGTTTTACTTCATAGAAATGAATACCCGCATCCAGGTGGAGCATCCTGTCACCGAGATGGTAACCGGCGTTGATATCGTCAAGGAGCAACTGCGCTGCGCGGCCGGCCTGGAACTGAGTTACCGGCAGGATGATATCCGGCTGCGCGGCCACGCGCTGGAGTGCCGCATCCAGGCCGAGGACCCCGACACCTTCATGCCCTCACCCGGGCAGGTCAAGCATTTTCACCAGCCCGGCGGCCCGGGAATTCGCATGGAAACCCATATTTATGACGGCTACCGCATCCCACCACATTATGATTCGATGATCGCCAAGTTGATCGCGCACGCGGAAACCCGTGAACTGGCCCTGGCGCGCATGTCCACGGCTCTGTCGGAGCTGGTCATTGAAGGGATCAAGACCAATATCCCGTTGCAGCAGAAACTGCTGGATGACGCGGCGTTTATCAGCGGCGGCACGGATATTCATTACCTGGAAAACAAGCTCGGCCTGAAGTGAAATGTTCACAGATTGCCCATCCTGTGAACGCCTGTTTCGCATACGCGCCGACCAGCTCGGGGCAGCCGACGGCTGGGTCAGGTGTGGTTATTGCGCGCAGACCTTCTACGCGCTGGAGCGCTTGCATGATGCGCCGGTAACACCATCGGCGCGGCGCCGGCGAACTGAAGAAAGCGCGGCCCCACCCCTGGTTGCGGATATCGAACCGGAACCTGCGCCCGGGCAACCCGTAGCGGACGCGTCGGTTCAAACTCCGGAGGAGCCCGGCGCGCCGCAACAGGACCTTGCACAGGATGAAACCACGGAGACCGAGGAAGCTGACGAGTTTCTTTCCGGCCTGCGGTCGGCGCCGGTCGAGGCGCGCGCAAACAGTACCGGTTCATCCGTACGCATCATCTGGCTTGGCATGATTGTGCTGTTCTCTGTGCTTGCCCTGGCGCAGCTTGCCTGGTTCAACCGGGACTGGATGGTGCGCGCCTACCCGACGCTGGCGCCCTGGGTGCACAAAATTTGTGCGCGATGGCAGTGTGAACCGATACGCTTCCGTGACCTGTCGGCCATCAGGTTGTTGAACAGGGAGGTAACACTGCACCCCCGCTATCGAAACGCCCTGCAGGTCAGGGCCAGCTTGGTCAACCTGGCCAAATTCATCCAGCGTTATCCGGACATTGAGCTGTTGATTTTCAGCGTTGACGGAGAGGCGCTTGCGCGCGGACGTTTCAGGCCTGAGCAATACCTCAACCCGGACGTCGATCCGGCCGCCGGTATGCCCTCCCACGTGCCGGTGGACGTCACACTGGAGCTTGCCGGCCCCGCCGGGGAAGCAACGAACTTTCACCTGCGTTTCCATTAACAGGTCACTTGCCAAAGGGACGTCACAAAGGATGTCCGGCGGTTCCCGCTAACTTCGGCAGACAGGTGGGGTCAGAGTAAAATCACCTCCAGTTCTGCTGTGGCCAACAATCCCGGCGATTTTACTCTGACCCCGGAATTTCGGAATTCAGCAAGGATGTCAAAAAGAATTGCATGAACATGGATAGATTGTTATTGTGAAAGAGTACCGGTATCTGGATACAGAAGGAATGGAGCAGGGGACGGAAGCAAACCATGCGGTAGTGAAAAATATAATATGAGTTCGACCAAACAGGATTCAATCTATTCCAACGCACAATCCCTGAGTGAATGTGTGGAAAAAGCCTTGCAAAATTATTTTGAGGACCTGAACGGACAGGATGCCTCAGAACTGCATGATCTGGTCATTTCCCAGGTTGAAAAACCACTTTTTGAGACCGTATTAAAACAATATAACGGCAATATTACCTACACCGCACAAGCCCTGGGCCTGAACAGGGGGACGGTGGTGGGGCGCTTGAAGAAGTACGGTATAGCCCGCTGATGGCCGGCCCGCATTTTCCTGTACGACGCGCACTGATCAGCGTCTCGGACAAGTCCGGGATCGTGGAATTTTGCCAGGCCCTGGACGGGTTGGGTATCGCCATGCTCTCCACCGGCGGCACGTTCAAACTGCTCCAGTCCCATAATGTCCGGGTCACGGACGTGTCCGACTATACCGGTTTCCCGGAGATTATGGACGGTCGGGTGAAAACCCTGCACCCGAAGATCCACGGCGGCCTGCTCGGACGGCCGGGACGGGATGACGGAATTATGGAAGAGTTGGATATTCCCCCCATAGACCTTGTCGTCGTTAACCTGTATCCGTTTGAGGCAACCGTGCAGCGCGCAGAGTGCACCCTGGCCGAGGCCATTGAGAACATTGATATCGGCGGGCCGACGATGCTCAGGGCCGCGGCTAAAAATTACCAGGCCACCGGTGTTGTCGTCGATGCGGCCGATTACCCCGCACTGTTACAGGAACTGCAGGAAAACAACAACCGGCTGAGTATAGAGACCTGCTTCAGGCTGGCGCAGAAGGTCTTCTCGCACACGGCGAACTACGATGCCAATGTAGCCAACTACCTGGGCGCGCTGGACCACGAGGGCAACAGCCGGCATTACCCGGACACCTATACCATGCAGTTCGGCCTTGCCCAGGAACTGAGATATGGTGAGAACCCGCACCAGTCCGCGGCCTTTTATACGGAGCCGGAACCTGCCGCGGGAACCCTGGCCGCCGCCCGCCAGTTACAGGGCAAGGCGCTGTCCTACAATAACCTGGCCGATGCCGATGCGGCCCTGGAATGTGTGTCAGGTTTTACGCGTCCTGCCTGCGTCATCGTCAAGCACGCCAACCCCTGCGGCGTCGCAGTGGCGGACTCGCTCGCGGCGGCGTATGCCGCCGCGTACGCGACTGACCCGGTCTCCGCGTTCGGCGGCATCATCGCGTGCAACCGCGGCCTGGACCGGGAGACTGCGCAAGCTATCATTGACCAGCAGTTTGTGGAGGTGATCCTGGCGCCGGAACTGGAAGAGGGAGCGCTTGCCGTCACGGCAGCAAAGTCGGGGGTGCGGGTGCTGGTCAGCGGAGATCGCTCAGCGCAACCTGCGCAGCTTGAACTGAAGCGCGTCAGCGGCGGCTTGCTGGTGCAGGACTCGGATACGGGAACGATTAAGCCGGAACAGTTGAACGTGGTCTCCAGGCGCAAACCGACCATCGATGAACTGGAGGATCTGCTGTTTGCCTGGCAGGTGGTGAAATATGTCAAGTCCAACGCCATCGTCTATGCCCGGCAGCGCCGGACTATCGGTATCGGCGCCGGCCAGATGAGCCGGGTGTACAGCGCCCGTATCGCCGCCATCAAGGCCGCCGATGCCGGCCTTGAGGTTGCCGGCGCGGTAATGGCCTCGGATGCGTTTTTTCCATTCCGGGACGGCATCGATTCTGCCGCACAATCAGGCATTCGCGCCGTCATACAACCGGGAGGTTCGGTGCGGGACCAGGAGGTCATCGCGGCCGCGGATGAACATGACATGGCCATGGTATTCACCTCGATGCGCCACTTCCGGCACTGAACCGGTATAGTTGTGGACGTCCTGATTATCGGCGCGGGCGGACGGGAACACGCCCTGGCCTGGAAAACGGCGCAATCATCCGAGGTGGAAAAGGTGTACGTGGCGCCGGGCAACGCCGGCACGGCGTTGGAGGACAAGGTAGAAAATGTGTCCGTCTCGCCTGCTGACATCCCCGCCCTGCTCGAGTTTGCCGGTGAACGCCGGGTGGCCTTGACCATTGTAGGCCCCGAAGCGCCGCTGGTGGCCGGTATTGCCGACGCTTTTGCCGTGGCGGGATTACGCTGCTTCGGTCCCTCGCAGCAGGCCGCCAGACTGGAGGGTTCCAAGAGCTTCAGCAAGGCATTTATGCAACGCTATCGCATCCCCTCAGCCGCCAGTGAGACCTTTACCGAACTTGACGCGGCGCTGGATTATGTGCAGTCAAGGAGTCTGCCGATAGTAGTCAAGGCGGACGGTCTGGCCGCGGGTAAGGGCGTCGTCATCGCCCGCACTCATGCCGAAGCCGGACACGCGTTGAGCGATATGTTGCGCGCCGGGAAATTCGGCGCCGCCGGCCGGCGGGTGCTGATCGAGGATTTTATCGCCGGTGAGGAAACCAGCTTCATCGTGCTCAGCGATGGTGAGAATGTTGTTCCGCTGGCCAGTTCCCAGGATCATAAAGCCAGGGACGATGGCGATGCCGGGCCCAACACCGGCGGCATGGGCGCTTATTCGCCTTCTTCCATCATGGACAACACGCTACATGAGCGGATCATGCAGCGTGTCATTGAACCTGCCATTGCCGGCATGAGAGAGGAAGGCACACCCTACCGGGGTTTCCTGTATGCCGGGCTGATGGTCGATGCCGAGGGTAACCCCCAGGTCCTGGAATTTAACTGTCGCCTGGGCGACCCGGAGACCCAGCCTGTCCTGATGCGTTTGCAGGGAGATTTGCCGGCCCTGTGTGACCTGGCCCTGGCGCAGCAATTGCGTAACGTCAGGGTTGCCTGGGACCCGCGCCCGGCCGTGGGTGTGGTAATGGCTGCGTCGGGATATCCTGACCGCGCAACCCGGGACAAGCCCATTACCGGCCTTGGCCGGGCCGACGAGACAGTGAAGATATTTCACGCCGGCACCCGGCAAGCCGGGGATGAGATACTGACCAATGGCGGCCGGGTACTGTGCGTGACGGCCCTGGCAGACAGTGTTACCGCAGCCCGCAACAAGGCCTACCACATGGTTGCAGCCATAGCTTGCGATGCCTTGTTTTATCGCACCGATATTGCCCACCGGGCGGTGCAAAGGGAAGCGGCGACCGGCTCCGGTTAATTGTGGGAAGCTCTGAACAAGTCCATCCCCGTATCAAGTACGGGGCAGGCTCTGGACTTGTCGGCGTTTCCCTGAATAATTCCGGTACGCGTAAAAAATAGTATATCTCCACAAATTATTTTGTAATATAATCGTAAGACAAGGGGGGAAAGTTGGATAACGAAATTCGATTTGTCAGCCACATCAGGGATTGCTGTAACCGGCAAAACGACAGGCGCCACATACAAACAACATTACTAACTTACTTTCGTAGAGAGGGGTAGACATGTCTGACACAGCACAAGCGATTGCACAGAAGCAAACCAAATCACAAATCCTGACTCATATTGCCGAAGACACAGGCCTGACAAAAAAGCAGGTCGGAGCAGTATTGGACTCAATGGCCGCACTGGCCGTGCGCCACCTGCAAAATGGCGCTTCAGGAGAATTTACCGTCCCGTCAATGGGCGTTAAATTGAGCCGGGTGATGAAACCTGCCCGCGCTGCGCGTCCCGGCATCAACCCGGCAACCGGAGAGAAAATCACCATCGCGGCGAAACCGGCATCTGTTGCCGTGCGCGCCACGCCACTGAAGGCGCTGAAAGACTCCGTATCCTGACCTGGCCCCGGGCCAGAGTCAGGTCAGGAATCACCTGATAAAGACCCCTGCTTGCGCAGGAGTGGTTCGCTATTCCCCCACTCCTGCGCAGGCGTTCCCCTGGTTTCACAGATTAGTAACCTTATTCCCGCTCAAGGCCGCCAGTCCAGGAAATTCCTGAGCAGGGTGAGGCCTGGTTTCTGGCTTTTTTCCGGGTGGAATTGTGTGGCGAACAGGTTGTCCCGCGCCGCAGCGGAGGTGAAATTCACGATATAATCCGTCACTCCGGCCGCATCGGACTCATGGTCCGGTTGCACGTAGTAGCTGTGCACGAAATAAAACCGCTCATCGTCCCTGATGTTCTTCCACAGGGGATGCGCGGCCGACTGCTTGACCTTGTTCCAGCCCATGTGTGGGATCTTGTACGGATCGCCGTTTTCATCCCTGGCAGTTGCGGGAAACCTGAGCACTTTTCCCTGAATTAGCCCCAGCCCTGCCGTCCCATCATCCTCCTCGCTGAAGTCCATCAGGGTTTGTAGTCCCAAACAGATGCCCAGGAAGGGTTTGTTGTGGAGGCACTCCCTGAGCAGGGCAGGAAAACCCTTGCCGATAAGGGTCTGCATACATTGGCCTATGGCGCCCTGTCCGGGAAAGACGATGCGTTCGGCAGCCAGCACCGTGTCGCGCTCAGCGCTGACCAGCACGGAATAGTCCTGTCCGGCCACGTGTTCGAGCGCCTTGGCTACCGAGTGCAGGTTGCCCGAACCGTAGTCCAGGATGGCAACGGTTTGACGCGCGCGTATGCCCATGGCCGACAGGCTACAGGCTGCCTTTGGTTGAAGGCAGTATTCCTTCCATGCGCGGGTCCGGTTCGACGGCGGCGCGCAACGCGCGGCCGAACGCCTTGAAGATCGTCTCCGCGATGTGGTGTGTATTCCTGCCGCGCAGGTTATCGATGTGCAAGGTCACCAGTGCATGGTTGGCGAACCCCTGGAAAAATTCCCTCAGCAGGTCCACGTCGAATTCACCTACCCGTGCCCGGGGGTATTCGACGTGGTATTCCAATCCGGGCCGGCCGGAGAAATCCAGCGCTACCCGTGACAGCGCTTCGTCCAGCGGCACGTAAGCATGCCCGTAGCGGCGTATCCCGCGCTTGTCCCCAAGCGCCTGCCTGAACGCCTGTCCCAGGGAAATGCCAACGTCCTCAACGGTGTGGTGGGCGTCAATTTCCAGGTCGCCTTGTGCCTTGATGCCCAGGTCAAACATACCGTGCCGGGCAACCTGGTCCAGCATGTGCTCGAGAAAGGGAACGCCAACGTCCAGCGCCGCGTCACCTTTGCCGTCCAGGTTCAGCGCCACGGCTATCTGCGTCTCTTTGGTTGACCTGTCAACGGAGGCCTGTCGTGCATTGCTCATGTTTGTTTGCCGATTATCACATAGGAACCAAATCTGCGCGTAGGATACAGGAAATCAGGTAAAATAACGAAAAAACTCATTCATTGTTTTCAGGTATGCATGGCTGGACCCATTGATACAGATGAAGTAAAAGCCTGGTTACTGCTCTTGCAGGACGGTATCTGTCGCGCACTGGAAGACCTGGATACCCGCGCCCGCTTCCGGGAAGATGCCTGGGAACGCCGGCAGGGCGGAGGCGGTATCAGCCGGGTGCTGGAACGCGGCGCCGTGTTCGAGAAAGCAGGCGCCAATTTTTCCCACGTCCACGGTGACCGGCTGCCGCCCAGCGCCAGCGACAACAGGCCGGAGCTGGCGGGACGCAGCTTCCAGGCAATGGGAGTCTCAGTCGTGATCCACCCGGAAAACCCGTTTGTGCCCACCTCCCACATGAACGTGCGGTTCTTCGTTGCCGAAAAACCGGGCGCGGCGCCCGTGTGGTGGTTCGGCGGCGGCTTCGACCTGACGCCTTGTTACGGGTTTGAGGACGATGCCCGGCACTGGCACCGCGTTGCCCATTCCGCTTGCCGGGAGTTTGGCGAAGAGGTTTATCCGAAATTCAAGCAATGGTGCGATGACTACTTTTGCATACGTCACCGGGAGGAAGCACGCGGCATAGGCGGCCTGTTCTTCGATGATTTGAACGAATGGGAGTTCCCCAGGTGTTTCGAGTTCATGCGCAGCGTCGGCGACCACTACCTGCCTGCTTACCTCCCCATCGTCGAACGCCGCAAAGACGCGCCGTACACCGAGCGGCACAAGGATTTTCAACTGTACCGCCGCGGCCGCTACGTGGAATTCAACCTGGTGTACGACCGCGGCACCTTGTTCGGCCTGCAATCCGGCGGCCGGGTGGAGTCAATCCTGATGTCCCTGCCGCCACGCGTGCAATGGCAGTACAACCGCAAGGAGGAACCGGGCTCGGATCAAGCCCGCCTGGTCGAGGAATTTCTCACGCCGCGGAATTGGCTGGAACAGGATATACTTCAGGGCACCTCTAAAAATCAGAGGTTCCTTTGAGGGAAACTCTGGTTAAATCTGAAGTGGCAATGCAACCGACAAACACGGTATTTCATGACTGTACGCAGGCGCCGGGTGGGCGCGTCGCGTTCAGCCGCGCGGTGCTACTGCCTTTCGTCCTCCTGCTCCTGTGCGGCTCCGTACAGGCCGAGCAATACAAGGGTTTCCCGCGCGCGCATGCCCTGGTTACCGCGGATGAGGTTAAGTCGATGCTGGACGGAACCGGGCCGAAACCCATAGTGCTGGCTGCGGTCACGCGTGTCTCCTGGCTGCTTGAGCACATTCCCGGCGCCTTCCACGCTCCGCGCAAGGCCTACACCGACCAGGCCGGTATGGCAGTGAACCGTGAGCGCTTCCAGGAATTTGCGCGGGCACTCGGTATCGACAACGATTCCATCGTGGTCGTTTATGACAATGCCTACGATGCCGCACGCCTCTGGTGGCTCTTCCGCCTGTACGGAAAACCTGACGTGCGGGTACTGGACGGCGGTCTGGACGCCTGGAAAGATGCGGGGTACGACCTTGAGCGCGGGCCCGGACGTGCGGCAAGGGTAGCCGGGAAATTTGTCGCGGCGCCGGTCCTTGCCGACTGGACGGCCGTCATGGCTGACGTCAACCAGGGCCGCACGGATACGGCGACCCAGGTCTGGGATACTCGCGACGTGGGGGAATGGGACGGTTCAACACAGATCGGCGGCTTGCCGGCAGGCCGCATCGGCTGGGCCCAATTCGTCGGCTGGCGGGATTTCCGCAAGGCAGCAGAAGGCCGCCCATCAGAGTTCCGACCCGCCACCGAGATCAGCGCGCTGTTAACGCAGGCAGGCTTTGAACCCGAACACGATCATATCTTCTACTGCCACTCCGGCGTACGCGCCGCCACACCGCTGTTCGCACTCTACCTGATGGGTTTCCCCATTGAAAGACTACACCTTTACGATGGCTCCTGGATAGAATGGAGTCAACGGGCTTTAAAGGAGGATGGACCAAACTGATCCTGATCTTTCTGTGGAGCGATTCGTTATTTTCTGTTTCAAACCTGTAACCAGAACGTCACTGGTCCATCGTTAGTCAGGTTCACCTGCATATTTGCTCCAAACACACCGGTTTGTACACGCCCGTGATCTTGTTGAGCGAAATCAACAAGTTCCCGGAATAGCCGTTGCCCCATCTCTGGCGGTGCCGCGGAACTGAAACTGGGCCGACTGCCTTTACGGGTATCCGCCGGCAGGGTGAACTGCGGCACCAGTAACAACTCACCACCGACATCATCCAGGCTCAGGTTCATCTTCCCATCGGCATCCGGGAAGATGCGGTAATGGGTAATCTTACGGGCCAATCTTTGTGCAGTTTCAGAATCATCCTGTTTCTCAACACCGACAAGAGCCAGGATACCCCGGCCGATCTGCGCAACCACATCTCCATCAACCACCACCCCGGCTTCAGTGACGCGCTGTATCAATCCGATCATGTTATCTCAGGTGTAGCCCAAAGACAGATTATACAGGAGTACCGTAGCCAGCCCGGGAAAAAGCCCGGGGAAAAGATTGCTTTTTATGTGATTGCATGAAATCATTCAAGTTCCCAACGTGTGAGTAGCTTATGGCTAGTATTACAATTCGCAACCTTTCCGCAGAGTCAAAGGAGCGACTCCGACGTAGCGCTAGACAACGCGGGTGCAGTCTTGAGGCATTGGCGCGATCTATTCTGGATACCGCCGCCGAAGACTCTGTAGCTGCCTCCAATTTTCCGCATGATCTCATTTCGACGGTCGAACCCGGCGCGGATATCGAACCGTTTATCAATGAGCACAATCATCCGCAGTCGCCTGTGAATCTGTCGTGATTCTGCTGGATACTAATGTTCTTTCCGAATTGACCAAGCCAAGTCCTTCAGCACGTGTTATAGCCTGGCTTGAGAGGAATGAACCCGTGTTGACGCTCTCGACCGTTACGCTCGCCGAGTTGCGTTACGGGGTGGCACGGCTCCCTGATGGCAAACGGAAATCGAGCCTACTTCGTTTCTGGGAGACAACAAGAGACCGGTTCAGAGGACGGATATTTGCATTTGATGAACGTGCCGCTGAAATCTACGGAGACATCGCCGCCGAGGCCGAGAAACGGGGGACGAGGCTAAATGTCGCTGATGCACAAATCGCGGCAACTGCTCTTGTTCACCGCATGTCCGTGGCGACACGGGACATTAGTGGCTTTGATGCCTCGGGTGTGACAGTGGTTAATCCTTGGCAGTGATTCCATTGATAGTGCGGTCAGTCGGACGTGCCACAAGTCAGCCTCGCTCTAGCAACGGCTGGAATAAGGCATCACAACGGACATAAAGATGTTTACGGCCGTATTAATCCAAACAAGCCCGGTCCAACCATGACCACTTCATGCACAAATCCTTCAAAAGGACGGTTTGTACATCCTACTGAGAATCACGGCATTGCCGTGAGACACGCTGCAAGGTTTCAAACATTTCCCGATAATTTCGTTTTTTCCGGAGGGATTATTGCTGCATCGAGACAGATCGGAAATGCCGTTCCTATCAGGCTAGGTAAGATCGTCATTAACCAAATTGTTAATGATTTGTCACTGCTGTCCCAAGAAAATCGTGTTGATGTAGTATAACTCATTCATTTTATTAATAAATCAGCGATTTTTAACGGGCATCGATTAAAACTGCCCCCTCCGATGATGCTACCCTCCTGATTGTCATCACTATCAGGAGAAACCACCATGCCGTCCGGCCAATTTGTCTTCTCTCAAGTCATGGACCACCTGCCCATGAAACCCTTTCGCCGCTGTGTCCAACGCTATCACGGCAACCGCTATGTCAAGTCCTTTACCTGCCTCGACCAGTTCCTCTGCCTGGCCTTCGCCCAACTCACCCACCGCGAGAGCCTGCG
>LXNI01001746.1_pt1 | contig 17414 bp, 10 predicted proteins | sample 809091 | NCBI WGS metagenome assembly LXNI01 (sample SAMN04870527, study PRJNA318959) | sponge metagenome | biome: 01000161; feature: marine sponge reef; material: water | host: Sarcotragus foetidus | place: Greece: Milos, Mediterranean Sea | collected 2013-05-29 | depth 5-7 m | reverse complement strand
CCCCGTGGAGAGGGGCGTTCCGTTCACCTTCATTCCTTCTCCTCGTGCCATCGTTCAACTCTCTGCCTCGCCCTACTCTAATCTCTTTCTCCTCTCGTGTCTCGCGTGTGTTGGCAGAGAGGGGGCGTCGAAAGCGAGGGTCGTCGGTTAGCTCGGGCTGGTCTTGCTGGATTGCGCCGAGAATTGCGCGGAGCGGGCTCCGGGTGTATTGTGGCGGATCCTCACTCACGACGCTGTCGAGGATACGGAGAACAGCGCTTGGTTGACGCTTCAAATGCTCGGTGTGCTTCAGGTGGCTGAGCGGTGCATGAGTCTCGATGGGCTTCAGGATCGTTCCGGACCACGTCGCGGCCTGGCGAAATGCGTCACCGGAAGCGATCACCAGGAACAGCATGGTCTCCGAAGTGCGGGCCGTGTTTCGCTCACCCTCACGAGGCCAGTACGTCTCAAGCCAGGGACCAATCCTGTCACGCCAGATCTGTCCACAGTCGAAAGAACTCCCCGTCAGACGGCTTCCGAGGCTCCGCAGTGCCTCGCAAAGCGACTCCTCTGACAGCGAATCCATGACGTTACGGACTTCGGATTCGGTCACGCTCTCTGGAGCGTCAAGACATATAGCGACAAGAAGGCTTATCAGTGCGCGCATCGTCTTGGGGCGCACGTCATTCCGGGCAAGGACGGCCAGGAGAGCAGGCTTCAGAGTGGTGAGAAGGGTGGGACCGGCCGTCGGTGACCACGCGAAGCCGGCCCACATATCCAAGGCCTCCGAAGAGTCCACATCGGGGTCGAGGCGCTGAACGAGTGCCTCCTCGGTCCATTCTGGGTCGATCGTGAACAGACGATTCAAGCTTGCGGTCAACCGGACCCGCCCCAGATGTCCGTCCTGGCATTTGGCGACCGCGTCAAAGTAGGGCCGCAACGACGACGAAAGTCCGCTCCGGGGTCGGAGAGTGTGCTTCCCTAGGCGTGCCAGGGCAGCTCCAGCAAGAATCCCCGCAACGTGGTTCAGCGCCTGTGTGACCGGGTCATCGATATCGATTTCAGTCGGGTCGGAGGTACCTAGCCAGGCCCTTTCCCAAAGCGTACAGATGCTCGACTCCCTTTCTTTGTCCCAAGCTTCGGCGAGATCCCCCACGAACGTGGCCGCCGCCGTTCCGACGCCTAGGAAGAAATCGTCGGGGGCATCCAAAAGGATTCGGGTGACAGAGTCCTCAACATCAGGGTCCGGGTCATCCTCGGGCCGAATGGCGGCCAGGTGCCACAGTAGGTGCTTCCAAGGCTCTGGAGGGAATCTCCCTCTCTCGGCACATGCGCAAAGTGCCTCGAAAACCCTTTGAGCGTCCACGCGCACAAGAGCGTCTGCGTCGTCCCACCCCAATGGCTTAGCCTCATCGCACACGACCTGCTCCAGATCAGTTGCTGGTCCGTCGAGAAGTTGTTGTGCCCACGTGTGCTCCTCGTGAACTACTGCAAATCGCTTCTTCGTGGAGAACACTTCGTAGACATCGTCGAAGTCCTCCGCGGCTCGCCCGCCCGCGACCTCCTTCACCAAGCTCCGAGATTCCGCATCGAGCGCGGCCCCTGAGAGGTACAACTCCAGCAAGAGACGAGCTTTGGCGCGATGGACCGCTTCCGGTCGGCTCTCACTCTGACCGGGCGTGCCGACGGCTGGCCCGGCGTGAATTGCGTCCACAATGCCCTCGCGCAAACCATTTGGCAGGCGTGATCCGGCCAGGTTCAAGAATCGCAGGAGTTCGTTGCGGAGTTCCGGGTTCCAAAGGCCGAGCTCGCTGCCTCGCAGAAGCAACGCATCCACGATGCCGACTTCGGATTTGTCGTCTTCAGCGAGAGCATGAAGAGCGAGACGCCGGAAAAGGGATTCGTCCGACGCAGCCCAGCGCCGGAGCAGGGCCGAGGCCCGCTCGGGATCGGTCCCCGCCAACACGAAGTAACTCTTGCGGGCGAGGTCGATCAGGTGGGTCCAGTCGTCATAGGGATCGAGGGGGTCGCTGTCGGCAGCGATCCACGCGTGGTCTTGTGATAACCGTACTCGGCCAGTCACGGAGTCGGTCGGCACCATCGCGTCTTCCCGCAACAACACGAGGGCGTCTGCAAGGTGAGCGGTGATCCGCTCGGCATGACGACATAGGAATCCGTCGTCCGAGAGCACCGTTTCCGCCGCCGCGAATCCATCGTCGTGACCCAATCGGACCCGCAGGTGTCCGCAGGCTTCGATCGGGGGGATGGGGGTGCCGTCGCGATCGATCAATCGACGGACCACTGCGATGTTGCTGGAGCCTGGCCGAAGCACGAGGCGCGGAGTCAAGCAACGTAGCAGTGCTTCTTCGAGGCGACGCTTCTCGGCGCCATCGGCTTCCTCATACTGCTCTTCCAGGAAGACGAGTCTCCACGGGTCTGGCGCATGTTCACCGAAGAGCACCGTCCAGAAGAGTCGGAGCTTCGGCGGTATCGGTTTCGGCGGCCTGGCAAGGCTCCGCAGGATCTCTCGGCGCAGTTCCGGATGTACTCTGCCACCTTGCCGGACCACCCTGTCGAAGACTTGTGGAACATGAACATGCCGAGCGATCCAGCGAGCTAACTGATAGGTGACCTCGCCGAGTCGGAGTGGACTCTGGGAACGGGATCCATCGTCGACCAGGTTCACCGCTCCGTCGGTGGTGCCGGGACCAACGGCAGCGCGACTCAGCAGCCCAGCCTCCGCGAACGCGTCAAGCCATCGCTCGATCTTGGGGAAGTCCTGCTCACCAGTGATCGGCGGCGCTTGCGCAAGCGCCTGTGCCACATCGGACCGTTCCAGCGCCCACGTCACACGCGCCACCTCCGGATCACCGCGCTCCGGGAGACTGTCGACTCCATTCAAAGCAATGCGAGTGCGGGTTTGCGGGTCACTCCGCACATCAACCCACTTGCGGAAAGTGTCGCGCAGAAGTATGTGGTCGTCTCTATGGTCGTAAAGAATCGGTTCCACATTCCTGGCGGTCCAATCTGCGCTGACTTTTGCAGACTTGTCGGGACCACAGCCGACGAAGGCGTACGCCTTACCAAGGTTTCCGCCCTTGGCGCGCTCTGCCGCAACCGCGTCAACAAGGTATTTCATTACCGGATCGGACAGGCTGTAGCCGACGAACACTACGGTGAACTCGCGGAACAGCGCTGTGACGAACCTGGCTGCCCACCGCTCAGTGAGGTAGGCGCGGCCAAAATCGGCGGATGTAAGTATCAGGTCGGAGCGATCCCCCTCAGGCTGGATCCTGCCATGCAGGTGGACCAGGGTTCGCCAGCGGTGCCGATTGGGGACGGGCAGGGCCGGAGCATCGTGTGTCTGCAACCGCTCGGCGTGTCCAGTCAACTCTGCCACCGCTTCGCGAAAACGATTGTCAAAGTTGGTCGTGACCAGGCGGTGGCCTCCTTCCACTCTCGACAGGGCCAGAAGGTCTCGATGCAACTTTAGTGGGCCGGCCGGACTTACCGAGAGCCGGGCGACGACCGACTCGTAGAGCAGCTGTGAGCCAAGGCGCTCCGACCGTTCAAGCAGTTCGAACGCCTTGTCGTACTGGGATTCCTGGAGCGCCTCCGCCTCGATGGCGTCGGGCTTGATGTGGTTGCTCTGGTAGACGTGGCACAGCAACCGGTGGAAGCCGGGCAACTCGGAGTTGTCACCCATCGAAACGCCGGCGCCACAGAAGAAGACCACCCGTTCATCGTCCAGCTGGTTCAGCAAATCGACTGGAATGTCGGGGCCCCTCGGCACCAGTTCAGGCATAGCACCGACTCCCGCGGTCCATGTCGCCGCCCGTCACGACACCCGAAACACCTTCATCGTCTCATCCCCAAGATGATTAATCACCTTCACAGCAATTCTCCCGGTCCGCGGCTTAGCGAACGGCCGTGACTGCGCCCTTCGGAGCGATGCCCATGCCTCCTCATCAATCTCGGCCTTGAGAGAGGTCTTCAGGCTCTTGTAGGGATCCCTCGCACCCAGGAAGTAGGCGTGGCGAACGAAGAAGCTCTCCTCGTCGTAGTCGGTGTCGATGAACCAGCAGGCGATCCCGTCCGCATCGTCGCTTCGAACCTCGCCCTTCGCAGGGTCGAAGACATCGACGCCCTTGATTTCGACCGAGATCTCATCGTCGGGCGCGTCGTGGATCCGGATGTCAGGCTCGCCGAAGACAACGAACAGATTCCCCGCGTCCGTCTGCTTGAGATCGGTCGCCATGTGAAGGTCGGCATTCATGCGGGCCTTCAGAACTCGCATCCGGCCGAGCTTATCGAAGTCCGAGCACCCGGCATCGTAGCTGAAAGCACAGGAGACGACGGTGTCGAAACGGAAGTCAGCCGCCTCTCTGGCCGCCGCCGCCAGATCGGGACGAGAGACGGTGCCGAACTCGGGGCCGATCATTATCCCCGCGCGCCGCGAGCGGTTCCTGTCCTTGTAGTGGCCCTCGGCGCAGATGTACTCGCCTGGCCACCCGGTGATGGAAGAGAACTCGAGCCTGTCACTCTTCCGGGCCTGCTGGACACCGGCCGTACGGAGATTCTCCAGTATCACCTCAGCGAAGTCTCGGGTGCTGCCGTAGTCGACGGTCGAAGGCTCAGCTACCTTGTCGATAAGCTCCTCGTGTTCGTCAACGGCGAGAAGGCGGTGGGGGGACAGGCTCTCCACGGTGAATGGACCAGCGACGCGGACTGCCTTCTTGTCCTCGTACGGCTTGTCGTAGAGGTACTCGAAGGGCGCGTTGGCGGCGATGGAGGCGTCGATGTCCTTCTGACGTGCGATGCGGGCTTTCCACCAGGCGGCGTGGAGTTCCTTGGCCTTGGTCGGCCAGTCGTCGTCGCTGTCGCGCGGGATCTGCCATTCCTCCCACGATTCGCCGAGTGCCGCATTCAGGTCGTTGCGTAGGGGCTCGAGTGTTTCCTGGTACCGCTCCCAGATAACGTCGATCTCGGCGTTGTTGGCGATCTGCTTCAGGGTGATGTGGGGGACTCGCTGGTACACGAATCCCTGGCGGATGCGACCGTACGTGGGCTCGTTGGACGGGACCCTGCGCGTGATCTGGGCTTCCTTCTTCTGGCCTTCGGGGCTGTCGGCGAGCAGATAGTAGGGATAGCGGGCACCCATGATGCGGGTGCGGGCCAGCGCGAGCGCGACGCGGGAGGTGTCGATGGTGATCCACCGGCGACCCCACTGCTCGGCGACATAGGCGGTGGTGCCGGAGCCGCACGTGGGGTCAAGAACGAGGTCGCCGGGGTCGGTGGCCATGAGGATGCAGCGTTGGATGGCGGTTCTGGCGGTCTGGACGACGTAGACCTTGGGGTCAGATCGGCTTTGAACACCACCTATTGCAGGCCAAACATTCGTCAAAGCAAATGCACTAAAGTCGTCGATGAAACGAACATATGAGAGTGTCCGATCCGAACCCGCGATCCGAGACGCAGCTGCTAGGCGACGTATGCCCTCTGGCGTCGTCTTCCACGATCCGGCTTTTAGAGTATAGACCCGTCCTTCGTGCTCTATCGGAGGTGAATTCTCGCCCGGCCCGCTTTGTGAGGCTAGCTGATCTAGCCTCACAAAGCGGGCCGGGTCGAAGATTCCCCGGCGAGATAGCTGTGCGGAAGAACTGACAGGCCGGTATTTTTTCGCACCTTCGCCCCCTGGGGACTTTCTTCGAGATAGCGCTCGGTGCTTTAGCTCACTGACCGCTTTGGCGTACCAGAGCAAGTAGTCAGCTGTGCTCGGCAGGAACTTGCTGGTAGCACTAGTCGTCTTCACGAAGGCAATCATCGCCACGAAATTCTGGTCCCCAAACACCTCATCCATAAGCGCTCGCACCCGGTGCACGTTCTCGTCCCCGATCTGCACGAAAACCGACCCGCTCTCGGACAGCAGATCCCGCGCCACCGTCAGCCGGTCCCGCAGATACGACAAATACGAGTGAATCCCATCGCGCCACGTATCCCGAAACGCCTTCACCTGCTCCGGCTCGCGGGTGATGTGCTTCTTGTTCCCGTCCTTCACGTCCCTGCTCGTCGTCGACCACTGGAAATTCGAGTTGAACTTGATCCCATACGGAGGATCCATGTAGATGCACTGCACCTTCCCCCGCAGCCCCTCCCGTTCCGCCAGCGACGCCATCACATGCAGGCTGTCACCGAGGATCATTCGATTCGACCAGTTCGCCTCGTGCTGGTAGAACTCGGTGCGGGCGTCGCCTTCGGGCAGTCCGTTGAAGTCGGCGAACAGGTCGATGGTCTCTTCGGCGGGGCTCTCCTCCCTCGAATAGCGCTTCAGCGAGTCGATCAGGACCTTCGGATGGACCTTCTCCTGGATGTAGAGAGGGGGCGCCTGGGCGACCAGGGGCTCGGCGTCCTGCTCGTCCTTCCCGCGCCACACCAGCTGGGGGTCGAGGTCCCGGTTGCGGCGCTCGTAGGCGACCTGAACGGGATGGAGCTCCTCGCTCTTCATCACGGACTGGTATTCGGCCGTGGGAATGTTCTTGCGGGATTCCTTGTGGGTGATCGCCGCGATCGTTTTCGGCTTCTTGGCTCTAGCCATCTCGCTGGTGGGTTGCGGGTATCAGTTGTTTCGCGGATGCGCCACGTCGAATCTCAGGGCGAGGCCTTCCAAGCGCTTGTCATGGGTCCACAATCGGGTTTCGGGCCGGTGCACCGTCGAGTAGAGGAGATGAGCGTCGGTGAATCCAATGCCGCGGCCCATCAGGCCCTCGGATTCGATCCAGTCGATGACGGTTTCATGAGAATGGTACTCGATTCGCGGCAGCCCGCGCCACACGCGGAGCTGCTCGGACCGATGCGCGAAACTGCCGCACACGAGCTCGCCGAGAGCCATCGGGTGCATCATGGCGGTCCGTTTCCGGATGTGCATGTCCAGGGTTGGATTGGACCGGCGGAGGTGATCGACCCACACGGATGTGTCCACGAGAATCAACCCCAGATCTCCCAGGGGCGCTTGCGCGGTGGAACCTGGGCGTCCGGATCGGAACCGCCCATGCGGATGAGCTCCTCCGCGGCGACCGCTGCGGGGTCCCCGGAGACGAACCGAATGACGTGGTCGAGGTGAATCCGCAGCGCGTCGTCGAAGTCGGACCGCATCTCCAGCACATCCCGGAACTCCGCGAACGCCCACCGCCCGAACGACCCCAGGTTATTCACCCCGGGCACCCAATAGCTGTCCATCGTCTTCTTCTTGTCCTTCGCGTCCTCGCCCCGGTATCCCTTGATCTCCACCACCAGGTTCAGCGGATCGTCCGTCCCCCTCCCGTCGTCCACCGCCACGATGAAGTCCGGCACGTAGGTGCGGTTTTCCATCCCCTGCCGATAGGGGACGGTGAACCCGAGGTTGTGGTTCTTCACGTAGGCCAGCACCTGCGGGTGACCCTCAACCACGCGGCAGAACTCGCCCTCCCAGCTGCTGTCGAGGACGGCCCAGTTGACGTGGGAGCGGCGTGGATCGGTCTTGTGGCGGAGCTTCTTCGATGTGTAGAAATCGACATCGGCCGTGGTCCCGACCGGGTTGTAGGGATTCAGGACGGCCTTCACGATCCCATCGCCGGCCTTGGCCTTGACGATCGCGGCGGTGATCCGGTCGCAGGCCCAGTCGAGCAGTTGCACGTAGCGGAGCTGCGCCGGGTACGTTCCTCCGTGGCAGACCAGACAGGTCTCCAGCCACCGGCGCGAAATCCGCTTGAGCTGCCCGAACAGATGGAGCTTCGGCGCCTCCCCGGCGTCCCGCCACTTGGTGTTGATGAGGCGCTCAGTCAGGTGATACAGGATCTCGTTGGTCCGCATGCCTTCCAGGTGGCGCAGGTTCAGGTCCACGGCCTCGCCGACGATCCCGGAGTTCCGCACCTGCGACGAACCCACGAGTTCCGGCGTCAGCTCCAGCACATGATCCTCGTTGAATTCGGCCTCCAGCCGGTCATTGGGAGGCTCCACGCGATAACCCGTCACCCTCGGGAAGCCGATCTCCAGCTCGTCTCTCTCCGGCCGAACCGCATGCACCCGCACCGTCTCCCTCGGCGGCTTCGGCGGCGCGACCACCGGCTCCGCCGTGAAGTCGAAGGGGATGCCCAGCACATCGGCGTACTCGACGTCGAACAGGTTGTCCTCGTTGAGGTCGTAGGATTGGCGCCGGAGCGCGCGCCCGACCGCCTGCTCGCACAGCAGCTGAGTACCGAACGCCCGCACGCCGAGCACGTGGGTGACGGTGTTCGCGTCCCAGCCCTCGGTCAGCATGGACACCGACACCACGCAGCGGATCGAGTCGCCCAGCGTGCCCGGCTTCCCGACCGTGTTCATCACCTCGCGAAGCAGCTCCTGGTCGGTGATGTTGTCCCCATCACTGCGGTTTCCGGTGCGCTCGACCCGCTCTTGGCGAAAGCGCTCGATTTCGTCGGCGGCGATCTTGCGGAAGTTCCGGTCCAAAGCGTCGCCGGACTCGAGTTGGAGACTGTCGATCAGCAGGGTGCGGGGGCGGGCGAGCCGGTTGCCGTGATCGTCGAAATTGCGAAACAGGGCCAACCGTCCATTCTGAACTGCCTGAGTCCCGTTCTCGGACGGCCGCTGGAAGCCCGAAATGTACTCGTACACCAGCTTCGAGGACGATGTGTTGTTGCAAACGATGATGAAGCACGGCGGCACCGGAATCTCGGCCTCCTTCCAGAGCCGGAATGTCTTCTCGTAGTGCCCGTACAGCGCCTCGAGGGCGGTCTGCAGGGGAACCGGCAGCATCAGCGGATCGAGCTCGCCCGCCTTTCCCCGTCCCTTCTTCGGCATGTCATCCCGGATGTGCTCCCAGAGCTTCCGGAACATCGGCATGTCCCGGCCGGAAATGTTGTCCGCCACCGGCACCCGCGGCAGCTTGACGATTCCGCACTCGATCGCATCCATGAGCGAGAAGTCGCTCATCGTCCACGGGAAGAGTGTTCCCTCGGCGTAGCCCGAACCCCGGAGGAAGAAGGGCGTGGCCGACAGGTCCATCACGCGACTCACGTCGAGCCTCCGGGCCACTGCCTCCAGGCCGGAGATCCACAGCCGCGCGGCCTCCGTGTTCTGTTTGGCTTCCTTCCTGTCGTCGCCTTTCAAGACGTCCTCGTCGCGCGATCCCGGCTTCTCCCGGTAGCAGTGGTGGGCCTCGTCGTTGAAGACCACGACGCGCTTCAGGCTCATTAGCGCGGGCATCACCCGCTGGAGCATCTGCCCCTCTGTCTCCTGGGTCTGGGGGGCGGTTCCGGTCTGGCCCGTCAACAGCGCCCTGTTCCCCTTCGGGAGCTTCGCGCGCTCTCGCAGCTTGAACGCGTGGTAGTTCGTGATCACGATCCTGGCCTGGTTGAGGTCCCGGAGCATCTCGCTGGGAGTCAGCTCGCGTTTCCCGTAGTAGGCGTCCGGGTCATTGGGCTGAAGGACCCTCAGCCGGTCGCGGATGGTGATTCCGGGCGTCACGACCAGGAACCCGCGCGTGAACCGCGGGCTGTTGGGATGCCGCACGGCGTTGATCGTCTGCCAGGCGATCAGCATGGCCATGACCGTCGTCTTCCCGGCTCCGGTAGCCATCTTGAGCGCGAGGCGCGAGAGACCCGGATTCGCCGCGTGACTGACCTCCTCCAGGCTCCGTAGCAGGCTCACGATCGCCTTCGCGCGACTCCTCGGAGCCACCTCGGTCAGCCAGATGGCGGTCTCGGCCGCCTCGACCTGGCAGAAGAACGGGCGGATGCCGCTGAAGTTGTGGGACCGCCAGTGCCGAAGCAGCCGCGCGGTGGTCGGCGTCACTCCCCAGTCGTTCGGGTTGGGAATGTCGCGCCACCGGTCCACGTGACGGCGGACAGTGTTGATCTGGGCGGTGAGGTACTGCTCGTCGTCCGTCGAAAGCTCCTCGTGCCGGTCGATCTTGAGCCGCGCCTGGGCGGAACCGGCGCCATGCTGTTGCGCCGTCGGGAACGGCGTGATGAACTCCGCGGGGCGGCGCCCGTCGAGGATCCGGTGAGTAGGCTGCCCCTCGGCGTCGAGCTCCCAGTGCCGGCGGGGATACTCGTAGGGATTGTTGAGAATCGGTCGCTCGAAGAAGCGCCTGACCGACGAATTCCCCGCGGATGAGCCGTTGGAGTTGGTGGACACGGTGATGCGTCTCCTCGGCTGTGGGGGAATGGTGAGGTCGGTGAATACGATAACACCCCGGCATGTTAGGGCGACGACTGTTGTCCCTCAGGCGCGCCCGACGAGGTTTGACAATATGTCAACTGCAATTTACGTGACGAACCGTTGAACGAACCCCTGGCCCATACCAAGGGCCAAGGGCCAGCCGTCACCTGTTCCCCCGCACCCTCGCCAGGAAGTCATCCGCCGCATCGCAATCCACGATGGCCGCCGACACACGGCTGATCAGTTCGCCGTCCGGACTCCCTCCGAGCAGCCGCGCCAACTCCTCGGCGGTCTCACGCCCGAATTTGCGGGCGGCTTGGTTGCGCAGGATTCTGACCTGTCCCACTCCGATCCCTCGCTCGATCCCCTGCTGTCTGACGGCGTCCCAGCCGCGCCGAAACTCAGTCTCCACAGTTGCCATCGTCATCGCCTCCTGAAATCGGTCGCTGTCGAATCCCTTCGAACGTAACATCGCCTTCACGCCCCGGGCCACGAACCGGTCGAAGTCCTCGTCGTCGCACTCCTCGACCACCCGGCGCAGCGCCGGCAACCGCTCCATCAGGCCGGTCTCGGAAGCCACGCCGGCAATTCCCAGCATCATCTGCGGCAGATCCAGTGGTCCCGGCTGCGGAGTGTCGGGTGGCAAGCGCTCCACCACCCGGTGGGTGTCGGGGGCGGAGTCCCGAAACAGGTCGCGCAACCGGGTCGGAGCGTTCCACTGCCTGTCCCCGTGGTGGAGGACGAGCGACTCCACGGCGAGTTGCCGCCCGCCCCGGCCCAGTTCCCTGTCGTGCTCGATCAGCTCCTGGACCGCAAGAACGGTGTAGGCCGTGGTGCGGAGGACCATGTGGCGCTCCGGCCTGCCTTGAAGCTCCAGCAGCAGGATCATGTCCGTCGTCCGGTCGATCGAGCGCGCGCGCCACATCATGTCGGGATAGCGCCGCCGCAGACGTTCGTCGATGAGTTCCGCGGGCAGCCGTTCGAGTGTCGAATAGTCGATCTTCCCGTCCCACTGCGGGACGTGGCGGCGGATCAGGAAGCTCGATCATCCGCGGGTGCGAGAACAGTTTCTTGAGGGCGGCGTCGTCCACCGATGGACCGGGCGGGTTGGAATGGATGGGCCGAGAAAGGGCCCGGTGCCTCCAATCTCCGGCCGGATTCGGGGCGCATACATGGTGGAACGGGCCTGTCTTCAGCCATTGGCGGTCTGGTGGGGGTTGGGATCAGAACCGTCCCGCCGACTCAACCAAGGCGGCCCTTTCCCGAAGCCTTGAAATAGGCCAGCACGGAGCGTTTGACCCGAATGGTGATCTGGTCGGTGCGATCGGGCTCGACGAGCTCCGCCCGCTTCCAGAAGTCTTCGTCCAGTCCGGGAATGTCGCTGAAGTCGATGTCCTCGTTCTTACCGCCGCGACCTGCTCGGGAGCGAGGGGGCTATCGTAGCGACCGCTCATGGCCACCGTGTGCGGCGCTGTCACCCCGCCGGTGGGCTCGCAAACTTGCCTGCGAAGAGGATGGTACCCGAGAGGCGTTCTCGAATGAAGAAGAGGAAGGGCCGATCGGCGCGAACGACGGGACCACCGCTAACCGTGGACGTACCCACCGAGGTCACCGCCGCCGCTTCGGTGCCCTGCTCGTTGACATCCACCCAAGACTTCTGCTTGACCTCGGAGATATACAGGAATTCGACGGGCGAGAGCCTTGTGAGATCCGCCCGATCCGGGTCGAACGCGTCGACCATGCCCAGGGCGGCAAGGCCGTCGTTGAGCATCCGTTCATAGCTCATACGAAAGCGCGGAAGGAAGAGCTCCACTTCTACGTCGCGGAAACCGTCGGCGATGTCCTCCCATTCCCCCGCGTCCAGGCTCGCCGCGAGCGTGTCCACGCTCACGCCTTGTGCTGGAAGGAGCACGGTCATCGCAAAGGCGCGGCCGCCATACGGAATGTCCACGGCCTGGAAGCGGCTGTTCTCATGATAGGGGAGGGTCCATTCGAGGGTCATGAGCGGCACGGCTCGGGTGGAACCGTCGTCCAGATGGAAGGGCTCGGTTCGGGTTTCGGACGGATCGAACTGAAAGGTCCACGAACCCTTGAAGTAGATCGCGTTGAGCAGATACATGACGACGTCGACGGGAATCTCGCGGGGAACGATGTCCTCGATGCGACCGTGTGTCGCGTCCTTGACCCACTCGTTGATCCGCTCGGACGCTGAAGTGCTCGCGAAATCGAGTTCCGCCACTTCGGCGCCAAAGGCCTCTCGCACGGCGTCCAGGAAGTTCGGTTCCACCGAGAAGCCGCGACGGGTCCAGACAGAGTTGCCAATCGCCATATTGACGGTGGGATCGAGGCCGACCAGGAGGGCGAGCAGGGACTCGTAGGAGGCGTTGATTTCTTCCTCGGCGAGGCTCCCGAACCCGAGCACGTCGCGCATCTGGTTCCAGGTCTCCCCCGCTGCTCCGTTCATGGACATCCCGAGCGCCATGGACGCCGAGAGCGGCGACAGGAAGAGGTTATCGTTGGCTCGGTTGGCCTGCGCGAGGAGGTCGAACGCGAACCGGTTGTTCGCCCTAATGACCTCGACCTCCGCCGCGGTCAGGGCGCGTGGAAGCCGGGTGATCTCCTCTACGCCGGGTTCAGTCAAGAGGTCGCACCCGGCCGGGGACAACAGGAGAAGGGCTACCGGAATGGAAAGCCGGTGGCCACGCCCGGCGTAGCGGCCGCGGTCGGTCGGCTCCGGGTGTTGACGCTTGATCATTCTTGCCTCCTCCTGCTCGTCCCGTATGATAACGTAAGTAAGGTAAATGCAAACTCAACCTTTCTTATTCGTCTATCTGCGTATCACCAACCCCCCCGCCGGCTTCCGATAATCCAGCGGCGGATCCCGGTCCCCCACCAGCGACACATACTCGAACCCCGGCCCGACCCTCTCCTCGTACTCCGCCGTCGCCGCGGCCAACAACTCCGCATCCATAAACAGATCCACCATCGTCATCGCCAGCGTCTTCGCCGCCACGATCATCCCCTTGTTCCCGATCGACATCCCCCCCGCCGCGATCGCCTGCCACGAATGCGCCGGCGTCCCCGGAACCCACGTCGCCGTCCCTATCCCCACCGTCGGCACCACCCAGCTCACGTCGGCCACATCGGTCGACCCGCCCCCCTTGCGCGGCATGTACGGCTGCACCTCGGCCGCGCTCTCGATCGGCATCGCGTTTACCAGCGTCCCCTGGATCATCTCGGCGAACGCCGTCTCGGCCTCGTCGTAAACCACCCCGCCGACCCGCTCCAGGTTCGCCTGCGCGCGCCGCTGCAGCACGTCGTTGCTCAGCATCGCGTACAGCCCGTGGATGACCTCGTACTCCATGCGCGTCCCCGTCCCCATCGCCGCCCCCTCGGCCGCCTTGACCACGCGTTCGAAGATCGACCGCGCCAGTTCGACCTCCGGGTTGCGCACGTAGTAGTACACCTCGGCGAAGTCCGGGATCACGTTCGGCGCGTGCCCCCCCGCCGTGATCACGTAGTGGATGCGCGTCTCCTGGGGGACGTGTTCGCGCAGCATGTTGACCATGTTGTTCATGGCCTCGACCCCGTCCAGCGCCGACCTTCCCTCCTCGGGCGCCCCCGCCGCGTGCGCGGAGATCCCGTGGAAGCGGAACTTGGCCGACTTGTTGGCCAGCGAGGTCGAGGGGCTGGCGTTGTTGGTGCCGCTCGGGTGCCAGTGGACGACCGCGTCGACATCGCTGAAGAGGCCGCCCCGGACCATGTAGACCTTGCCCGCGCCGCCCTCCTCGGCGGGGGTGCCATAGAGCCGGACCGTTCCGGGTGTGCCCGACGCCGCGAGCCAGTCCTTGACCGCCAGCGCCGCCGCCACCGATCCCGCGCCGAAGAGGTGGTGCCCACAGGCGTGACCCGCGCCCATCTCGGGCCGGGGCGTCCGCTCGGGGCTCCGGTCCTGGGTGATTCCGGGCAGCGCGTCGAACTCGGCCAGGATGCCGATCACCGGAGAGCCGGAGCCCCAACTGGCGACGAAGGCGGTGGGCATTCCGGCGACGCCCGGCTCGATGTCGAAGCCGGCGTCGGAGAGGTGGGCCTGGAGGAGGGCCGAACTCTCGACCTCCTGGTAGCCGACTTCGGCGAGGTCCCAGATCTGCTGGGCGGTGGCGGCGTAGGCGGCAGCGTTGGCCTCGACGTGGGCGAGTACGGCGTCGTGGGGGGACTGGGCGGTGGTGGGGGTGGGGAGGAGGAGGAGGAGGAGGGTGGGGAGGAGGAGGGTGTTGCGAAGGAAGCGTGTCTTCATGGAGATTCTCTGGACGTGGTGTACGCGGTGGGTGGGGACCCTCTGCGGGGGACGGACTGGTGGGTGAGGATAATCCCAACCGGTCCCGGGGGTCCAGTAGGCCGACTTGCCATACATATGGTCAATATAGTATGGTTCTCCCATACCCAGTCTCTCGCGATCGCTCGGAACCGAACCCGAATGAAGACCACGCTCAACCTGAACGACCTGCTCCTGACGAGAGCCAAGAGGTGCGCGGCCCGGAGCGGCGTCACCCTGACCCGTTTCGTCGAAGACGCCCTGCGTGCCAGGCTGGCGGAGCACGACCGGCCGAAACCGCCCTTCGAACTGACGCTCGTAACCGTCCGCGGGCTCGCTCCCCCCAGCGTGGACATCACGGACCGCGAGGAGCTTCACGACGTCATGGACGGGACATGATCGCAGTCGACACCAATGTCCTGATCTTTGCACACCGGACCGAAACCGAGCTTCACGCGGCGGCGGTCAGGGAGCTGGTCGTCCTGGCGGAGGGGACGGCGGTCTGGGGGCTGCCGGTGTTCTGCGTCGGCGAGTTCATCCGCGTGGTCACCCACCGGCGGATACTGAACCCGCCATCAACCTTGCGGCAGGCGGTCTCGTTCCTCGAACGGCTCCTCGCGTCCCCTTCCTGCCGGATCGTGCGACCGGGGCCCGACTTCGTCAGTCTGCTTACCGCGGCCTCCCTCGCCGCCGGCGCGCGCGGCAACCTGGTCTTCGACGCGCAGATCGTCGCCCTGTGCCGAGAGCACGGCATTTCGACCATCCTCACCAATGACCGGGACTTCCACCGGTTCGAGAACCCGCGGGTAAGGTTGTTGGGCGAGCTGGCGTGAAATGACCACACTCCGGCGGGCTGGTTCAGTCGCCGAAACGCACCTTGAACCGGATACCTCGACCAGGCTAACCAACGACCGGGACTTCCACCGGTTCGAGAACCCACGTGATCCACGCCGTCCCGCAACGTCACCCGATTCGGTACGCGAACCCCGCCCGTGCTGTCATGGTCCGGTTCTTTAGCGACCCGCCGCTCCGGGTGTTCCGGACAATGTTCAGGACGCCGAAGTTGTAAAAGGCACCGATAGTGAGGTCCATGCTGTCGGAAATCCCGACCCCGGCGCGGAGCCCTCCGACGACGCCCCCGTCCGAGCCGTTGGGGCGATCGCCGGACACGCTCGGGTCGTCGCAATCCACCGGGCCTCCTCCCGGCAGGTCCAGCACCATGAACGTAAGCTTGCACGAAATGTTGAGGCCGAAAGTGGGACCCGCCAACAGGTGCAGTGACGCGCCCTCGCTTACGCCGAGCGCCATATCCAGCAACGCGCTGGCTTCCACATAGTCGAAGTTCGCGGAAAAGGATGCTGCTCCCGCGACGTTTGCGCCGAAACCCCTCTGCGAGTAGTCTGCCCCCAGGTGCAGGTTCAGCCGCCCCGACACCGGGAAACTGAGTGCGGCCCCGGCCACCGCCCGCTTGACCCAGTCGGGCCCGTTGCTCACGTTGGCCCGGTTGAGGCCGCCGGAAAAGTGGATGGTGGTCTGGGCGGCGCTGGGCACCGCGGTGAGGGTGAGAAGCAGGATTGCGGCGACGGCGGTATGGCGTGTTGTCATGTTGGATTTCCCTGGTTCGTGAAAGGGGCCGGCCTTCCTTCGCCCTTGGCTACCAAGTAACGGCTGGGATGGGATCGCCTACATTTAGTAGTACCAACCACCGTGACCTGGAGTTCCGCGAAGTGGCCCGGCTGGAAGATGTGGACAGCGCCGGGCCGCTTCAGTCGCCGAAACGCTCCTTGAACCGATCGTCGGCCCAGTGGACAGATGAGGGGACGCGGTTGCTTACAACGCTGGCAACCCTCTACCCTCGTGCCAACCACGGAGGTGTGACGCATGGCAGTCATCACGATCCGCAACCTCGACGACGACATACATTCGCGGCTGCGTGTTGCGGGCGGCGGGCAACGACCGCTCGATGGAAGAGGAAGCATGGCAGATCCTGCACAAGGCGGCGGGTACATGAGCGGTACGACCCCCATCCTCATCCGGTAACGAGGGGGAGTTGTATCGGCTCCACGCAGACGGACGTGGCCGGATCTGGACGTCTGCCAGCGCCGCGGATCCCGATGCGCCCTCGGACAACTGGATGACAACAGGAGCGGAAGAGCCTATCGTGGATTGGGAAGTGTATGAGGCGAAAGCTGTCGAATTCAGAGACCGCGTAATCGAGGCATTCACGCCGGACGGTCGGTTGGTCGTGTCCGCCCGATTCGATTCCTACCGGGAGGTGGCGGAACCGATGCATGGCAACCTCTGGTATCGCCAGACCGAGGATATGCTGGCCATAGTCGTTCTCGAAGCGGTCTTGACCGAGCGTAACTGACGGAAACCCCCCCATGCCCCACCCCCCCCACCTACGCGTCGCCGCCATCCAACCGCGCGGCTACCCCTTCAACCCCGCCGCCGCCCTCGACCACCTCTGCGCCGCCACCGCCGACGCCGCCAACCAGGGCGCCCAACTCGTCCTCTTCCCCGAGGCCTTCATCGGCGGCTACCCCTGGGGTCTCGCCTTCGGCACCTCGGTCGGAGGCCGCAAACCTGCGGGCCGCCGCACCTTCGGCCGCTACCACGACGCCGCCATCCCCGTGCCCGGCCCCGAAACGGAACGGATCGGCCGGGCAGCGGCAGCCGCGAACGCCTACCTGGCCGTCGGCGTGATCGAAAGAGACGCCCGCCGCGCCCCGGGCACCCTCTTCTGTACCCTCCTCTACTTCAACCCGGACGGAACCCTGGCGGGCCTGCACCGGAAGCTCAAGCCCACCGCCGCCGAGCGTCTCATATGGGGCGAGGGGGACGGGAGCACGCTGCCGGTGCTGGACACGCCCTTCGGGAAGGTCGGGGGCCTGATCTGCTGGGAGAACTACATGCCGCTCGC
>LXNI01001745.1_pt1 | contig 17423 bp, 15 predicted proteins | sample 809091 | NCBI WGS metagenome assembly LXNI01 (sample SAMN04870527, study PRJNA318959) | sponge metagenome | biome: 01000161; feature: marine sponge reef; material: water | host: Sarcotragus foetidus | place: Greece: Milos, Mediterranean Sea | collected 2013-05-29 | depth 5-7 m | reverse complement strand
CTCTGTGGGTTGGACTGCATTCGCTACGCTCATTGCGTCCAACCCACAGAGGCATTCCTATAAAGTAAAAGGGGACATAATAGAATTGCAGGAAAGGGGACATTTTAGAATTGCGTTGACATGAAAAATCATTTTCACGACTATCTGTTGCTGCTTCTGTTGGCCTTGATCTGGAGTGCCTCCTTTTTGCTCATCAAGATTGCGGTCACTACCATCGGTCCTTTCACGCTGACCGCCTTGCGACTGACCCTGGCTGCGTTGATTTTCTGTGCCTTCCTGCTGATCAAAAAACGGTGGATACCGATGCATCGACAGGCATGGATACTCTATATCGTGATCGGAATGATCGGCAATACCCTGCCCTTCATTCTCATCAGCCAGGGGGAAGTCTATGTCGACAGTTCCATGGCGGCGGTGCTGATGGGCATCATGCCGATCAGCACGTTTTTCCTCGCTCACTTCTTTGTCGCTGAAGAACCGATGTCGATCAGAAAAGTATACGGTATCAGCCTGGGCTTTGTGGGATTGATCACCCTGGTCGGTCTGACCGCCCTGCAGGGTTTGGGAGAACACATGTTCGGACAACTGGCGGTCCTCGGTGGCGCCTTGAGCTATTCTGTCACCACGATCTATGTCAGAAGGCAAAGGTCCTCCGGATTCAGGGGGTATGAAATGGCGGCAGGCGTCACGCTGTTTGCGGCACTGACCAGCCTTCCGCTGGCCTTTGTTTTCGAACGGCCGTTCAGCATGTCCCCTTCTGTGGAGAGTCTCGCCGCGGTTTCTGTGCTGGCTGTTTTTGCGACGGTTGTCGCCTCACTCATTTATTTCCGGGTAATCAAACAGCTGGGGGCAACCATTTTTGCCCAGATCAATTATGTGATTCCCGTATTGGGAAGTATCTGGGGTGTATTGATTCTGGGAGAGAGGATCGAAATGAAAATGATACTGGCCTTGGTTCTGGTGTTGTGCGGCATCTATTTCATCCAGTCAAAAAGCCCCCGTCAGCAGCCAACAAGAGGACTGTCATCATAGGCCGGATCCCTTCACGTGTCAGTGTTCAGATGATCGTCTTCATTGAAACTGTTTGAGACGTGCACCAGCTTTTCAAGCTTTTCCAGACCCGCACCGGATTTGAGTACCGATCTCGCCTGTTCCACACCCTCCTCAATGGAAGGTGCCAAATCGGCAGCGTAGATCGTCGCACCCGCGTTAAGCGCGACCATATCACCCGCCGGCCCTGGCTGTCCGCTCAATGCCTCCTTGATCAACCGCAGGCTGTGTGCTGCATCCGTCACGGTAATTGGGTCCAGCGACCGATGGTTCACGCCCATCCGTTCAGGTGTGATCTGATACTCGGTGATTCGCCCGTTCTTCAATTCAGCGATTCGGGTGGGTGCGACAATTGAGATTTCATCCAGTCCATCGTCCGAACACGCGACCAGTGTATGGACACTGCCCAACTCGGCAAACACTTCGGACAGCGGTCTGACCCACCGCTGGTCGAACACGCCCACCAACTGAAACCTTGATCCGGCCGGATTGGTCAACGGACCGAGCAAATTGAAGATAGTGCGTACCCCGATTTCCTTGCGTGGACCAATGGCATGCCGCGTTGCGGCATGGTGGGTGGGCGCAAACATGAAACCAATGCCACATCGGTCAATACATTGACCGACTTGCTGCGGCGAAAGACTGATATTCACACCGGCTGTTTCGAGCACATCGGCACTGCCTGAATTACCGGTGGCAGCCCTGTTACCGTGTTTTGCCATGTTGGCTCCCGCGGCGGCAGCAACCAATGCACTGGCCGTCGATACATTAAACAGTTTGGCACCATCACCGCCAGTACCCACCGTGTCAACAGTCTGGTCCACTTGTGGTTCCACCTTGGCTGACAAGGCTCGCATGATCGTCGCCGCCCCCACGATTTCATCGACCGTCTCTCCCTTGATCATCAATGCGGTCAGGAAGGCACCAATCTGTGCCGGTGTTGCATCGCCATGCATGATCAGACTCATGACCGATTGCATGTTTTCCCGTGTCAGATTCTGGCCCGATACCAGCCGTCGATTCGCTGATGGTATGTCCATACTACATGTCGATAATCATTATGAGTGAAAAATCAATGAGCAACCATCGTCGCTCCTCGGCATACCGGCAGCTTATTGCAAACCGATAATACTATAAACCGCATTTGAGTCGGTGATCGTATCATTTTAACGGACAGCATTGTTGCCCGAGCCGGAATCATATTGTATCTGTACGAGGAAACAACATGTCTCGAATCTTCCCGGAATGGCTGCGTAATCTGGAAATACCATCAGCCCGTAATGCTTCCTGCCGCATTGAGTAATATAAAAACCATTTCACTCTTTTTTATGCCATATTCAGGGTCAGCCACTTACCGTCCCAAAGACATCTGAAGTCAAGGCTCATGCGGCAGACAGCCATCATCCAGCCGAAACTCGTCACGCTCATCCTGTTGAACGGACTTTCGGTCGCCTCGCTGAACATGTTCCTCCCCTCCCTTCCCGGCATCGCGTCGGAATTCGGGGCCAGCTACGCACTCGTGAACCTTTCGATTGCAGGATACGCAGCCATAACGGCAATCCTGCAACTCGTCATGGGCCCCCTGTCCGACCGCTTTGGACGGCGTCCGGTTATCCTGGCGGGACTGTTGATTTTTTCTCTGGCATCGCTCGGTTGCGTGATGTCCACAGAGATTGCGTCCTTTCTGTTCTTCCGGATGATGCAGGCTGCCATCATCTCTGCCCACGCCGTATCATACGCCGTCATATGTGACACGTCCGAGGAGCGCAAGGCCGCCAGTCTCATGGGTTATATCGCCATGTCGTGGGCTATTGCACCCATGTTAGCGCCGGTAGTCGGCGGGACTCTGGACGAACTCTTCGGCTGGCGCGCCAGTTTCTGGGTTTTCCTGGCCCTCGGTGCCGCGATTTTCGGACTATGCCTGGCTGACCTGCGCGAGACCAATGTTCATCCTTCAAAAACCCTTTATGAGCAGTTTAGGGCCTATCCTGATCTGCTTCGCTCCCGTCGTTTTTGGGGGTATGCGCTTTGTATGGCCTTTTCTACCGGAGCATTCTACGCGTTCTTGGGCGGAGCACCGCTGGTGGCTTCGGTATTGTTCGACATGCCCCCTTCGAGGCTCGGTGTTTACATGGGCAGCATTACGGCAGGATTTGTCTTCGGGAGTTTCCTTGCCGGCCGCTATGCGACCCGATATGCGCTGACAACCATGATGATTGCAGGGCGGGTTGTCGCCTGTTCCGGACTGCTGGTGGGACTCGTGATCGTGTCAGCGGGTTGCCTGAATGAATTCACCTTGTTCGGCGCCTGCGTTTTCGTGGGTATCGGCAACGGAATCACCATGCCGAGCAGCAGTTCCGGGGTCATGTTGGTCAGGCCGAACCTCGCAGGCAGCGCCTCGGGACTTTCCGGAGCCCTTCTGGTAGCAGGGGGGGCCGTTATGTCGGCCGTCACCGGAGCAATCCTTTCGGAAGGCAATGCCGCCTACGGACTGCTGGGCATGATGCTGCTGTCATCCACCCTGGGTCTTGTCGCCGCGCTCTACCTGTTGCATGTCGAACGCCACAAAGTCTAAACCCATCTTTCATCGATCCCGTATTTCGAGTTGCGTCTCTCGCTTGCGGACGGATGTGTGCAGTTGCAAACTGTTGTCGATACCCGCTTCATCAAACCCCGAAGTCTTGCCGCTGACACGCCCACAAAAAAGTTGCTGTTACATTCAGGCAAATACCCCATCATCTTTTTATTGTCTCGATGTGGAGGATTTCTCATCCTGCAACCCAAACCAGACACTGATAAGCCAATGGGAAATACTGTCGATCAAATGGGTGGAAGTAGGTGTGTGAATTTCGCATCAGCCACTGTTATTCGTCATTATTATTGACAATTTCCCAGTGACCCTTCTTGGTCGGCCCGACATGGCGAATACGACCTGCTTTTCTCAAACTGTCGAGATGATATCGCACACCATCAGGCGTAATTCCAATCCGGGTTGCCAACATTTTGTGGGTAAGTTCGGGATCATCACGTAGCAGAGCAAGAATTTTTTCTTGGGTAGTCTTGCTCGTTTCTTGGGTAGTTTGGGTGGTTTCTTGGGTAGTCTTGCTCGTTTCTTGGGTAGTTTGGGTGGTTTCTTGGGTAGTCTTACTCGTTTCTTGGGTAGTTTCCCGTAAGTTCTTGTTGATCTGTTGTCCGCTTCCCATCATGCCTTCAAGATAAACCTCAGAGAAAGGAAACTCGACCTGCAGTTCACCCGGTTCGATCTGAATCGTCGGCTCAGGCACGCCTGTTTCATGACAGACCTCAAAGATACGCTGTACTCCCCGTCCCCAGGATTCTATTTCCCCGGCTCGAAAAAAAGCGTTTGCGACATCCGGGTTGAATGGCCGCGATGGATGAGGGCCCAGTAACTTTGCCAACGACCAGGTCTTCGGTAACTCTCCCGGATTCCAAATATGCAATCGATCCGCATAAACCCTGATCTGAATCTGTGCTGCAACGGCATAGTCACGATGGACCACGGCGTTCAGTACTGCTTCGCGAAGCGCCTCTTGTGGCACTGGATAACTCTCAATACGTTGAAGTCCTTCATAGTGGATAGCCGCTTTCAAGTACTTGGTCAACAACAGGTCCAGCGTCTTGCTGACTTGGGTAAACAGGTTACCGCAGACCTCGTCATGATATCGCAGACCCGTTGTCCCCTCGAAGTAACCGATCTTAATCGCGGCACCAGTAAAGAAATACTCAGGATCAGGATGGAACAGGAGGATGGCTGCACGCTTAAGATATCGGCCTTCCGTCAAGCGCAACTTGTCGATCAGACTCACATTATCCTCAGTAAGCGCATCCGCTCCCAGACGTTGTGTGCGTATCGCACGTTCACGGAAACCATTCAAGGTCACTGCATCCAGATCATTGACCTCGACATTCGGAACGGGTACTGCATCCCAACACCTGCCGGTCTTGCCCAACAGGAAGTGGTCAAGAGCTGCTCCTTTGAGGACCTGCTTGGTACTACCGCTACGGTAGTGGTACTCACCCTTGTAGCTGATGGGTACCGGATACGGCTTTACTGCAATTCGCACGTACGGTTGACCATGCTCTGTCAACAGATCAACATCCGCTACAATTCCAAGCAGATCTCGCAATTTGTTCGGCAACTCCTCGATGAGTCGATTGGCATTCTTGAGACCCACCACTTGTCCATGATCATTACGACCCACTTCCAGCACACCGCCTTGTGTATTGGCAAAACCGCACAGCCACTTCAAGTATTCGTTGCGCCAAGATACTTTCCATTCAATGATTTGATCCTCGTTCATCTGTTGATTTTCACTTGGTGTCGTTTATCTCCAGTGACCCTGAAACGGCAGGGATTAAAATTATCCGCCAACTGTTCCTGGGTGGATCATCGGAAATCAGTTCAGATACCGTAGCGGGTCAACCGGTTTGCCGTTCTTGCGAATTTCGAAATGCAGCATCGTCCTGGATGCATCGGTATTGCCCATTTGTGCAATCTTCTGCCCGACCTTGATGGTATCCCCTTCTGCCACAAGAATGCTCTTGTTATGTGCATAAGCGCTGAGAAACGTATCCGAATGCTTGATAATGACGAGCTTTCCATAGCCTCTCAATCCCTCTCCGACGTAAACCACTTGCCCGGGTGCCGTCGAGGTGATCGTACTGCCATCTCGACCCGATATCTGAATACCGTTGATTCCTTTCGAGGGATCATACTTGCCGATGACCTTGCCTTTCGCCGGCCACTTCCATTTTTTGGGATCAGCGGCCGAACGAGTCGAATCCGATCGGGTGGCAGAAGGGCGCTTTTTCTCCGTGGTGGCCTTCAGTGGTCTTGCAGGCGATGTGGCTGCCTTCTTTCCCTGTGCACTTGAGGTCGATGTTAAGGATGTCTGCTTTGTTGTTGAAGGATGTAATCTTATACGCTGACCCGGATGGATGACATACGGTTCCTCAATCCCATTCCACTTCGCAATATGATGAAAATCAAGGCCAACTCCCCATGCGATCGAGTAAAGCGAATCCCCTTTGCGAACAATGTGCTCGGCAGGGATCTTCCGCATGGGCGATTTGTCAATCACAGGCGCATTGTTGGTTCCACAGCCCGCCAAAAGAACAACCACCGCCAGTAGTACCATCCGATATTTCATCTTCTACCCAGTCAACAGATAAATCACGAGGGCCAGACCGATCAGCCCCCAACCGATGGTCTCGATCCATTTGTGCAGCACCGGCTCTACTTTTTTACCCCCCCACCAGATCAATCCTGAGATCAAAAAAAACTGGGACGCACGGCCGACAAGGGAGGCGACGACAAACGGAATCAGCGCCAGGCCCAGCACACCGGAAGTAATGGTGAACAATTTGTACGGAATCGGCGTGACTCCCGCCAGCAGGACCAGCCATACGCCGTGGTCAGAAAACCAGATTTTCATGCTGACAAACTTTTCGGTTGCATGGTAGAAATCAAGGATCGGCCGGCCCACCTGTTCGAACAGATAATAGCCGATGACATAGCCAAAAATCCCACCCATCACGGAGGTGACCGTCGTCAGGCTGGCCAACCACCACGCCTTGCTTCGCTGGGCCATGACCATAGGCGCCAGCATCAGGGCAGTGGGTATCGGAAAAAACGATGACTCAACAAAACTGACCGCCGCCAGATACTTCTGTGCATGTCGATGACGTGACCAGACCATCACTTTATCATACAGAGGACCAAAAACTCGCATCACAGACGCTGATATGAAATTGCCTTACCGTCGGCCATTCAGCATCGGTACAAATCGCACTGCCTCATGCAGCTGTTCCTCAAATCCCTCGCTGGTTCGGGTGATGATTCTCAATCGCTGGTGACCGCTACTACCCACCGGGATTACCAACCGACCCCCCAGTCCAAGTTGATCCCTTAATTTCTGGGGGACCACCGAAGGGGCTGCCGTCACGATAATGCCGTCAAAGGGCTGATTGCTTTCCCATCCCTCGAATCCATCACCATTCAAATAACTCACATTGCGATACCCCAGATCAGGAAGCCGTGTTTTTGCCTGCGCCTGCAGTGCCCCGATTCTTTCGATGGTAAACACCCAGTGGATCAATTGAGCCAATATCGCCGTTTGATAGCCACAGCCGGTACCCACTTCCAACACTTTCCTGACGTTGATTGAGGCCGCCATGACCAATTCCGTCATCAATGCAACGATAAAGGGTTGCGATATGGTCTGATTATGCCCTATTGGAAGGGCCGTATCCTCGTAGGCCTTGTGAGCCAGTGCTTCACCGATGAACAGATGGCGAGGGGTCTGCAGCATGACGGACAATACACGTTCATCGGCAATACCCCGTTCACGCAAACGATCCACCAGCCGATTACGCGTCCGCATCGAAGTCATTCCGATCCCATCACGACTGAATAAATGACTGTCAACCATTTAATCCTCTCCTGTCATGTTGGATGCCACCCACTGATTCCGCTCTACTCACCATCTCGTCGGCCATGACCTTGAGGGCAAATGACCTGCGTTTGGCCCTGTATTCATCGATGACCGATACCTCGTCATGTGCTCATTTCCCATTCCACTCAATCGGTCCCAGCCACTGCATTACGCTGTCCAGACTGCGGTACTGGGTCAGATCGACCTGAAGCGGCGTGACCGACACCCGATCATGTCTGATCGCATCAAAGTCCGTTCCCCGGTTCAATGCGGCGGCTTCCCCCAGTGCACCCAGTCTGAATCGTCTCTCCCCGTCATCAGAACAAACCTCAATACTCGGTTGTACCTTGTGTCGGGCCCCTAATCGAGTGGCTTCAAGACCGGTCAGTTGATCAAAGGGACGATCCGGAACATTGACGTTCAAGACCGTGTTGTCAGGTAACGATGCCCCCTTTAGCCGTAAAACGAGTTCCACTGTCACTTTTGCAGCCGTATCAAAATAACACGGTTGCCCTGAGGCAAGTGAAATCGCCAAGGCAGGCAGAGCGAGAGACCGTCCCTCAATTGCTGCGGCAACCGTTCCGGAATATATCACGTCTTCTCCCAAGTTCGCGCCATGATTGATCCCGGCGATCACCATGTCAGGGACTGATTTCAGCATCCCGTTCAGCGCAATATGGACACAGTCGGCCGGCGTGCCGTCCACAATGATGAAACCGCGCTCGCCTTGGCTGACGGCAAATGACTTTCGCAGGCTGAGCGCATTGCTGACACCACTTTGATTCGCCTTCGGCACAACAACCGTCACCGTGGCGATTTCCGATAGGGCTGCATATAACGTGATCAACCCCTGTGCCTGATACCCGTCATCGTTGCTCAGCAAAATGTGCATGGCGCTCTCCTACAACGTCTTTATCGGGACATCATACAATGGATTGAATCCGCTGAATGATTCCAATGCAGGCGTTGACCGGACGCTTTCACCACACTTGGATGGACAGTGACACCATCTACCGATACCGCTTCAGAAACTCCCAGACCAGATGTTTGACGATGGGCTGGGCCGCCGCATTGGGATGAATGTTATCCTCTTGCATCAGATCCGGGTTTCCGCGGACACTGGCCGAGAGGTTGGCCAGCAACGGCGTTTCGGTTGATTCCGACACGCTGGAATAGACCTGCTTGAAATCATTGGTGTACACCGAGCCATAGTTCGGCGGCAACTCTACCCCGATAAGAAAAGGCATCGCACGATGATCCCGTACGATACCGATCATCGCCTCAAGATTTGAACGCATCGCCTCAAGTGACATGCCCCGCAACCCGTCATTACCGCCCAGTTCAATCACCACCCAGTCCGGATCGTGCCGCTTCAGGGACTGCCTGATGCGGGCCAAGCCACCTGCGGTCGTATCACCACTGATACTGTCATTGACAAGCGTGATCTTTTCATCGGATTGCGCCAGTTGCTCCATCAACAAATCGGTCCATCGTTCTTTCGGTTGGAGCCCGTATCCAGAACTTAAACTGTCTCCCAGAATCAAAATGGTTGTAAATTGATCACCCAGACACGATATAGGGAGCAGGAGCAGGAGCAGGAGCAGGAGCAGAAAGGCAAAGCACGTCTTTCTCAAATTGTTCAGCACATTCATACAATCATTATACCTTAGCGCCCCTTGACCGACAGGAAACAGATATGCCGCAACCCCGCCCAATCATAACAGCTTGCAATCTCAGCAAAAAGATCACAATGGCATCGCGCACATTGCAAATACTCGAGGGCGTGAATTTCTCGGTCAACCACGGGGAATCCGCTGCGGTCGTCGGTATCTCGGGCTCGGGAAAATCCACCTTGCTGGGTCTCCTGGCCGGACTTGACAGCCCGTCAGACGGTGAAATCTACGTCCATGATCAGAAAATCACCGACATGTCAGAGGACCAGCGGGCCGAAATGAGGGCGCGACATGTGGGATTTGTTTTCCAGTCGTTTCAACTGTTGCCCAATCTGACGGCCCACGAGAATGTCATGCTGCCGCTGGAAATTCTCAATCACAAGCGAGCCGGACAACAGGCGGCCGACATCCTGTCACGGGTGGGGCTGGCAGACCGATTGACCCATTATCCCAAACAACTGTCCGGGGGGGAACAACAACGGGTTGCTCTCGCCCGGGCCTTTGCCACGCAACCCGATATTCTGTTTGCTGATGAACCAACGGGCAACCTCGACAAGATGACCGGCAACAAAATTGCCGATCTTCTGTTCGAACTCAATATTGAGAAAAACTCCACTTTGGTCCTGGTGACACACGATACGGATTTGGCCCATCGATGCCAAAAAATATTCAAAATGGACGCGGGACATCTTGAACAGCAGGTACTTTCACAATGAAATTGGCCCACCAGTTCCGTTTTGCACTGATCCAGCTGTGGCGAGAATACAAAAGCGGCGAATTGACCGTATTGCTTCTCGCGCTCGTCATCGCGATTGCCAGTCATACCACGGTCGGTCATCTCTCTGACCGCATCAGCCGGGCCGTGACCGAAAACGCGAACAAGCTGATTGCCGGTGATCTGATTCTGACCGGCCAGCATGCCATCGATGGGGCCGTTGTGCAACTTGCCCGGCAGCAGGATATCGCGTCGGCCAGCACGCAGAAGTTCCGCAGTGTCATTACGGCCAACGACGCCATTTTGCTCGTCACCGTAAAATCAGTCAGCGAACACTACCCGCTTAAAGGTGAGATCAAAATCGCGGATGAATTGTATGGTGTCAACCGACCTGTCCGTCATGGCCCCTTACCTGGCACTGCCTGGGTCGAATCCAGGGTGATCCACGCCCTGGGGCTGTCGCTGGGTGATGCAATCCATATCGGTGACACGCGTTTGACGGTCGACCAGATACTGATACAGGAACCCGACCGGATCGGTGGCTACTATGATCTCACCCCTCGCGTGATGATGAATGCAGCCGATTTGACAGCCGCCAATGTGATTCAGCCCGGCAGCCGTGTGCGCTACCAAATGATGTTTTCGGGTAGAACCGGGGACATAGAACGCTTCAGGGAATCGATTGAACCACAGCTCAAGGCCAACCAGACACTGCACGCATTGGGCGAAGAGCGACCCGGCGTCGCCAACACACTGGAAAAGGCCCGGCAGTACATGGGGCTTGCCAGCTTGATCGCATTGTTGCTGGCCACCGTTGCCGTCGCCGGTAGCGGCCGCTATTATATTCAGCGACATTTCGACACCAGTGCCCTGTTACGCTGTTTCGGCGCAAAACAACGTGATATCGTTTGGATTTTTCTGTTTCAACTGACGGTGATCGCCCTCAGTGCCGGATTATTGGGCAACATGGCCGGCGCGCTGATTCAGCATGGGTTGCTTTGGACGGTACGTGACTTGCTGCCGCCCGACATTCCTGCAGCGCGATGGTCGGTAGTCTGGTCCGGACTGGGGCTGTCCCTTGTTGTGTTGATCGGATTCACCGCACCATCGATTTTAAGACTGAAATCGGTCTCTCCACAACGGGTATTGCGACAGGATCTGACCCCGTTGCCGGCTTCGGCCCGCGTGACCTACGGTCTGACCGGCATGCTGGTCACGGGCATCATGTGGTTCTACACCGGAAACCTCATTCTGACGCTGGGGATTCTCGTTGGAAGCCTGACCGTGTTGACGGTCACGTTGGGCCTGGTGTTCGCTGTCCTGAAGGGTGTCGAGCAATGCCTGCCCCTTTTTCCTAGGCCGATCCGCAGTGGGGCCAGAAATTTTTTGCGTCGAAAGTGGCCTGCCGGAACCCAGACCACGGCATTTGCCCTGACCGTGATGGCCCTGTTGATCACCGTCTTGATCCGAACCGAACTGATCGATACATGGAAAAGTGCGATGCCCGAAGACGCCTCCAATTTCTTTATCCTCAACCTGCAGCCGGATGACACCGCCCGCTACCGGTCCTACCTCGACCGGCATCAGATACAAACCGACCGCCTGTATCCGGTTGTTCGAGGCAGGCTGACTCATATCAACCAGTCACCGGTGATCAAGCATGTCAGCAAGGAAGAACGTCATAACGAGAGCTTGACCAGGGAACTCAATTTCACCTGGACGACAGACATACCGCCTGACAACCAGATACTGGAAGGCCAATGGTTCGACGGCAACCACACCCAACCACTGGTATCGATCGAGTCGGAACTCGCTGATGATCTCGATATCAACCTGCACGATCACCTGACATTTGTCACCGGAAGCCAGCAATGGGACGCCCGTGTCTCGAGCATCCGCTCGGTAAAATGGGACAACTTCAAACCCAACTTTTACATGATCTTCAATCAAACCGCCCTTGAGGCATTGCCAACCACCTGGATCAACGGTTTTTATATCGAGCCGGAACGAAAGCAGCTGCTGGTGGATTTGGTGCAGCACTTTCCCGCCATTACATTAATTGAACTCGACAGCGTGCTAACCCAGATCAATCTGATCATTGACCAGGTCACGCTGGTCATACAGGCCCTGCTCGCCTTCGTGCTGGCCTCCGGTTTCGCGGTGACCTTGTCTGAACTGAAATCCAGCATGCGGGAACGGATCAACGAGGGCGCCATATTGCGAACACTCGGTTCCAGCCGACAACATATAATCCTCAACCAATGGAGCGAATTCGCAACCATGGGGCTCATCGCCGGATTCGTCGGTGTCCTCGGAACCGAAGTGGTGAATTTCCTGATCTACGACCAGCTGTTTGAAATAGACTATCAACCCACCGGTTGGATATGGCTGATTGCACCCCTGCTGTCGGCACTGGTTGTGGCTTTTCTGGGTGTGCGAAACAGTCGACCTGTGCTGACACAGAGTCCCGTGATCTCCCTGCGCCAGTGAGACAATCCATTGAATCATCCCCTGGCTGACAATCAACGGACGGAACCCTGTCTTTTGTGGAAGGTTCCCCGGTGAGCCTGATCAACCATTTTTTCAGTTGGCTGGAGGACCTGTGCCCTTCCTTCCCCGAAGATCACCCTGCCAAACCACCTGACACACTGAGCGGTTTCGTTTCTTATTATGCGAAACCCTTCTGGCCACTGCTCACCGCCAGTGCCATTCTCTCCATCATCGTTGCGCTGATCGAGGTCTACCTGTTTTCCCTGGTTGGCAATCTGGTCGATTGGCTTTCCAGTACGAACCGGGATCAATTTTGGGAAACACACCAAACCCAACTTGTTTTGGCCAGCGTGTTGATACTGCTTGTCCACCCGGGATTGAAATTCATCTATGAATCCATTGTCCACCAGGGGTTGCTCGGCAACTTCGCGATGCGTACCCGGTGGCAGGCCCATCGTTATCTGCTACGACAAAGCATCGAGTTCTATCAGAATGATTTTGCAGGACGTATTGCGGCAAAAATGATGCAGACCTCGCTGGGTGTCCGCGAGGCGGTACTCAAGGTAACAGAGATCGTTCTTTATGTCGGGGTTTATTTCATGGGTGCGGTCTCACTCTTTGCCGTCAGTGATCTTCGACTGACCCTGCCGATGATCTTCTGGCTGGCCGGCTATGTGGTGACACTGATCTACTTTGTCCCAAGACTGCGTCGAATTTCAATGGCACAGGCAGAAGCCCGCTCGATGGTTACCGGCAGAGTGGTCGACAGCTATACCAACATCACCACAATCAAAATGTTTGCCGACGCGGACCAAGAGGACCATTATGCCCGGGAAGGGATGACGATATTCCTGGACACCGTGTACAAACAAATGCGCCTGTCAACCCTGCTGACCATTACGCTCAACGTGCTCAATGGTCTGCTCCTGTTCAGCGTCGCAGTCACTTCGATCTGGCTGTGGCAAATCAATCTGGTGACCACCGGCGCCGTTGCTTTCGCGCTGGGGTTGGTCTTGCGACTTCAGGGCATGGCGCAAACGATACTCTGGGAAATCTCGGGGTTGTTCGAAAATATCGGCATCATTCAGGATGGAATCGGCGTGATCTCGAATGATATTGCAATCTCCGATCAGCCTGATGCCACACCACTCAAGGTCTCGGAGGGGAAAATCGACTACCGGAATATCCGTTTCAACTACGGAAAGGATCAGGTCCGACAGGGCGTGCTGGAGGGGCTGTCTCTCAGCATAGCCGGTGGAGAGAAAATCGGTATTGTCGGACGGTCGGGTGCCGGCAAATCCACCCTGGTTAGCCTGCTGCTCCGATTCTATGATCTTGAAGGTGGCCATATTCTGATCGACGGTCAAGACATTGCCACCATCACCCAAAAGAGTCTTCGGGCACAAATCGGCATGGTGACACAAGATACGTCATTGCTGCACCGTTCTGTCTTCGACAATATTCGCTACGGTCGAAAAGAGGCCACCGAACAGGAAGTCTATGCCGCCGCAAAGCAAGCACATGCGCATGCATTCATTGGTGAACTGGAAGATATGGCCGGTCATACGGGCTATGATGCGGAAGTCGGAGAACGCGGTGTCAAGCTGTCCGGAGGACAAAGACAGCGGATTGCCATTGCGCGGGTCTTGCTCAAGAATCCACCCATCCTGATTCTTGATGAGGCGACCAGTGCACTGGATTCAGAAGTCGAGGCCGAAATCCAAGAAAGTCTCTATAGTCTCATGCAGGACAAGACCGTTATCGCGATCGCGCACCGCTTGTCCACGATCGCCAAAATGGATCGCCTGATCATCATGGACGGCGGCAAAATTGTGGAACAGGGCACACATGATGAACTGCTGAAAAACAATGGGCTGTATAGCGAACTCTGGAAAAGACAATCGGGCGGTTTCCTGGCTCACGAAGCACTGCCAAACAGATAATGCGCCTTGGAATACCGGCCCTGATCAGGCACAGGCAACGGAACCAAGCAGGCTGGGGCCAAGCCTCCACGATGAACAATAGAGCACGCAACATCGGCACCTGCCCGCCAACTAACCGTAATCCGTTCCCGGCCTTTGGTCAAACACGATGTTGTCTGCATTCAAGGCAACAAACTGACGGCTTTTTGCCCGGGTAACGAGCGTCACGCCAAGGTCCTGTGCAAGCTCAAGGGCCATGTGAGTGGTGCCGTTTCTTGAAATCAGCACGGGAATAGCCATCAACGCCGCCTTCATGACAATTTCCGACGTCAGCCTCCCCGTCGTGTACAGCACCTTGTCCGAACCGGAAACCCGGTTCAGCCACATGTCACCTGAAATGGCATCCATAGCATTGTGACGTCCCACATCTTCAATGAAAGACAGGACCCGGACGCCCCGACACAATCCGCAACCATGGACTGAACCGGCTTTTCGATAGGTCTGGTTATACCTGGAAACGGCTTTAAGGGCCTGATAGATCGTTGATTGCTTCAGTGGTTTTCGCTCAACGCGATGATCATACAATTTGTCCAGCGTACAACTCAAAACCGTTCCTTGTCCACAGCCCGTTGTGACGGTTCGTCGTGTGATATCCAATGTCGACAGGCCCTGGCCTGAATGGGTGATGACATCGGCACATTGCGCCAACCAGTCGACCTGAACCGACTTGATTTGACTGAGACTTTCAAACAGTGCCTGGTTGCGCAAGTAACCCAAAACCAATTTCTCAGGATGGGTTCCCAGGGTCATCAGCGTTACCAGTACCTGGCCATCGACCCGGACGGTCAACGGTCGTTCATCAACAATGGGGACCTGTCTTCCGGTGCCGCAATAGTCAACCCCCTTGACCTGATGGATCGCTGTCAACCCATTGTCACTGATCTCCGGAAGGGCAGTCATGGTACTAGATGACCTATTTGAGTTAATCGCCAACACGGATATAACCGCTCTGATCAATACAGTTCACAGGCATCCATCGACAGGGAACCGGTCATGGTCACGGTCGCCCCGACTCCAGACACCAACATTTCAATCAAATTCAAAGGATAGCGATCCCTTGCACCAATGGGCGCAGTTGATTCAATGAACGAATACCATGAAGGGTAAATTGAGGCCATTCAAATAATCCGCTGTGATCCAAGTGAACGGTATTGATATTCGAATAATAGCCTGCTTCCATATCATATCGGTAGTCTCCTATGATCACGGTGCGTTCCTTTGGCGCCTGCCACAAATCCAGCAGATACCGTACTCCTTCGGGGCTCGGTTTTGGCGCACAGGTTTCTCTTCCGATAATGAATTTTGATGGAAAAAACCGATCAAGGCCGCATGCCTTGAGGGTGACATCGGCAATTTCCTCACTATTGCGAGTCAAAATACCCAGCGTTTTCCCAGACGCTTCCAGTAATTTAAGAATGTCTTCGGCATCGGGCTGGGCCACCGCCTGGTAAGCCAGGTCCATTTCCAATTGATTGAGACGCATCGTGATCCGTTTTGCTTCTGCTGACGGCATTTTCTCAATCGCTTCCAAAATGGGAACCCCTTTTCCGATGCCCAATTCGCTGCGGATGGAATCAAAATCATGGACTGGCTGTGTCAACGTGCCATCCATGTCGAAAATCCAATACTGACAATGACTCAACGGCATGTTATATGAATATCCCCCGTCAGTGTATCCAATTTTGCCCGCTTGGTTTGACGACCTGCTCATATCCGTAAAACAATTCCGGGCAATCCTCTGGCAATCAGGACAAACGGTAGATTATACCGAATCATCCGGGAAAGTGATCACGCTATGGTCAGACTTGCGCTGTGGGGTTTTTCAGATTTGGAGGTAGGGAATCGACAAACAAGGGGAATGATATCATCGCCAACAACCGTTCAAAGGATCGCATCGGGGAGAGATGTCACTTCATTTCCGGGGGTTGGGAGCGTAAATCGGGTCGGTCACGGACCGTCAGGCACAGAGCGGCCCCGGCAGGCTTTCCGTCCGGCGCAGTGAAGATCATAGGCGGCCGCCGGACAGCGGTACTTCAGGGTGTTGCGATCCGCCTCGAAGCCGTGGAACGCCATCGGCCGGAGGGTGCCGCTGTGCGGACAGCAGCAATGGACCTCACCGCGTTCCGAGTGCAGGATATTGTCCGCCCGGTCCGGGTCCAGCAGTCGCAGGATCGGTTGTGACGGATCGTAATCCGGAGCCTGTTTCTCCTCGCTCCACAGCTGAACTTCCAGAGCATGGCCGTAATAGGGGCAACTTCCCGGGATAATCATCCTTCAGATTTGGATTTTACCGGTTAGGCATTGGTTTTGTGCAATCGCCTGATGGTGTCTTCAAGTTGCCCCTATTACCAGCGCAAGTGCCTCCTATGGAGTCAACGCTGCGTTCATCTGTCACCTTCGATAGACTTGACAATGAAGCCATCACTCGAATTAACTCGGCTGCAGGCATGTCATGACGTTATACACCTACGGTTGTTGGCGGATAAAATTGTTGCAGACGTGCGTCGACATGAAGTGATATGAAATTGAAATCGAAAGATCTCAACTAGCGGAAGGAACCATACACAAGAATTTAGTCTATTAATTTTCCCATGACAAAGAATGATTTCGCCACGTTAGTCTTGACTTCCGATATTTTGATTTGCAAGCTATTGTTTTTATGGACCTCGGACGACAAAAGGGCACTACATCGTCCGAGTAAGAGGGGGTGTTTCCACGCCCCTCTCCTCACAGACCCGTGCGAGCGCAATTGACGCACACGGTTCCTCATATCACCGGTTCGCTCGGGTAGCATAGGTTGATCGAGTGACCTTGGCGGCAGGCAGGGGGAAGTTCCTGAGCAGGTCATTAAATTGATCCCAGTTCAGCTTCCCATCGCGACTGCGGCGCGATAACGCCCGCTTCCACGATCGTACCCTCTGATATCGGACACTCCCAACCCAAGTTGGCACTTTAGGGGCCATGGGGATCGGTATCTTGTTGATTAACAGGGTATAAAAAACAGACAACGGGCCACATGGCCCTACATTTCTGATGATTCTGTCTATCATCGCCGGTC
>LXNI01001744.1_pt1 | contig 17433 bp, 10 predicted proteins | sample 809091 | NCBI WGS metagenome assembly LXNI01 (sample SAMN04870527, study PRJNA318959) | sponge metagenome | biome: 01000161; feature: marine sponge reef; material: water | host: Sarcotragus foetidus | place: Greece: Milos, Mediterranean Sea | collected 2013-05-29 | depth 5-7 m | reverse complement strand
ACCACCTGCCTTCGCCAGAATGTTCGTGATCGCTGCCGTCAACGTGGTCTTGCCGTGATCCACATGACCGATCGTCCCCACGTTCACGTGCGGCTTCGTACGCTCGAACTTCTCCTTCGCCATGACGCTCGTTGCCTCTCCCGCTCTCGCGGCTCAACTATCCGTGTACTCGTAATCGTGTACTTGCTGCTTTGATGCCCGTCTGGAGCCCACGACCGGATTTGAACCGGTGACCCCTTCCTTACCAAGGAAGTGCTCTACCCCTGAGCCACGTGGGCAGCCGTCTCAGGATTCCCCATCTTCAAGTCTCTGAACCGTGTGGCGGGACACCCAAAATCTCCCCTCCCGAACTTCCCGGAATCTCCCAGAAGGCACCCCTCGACACGCAATGGGACCTTGCCCCACGGAGTCAAGCTCCGCGGTGCATGGCGGGGAAGGGGCGGAGTCTAGCCGCTTCTACCGCGGCCGTAAACCCCCCCGGCAACATCCGTGCACGTTGCCGATCGGGGCTCAGACCCAGGGACGCTACGACGCCTGGTGGCGTACGACTTCGCCGTCGACGAGGAAGACGACATCCTCGGCGATGTTCGTCGCCAGGTCCGCCATGCGCTCGAGATAGCGGGAGATCGACAGGAACTGGATGCTGACGCCGACCGACGCCTGCTCCTTCTCGATCATCCTCCGCACCACGCCGTACATCACCTCGTGGCTGCGGTCGACGACCTCGTCCTCCGCGATGACCGAACGGGCGAGTTCGGTGTCGCCACCCACGACCGCATCGAGAGCCGCTCGGAGCATCTTCGGGATGCGCTCTGCCATGATCCAGATCTCCTCAGGAACATCGACCGGCTCGGCGACCGCGAGACTCTCCGCGCGCTCGGCGAGGTTGCGGGCCAGATCGCCGGCCCGTTCGAGATCGTTGTTCACCTTCAGGTAGGTCACGACCATCCGGAGGTCCGAGGCAACCGGCGAGTGCAGGGACAGGATCTTGAGGCACTCCTCTTCGACCTCGATCTCGCGGGCGTCGATCACGCGATCCTGGCGCTGGACCTCATGGGCCAGGTCGACGCTCCGCTCCCGAAGCGCCCTCAGCGACCCGGCGATCATCTCCTCGACCATCGCCGCTACTTCCAGTACCGACCGCGTCACCTGGTCAAGGTCTCGTTGTAGATGAATCCTCAAGTCGCCAATCCTAGTCGGCCCGGGAACCGGAACCGCAGCGAATGTCGCGCAAGCATGTGAAGAGCGCGTGAAGCCCGCATCAGCCGGCGGAGGGCAACCAGAAACGGAACGTCGAGCCCCGCCCCCGTTCGCTTTCCACCTCTACTCCGCCACCGTGCCGTCTGGCGACGTTCTTGACGATCGCCAGGCCGAGGCCGGTGCCACCGAGCTCCCTGGAACGGGCCCGGTCGACACGGTAGAAGCGTTCGAAGATCCGGTCCAGATGTTCGCCGGCGATGCCCGGTCCCTCGTCTTCGACCTCGAGCACCGCCCGTCCGTTCTCCGTCTGCAGGCGAACGAACACGCGACCGCCTGACGACGAGTACTTGACCGCGTTGTCGACCAGGTTCGACAGCGCCTGCCGGATCGCTTCTTCTTCGCCCAGGACCTCGACCGCTGCCTGCGGGAACTCGGCGACCAGTTCGAGACCGCGCTCCTCGCCCGCCGGACCGAGCAGATTCAACACTTCGCCGGCCGGCGACCGCAGATCGAGGATCGTCTCCGGCGGCTCTGCCGCGGACTCGATCCGCGACAGGGTGAGCAGATCGGAAACCAGCGCGCCCAGACGGTTGCTCTGCCGGCGGATCTTTCGCAGGAAGCGGCCACGCGTCGGACCGTCGATCGGATCAGCCTCAAGCAGGGTTTCCACGTAGCCGTGAATCGCGGTAAGCGGCGTCTTCAGCTCGTGCGAGACATTCGAGACGAAGTCCCGCCGCACGCTCTCCAGCCGCTCCAACTCCGTGATGTCGTGGATCACGGCCACCGCCCCTTCGACCACTTCGTCGTCCCGGCGGGACGAGAGCAGGGGCGACGCGTTCAGCTCGAACCTGTTCGGTCCGTCGACCTGGCCGACGAAGCGGGCCAGGGTGAACGTGCGACTCACCTGCCTACGCTTCTCCATCGCCTCGATCAGAGCGCCCGAGATCTCCGGCTGGCGCGACAGTTCGTAGATCGGACGTCCGACGGCCGACTCCGGCGCCGGGTGTCTGAACCACTTCGCGGCCACCGCGTTCAGGTGCAGCACGTGCCGGTCGAGGTCGATCGCCACCACACCCTCGACCATGCCGCCCAACACCGCCGTCAACTGATTCCGTTCCGCCCTGAGCTGTTCGACCTGTTCCACGAAACGCGCTTCGTTCTCCTCGAGACAAGCCTCGAGGCGGTCGAATTCGTCACCGCGGCCCGCCTGCCGAGGCGGCGCGGGCGAGCCCAGCGCCGCCGCTCTTGCCAGCAGACTTCGCGCCCGCCCCGCCAATCGGCCGGCGGCGAGACCGGCACCTGCCGCGGCCAGAAGCGCCACCGCCCCGACGAGGACCGCGCCTATCCGGCCTGAGGCAACCGCGCCGCCAAGCAACAGACCCGAAGCCAGCAGCGCGACCCCGCCCAGGAAGAGACGCCAGAAGAGAGTTGAGCCAATCATGGGAACCCCCGGACGGCCGGGAACCGGCCGAGCCGGGTATCGACAACCTACACGTCCCGGCCCTCGTCGTCGCGGAAGCTGTAGCCAATGCCGCGCACCGTTTCGATCAGGTCGCGATGCGATCCGAGTTTCTTGCGCACGGCGCGGACATGAACGTCGATGTTCCGGTCGATGACTATTGCCCGGTCGCCGATCGCCCGATCCAGGAGTTGGCCACGGGTGAAGACGCGGCCTGGATGCGAAGCCAGGAAGTGCACGAGGCGGAACTCGGTGGGCGTGAACTCCAGCCGCCGGCCGTCGACCGCGACCCGGTGCCTGACCGGGTCGACCATGAGCGGCCCACGGACGACTCTCCGATCCGGATCGCTTTCGCGCATCGGCCCCCGGCGCAGGACCGCCCGGACACGGGCGATCAGTTCGCGAGGGCTGAAGGGCTTGTGGATGTAGTCGTCGGCACCGACGCCCAGACCCAGAACGACATCACTCTCCTCGCCGCGAGCCGTGACCATGATCACAGGCAGGTCGCGCGTCGATTCCACAGCGCGAAGGCGCCGGCAGACATCCAGACCGTCCAGGCCGGGCAGCAACAGGTCGAGCAGCACGAGGTCCGGCTTTTGGCGACCGATCACGGCAAGACCCGCTCGGCCGCTGGTGGCCGTCACGACCTCGAAGCCCTCCCGCCGGAGGTTGTACTCGATCAGCTCGAGGATGTCGGGTTCGTCCTCGATGACGACGACCTTCGTGGCGCTCATGAGACGTCCGGAACCTCCAACACGGTGGACCCGGCCCAAGGCTAGCCAGACTTTAGTGAACGGGCGATAAAGCCGAACCCCGAACGCGGCCTGAAATCGGCTTCTCGAACCCCCGCTATCTTCGAGATCTTCACCGTCCCTTTACGCCTTCCTACGAACGTACCCGCGCGAGTGGCCGCCGGGCCGGCTGCTCCCGGCTAGACCACCGAGACCCATACCGACCCGGCGAGGAGTGCGAATGTCCCGTTCCCCGGCTCTTGCCGCGCTGTTTCTGGTCAGCGTGGCCACGACGATGCAGGCCGAAGAGGGCGCCTTCGACATCTCCGTCGGCGGGCGAGTCCACGTCGAGGCCAGCGCCTCGTCGCCCGACCCGGCTCTGGAAGAACGGTTCGGGTTCGAGGACGGTGTCGACTGGCGACGCGTCCGCCTGGTGCTGAACGGCGAGTTTCTCGACCGGTTCACGTTCAAGATCGAGCACGACATCGCGAGCGGCGACATCGTGCCCACGGATGTCTTCGTCGAGGCAACGCCGAACGACGGCGCGGCCACCTTCCGCGCCGGGCACTTCAAGGAGCCCTTCAGCCTTTCGATCCAGCAATCCTCGAACTACCACGCCTTCGTCGCTCGCCCTGCGGCGGTCACCGCCCTGGCGCCGGGCCGCAACCTCGGCTTCATGGTTCACGACCGGCTTCCCGGCGACCGCGTCGCCTGGGCCGTCGGCGCCTTCCGCGACAGCGACGGCTACGACATGCGGCCCGGTTCGGACTGGAGCCTGACCGGCCGCCTCACCGGTCTCGCCCGGGACGGAGACGAAGGAAGCGATCCGCTGCTCCATCTCGGTGTGGCCGTCTCGCACCGCCAGCCCACCGCCGACGCGGCCCGTCTGCGCGGCCGCACCGGCGTCCGGCTGGCGCCTCGCCAGGTCGACACCGGGTGGCTGCCGGCCGACGGCCTGCGCCTGCTGGGCGTCGAGTTTCTGTTCGCGCGGAGTTCCTTCTGGCTGCAGGGCGAACTGCTGTCGGCCCAGGTCGACCTCCTGCCGGCTGGTTCCCCGGAGGGCCGGAGCGCCCGCTTCGACGCCCAGTACGTCGAAGCGGGCTGGTTCCTCACCGGCGAGAGGAAGCCCTACAGTCGCAGTGGCCGCTCGTTCACCCGGCTGAGGCCGACAACTCCCGTGCCCGAAGGCAGGGGCGCGTGGGAACTCGCCGCGCGCTGGGACCACATCGATCTCAGCGGCGGTTCCGTTGCCGGCGGCAGCCAGCAGAGTCTCTCCCTGGCCCTCAACTGGTACCTCCGCAGCAACCTTCGAATGCTGGCGAACTACGTCTCGACCGACCCGGAAGGAGCCGGATCGGTCGAGCATTTCGGCTTGTTGCTGCACTTCGACTTCTAAGACGCCGCACCGCCAGGAGCTAGAACGAGTACCCCAATCCGACGCTGATCGCCCTGCCCGGATCGTAGAGGCGGAACGTCTCTCCGCCCTGGCTCCAGTTGCGCTCTTCGTTCAGGGCGTTCACGACGGCCAGCTTGAGGTCCAGGCCGCCGACGATGCCCTGGCGCCACACGAGGTCCACGCTGCTCCGCGCCTCCTCGATCACGTCGGGCAGCCCGAACACGCCGCCCAGGTGGACCTTCTCGTCCACCATGCTGTAGAGGACGCGAAGCGTCGTGTCGTAGCTGTCCGGCGCCCACTCGAGCCCGAGATTGACCAGGTTCTCGGGCTGACCGGTCAACGGCCGGACGGGATTCGTCAGCACCGTGGTGCCCGCGTCGATCTGGATCTCGGAGTCGATGAACGTGTAGTTGAAGATGGCCGTCCAGTTCTCGGCGGCAGAACCGACGAAGCCGAGGTTGCGGCGGAACTCGAGCTCCAGGCCCAGGTTGCGGGCGCCCTCCACGTTGCGAAAGGTCTCCGTCGGCTCGACGGCCGAGATGACGACGCTCTCGATCGGGTCCGTGAAGTCCTTGTAGAAGACGCTCGCCGCGACCACGTCGCCCGCCGACGGGAACCACTCCCAGCGGGCGTCGAAGCTGTCGATCAGGGCGCGCTCGACATCGGGGTTGCCCACCACCACAAAACCGCCGACGATGTGCTTGAAGCGGAACGGCGCGACCTCACGGAACTCCGGTCGGTTGACTGTCCGCGAAACGCTGAAGCGCAGGTTCTGCGTGGCGCCGAGGCTTCGGATGACACTCAGTGAACCGGCGATGTCGCCATGGGACTTGTTCGTCACCGTCTCGGCGCCGCCGAGGGCGGTCCGGTCGATCGTGCGGACGTTCTGGTCCGACTCCTCCTGCCGCAGACCGCCGACGATCCTCCAGTCCTGCCAGCCGTAGTCGACCTGCGCGTAGGCCGCGTCGACGCCCCAGTCGGCGCTGTAGCTGTCCGTCGCGTTCGTCACTTCGGTCAACTGGAAGCCGAAGAAGTCGATGTTCGCCGGCGAGTAGATCTGCTCCGGCGTGCCAGTGAGATCGATGCCCTCCGTGTCCCTGGGGAACATGCGGAGACGCCGGCCGCCGAAGGCCCGGTCGTTGGTCCAACGGCGCACACCGACCTTGAAACTGCCGAAGCGGTCGCCGCGGGCGAAGAACGTCTCCCAATCGGCGCGGTAGTCGTCGATCTCGTCCTCGAGGTCGTTGAAGTACATGAAGCCGCTCTGCCCGTTGTTCGTCAGGCGGAAGCCGTCATCGAACAGTTCGTAGATCGTCTGGCGCAGATCCTCGTGCGTTCGGGCCGTCGAGGACGAGCCGCGCCAGGTCAGCGTGCTGCCGTTCGAGCCGACGCCCGAGACGTAGTGGTCGCCGCCGATCTGCAGGTTGGACACCTCCTGGTCCTCATACTGGAGCCGGTGATCCTCGATGTCGTTGTTGATGTCCGAGAAGAACCCCTCCTGGAAGCGGGCCTCGGACATGCTGAGGTTCGTCTGCAGCGACCGGATCTCGATCTGGCCGCCATCGCCCGCCCGGAGCGAGAAGTTGCCCATCCAGGAACTCTTCACCTGCTCCACGCCGTAGTCGAAGTCGTAAGCGTGCAGCGGCACGATCGCACCGCCCTGGCCGACCGAGTAGAACGTTCGCTGCTCAGCACGCGACTCGAAACTGTTGTCCCAGTTTCCGGCCAGCATCACCCCGAAGCCGCCGAAGGTGTTGCCGAAGGCGATCTTCCCGCCGCGGCCGAGTGGGGCGTCGTCGCTGCCGGTCGGAGTCCAGCGGCCGGCGATCCGCTCGCCCATCCGTTCGAGATCGCCGCTGCCGAAGCCGATGCCCAGGAAACGGCTCTGGCGCACGACCGCCCGATCCGGGAAGTCGGCCGGCAGCGCCTGGCCGCCGGCGCCGGAGGAACTGAGGCCCATCGGGGCCTGGAGAAGCGGGTCGCCCGTGGTCTCCGAGTTGTGACCGCTCGAGAGGCCGACGGAGAGCACCTGGCGCGCCGGGAAGCTCCGGGTCACGAGTTCAATCGCCCCGGCGGCGAAGTCGCCCGGCTGCTCCGGCGAGTACGACTTCCTGACCGTGATGTTGTCCAGCAGGTCGGCGTCGAACAGGTCGAGCGGCACTACCTTGCGCTCGAACTCCGTCGAAGGGATGCGCGAGCCGTCCAGGGTCGTGTTGCCGTAGCGGTCGCCGAGACCGCGGACATAGGCGAACTTGCTGTCCTGAAGCGAGATGCCGGTCACCCGGCGCAGGGCGTCGGCGGCGTCGGAACCACTGTTCTTCGAGATCTCCTCCGAGCCGATGTTGTCGATGATCTCGGCCGACGCCTTGCGTTCGGCAAGAAGAGCCGCGGCCGAAGCATCGACCGCCGCCGCCTCGACCGTGATCGTGTCCGCCAGCGCCACTTCCTGGCCGGCGCCCTGGCCGGCCGGCATGAGCACCGCGCTGAACTGCGCCAGACCGTCCGCCTCGACCACCACATCGAGGATGCGCTGGGATTCGTAGCCCTCCGCCGACACGACGACCGAATGCGTGCCGGCCGGCAACGCCAGTTGGAACGCGCCGTCGACCGACGTCGTTGCGGACGCCAAGCCGCCCTCGACCGTAACCGTGGCGCCGCGCACCGGCGTGCCGCTGCGGCCATCGAGGATCATGCCGGTGGCGGAGCCGTCCTGGGCGACCGCCGCGCCTGCGGCAAGGAAACAGACCGCGAGTATCGCGACCGCAACGTGGTGGAGCCGTCGCGTGGTGGATCCCGCGTCCCCGCGGGTGCCCGTGTTGTGCATGGTGAAACCTGCTCCTGTGTGCTCTGTGAAGTTGTGCTCTGTGAAGTTCATAGCCCTTAGTTGTCCGAGAAGGTGGTCCAGCCGTCGTCGACCCACGGGTCTTCCGGCGAGACGCCGCCGATGTGGGTCACGGCATCGAAAAAGCCGTCTCCCGAGGAGGCGGCGACGGCCGCGGGTATCGGCGCGCCGCCCGAGCGGGCCGGTGAACCCGCCAGGGGCGCCAGGTCCGGCTGCACACGGCTCCGCGAGTTCGGTATCAGCGGATTGGAGGCCAGAATGTTCGTCGCCTTGAGATCGACGTTCGCGAAGCCGTCCCGGTTGTTGAAGAAGATGCTGTTGTCGATCGTCAGCAGGTTCCCCACCAGGCTCTCGGTCACCGCGCCGTCGATGTCCACCGCGTAGTCCTTGGCGTTCATGACGATCGCGTTGCGCAACGTGATCGCCGTGCCGCGACGCAGCAGAATCCCCGGATCGCCCGAGTCGCGCCACATCGAGATGGTCAGGTTGTAGATCGTCGGATGGGAGCGCGGCTCGAGGTTGTTGTTCGAGCTGGCGTTGTCCGCCTCGATCCCCTTGTCGTGGTCGTCGAAACGCTGCAGCACGACCGCGTGCTGCATCCGGCCCCGCCAGCCAAACGTCCAGTCGATGCTGTCGTCCTGGGAGTCGGTGATCAGCACGTACTTCGCGTCCACCGTGCCGCCGAAGAACTCGATGCCGTCGTCCGCGTTGTGGTGGACCTGAATGTGGTCGACCTGTGTACCGCTGCCGACGCCCTGCAGAGCGATGCCGTTCAGCTCGTTCTGATCGGTGAACCGAATGCCGGCGAACTCGACCCGCACGTACGAGAGCCGGCCGCTCGATTCCGCCGCGTTGCTGCCGCCAAACAGGCCCGAGTCGCCCTCGCCCTCGCGGGGACATACGTTGCAGGGAGCGTTGCCACTGATCACGAGGCCACCCCAGTCGCCCGGTTCCCGCTCGCCGACATCGAACTCCGAAGTCATGACGATCGGCATCCGGGCCGTGCCGGCGGCCATGATCTTCGAGCCGGGCTTGACCACCAGAACGCCCTGGTTGACGTTGCCCCCGAAAACGAACGTGCCGGGCTCGATCGTCAGAGTCGCCCCGCCGTCGATGAAGGTCGGGCCGTTCAGGTAGTACGCATTGTTCGCGGTCCAGGTCTCGTTCGACGTGATGGTGCCAACCTTGTGGATCACGGCGTCCAGGTGGCTGTACATCGCGTTGCCCCGCGCGATGACCTTGTCTCCGACCGCGTCCCGGATCTCCAGCACGAACTGGTAGAGACCGGTTGCCCGCGGCACGGACGCCGGCAGTCCACCGAGTGCGCCGCCGCTGCCGAACAGCCGGAAGGTGTTCGACGACGCTCCGAACCGGCTCCCCAGTCCGGTGAGATCGATCGCCTGCGCCGCGCCGGCGGAACCGAACACGTCGATCTCCTCGGAGCCGAACGAGTTCGTTCCCTGGTTGTACCAGGTCCTGGCCTGGGTCGCCCGGTCCTCCCAGTACAGGTAGACCGTCGCCGGGGTCGTATACCCCCTGGCGTCCAGTGTCAGGTCGAGGTCCGGCTCGGTCAGCTCGAGCGCGGAGGTGAAGGCGTAGAAGTTGGTCTCCAGCAGGATGGCCGGGCGATTCGGGATGCCCGGTTCAACCGGCGGAAAGAAGGCCGCGACCGGCAGAGCCGAAGCCGCCATCAACAGGAAACCCGCCCGGAACAGGTTGTTCCGGCAGGCAGACGAGACGAGCCGATGCAGAATCAAGTGATCCTCCTCCATTCATTGGTTCTGGAGGAGGATTCTTCGGCTCAGTTGTAAAGAGACGCCGCGAAAACCGTCAAGAGACGGTGAAAAGAAGGGTCACCAAACCGTGAAGACCTCGCGATGAACGGCCCGCAGACCGCCGCTCCACCTACTCGCCCAGGTGCTCGGCCAGGAACGCCGCATAGCGCTCCGACGCCTCGATCCGGTTTACGCGGTTGCGGAAGCCGTGGCCCTCATCCGGGAACAGCACGTACTCCACCGGAACGTCGTTCGCCCGCACCGCCTCGACCAGTTCGTCGCTCTCCACCTGGAGAACGCGCGGATCGTTCGCGCCCTGGATGACCAGCAGCGGACGGACGATGTTCGAGGCGTGGAACAGCGGCGAGATCCGGTGCAGACGCTCCCGCTCGGTCGCCGGATCACCCAGCTCGCCGAGCAGCGCCACCTTCTGCGCCTGCCACCAGGGCGGCGTGCTTTCCAGCGTCCGGATCCAGTTCGTGACCCCGAAGATGTCGATGCCGACGTCGAACACCTCGGGCTCGAACGCCAGCGCCGCGGCCACCATGTAGCCGCCGTAGCTGCCGCCGATGATGCCGACCCGGGAACCATCCACCCAATCCCGGGACTCGAGCCAGGTGCGGGCCCAGACGCAGTCCTGGAGGTCGACCTCGCCGTGCTTCTTGTCGTCCATGTGGAAGAAGGTCTTGCCGTAGCCGGACGAACCGCGGTTGTTCACCCCCAGGACGACGTAGCCCTGGTTCACCAGGTGCTGGATATCGGCGCGGTAGCTGCGCCGGGTCTGGCCGCCCGGGCCGCCGTGCACCCAGACCATCGCCGGCGCCGGGTTCGCGGCCGAGGCCCCGTGCGGCCGCCACAGGACCGCCGGGATCTCGAGTCCGTCGAAGCTCGGGTACCGAATCACCTCAGGTGTCACAAGGTCCTCGGGGTCGATCTCGGGGTTCAGGCTCTGCGTCAGGCGAAGCGCTTCGCCGCCCTGCTCCAGGTCGTAGACGTAGAGGTCCGAGGGCGACCGGTCGCTGCTCAGGTAGAAGGCCATCAGCCGGTCGCTCGCCGAGAAACGGACCGCGCCGATGTCGCCGGCCGGCAGGTCGGGAAGGGCGACCGGGGCGCCGGTCTCGGTATCCAGGACCTCGACCGAGGTCGAAGCGTCCTCGTTGATCGCCGACACCCGGTACCGGCCGGTCTCGGAGAAGGACACGCCGAAGACGTCCCAGTCGGCGGCAAGCACGAGCTCGCGAGCGCCGCCGGCGAGGTCGTAGGACCACACCTGGTTGAACTCTCCGTGCTCGTTCGTCCCGTAGTAGAGCTGCGCACTGTCCGGCGTGAAGCCGCCGGAGGAGTGCTCGACCTCGCCTTCGTGCTCGGTCACGTGCACCAGGTGACCCGCCATCAGGTCGTAGGCGTAGACGTCGCTGTCGTAGTTGCTGGCCAGCTTGTCGAGAGCCAGCCAGCGGCCGTCGGCGCTCACGTCACCGAGGTTGAAGGTGCCGTCGTTCTCGAAGACGAGCTCACGTTCGAAGTCCCAGGTTCCCGGCGGCGGCACGCTGTAGCGGTAGAGGTCCATGGCGAACGGCGTGCGCTCGTTCGTCCGCACGAAGAACGCCTCGCCGTCATTCCCCCAGCCGGCAAAGGAGGCGCGCACGTTCGCTCCCGGCGTCAGGTCGACGCCGCCTTCGGGAACGTCCCCGGCGCCGTCCGATCCCACGTACAGATGGTTCAATTCGTTGCCGCCCTGGTCGCCGGCGTACAGGAACCGGTCGTCGTCCGCAAAGTAACTCTGCGCGAACACCGGGCCCGCGCTGTCGGTCAGTTGCCTCGGTTCGCCACCGGCGACCGGCACGCTGTAGACGGCCCAGACGCCGGTCGTGTCGCTGGAGATCAGCAGGCGGCTCTCGTCGGCCGAGAACGAGGCGCCGCTGTACGAGGTCGTGTTGTGGAAGGCGGCCGCGCTGTAGACCGTCGGCTGCAGCGGGGCCGGTGCGTCGCCGCCGGCGCAGGCGAGGCAGACGAGGCCAACGAGCGTTGCCGGAAGGACCCGGAGCAGCCGGCGCCGCCCATGGTCCCGGCCAAGCGGAGAACAGGTAAGAAACGTCATGTCGAGTCTCCTCGGGGGGCGGGTGTATTGGAGAAGCCGGCGGCTCAGGGCGGCGCGTCGTGCAGCCAACCGGCCTGCTCGAGAATCGAAACCGCGGCCAGATCGACCAGCTTCTCGCCGGCACCGACCTCGACGATCGTAGCTTCCCTGCCGCCGTAGCCGCCCTGCGCCGCCGCGGCGATGGTCGGGAAGTAGGCGAGTTCGCCGTTCGTGTAGCCGGCAAAGAAAACGTGGGACACCTGAGTCGCGGCCCGCAGGCGGAACTGGTGCTCGACGAAGAACTCGCCGGGGAACGTGGCGAGGGCGAACTGGCCTTCGCCGCGGTCGCCAAGAACCAGAGTGTTCACTTCGGCCTCCCGTTCGCGCGGGAAGCGTGCTCTGTACCTCTGGAGGGACGCCTCGAGCCCGTGGCGCCGGAAGCCCTCCTCGACCACCGGAGAGTCGAGGTCCCAGCGCGGATCGAGCGTCACCAGGTGGCGCTTCACGGACAGGCTGGCCGGATCGTGGAATGCCTCCGCGGCGGCCAGATCGGCGCGAACGCGGAGGACCTCCTGCCCCAGCCGCTCTCCCGCCATCCGTACCTGCTCGAAAGCACCTTCCGCGGGCGGCGTCTTGTCCCAGAACGGGTTGATGTCGCCGGCGGCGCCCTGCAGGAACATCGGCACGCCGCCTCCCCTCTCCGCGACCAGAGCGGCCATCGCGCCCGGATAGTCGGCCGAGACGAGCATGTTCCCGGGCCCCAGGATGACCGGGTGAACGGCGAAGTTGACGACCGTGGCGATCGCTTCGCCGTCCGCGCCGTCGACCGCCAGCACACCGACGGCCTCGTCGAGCGGCGCGGTCGGCAGCCGCTCGCGGTTGCGCCAGAACATCTCGACCCTGCCGTCCGGGAGGACCCGGCGCCGGTTGTGCCCCTCGCTCGCCCGGCCCCAGCCCACCGCGACGCGGGCAGGGCGGAGAGCGGCATGGGCCTCCAGGACGACGCCGGCGATCTTCCGCTCCAGCTCCTCGACCCATGGGCGCTCGGCGCTCGGGAAGTCTGCCTCGAACAGCGGCGCGGAGTGGGTGTGGGAAGCGTTCAACAGCACATGGTCGAAGCCGGCGGCATCCAGGACCGCTTGCCGCACGGGCAATGTGTTCTCCTTCCGGATTGAGCCGAGATCGAGGGTCACGAGAGCAGCCGTCTCGCCATCCGCTTCGAGCACCAGAGCCCGCGCGTACAGCGGGTCATGGACTCCCTCTGACCGGTTCGTACCGCGGGCGCCGTAGCCGTAGAGCAGCGAGCCGGCCGGCGGCGTGATCTCGACCGCGGCGGCGCCGGCGCGCAACTGGGCGGTAGTCGGCGACGGACTCACGCAGCCTAGGCCGATAACGAGGGCGAGCGCCGCGACCAGCGCCCCACTACGGTCGCCGCTCCGCGGCGCGCTCGTTCGCAGAAGCCGGCGGGGACGCCGGCGCACCCAGTTTCCGCGACACAAGCCCTTAGTTCTCGCCACCGTTGATCGTGCCCCAGGGCACCCGGCCCTGCGGATCGCGCAGGATGCGCCGCGCGACGACCATGCGGTGAACCTCGTCCGGGCCGTCGTAGAGCCGCGCGTAGCGCGCCTCGCGGTACATCTTCTCGAGCGGCGTGTCGCCGGTCACGCCGAGTGCTCCGTGGACCTGGATCGCCCGATCGATCACGTTGTGGAGCATCCGCGCCCCCCAGAACTTGATCAACGAGATCTCGACCCGGGCCCGGTCACCGCGGTCCATCGCCGCGGCGGCGTCCAGGGTCATCAGCCGGGCGGCCTGGATCTCCGCCGCCGACTCGGCGATGTAGCGCTGGATCTCGCCCTTCTCCGAGAGGTAGGAACCGTGCGCCCAGCGCGACTTCGCGCGGTCGCACATCAGCTCGAAGGCCCGCTGGGCCTGCCCCAGCCACCTCATGCAGTGGAAGATGCGGCCCGGCCCCAGCCGCTTCTGCGCGATGACGAACCCTTCGCCGCGGCCTCCGAGGAGGTTGTCCTTCGGCACTCGGACGTCGTTGTAGCGCACTTCGCAGTGCTGGCCGGCGGTCGTGCCCATCGTCGGCACCGCGCGCACGATCTCGTAGCCCGGCGTGTCCGTCGGCACGATGATCGAAGAGAACTTGCGGTGGCCCTGGGCCTCCGGCTCGGTCAACGCGAAGCAGGTCGTGAACGCGGCCCGGCTGGCGCCGCTTGTGAACCACTTGTGACCGTTGATCACCCAGTCGTCGCCGTCGAGCACCGCCCGGGTCTGCATCAGGGTCGGGTCGGAGCCGGCGACCTCCGGTTCGGTCAGCCCGACCGATGGGTAGATGTCGCCCGCAACCAGGGGTTTTAGCCACCGCTCCCGCTGCTCGTCGCTGGCGTACAGGTGGAGCATGATCGAGTCCTGCATCGACGCGGAGCCCACGGCGATCTGGCCATAGTGCGAGCGGCCGATGATCTCGTTCAGGTAGACGAAGGGCATGAGCGGGAGCCCGCCCCCGCCGATCTCCGCCGGGTGGCCCAGGGCCCACAGGCCCCGCTGCTTGGCCAGCGCCTTGAGCTCGGCCAGCCGGCCGCGCGTGCGGTCCTCTCCCGACTCCGACTCCAGGTCCGGCTCGGCCGGAATCACCTCGCCGTCGATGAACGCGCGCATCTGCTCGCGTAGCTCGATCACCTCGTCCGTCAGACCGTACCTGCCCATACTCCGCCTCCCCTTCGACTCCAGTGCCGGAACAGCCGCCGATGATGCCACAGAGCCAGGTGCTCGCTGCCCTTCCGTCCGCCCGTAGCGCTTCCTTGGAGTTCAGGCTGCGCCCGCCCGGCGACCCGGTCTGAGCCCGTCGGCCTGCGCGGGCGCCGCCTACGGCCAGAGCCCGTCCTCGGCAAGACTTCGGTGCATCCGGTCGAACGTCCAGACGTCGATTCCGTCCTCGGTCCGGAACGAGCGTCTGCCTCCGTAGAGGAGGATCCTTCGGGTCATCCCGCTCAGTTGGGCCACCGCCCGCAAGCCGCGAAGCAGACCGGTGTGGTACCTGCCCTGTGACTTCACTTCGATCGCCAGCAGCTCTCCACCTCGGCGCAGGAGGAAGTGCACCTCCGTCCGAGCGGCGGAATGGGGGCTCCAATAGTGGACAGCCTCGTACAGGTCCGTCCCCTCCCCGTGCGCCCGGAGCAGATGCAGCACCCATCCTTCGACGAGCGGCCCGCGCTCCTCGGGCGCGACCGGACCGTAGAGCCTCTTCGTCGCCCGAACCAGTCCGGCGTCGATCCAGTAGAGCTTGGGGTGTCGTCGCTCCCGCACGCGCAGTTTCGCTTCGAACGCCGGCAGCCTATACGCGAGCAGGGTGTCCTCCAGAATCTCCAGGTAGCCCTGCACCGTCGTTCGGGAGACGCCGCAATCCCGCGCCAACCCCGAGACGTTCACGGCGGCGCCGTGGCAGAGGGCGGCAACCGGCAGAAAACGAGCGAAGCCGGCCAGGTTCCTGACCAGCGCCTCCGCGCGGATCTCCTCGCGCAGATAGAGCTGCACGTAGCTTTCGAGCGCCGCCCGACGGTCCTCCGCCATCCACACGAGCGGAATCGTCCCCGAGCGAAGCGCCGTCTCCAGGTCGAAGTCGGCGCCGAGTTCCTCCGGCGTCAACGGATGCATCATCCGGCGCAAGGCGCGCCCGGCCAGGAGGTTGACTCCCGCCGCCTTCAACTTGCGGGCGCTCGATCCCAGCAGCGCGAAGCGAAGCCCGCGCTCCTCGATGAACCGATGGACTTCGTTCAGGAGATTCGGCAGCCGCTGGATCTCGTCGACCACCACCCAGTCTCCGGGCACGATCGATCGCAGCTCCGCGGCAAACAAGGATGGGTCGACCAGGTAGTCCTGGTACCGCGCCTCGTCGAGCAGGTCGATCCGATGAGCGTCGGAGAGACTGCGGCGCGCCCAAGTGCTCTTGCCGACCCCACGGACACCGAGCAGGAAGAAGCTCTGGCGTGGCAGCCGGCCCAACCGCGGATAGGGTTCGTTGTACACAACGTCGTCATTTTTCCGGGAAATATGACGACACCATGACATGGCGGGGGCGGGCCGTGCAACGGCTCGGCATCGCGGATTCGTCCTCGATCCCGCGGTTAGGCACCGCCGCTCACTGCAAGACATGCTCACGTTCGACCACCGCTCCATTGAGCCGGCCAAGGGCCCGTTACCCAAGGTCGCTGAACCTTGACCACCATCGACAACCCGCTCCGTCAGCAAGAGCGGTAGTCGCGGCACCCCTGGCCCGCCGGGCGTAAAGACGTAGCATCCGGACCAACTCGTGCCTCGCATCGTTGAAACGGCGTTCAACAACGCCCTGGCCACCGTTCTGAGCCGGAAGCTCCCAGCCTCCTGGAGCATCACGGCTGAGGAGACGGGAGTGCTCCGCGACCACGCCGGCGCCCAACCCGACATCATCGTGCGCCCGCCGGCGGGCATGCCGGTCGTCCTGGAGACGGAGTACGACCCGGCCCGCACCGTGGAGGACGATGCCAGAGCCCGGCTGGGTCGCGTCCTGAGACAGACCGGCGACATCCTGGAGGCCGTCCTGGCGGTCCGCATCCCCGGTCATCTGGGCGAAGGCGGCGGCGACCTGGGGCCCGGCATCCTGTCCGGGCGCTACCGATGGTGCACCTTCTCCGGTTCGCCCCTTGAGGACCGCCCGGCTCAACGGTGGCCGGGAAGCGATTGGCTTGAAGGCGGCATCGACGAACTTACCGACTGCGTCGAACAGGTGTCCCTGTCCGAGCAACGAGTTGCCGAAGGCCTGGAGGTGCTGGAACGAGCAGTGAGAACCAGCGCCGAGAGGCTCCGGCGGTCATCCTTCGACCGGAGTCCGGAGGTTCTGCGTTCGATCGCGACCGTCCTCCATCAGGAAGATTGCGAGCAGACAACCCGAATGGCGACAGCGATCCTCCTGGACGCCCTCCTGTTCCAAACCGCCATTGCCGGCGTTCAGAACATCCCCGACCTGGGCGGGGTCGGCGGCACAGCCCCCTCGAAGGCGGAAGTCCTGGAGGCGTGGAAGCAGATACTCGACATCAACTACTGGCCCATCTTCGAACTCGCCCACGACCTGCTGAGCGCGATTCCTTCGCGCGACGCGGCTGGACTTCTCGATGTGCGGATCGGTGCGCGGCTGCGCCGCTCAGGAAGCGACGACCGGAAGCTACACCGCGCGATGATGGAGCGTGTGCTGACCGGCGCCGACATCATGCCGGCAGCCACCCACCTGACGGCGGCGATTCTCTCAAGCGCACACCCCCAAGTGCCGTTCGCCCAGACCCGCATCTACACGATGCCCTACGGCGAAGCGGAGGAAGGGGGCGGTCAGCACGACATCGGCTCTCTCGATCTGTTGGCAAAGGAACAGGCCCTGCCCTTGTTCGACACTGGCGTCGTCGAACTCCACGGAGGCGCGTCAAGCGGTGCCGCAATGGCAGTGGACGCGCCAAACGAGAGCTTCGATCTGGTGATCATGAACCCTCCGTTCACCCGGCCAACGAACCATGAGGCAACGGACGTCCCGGTACCATCCTTCGCCGGTTTCGCCACCGGAGAAGAAGAGCAGCGCGTCATGTCGAGCCGCCTGAGGGAGATGAGAGGGGACCTCAAGCGCCATGCGCAGCGTTTCGGTCTGGACAGCCCTGCAGGGCATGGCAACGCGGGCCTTGGATCGAACTTCCTCGACCTGGCGGACCAGAAGGTCAGCCCCGGCGGGGTCCTCGCGCTCGTCCTCTCCGCCGCCTTCGTTCAGGGTGACTCATGGAGCGCTGCCCGGCGACTCCTGGCTCGGAAGTACGAAGATCTCACTGTCGTCTCGATCGCCACCACCGGAACGACCGCCCGCGCCTTCTCCTCAGACACAGGCATGGCGGAGGTGCTCGTCCTGGCTACCAGGAAACGGGAACCTACC